>WNFO01001066.1_pt1 | contig 21005 bp, 21 predicted proteins | sample 5400251 | NCBI WGS metagenome assembly WNFO01 (sample SAMN13153354, study PRJNA577476) | soil metagenome | isolation source: 100 cm saprolite under Madrone tree | place: USA:California | collected 2016-06-14
GCTGCTGCTGAGGATTGCCGCGACGCTCGAAGCCGCGACGAAGTTCTACGAGCGGAAGCCGCCGCTCTACTGCGCGTGATCGCGCGTTACGCCGAGACCGACTGCGCGACGACGGCGCGCGCTGACTCGAGGCGCGCGAAGTAGAGATAGAAGGCGACGAACGTCAGCGCGTACACGGCGCCGGCTAGCCAGTAGGGCATCGCCCAGTTGCCGGCGGCCATGAAGGGCCCGGCGATCCACGCGCCCACCCCCATCGGAAACTCGCTGAACGCGTGCATGACGCCGTTGGTCGTGCCGCGCTCGCGGTCCTTCACGATCTCCATGGAGAAGAGGCTGTAGACGGGGTCGGTCAGTCCCTTGCTCGGGAACGCGCCGCCGATGAGGATGATGGCCGCGACGTAGACGATCCCCGCCGTCACCACGCCCGGCGCCAGCCCGATGAGGACGAGAAAGGGCACGCCGAGGAGCTTCAGGAAGGCGACCGTGCGTACGCGACCGAGCCGCCGGACGACGACGGGCGCGAGCAACGTGGCGAACGCGGTCACGATCGAGCCGGCGCCGAAGATGAGGCCGATCGCGGCGGTGGAGGCGCCGAGCTCACGGGCGAAGTAGACGTTGAAGAAGGGCGCCGTCATCCCGAGGGCCAGTCCGGCGCCGCCCTCGGTCAGCGCGAGCATACCGATCGTGCCGTAGCTTTCGAGGCTCTTCCACCAGCGCCTGATGTCGATCGCCTGCCAGCGCTCGTCGATCATGTAGATCGGGATGGCGGAGAGCAGCATGATCGGCAGGACGACGACGAGGCTCGCGCGCAGCGCTCCCGCCTGCTCGGCGCCGAGGCCGAGAAGCGGCCCGAGGACCAGCGGCAGGAGGCCGGCGAGCAGATTGCCGAGGCTCGCCGCGCCGACGGTCAGGAAACCGCCGATGCTGAAGAGGTGAACGCGCTCGTCGGGCCGGCTCTGCTCGACCATGAACGGCGGGCCGACGATGGCGTGGCCGCCCTCGAACAGTCCCTGAACGGCCGCGAGCACGAGCAACGCCGTCGGGTCACCGACGACGATGAGCGCGGCCGTGCCCAGGATGTTGCCGGAGTAGGAGACCAGGAACACGCGGCGGCGGCCGAAGAGATCCGACAGGATGCCGGCCGGAATGACGGCGAGGCCGTGGGCGATCCAGTTGATCGACGCGAGCTGAGCGACGAAGAGCGTGTCGTGGCCCTTCGCCAGCAGGTACAGGTAGAAGAGCAGTCTCCAGATGCTGACTGACAGCCCGCTGAACGGCGTCCGGATCAGGAGCAGGCGCGCGTTCCGGCTGAAGCCCTGGATCCGGCGCAGGTACTCGCCGCCGTGGCGAGCCTGTCGGACGACGACGAGGGCGACGACGACCGCGAGGCCGATGCCGACGAGCCACACGACGAGCGGCACCGGCGGGCCTGCGTCCGGGCCGTGGGCGTGGTCACCGTTGGCCCACGCGATGGCCGCGTGCGCCAGCGTGGCCACGATGCCGGCGCACGGAGCGAGCGGCCACGGACGGCGCGGCGAGATCACGCTCGCGAGGCTACGCGCGCCCTGAGACTTGTGCAACTCGCGGAGATCTGTCAGGCGTCACTGCGTATGCCGGCGGCGCTCGCGGCGCGCGTCAGGATTGCGGCAGCGACCCTCCTGAGGCGCGGCGTCCGGATGAACGGAGACGCGAAGAGCCGGAAGGAGTGGCTGGCTTGGTCGACCAGGACACCATCGGTACCCCCGAGTATGGGCGGTTCCGTGAGCGGGAGCCGCGCCGGGGGATGCAGAGAACTCGAGGACGTTTCGAGGGCCCGTACGAGCGCGCGGTAAGCCATGAGGCCCATGGTGACGACGACAAACGGCTTGATGACGTTCAGCTCGGAAGCCAGGTGTTGAGACGCGCAGCGGTCCACGGTGCGCGCCGGCGGATTCTGAGATCCATGGGGATCGGGAACGATCGCGCATTTCACTGCGTGCAGGAGGAACACGCCGCCGTCGCCGAGTGCGGCCCAGGGAGCGCCGAGCGCATCCTCGATGAAGCGGCGAACCGCATCCCTGGGGTTGCTGGTGGCGCTCGCCGCCCGCGAGCGTTGCCGCGCGGCCACAAAAGGCGGTGCGAGCGTCACGATCAACAGAGAGACTGGCCGCGCCGGTGACTCGGTCTGCTGGCGAACGTCGAAGGCGACCCGAGGATCGGCCTCGCACGTGCCGCATCGCCAAATGCGTTGCTGGGCGGCGTCCCAGCTCGGCGCGGCAGCCGCCACCCATAGTGTGGCAAGAGAGCGGTCGCGGGCGATCATGTTCCCGTCGATGCGCGGCGCCATACGGCGAACGGTCTCCGTCTCGGCCGTTCGCCAGCTCCGTCGCCATCCCACGACCACCGCGTCCCGGTCATTTTCCGTGAGGCGATCAGTCCCGGGTGCGAGCGCGTCGAAGCGGTTGAGCAGGAGCGTCTCAGCCGGTGTCTCCAGGTGCGGAAGCCGCACGCACAGCGACCGTAGAGCGCCGACCTTCTTCAAGATCGTTTCGGCGTCAGTCACGAGTGAGGCCGGCGTCCCGAAGCGCATCGAGATCGCCCAGATCGCGATTGGAGTTGCGCAGTCGCTTGAGGACGACAAGGGCATCGACGCTGACGACGGAGAGGCGCTGGTCTTCGATGACCATTTCCGTGCGCTCCTGGACGGCCTTCCTCAGCGCAGGATCGACGATGATCATGAGATCGAGCGGCAGCAGATCAGCTCCGTCGATCTTGACGAGGCGCCGGATCTCGATCCGACCGCTGGCGACTCGAAGCGGTCGACCGGTCTTGCGAAAGCCGAGCGGCGCAGCAACGTGAACCACGCGATCGACATCAGCCGCGGCTACTAACACGTCGATGTCTTCGGTCGCGCGCGGCGTCGTGTAAAGGGAGACAGCAAGCCCGCCGGCCAGCCCGTACGGTATGTCGGCCGCGTTCAGGGCGGCCGCGAGAGTGCGAAGCTCGGTGTAAAGATCCAGCACCGCGCTCGACTTTAACATTGCGATACGATACGCGCCGTGAGAACCGGCAGCGAGTATCGAGACGCCCTGCGCGACGGCCGGCGGATCTGGGTCATGGGCGAGGGCCTCATCGAGGACGTGACGGTCCATCCCGCCACGTCCCCGATGGTGGACGAGTACGTCGCGTGGTACGACCGTCACCGCGATCCCGAGTGGCGTGAGATTCTACTGACGCCGCCCGACGCCAGTGGCGTGCGGGCGCCGTGGGCCTTCGCGTTGCCGAAGACCTCGGCCGATCTCCGGGCGATGGGCCGGAGCTACTCGAGGACGATCTTCCTCACCGCCGGCAACATGACCCACACGCCCGGCTACGGAAACCTCATCGCGCTGGGCATCCTCGACGTCGTCCAGCAGCGGAAGGTGTCGTCGGAGCAGATTGCCAGCGCCGCCCGTTACCGCGAGTTGATCGTCGCCACCGGCCGCTTCCTCACGTTCTCGGCGGGCGCCGCCACCATCGGCTATCGGCTCCGCGAGGATCCCGGCGAGCGGGCCGCCCTTCGCGTCGTCCGGGAGACGGGCGCCGGTCTCGTGTTGAGCGGCAAGGTCGGGATGCACACGAGCCCGGTCTACGCTGAGGACGTCTACGTCGGCGCCCATTCCGGAGTGGATCGCGACGGCCACCGCGCGACCTTCGTCGTGCCGGTGAACGCGCCCGGCGTCACCGTGCTCTGCCGCAAGGTGTCGGCGCGCCACGCGAATCCGTTTCTCGCGCCGCTCAGCAGCCGCTTCGACGAGCTGGACGGGCAGATGTGGCTCGACGAGGTCCTCGTCCCGTGGGACCGCGTGTTCCTCACCGAGCCGTCGCCCGATCCGATCGCGTCGTGGTGTTTCTGGCATCAGCTCTACGCGTGGCTGGCCAAGGCGGAGTTCACGCTCGGGCTCGCGCTCGCCTGCGCTCACGCGATGGGCCTCGCAGACCACGAGCCGACGATCGAGCACCTGATCGACCTCGTCATCGACGTCCAGACCGTCCGGAGCTGCCAGACCGCCGCCGAGCTGGATCCTGACCTCACGGCGGAGGGGTACTGCGTCCCGGGCCGCGCCCACGTGGCCGCGGGCAGCATCGCCATGCAGAAGGCACGGCAGCGCATGGCGGAGATCTTGAGAATCGTGCCGGGATCCTCGCTCGTCGTGGCGCCGTCGGACAAGGACCTGGCCGCGCCGGAGGTCGGCGCCGGGCTCGAGGAATCTTTCGGCGGTGGCGAGTATTCCGCGCTGCAGCGCGCGGCCCTGCTCCAGCTCGCGGCCGACCACGTCGCCTCCGCCCTCGATGGCCGCGAGTCCGCGTTCGAGCTCCACGCCAACGGCGGTCTGCAGGCCTGGCGCGCCCGGCTGCGCCGCTCCTTCGCCCGCTACAACGAGCTGGCCAACGGCGTGACGCGTGCGCTCAGCCTCGACATGCCCGTGATCGACATGGACGGCCTGCGCAACATCGCGATGCCCCAGCGCCGGCCGGTGGCGCCAGCGGCGGGCCAGACGCAGGAGCCGAAACCAAAGAGCGGCTGACGAACAAGCGAGAGCTCACCGTTTACGCGGCGGATGAGCCCGCACGGCATCTTCGTTGACCTCCGTCCCCCATCCCGGCCTCGTCGGCAGGTGGAGATGGCCGTCGCGAATCGTGGGGGGCACCGTCACCAGCTCGTCGTACCAGAGCACCGTGTCGAGATCGATCTCCATGATCCGGAGGTTCGGGACCACAGCGCAGAAGTGCGCGTTCATCATCGTGGCCAGGTGGCCGTAGAAGTTGTGGGGCGCGACGTTGATCTCGTAGGCGTCGGCCATCGCGGCGATCTTGAGCGATTCCGCGACGCCGTTCCACGGCGTGTCGATGATCGCCACGTCCACGGCGCCCTGCTCGAAGAACGGCCGGTAGTCGCGGCGCCCGAACAGGCACTCGCAGGAGGCGACGGGGATGCCCGCGTGGTCGCGGATATAGCGCAGAGCCTTCGCGTCGCGCGTGTCGATCTCCACCCAGAAGATGTCGAAGGGCGCGATCGTCTGCGCGACCTTCAGGAAGCCCTCCGTCTTGAAGTTGAAGTTCAGGTCCACGAGGATGTCCACGTCCGCGCCGGCGCCCTGACGAAACGCGGCGAGCTCCTCCCGGAGCGCCCCCAGGACGTGGCGATCGGCGTTCAGCTCGGGGAAGCTGCCCCGGCGCGCGAAGCCGGGCGAGTGCAGGTACGCGTCCTTGCCGAGGACGAACACGTTGGTCTTGAGCGCGGTGAAGCCGCGCTCGCGTACTTCCTTTCCGGCGTTCACCACGTCCTGGAGCGTCCGCAGCGGCGGGATCTGCATCGAGTCCGCCCAGGCGAGCCGATACGTGCCGCAGTGCGACCAGTAGAGACGGATGCGCTCGCGCACCGGCCCGCCCAGCATGGCGTACACGGGCAGGCCGAGCGCCTTCGCCTTGATGTCGAGCAGCGCGTTCTCGATGGCGCCGATCGCCTGCTGGACGACGCCGCCGCTGGCCTGCCGCCGGACCGCGTAGAGCAGGGTGACGATCGCCTCGTACGCCGTCGGATCCTTGCCGATGACCTGCGACGCGAGGCCGTCGATCACGGCGGACACGCCGAGGCCGCCGAACGATTCGTTGTACTCGCTCCAGCCGATCAGGCCCTCGTCGGTGCTGATCTTCAGGAAATCGAAGTTACGCTGGCCGGCGTCCGCGTGCAGATGCTCGATCTTCGTGACCTTCATGCCTGATCTCCGGTCCCGTTCGCCCGTTCCCCGCGCGTCGCCCCCGAGGCGAGGAGGCCGTCGATCTCCGACGCCCCGAGGCCGATCTCTCTCAGGATCTCCATGCTGTGCTCGCCGAGCCGAGGCGGAAGGCGCCTGATGTCGCCCGGCGTCTTGCCGTACCGGGTAGGGATTCCGGGCAGACGCAGCGTCCCTTCGCTCGGGTGATTCACCACCTGCCAGAAGCCGGTCGCCTCGAGCTGGGGATCGTGGAGCAGGGACTCCAGCGAGTTCACGACCATGGCCGGGATGCCCTTGTCGTCCAGGTCGGCGAGCCACTCCGCGTTCGTGCGGGTGGTGGCGATCTTGCCCAGCTCCTCGTACAGGATGTCGATGTGGTGTAGTCGCGTGCCGAGCGTCCTGAAGCGCGCATCGTCCAGGAGATCCTGCCGGCTCGCGATGACGAAGAAGTCGCGCCAGTTCTGATCGGTGTAGGGCAGGATGGCCAGGTGGCCGTCCTTGGTCTTGAAGGGGCGGCGATACCGATTGAGCACGCGCTTGTAGCCGATGCTCTCCTGGGCGGGCACGAACGTCTCGCCATAGAGGTGCTCCACCATCACCCAGGCCACGAGGCTCTCGAACATCGGCACCTCGACCTCCTGGCCCTCGCCGGTGCGCGCCTTGTGATAGAGCGCGGCGAGCACCGCGGTGAGCACGCTCGTCGAGCTGGTCTTGTCGGCGACGATGGTCGGCACGTAGCGCGGCTCGCCCACGAGGGCGGACTGCAGCGACGCGATGCCCGAGGCGGCCTGGATGATGTCGTCGTACGCGGGCTTCTCGCCGTAGGGACCGGCGGCCCTGAAGCCGTAGGTGCCGACGTAGATGATGCCGGGATTGATGGCCTGGAACATCTCGTAGGAGAGCCCGAGGCGTTTTGCCGCCCGTGGCCGGTAGTTGTGGAGGAACACGTCGGCGCGCTCGGTCAGGCGTACCAGCACGCGCCGCGCCGACTCCTGCTTGAGGTCGAGCACGATCGAGCGCTTGTTGCGATTCACCGCGAGATAGAACGCGCCCATGTCGCGGTTCTTCATGGGCCCGAGCTGACGCGTGGTGTCGCCCTCGGGTGGCTCGACCTTGATGACCTCGGCGCCGAGGTCACCCAGCTGCTGGGCGGCCCAGGGGCCGAGGACGACCGTGGTGCAATCGACGACGCGGACTCCGTTCAATGGTCCAGGCATGGCCACGTATCTTAGCCCCACGTGTTGACGGAGATTCGCACGATCTTGTTCGGCCCCAATCCTCACGCTATAGTCGGCCGTCCGCAGCAAGGGAGGCGTCAGCCGCGACCCGTCCCGTCCTCGCGTGAAACACGGGTCCACCTCACGGTGGACCGAACTCAGAGTGGGCCCCACCACCAAGGAGTACGCATATGGCGCACAGTGTGAGACACGCGCTGATTACCGGCAGTTCACGCGGCATCGGAAGAGGCATTGCGCTGGCGCTGGCCGAGGAGGGCGTCACGATCGCGATTCACTATTACCGAAACGATTCGGCCGCCCGAGAGACGCTCGAGCAGGTCCGCAAGCGTGGCGCCCACGGGATCCTGGTGCAGGCCGACGTCACGAATCCGGCGCAGATCACCTCGATGTTCCGCACGCTGAAAGCGGAGTTCGGCAAACTCGACGTGTTCGTCAGCAACGCACGGCCCGAGGTGCCCGAGTTCTTCCAGGGGCCGCTCGACATCACCCTGAAGCAATGGGACACGGCCTTTGATTCACAGGCCAAGGCCTTTCTCGTTGGGGTCAGAGAAGCGCTTCCCCTCATGGGTGACGGCGGTCGAATCTTCGCGATCACCTACGCCCAGGGCAGCCGCACGGGCGGGTTGCAGCCGTGGGTCGGCATGGGTTCGGCCAAGGCGGCTCTGGAGTCCCTCGTCCGATACTTCGCCGTGGCCGTGGCCAAGCGCGGTATCACCGTGAATGCGCTGAGCCCCGGTTGGACCGAGGACAGCGTTCTGAACACGTTGCCGGAGCAAGCGCAACAACTTCTCCGGGACTGGCACACGCGTGGGTGGACTCCGATGCGACGGCTGGGGACCCCGGAAGATATCGGAAATGTCGTCGCGCTCCTCTGCTCACCCAAAGCGCGCTGGATTACTGGACAGGTGATCTATGCAGACGGAGGAGCATCATTGATGAACCCGGAGGTTCCGGCCGAGATCCAGATCGCATAGCTTTCGAGCTCGCTCGGATCTCGTCTACAATGCCGACGGTCGTCGCGTGCACACCGTGATCGGGGACGGTCGCACCCACTCGATCCCTGGAGGAGCTATGAACCGTCTGCTGCTCGCGTGTGCGATCGTTGTGCTATCGGGCTGCGCCGTGCCGACCCCACCGCCGCCGCCAGTCGCGGAGCCCGCTCCCAGTCCGCCTCGGATCCTCCACAAACTCGTTCTCACCTCGCCCCAGGGGCAAGGCGCCCTCGAGCTCAAGCGAGAGAGCGGGCGGCAAGACGGGGCCGAGACGGTAACCGATAGCGCATCCGGGGCCATCGTCGTGACCGACGACGTCGGCAACTGGCGATTTGCCTACACCAAGACGAGCCTCGAGGGCCCCGGGCTCGCTCCCGAGGAATGGCTCATCGGGCTCCACGCCCTGTCGGTCATCGTCACCAACACGTCGGGGGGTGACCTGGACATCGACTGGGAGCGGTGCGTGTTCGTTGACCCGGCCGGCCGGACGCACCGGACCATCCACCGAGGCGTTCAGCTGAATCAGCTCACGTCCCCGATGCTCTCGTCGCGCGTCGCGGCGGGCGCCACCATCAACGAGTTCATCTTCCCCGCGGGTGGAGTGCGCTTCAATGCACCGGTGGGACGGGCCGGAAGTATTTGGAATTCGCCGGCGGTCTTCGAACGCCTGGCGCCGGGCTCCGGGTTCTCGATCGTGCTGGCCCTCAAGCGTGGGGACACCCCATCCCCGCGAACGTTCACGTTTTCTGCGGTCGCTCCCTGACCGGCGAGGTCTCAGCGTGGACCGGTGGAAGCCCGATCCAGCCGGCCGTGAGAATTCGCAGAACGTGCACGTGAGCGAAGAGCGCGACGTCGCCCCCGGCGGCCTCGGCACGCGCGACGAGGCGCCAGGCCCGTTCGGCGACCTCATTCCGTCTCGCCGTGACGCACGAGCCAGATGCGCTGCGTCTCGGCCATGTGGTCGGTCTTCGTGCGGCTTCTACGCGGTCAGGGCAAGAGGGCGCCGACAGGAATACGGGCGCCGGGTGTGACCAGCGGGGTGACGGACGACTGCGCGCCAATCACTTCGGTGGCGGCGTACCGCCAGTTGAACGGTGCCGTCGCATCGACAATGGGCCGTCGGTACACCTCGAGGACGCGATCGACCAGATTCAGGATCCAGTAGTCTTCGATGCCGGCGCGCGCGTAGAGACTGCCCTTGTGCTCGCGGTCGAGCCGCAGGCTCGATTCTGACACCTCGACGACGAGGACAGGTCGTGAGGGATGCTGGCGGCTGTAATCGCGCCGGCTGCCGGGCACCACGGCAACGTCAGGCTCCGGCTCGGACTCGTCGTCCAGTGCGATCGGGCCTTGAGATCGCACGAGCCATCCTGGTCCAAGGGTCGCCCGGAGCGCGTCCTCGACCAGACCGACTGCCGTGTGATGTTCGCTCCCCTGTGGCTCGCTGACGATCATCTCACCGCCGAGCAGTTCGATTGGATCGTGGGGCTGGAAGAAGCCGGCGTCGATGAGCCGGTCGTACTCCAGCCGCGTCCAGCGGCGCGTTCGGAGCGCATACTTCACCATCGCACTCAAGCTACGCCTCGCGGGAAGACCACGTCAATGTCTCTCCGCAGCGACACCGTATCCTGGAGCATGTGAAGGGCCTGTGTGCGCGAGGCTCGCCATCAGCTCCATCGCCTCGGGCTGCTCGGTGACGAGGGTCAGCCCGGTGATTCCGCACTCGGCCCACGCGCGGTAGCGCTCGCGGATCCGCGCGACCGGGCCCACCAGCGACATCTCGTCGCAGAACTCGTCGGGCACGGCGGCGTTGGCCTCGTCCTTGCGCTTGGCGAGGAAGAGCTCCTGGATGCGCTGGGCGGCGTCGCCGAAGCCGCGCCGGATCATCATCTCCTTGTGGAAGTTCTTGTCGCGGTGGCCCATGCCGCCGACGTAGAGCGCCACGCGCGGCTTCATGCGCGCGAGCGCGCCGCGCACGTCGTCGGTGATGACCACCTCGGCGCGCGCCTGGATCTCGAATTCGCGAAAGCTCTTGCCGGTGCCCGAGCGGCGAAAGCCTTCCTCGAGCCACGGCCGCAGCATCGGCATGAGCCGCGGCACGAAGCCGAGCGGCAGCCAGCCGTCGGCGATCTCGGCGGTCAGCTTCACGTTGGCCTCGGTGCCGGTGCCGAGCCAGATCGGCAGCCTCGGGTTCATGTGGAGGATGGTCATGAGGGGCTTGCCGACCCCCAGCGCGCCCGGCCCTATATAAGGAAGGGAGATTTCGCGCCCCTCGTGGGCCACGGGCTCCTTCCGCTCGAAGACCTTGCGCATGATCGTCACGTAGTCGCGGATGCGCCAGTACGGCTTGCCCCACGGCTGGCCGTACCAGCCCTCGACGATCTGGGGCCCCGAGACGCCGAGCCCGGCGATGACGCGATGGCCTCCGGCGAGCGCGTCCAGCGTTCCCGCCGCCATCGCGGCCGAGGCCGGCGGGCGCGCCGCGAGCTGCATGATCCCGGTGCCGAGGCGGATCCGCTTCGTGAGAGCCGCCAGGTAGGCGAGTGGCGTGATCGCATCCGAGCCATACGCCTCGGCGGTCCACACCGAATCGAACCCGAGGCGCTCGGCGAGCAGCACTTTCTCGACGGGAAGATGCAGCTCGGCGCCCGAGTAGCCGATGCTCAGTCCGAGCTTCATTGCGTGCTCCTTTTTGCGATCGGAGGAGAGACCTTACGCTGTGTTGGATGGCGGTGGATCATAGATCTCTATCGAAACGATTTGCCCGGCTGGTATCCACACACCTGCGCCGCCACTTTCACGCGTATTTTGAACCAGGTTCCAGGCCTTGTCGTACACACGAGTATCGTCTCCAAGACGGATGTCCCTTCCTTGGCTGGTGTATCCGAACTCTACGCCGCGGCCGACGTAGATCGGCCCATCCTTCGTGTAGACGGTAAGCCAACGCTGGCGTTTGAAGTTCAGCCACAGTTTCTCCCAGATGTCCTCTCCGACGCCGCGGCTTGGGGCCGGGACCCCAACCCGTGGCAAGAGTCGAGCGGCGACTCTTGGATACCAGTCTTGCCAATAGGCAATCGCCGCGACGAAGCCTGCGCTCACGGGAAGCAAGAGCGACAAAGCGAAGAATGCCACGACACCGCGATGGGTCAACGGCACCGATAGGGCACCGGTCCCGCCGGCCGCCGCCGTAGTGAGGCGATGCCGGACCTCGAGGAGATCTGGAGCAGCAGCAAGCCACAGCGGGACGAAGGCGAGGCTGACCGTGATGCTCGTGAGCGTCAGGCTGAACGCATCGGATTTAGCCACGGGAGGCACGAACCACTCTCGGGTTCGAACCAAGATGAATCCAGGCATCACAAACACCACGGCAATGAGCAATGCCTCGACCGTAGACGGCATGGCCCGGATGCGCCTCAGCTTACTTCTTCGGCGGAGGTGGCGGCGGCGGGCTCGGGCTGCGGGGTGGCTGCGGTGGGCGGATTGTCCGCTCAGTGAGTTCCTTGTCCTTGCTCATGCTCAGCTCCACGTCGGTTTGGTCGGTAACCGCCAATTCCTTATAGCACGACGTCGTTGGACCAACGATGTGACGAATCCGATACGCACTGCTGCCTCCCTTTCGTCACCGACTCGACGTGAGCAGCCGTTCGTGGAGCGCGCTCAGGATCTCGGCGATGCCGGCCCGCGCCCACACGTCGAAGAACGGAGACTCGAGCAGCGCCGTGATGTCGCGTCCGCTGCGCGCCTTGGTCTGTTCCTCCGTCTCGCCGGCGCGCGCTGCGCGCAGCAGACCGAGCACGCGGTCCTTGTGGTAGATGGCCGGATACTCGATGTAGCGGTAGAGCTCCACGAAGTCCCGGGTGAAGAAGACGGCGACCGGGACCGTCGCCCAGCGCTCGCCGTTCTTCTCGTTCGCGTACTCCAGCACGAGATCGGCGTTGCCGCCCGCCGACGGCGCGGGCAACCCCTTGCGCAGCATCGTGTCGCCGTCGCGGACGAAGATGCGTAGTTCGAGGCCACCCGCCTCGGCCAGGCGCGCCAGGTACGGGACGTCGCGCCGGCAGTCGGACGACCAGTCCTCGGACAGCACCAGGACCTTCGCGGGCCCGCCCGGCTGCGCGGCCAGCCACGTGATGGCCGCCTTCTGGTCGTCGGTGAGCCTGGCGTTCGCGTAGCGCTCGCGGAGGAATCCGCTCCAGTCGACGCGGGGGCGAACCAGACTGAACCGGCGGACGTCGAAGCCCTCGCGGCCCAGGTTCTCGGGGGAGCCGGTGAACTTGACGTAGTCGTCGAAGGTCATGCCGCGGGCGAAGCGTTCGGGCGTCATGCGAGCACCGGCCTTTCTCGGAGCATCACTCGTCAGGCGGTGGCGGCCTTCAGCTCGTCGAGCTGACGGCGGGCCCCCGCGATCATCGACGCCAGGTCGGACGTCAGCATGATCATGTCGAAGCCGCGCTTGACCGAGCCGGCCGCGAACGCCGCACTCGCGCAGTGCATGACCGCCTTGATGCCGTGCTTGTGCGCCGTATCGCGGATCTTGTCGCACGTGGACAGGTGAACGGGGTCCGTCTTGTCGGGGCCCGGCGGCAGCCCGAGCGCGAACGAGAGGTCGGCGGGACCGATGTACACGGCGTCGAGGCCCTTCGTCGCGCAGATCGCGTCCAGGTTGGCGAGGCCTTCCTTGGTCTCGATCATCGCCATCACCACGATCTCGTCGTTGGCCTTGGCCAGGTAATCGGAGCCGCCGTAGTGCACGGCGCGCACCGGCCCGGACGAGCGCATGCCGACCGGCGGGTACCGACACGCGGCCACGGCCTTCGCCGCGTCGTCGGCGGTGTTGATGAGCGGCACGATGATGCCGTACGCGCCGAGGTCGAGCGCTTTCATGATCGTCGCCGGGTCGTTCCACGGCACCCGGACCACCGGCACGGTCTCGGTCTGCGAGATCGCCTGGAGCATCGGCCAGACGTCGCTCATGTCGGTCGTCCCGTGCTGCATGTCGACGCAGAGGGCATCGAAGCCCTGCCGCGCCATGACCTCCGCGGTGAACCCATGGGAGACCGAGAGCCAGCCGAGCGTGACGAACCGTCCGTCGCGCCACATCTGCTTGATCTTGTTCGGTCGCACTGTCGCACCTCGAGTCGTGGAATGGCCGGTCACCCGGCGCGCGCGAAGCGTAGCACACGCGCGCGGGCCGGGCAGCGGCGCGTTGTCGACGCGTCGGCTTGACAACCTGAACGAGGGCACGCAGAGTTCGCCCGTGCCCCGTCTCCTCCTCGCGCTGCTCCTCACGCTCGCTCTCATCACGCCGGCCACCGCCGCTCCCGAAGGCCAGCTCACCTACGCGCTGCACATCAGCCTCGCCACGCGCTGGCTCGATCCGGGCGACCTCGAAGGGCTCATCACGCCGTTCGTCGTCTTCTACGCGCTGCACGATGCGGTGGTGAAGTCGATGCCCGGCACCACGATCGCCCCGAGCCTGGCCGAGTCGTGGACGGTGTCGAAGGACGGCACCGTGGTCGACTTCGCGCTTCGGAAGGGCGTCACCTTCCACAACGGCGATCCGTTCACCGCCGAGGACGTGCAGTTCAGCTTCCAGCGTTACAAGGGATCGCAAGCCAAGCTCCTCAAGGAGCGAGTGCGGGAGGTCGAGGTCGTCAATCCTCATCGCGTGCGGTTCCATCTCACCGGGCCGTGGCCGGATTTCTTGACCGTCTACGGCACGCCCGCGACGGGCGCCGGCTGGATCGTTCCCAAGCGCTACGTGGAGAAAGTCGGTGACGCGGGCTTCCTGAAGGCGCCGGTGGGCCTCGGCCCGTATCGGTTCGTGTCGTTCAAGCCCGGCGTGGAGCTGGTCCTCGAGGCCAACGAGACGTACTGGCGGCGAGTTCCGAGCGTCAAGCGGCTGGTGATGAAGGTCGTGCCCGACGAGTCGACGCGTCTGGCGATGCTCAAGCGGCGCGAGGCCGACGTCGCCTACGGCCTCCTCGGCGCGACGGCGCAGGAGGTCCAACGTGACGCGAATCTGAAGCTGGTGCCGACCTCGATCGCCGCAACCCACTGGGTGAACTTCCACGACCAGTTCGAGCCGAAGTCGCCGTGGCACGATCGGCGCGTGCGACTGGCCGCCGCCCAGGCGATCGATGGCCGCGCGCTCAATCAGGCCGAGACGCTCGGATTTTCGCGGCCGACGGGCGGGATCATCCCGAAGGAGTTCGAGTTCTCGCTTCCGCTCGAGCCGTACCGCTACGATCCCGCCCGGGCGCGCCAGCTCCTGGCCGAGGCCGGCTATCCGAGCGGCTTCGACGCCGGCGAGTTCTCGGTGGGGCCGCCGTACTTCTCCGTCGGCGAGACGATCATCGGGTATTTGCAAGCGGTGGGGATCCGCGCCAGGCTCCGCACGATGGAGCGCGCCGCCTTCTTCTCGGCGTGGCGCGACCGGAAGATCCGCGGCCTCAGCTACGGCGCCAGCGGCGCCCACGGCAACGTGGCGACGCGCATGGAGAGCTTCGTCGTCAGCGGCGCGCCCTATACGAACGGCGGCTATCCCGACATCGACGAGCTGATGCGTGCGCAGGCCCGCGAGCTCGATCGAGGCAAGCGCGAAGAGCTGCTCCACCAGGTCCAGCGACTCGTGTACGAGCGGGTGATGTTCGCACCGCTGTGGCAGTACACGTTCTTGAATGCGACGGGCCCCGCCGTGGCCGACGCGCGCTTCGGCGCCATCGCGAGCTTCCCGTACACCGCGCCCTACGAGGAGATCCGCCTGCGCCGCCCGTGAGGCGGCGGCTACTTCTGAGCTGAGGCGGGCGGCGCGACCGACACGCCCTTGACGGCGTTTCGCGAAATCGCCTCGGCAACGAGGCCCGAGGCCTTGACCTCTTCGACGAACGCGCGGAGAAACTTCGCCGCGGCGTCGCGGCTCTTCGGCGTGCCGATCGCCTGCTGGACCGCGGTGAACTGCCCATCGAGGAGCCGCGCGCCGGGAAGCTTGGCGACGTCCATCAGGAGCCTCGGCTTCAGCCCGGCGAGCGCGTCCATCTTCTGGCCGACGAACGTGTCGAACGAGGCGTCGATGCCCTGCGTCCGTATCAACTGGGCGTGCTTGATGTTGCGGCTCAGCCAGAGCTCGTAGGCGCTTTTGTCCGACACGGCGATGCGGATGCCGTCGCGATCGACATCGGCGATGGAGCGGATCGGTGATCCGGCCGGAACGAGGTACGTCGCGGGGATCTCGAGATAGGCCGCGGTGAACGCGATCTCGTTCGCGCGCTGCGGCTCGGCTCCCAGGAAGGCGACGTCCCAGACGCCGGTCTTCACGGCGTCGGCCAGCTTGCCGGCCGTGTCGAAGGCGACGAACTCGACGGGGACACCCACTCGCTTTCCAAGCTCCCGCGCGAGATCCGGGGCAGGGCCGCGGGGATCGGCGCCGGGCGAATAGGACGTGACGAGCAGGAAGTTCCCATAGTTGATGCCGACGCGGAGCTTTCCAGTCGGAGCCAGCTCGGACCGCACGGACGGAGTGATGTCGTTGGCCATGGCGAGGGACGTTAGCACGAACAGGACGGCCGCGGCTATGCCGAGTCGGAGTGTCACCGACACGAGGGGATTCTCACGCACGGTTGAGATAGTGGAGCGGCAGGCCGGGCCGCGGCCACTCGAAGCTCACGAGGGTGCCGCCCATCGAGAGCGTGGCGAAGGCCGTGCGTAATCCCGGACCACCGAAGCACACGTTCGTCACCATCATGTCAGGCAGCTTGTACTGATCGACGCGGCTGCCGTCCGGCCAGATGTCGCTGACCATGCCGGTGATCAAGGTGGCCACGCAGATGTGGCCGTCGCCGTCGACGGCCAGTGAGTCGAACATCTGATAGCCGCCGAGGCCGACGACGACCCGGCCCTTCTCGCCGCGATACGGTCCGTTCGCGGACTCGATCTGTCCCGGGCCGGACAGCACGAACGCCCAGCAGCGGGCCGTCGGCGTCTCGACGACGTAGAGCGTCTTCTCGTCGGGCGACAGCCCGATGCCGTTCGGCCGCTCGAGCGGAAAGATCGCTTCCTGGATCAGCGAGCCGTCGGCCTTCGCGTAGTAGACGGCGCCGCGGTCGGCGTCGCGCTCGCGCGTCTTGCCCAGGTCGGTGAACCAGAAGCCGCCGGCGCCGTCGAAGACGAGATCGTTCGGGCCGCACAGCTTTCGTCCATCGCACGCGTCGTAGAGCGTCTCGAACTTGCCGCTCTCGGGATCGACGACCTGGATGCTGCCGGTCTTGTAATCGCGGGCCTGCGCGATCGGAAACGTCTTGCCGGGCCGCACCACGAACTCCAGGCCACCGTTGTTGGTCACGTAGATCTTTCCGCCCGGGCCCATGGCCGCGCCGTTCGGGCCGCCGCCAAGCGTGGCGATCACGTGGATCTTCCCGTCGGGCATCACGCGCGAGAGCGTGCGGCGCTCGATCTCGACGAGGATGACCGAGCCGTCGGGCATCGCCACCGGTCCTTCCGGAAACCGCAGGCCGGCGGTGATCTGCCGGACGTTGGGCGTGATGGTCGTCATGAAGGGGCTCCTTGGCGAAGATTCCGCGCGTCCTGGATCGCCTGCCACACGCGCTCGGGCGTGGCCGGCATGTCGATGTGAGTCACACCGAGCGGCGCGAGGGCGTCGAGGATCGCGTGGATGACGGCGCCCGGCGCGCCGACGGTACCGCCCTCGCCCGCGCCCTTGACGCCGAGCGGATTGGTCGAGCTCGGCACGTCGCGGCTGGTGACCGAGAGCGACGGCAGCTCATCGGCGCGCGGGATGGCGTAGTCGAGGAACGATCCGGACAGCAGCTGGCCGCTCGCCTCGTCGTAGACGCACCGTTCGGTCAGCGCCTGGCCCATGCCCTGCGCCACCGCGCCGTGCTGCTGGCCATGGACGATCATCGGATTCACCGAGCGACCCGAGTCGTCGACCATCGTCCACGCGAGGATCGTCACGGCGCCGGTCTCGGGATCGACCTCGAGCTCGCACACCTCGCAGCCGTTGGCGAAGGCGAACGCCGGGTTCTCGTGCCACGTCGCGGCGCCGAGCGTGGTGCCGAGCGCCGCCGGCAACTTCCCACCGGTCGCCGCGCGGGCGACCTCGAAGAGGCCGATCGATCGGTCGGTGCCGACGACGCGGAACGCTCCGTCGCGGTACTCGATGTCGGCCGCCGCCGCCTCGAGCAGGTGCGCTGCCATCGACGTGCCTTTCGCAACGAGTGCGTCCGACGCTTCGACCGCCGCGCTGCCGCCCCGCACCATCGAGCGTGACGCGAAGGTACCGACACCCCGCGCCACGCGTTCGGTGTCGCCCTGGACGATGCTCACCGTCTCGAACGGAACGCCGAGGCGCTCGGCCACGACCTGGGCGAAGACGGTCTCGTGGCCCTGGCCCTGCGACTGGCTGCCCATCGGCACCTCGACGACTCCCGTCGGCAACACCCTCACCTCGGCGAACTCCTGCGGGACTCCACCCGTGCCCTCGACGTAAGGCCCGAGACCGAGGCCGCGGAGCTTCCCGCGCTTCGCCGACTCCGCGCGCCGGGCCGCGAAGCCCTCGACGTCGGCGTGCTCGATCGCCTCGTCGAGCCGCGCGACGTAATCGCCCGAGTCATACACGGCGCCCGTCGCCGTGCGATACGGGAACGCGCGCACCATGTTGGCGCGTCGGAACGCCGCCGGGTCGCGTCCGGTCTCGCGCGCCGCGCGCTCGATCAGCCGCTCCACGGTGTAGACGCACTCGAGGCGGCCGACTCCACGATAGACGTTGATCGGCACGGTGTTGGTGAAGGCGCCCTCGAGCCGGAGATGAATCGCCGGGATGGCGTAGACCCCGGAGACCATCCGCTCCATGTTGAGGATGATCGAGATCGGCATGCCGGTCGCGACGTAGGCGCCGAGGTTCTGGATGGAGTGCACGCGCAGGCCGGTGATGCGGCCATCCTCATCGAGCGCGAGCTCGCCGGTGAGCCGATGGTCGCGCGACTGAGCGTCGGTGACGAAGCCCTCGGATCGGCTCGAGGCCCACTTGACCGGGGGCCCGAGAGGGCGAGCCGCCCAGGCGAGCGCGACGTACTCGGGATAGGGCTGGATCTTCGAGCCGAAGCCGCCGCCGACGTCACCGGTGATGCAGCGCACGCGGTCGCGCGCGACGCCGAGCATGCGCGCGAGGTTGGCCGCGAGCTGGTGCACGCTCTGCAACGAGGCGTGGATCGTGTAGCGTCCGGTAGCGGCGTCCCAGGCGGCGAGGGCCGCGCGCGGCTCCATGAAGCAGGTGATCAGGCGGTTGTCGACCAGCGTGAGCCTGGTGACGTGGGCCGCGCTGGCAAACGCGCGGTCGGTCGCGGCGGCATCGCCGCACTCCCAGTCATAGACGCGATTGCGCGTGGCGACGGCGTGAAGCTGCGGGGCGCCGTCGCCGAGCGCGGCGACGGCGTCCACGACCGCCGGCCGCGCGGCGTAGCGCACCACGACCGCTTCGGCGCCGTCGCGCGCCTGGGCCGGCGTCGTGGCGACGACCATCGCGACCGGTTCGCCCACGTGGCGCACGCGGTCGGTGGCCAGTGCCAGCCACGTCGGCTCGGCGAAGGGCGAGCCGTCACGGCTCCGGATGTTGCCGCCACGCTCGGCGATCAGCGTCGGGATCCCACCGACACCATCGGCGGCGAGATCGTGCCCGGTGAACACGGCGAGCACGCCGGCGACCGCCTTCGCGGGCGCCGCATCGATCGCCAGGACGTCGGCGTGGGCGTGCGGTGAGCGCACGAACGCGGCGTGAGCCTGCCCGGGCCCGTTGAAGTCGTCGGCGAAGCGGCCCTCGCCCGTGAGAAGCCGCTGATCCTCGCGCCGCTTGACCGACGCGCCGATTCCGAACGTCGTCATCGCGCTGACCTCGTCGTGGCGATCGCGGGGCTAGGCGCCGTGGGCCACGGGGGTCATCGCCGGAGCCACCTCGTCGGCGAACAGGCGCATCGAGCGCAGCGCCAGCGCGGTGTCGAGGCCCGGCAGCGTGGCCGTGCGGGCGGCCACGAACGACGCGAGCACCGGTGGCGCCGGACAGAGGCCGTAGTCGCTGAAGTGGTGCTCGGCGATCCACACCGAGTGATAGCCGAGTGATTCGGCGGTCAGCATCTGCTCGAGGGCGGAATCGTAGACGGCCCGCTCGCTCCACGCGTCGTCCCGCTGCATGAGGAAGAAGAGCCCGAAGTCCATGGTGCCCGGCATCATAGTTCAATGTGGTAGCGTTCGCCCATGGCGACCGCCTGGCCGCGCCTGCCGCTCGCCGAGTGGCGCGAGACGCACGACACGTTGCACATGTGGATGCAGATCGTCGGCAAGACGCGGCTCGCGCTCGCCCCGCGGGAGAACCACTGGTGGCACGTGGCGCTGTACGTCACCGCCCGAGGACTGACGACCACGCCGATGCCCTACGGCGCCGGCACGTTCGAGGCCTCCTTCGACTTCGTCGACCACCGGCTGATCATTCAGACGAGCGACGGGAGGACCGGGGCGATCGTGCTGCGACCGCTAGCCGTCGCGGATTTCTACCACGAGTACCTTCGGGTCCTCGGCTCGCTCGGGATCACGGTCACGCTGTGGCCGGTGCCGGTGGAGGCCGCGCACACGATCCCGCTTCCCGACGATCGGGTCCACGCGACGTACGACGCGACACAGGCGAATCGCTTCTTCGGGATGTTGCTGCAGGCCGATCGGGTCCTCAAGCGATTCAAGGGGCGGTTTCTCGGCAAGTCGAGCCCGGTGCATTTCTTCTGGGGCGCCAACGATCTCGCGCTGACCCGGTTCAACGGACGGCGAGCCGCGCACCCGGACAACGCCGGCGCGATGCTGCGCGAGGCGAACTCGCACGAGGAGATCAGCGTCGGGTTCTGGCCCGGCAGCGGCGCGGTTCCCGAGCCGGCGTTCTATGCCTATGCGCGGCCCGAGCCCGCCGGCCTCGCGACGAGCTCGGTCCGGCCGGCGGAGGCGTACTACAGTCGCGAGCTGGCCAACTTCATCCTTCCGTACGAAGCGGTACGGTCGCTATCTTCGCCGGACGCTACCGTGCTCGACTTCTGTCAGAGCGCCTACGACGCGGCGGCCGATCTCGCTCGCTGGGATCGGGCCGCGCTCGATCGCCCGCCGGCCGAATGGCCATGACCTCGCCCGGTGAGGAGCGTCTGCAGATGCTGCGTGACCGCTTGTTGCGGCTTCACGCGGCGCTGCTCGATCGTGAGCGACGTGCCTGGGAAGCGACGCACGGCCCCGTGACGTCGGGCCAGTTCCTCCAGCTCCTGATCCACGATGACGCGTTCGCCTGGCTGCGCCCGCTGTCCGGGATCATCGCGGCCATCGAGGCTGCGCTCGACGAAGATGAGCTACCGGCCGACGTCGAGCCCTACTTTCGCGACGCTCAGCGGTTGCTTCGCTCCGGTGAGGTCGGCGCGTTCACGCCCAAGTACCAGGCCGCGCTCCAGGAGTCGCCCGACATCGTGATGGCGCACGCCGACGTCGTGAAGACGCTCCCGCGCACGGGTCGGTGACGTCGCTCAGGGGCGCCGGAGCTTGAGGTCCTCGTAGGGCGACATGTAGAAGCCCGGGATCGCGGTGGCCATGATGTCGTCCACGCGCGGCCCGACGCCGATCGGGAAGCCCAGGTGATAGACGGGCGCCTGCACGGCCTGCTCGTGCAGGATGCGCTGGATCTGGTGCAGCAACGCCTCGCGCTTCTTCTTGTCGAGCTGCCCGCTCGGCCGGCTCAAACACGCACGGGATTCACGCGGGCTCCCTCGTCCAGGTTGTCCGCCGGCGCCAGGATGAACGCGTCCCGCTCGCCGAGGCCGCCGGTGACCTCGACGCTCGATCCGAGATCGCGCCCGAGCTGGACGGGCGTGAGATGCACGACGCTGTCGGGAGCGACGGTCGCCACGAGGGGCGGGCCCGATCGGATGATAACCGCGCTCGAAGGCAGCAGGAACGGCGGATCCGTCCGCGTCACGTGGAACTTCACGTCGGCATACATG
>WNFO01001745.1_pt1 | contig 21004 bp, 19 predicted proteins | sample 5400251 | NCBI WGS metagenome assembly WNFO01 (sample SAMN13153354, study PRJNA577476) | soil metagenome | isolation source: 100 cm saprolite under Madrone tree | place: USA:California | collected 2016-06-14
TTCCACTTCCGGCCGTAGACCCCCGCATTGGTGCAGTACGAGCAATTGAACGGGCAGGCCAGACTTGACACGTACATAGTCCATCGTCGGCCGCAAACGCGCTCGTAGGCGTCGAAGTCAGCCAGTTGGTAGGCTTTAGGTGGCATCTTGTCGAGAGTTTTTAGCGGACGTTCGGGAGTGAGATGGAGTTTGCCGTCGCGCTTAAATCCTACCCCGAGCACTTTGTCCAGTTCAGCCCCGTCCTGAAGACGTTGCACGACTTCGAGCATGCTGTCCTCGCCCTGAGCTCGGACGATGATGTCAACGTAGGGAGCTTCTAGCGTCTGGCCCGGTAGTAGCGATGGATGCCAACCCCCGAGAATGACTGGAAAGTCCGGATCCCATTTCTTTACCGCCTTGGCCACTTCTACGGTGTCGCGAATCATCGGGCCGGTTACGACCGAAATTCCCAGGCACAGCGCGTCCTGCACTTCCTCCAGAAGCCGCTTCTTGTAATTTGGCGTGATGGTGGAGTCGATGATCTTAACTTCGTATCCAGCATTTATGAGGGGGGTTGAAATCGCTAAGATGCCCAACGGCGCTGTGGCTTCGATGCTGGAAAATGAGGGAACAAAAAACACGATCTTCTTAGAAGACTTCACGCGATTACCTCTCCACCCTTTGTTGCTTTGTCATCGCAATAGTGTCGAGCGATACGTTCATGGACTTGAAATACGACCTGATCAAAACACACACCATAAGCCAAAAACTACCAGCACAGAACGCCGCCAATGTCGCATCGTTGTCAACGTTGTGTAAACAAGCGGGGGCTGATCAGCTAAGGGCCATCAGTGACCAGAAGTGACAAAGAGTTGACCTCAAGGTTACACAGGCGAACGCGTTCGGGGCGAACATTTGATTTTGACCGGGACAGGTGGCCCCCTGGTGGCGAGTGAGAATACGGGGATTTGCGCAGTGCCCGGACTTTAGGCAGAAGGCAAGCAAGAAGGTCGAGACGCGAGGGTTCGTGAAAAAGAAAGTAGTCCTGTTTTACCCGCCGTACGATGGTCCCCCTCTAAGCGCGCCTCTTTGCATGCTCGCTCTAGCTTCTCCACTTCTGCAAGCTGGATTTGAAGTCAAATTAGTGGACGACCTGACGTCGCCCGATTTCGAAAATGAAATTCTCCGAGAGGCCCAGGAGGCCCTGTGCCTCGGTATTTCGGTTCTCACGGGTCCTATGATCGGGGCGGCGGTCCGAATTGCGAAGAAGGTGAAAAAGCTCCGGCCCGACTTGCCTATCATTTTCGGAGGTTGGCATCCCAGCCTTGTTCCTGAGCAAACGTTGAAGCCCGACTTTGTCGACGCCATCGTGCGAGCCCAGGGAGAGTTAACCTTGCTGGAGCTCGTACAGCGAATTGTCGATGGGCAAGACTGGCATGGGGTAAAGGGACTCTCATTTAAGGATGACAGCGGGATCCATCATGAGCCTGATCGGCCGGTGGCTAACATCAACGATCTGCCGGCGCCTGCTTATCACCTGGGTAACTTTGACGCTTATGCCGCGGCTGCGGGGACCCGCCAGCTTGGCTACGCCAGTAGCTTGGGTTGTCCTTATGCTTGCAACTACTGCACCGACATGATTTTTTATAAGCGCCGCTTCAACGCCTATCGCGCGGACCGCGTTGTCGATGAACTGGTTGACCTCGTCAGCCGCTACAGAATTGAACAAGTGGCGCTCCTCGATTCCAACTTCCTGGTGGATATCAAACGCGCGTTGTCCATTGCCCGGGGAATTGTTTCCAGTGGCGTTCATTTCCGCTGGGACTTCCAGGCTTCCACCGATTTCATATGGAAGATGAGCGACGACGATGTCCGGCTTCTTGGCGAGAGCGGCGTAACCCACATGGGTTTTGGCACCGAGTCAGCCTCGCAAGACGTTCTCAAGCTGATGAATAAGCATCACCAGCGCGTCGAACAGATGGTTGAAACCGCGCGGAAAGCGGAGTTGGCCGGAATTCATGTGACCTTCAACATTATTCTCGGCTATCCCGGAGAGACGGAGGCAGATCGTCAGCAGACCTTCCGCATCATGAGCGACATTGCGCGGGAGTATTGGAATGTAAGCTTTTCTCCCAACGTGTTTACGCCGTATCCGGGAATTCCGATCTGGCCTCAGCTGAAGGATCTCGGTGTCCGCGAGCCCGAAACTTTGGAGGAATGGGAGAGCCTGGCGTTGGGCCATAACGTCCTTCCCTGGCTCCAAGGCCGGGAACTATACCGGCTGCGGCGCAGCCTGGAATATTTTCTGCTCAACAACCAGATTCGCAAGGCGACCCGGAAGCATGCCTGGCTGAGGCGTGGTTTCCGACGTGCTCTGGGGTTGCCTATCCGTTGGCGAATTGGTAGCAACCGGTACTCGTTTCCTTGGGAGCTATGGGTTTCTCGCGCTGTTGAAAAAGTCGTAACAAGGCGGTCTCTTTTGACGGGAAAGAAACTGAGTGAACGGATCCAGGAAGTGTGTTGAGTTCAGATAAGTTTAGTGAGGCGCGATTCGCGTGGCTGACGTCCTATTGACCCATTCGTATCACCTGTACTTCGACCGCAAACAAACGCGGAAGATGCAGCCGTACCCGCCTCTGGGCACGCTCTACGCGGCGGCTCTTTTGCGGAGTGCAGGCATTTCGGTCGCATTGTTTGACACCATGCTGACCAACCCCGAAGACAGCTTCCAAGCGGCACTCGAACAGAATAATCCCAAGATCGTTGTCATTTACGAAGATAACTTCAACTTCCTATCCAAGATGTGCCTTACCCGCATGCGGGAGGTGGCGTATCAAATGCTGGAGGCCTCCTTGCGAGTAGGAGCCACCGTACTCGTGAATGGTTCCGACGCTTCCGACCATGTTTCCGACTACCTGGAAAAGGGTTTTCGTTGTGTACTCCTGGGCGAGGCGGAATGGACTCTGCTGGAATTGGTTCAACATATTCTACGCAACGACGATTCTGACGTATCCCATATTGCCGGAATTACCTACCTCGACCCCGGAACCGGAGAGCGGGTGCAGACGCAACACCGTCCCTTGATCCGTGATCTGAATCTGTTGCCAACGCCGGCACGAGATCTGGTTGACGTCAAGAAGTACGCAACCGCTTGGAGGTCAGCACACGGATTTTTCTCGTTGAACATCGTTTCCAGCCGCGGTTGCCCCTACCGCTGCAATTGGTGCGCGAAACCCATCTATGGTGACCATTTCTCCCTTCGATCGCCCCTCGGTGTCGCAGAAGAGATGTGGAGGCTAAAGCAGGACTACGGAGCTGAACATTTATGGTTTGCCGATGACATCTTCGGACTCAAGCCAAACTGGGTTCGCGAACTCGCTTTTGAAGTAGAACGTTTGGATGCCGCGATCCCCTTTAAGATGCAATCTCGAGTCGATTTGATGACGCCGGAAGCGGTCCGTGCACTGCGGAGAGCGGGCTGCACGGAGGCGTGGTTGGGAGTCGAGTCGGGATCCCAGAAGATCCTATCGGCGATGGATAAGGGCACGCGTGTCGATCAAATCGCGGCAGCTCGTGAAAACCTGAAAGCCGAAGGCATTCGGGCTTGCTACTTTCTGCAATTCGGATATCCAGGCGAGAACTGGCAGGACATTCAGAAAACGATTGCGCTGGTCCTTGAGACCCGTCCGGACGACATAGGGGTTTCCGTGTCCTATCCTTTGCCGGGAACCACATTCTTTGATCGAGTACGCGCCCAGCTGGGCAAGAAAACAAACTGGTCTGACAGCGAAGACCTCTCCATGATGTTCCGGGGTGCGTATACCGATGAGTTCTATCGCGCGTTACATGATGCCTTGCACGCGCAAATCGATGCCTGGCGATCTGCTAATAATAAGGATAGAAACCCGACCAACCAAGATCACGAGTACGGTGGCTCCAGCATCGATGAAATGTGGGCGCAGCTGACGCAACTGGAGAAGACCTGCCGGAACTCTGATCCCACCATGTTAGAAGCATTGTCGACGGAGTCGCTCGTGCAATTACAATCCACGCCCGACTTGGCGGGTAGCTGTTCGTCGACCCATGGTTTGGGTAGCGATTAACCTGGATCTCGGCATGGACATTCTGCTCACTCACGGCTATTTCTTGTACGAGGATCCGAAGGAGCTTCAGATCATGAAGCCGTATCCTCCTTTAGGCATCCTCTACATTTGCGCGCACCTGCGCCGTAAGGGTATGCAGGTTCGAGTCTTCGATTCCACGTTTTCCTCCCGCCAGCAACTGATCGATGTAATTCAGAAGGGGCCTCCATCGGTGCTCGGCATATACGCAAACCTAATGACACGTCCCAACGTGGTTGAGATTCTGCGCGGCGCTAAAGATGCCGGTTGGCAAACGATCGTTGGCGGCCCGGAGCCGGCCGCATACATCGAACAGTATCTCGACGCTGGGGCAGATTTTGTGGTCATTGGAGAAGGCGAAATCACTTTGGAAGAGCTGCTCCCGGTGCTGCATGGAGACTCGCATCGGTCTCTGGAAGAGATCGCAGGAATCGCCTTCCGCTCGCCGAACGGCAACATCATCCAGACCCAGCCTCGGGAACAAATTCGCGACATCAATACGCAGCCTTGGCCGGCGCGCGAAGCCATCGACATGGACCGCTACGTGTCTGTTTGGCGTGAACATCATGGTACTGGGGCCGTGTCGTTGATCACGGCCCGAGGTTGCCCCTATCACTGCCGGTGGTGCAGCCATCAAGTGTTTGGCAAAACCCATCGGCGCAGGACGCCAGCATCTGTGGCCGATGAACTTGCCTGGCTCATCGGGAGATATCACCCTGACCTGGCCTGGATGGCGGACGATGTCTTTACCATTCATCACGGCTGGCTTTTCCAGTACGCTTCAGAACTGAAGCAGCGTGGCCTCAAACTGCCATTCGAATGCATCTCCCGTGCCGACCGTTTGAATCCCCAGGTCGTTGAGACGCTAGCGGAGATTGGTTGCTTTCGCGTGTGGATCGGTTCGGAGAGCGGCTCCCAGCGAATTCTGGATGCGATGCAGCGAGGTGTCACTGTCGACGAGGTTCAGGCCGCGGTCCGTCTATGTCGGTCAAATGGGATTCAAACCGGAATGTTCTTGATGTGGGGATATGAGGGTGAGGAGCTTGACGACATCGAAGCGACCATCCAACACGTTAAGAGGACCGATCCGGACATTTTCTTCACCACCCTATCGTATCCAATCCAAGGCACCGAGTATTCCTCACAGGTAGCCGGGCGGGTGGAACGTCTGAAAACGTGGAGCGTTAGCTCGGACCGGGACGTGCGCATCCGGGGGCGCCACTCGCGCCGCTTTTACGGCTTCGCCGATCAACTGCTGCGGAGCGAGGTTGAACTCGAGCACACGCGAAGAAAGTCGGGCATCGAGCCCGCGGTGATCGTGGATTTGCAGAATAAAGTGGCAGACTTGCGCACTGGTTTGCGCGCTTGCTCTACCGAGGTGGAAGCGTGACCACAGCGCGGATATCCCTAACACAGAAACCCGCATATTCGTCACCGTTCGACAACATCGCCGAACAATACGACGCCACGTTTACATCCTCGACCATCGGCCGAATTCAGCGTGACTCGGTTTGGGGTGCATTCAAGAAAAGCTTTCACCGGGGAGATCGACTTCTCGACATTGGGTGCGGCACGGGAGTGGATGCGTGCTTTCTAGCCGAGCGTGGCATCAATGTCGTCGCCTGTGACAGTTCGCCGCGCATGTTGAGCGTTGCCCAGCGAAGAATTGCTAGCCTCTCTAAATCGGCGGGATCGGTTCAATTGCACCTGCTCCCAGCCGAAGAGATTTCTAGCCTGCCCGACAACCATCCGTTTGATGGCGCCTTGTCAAATTTTGGTGCTGTGAACTGCGTCGCAAACATCGCTAAGCTAGCGAGCGACCTAACGAGGCTTCTCAAACCCGGCGCAAATCTACTGTTGTGCCTGATGGGTCCAGTTTGTCTTTGGGAGACCGTATGGTATCTCCTCCACGGAGAATTCGCTAAGGCGTTTCGGCGTCTTCATCGCGCCGGCGTAGCTGCGCGGCTTGGCGGCAACGCTGTAGTCCACGTTCACTATCCATCCGTGCGTTCCATGCGGCAGATATTCGATCCTGGATTCTCTCTCAAGACCATCCAAGGTATCGGAGTTGCAGTGCCTCCCAGTTATCTGGAAGCTTGGGCAAACAAATTGCCGAGTATTGTGAGGCTTGAGGCGGACTTGGATTTAGTTCTGGGACGTTGTCCCGGAATTCGCATGTTCGCGGACCACGTGTTGTTGCGTTTCGAGCGAACGAGGGTATGAGAGACGTTGTGACTTCATCCACGGCAACTCTTCCCCGGATAGCTCCGCGGGATCATGCACCCACCTCAGTAGTCCACCTGCAGTGCCCTGTCTGCCATCAGGGGCCATGCAGGCCAGCTTTACATTCTGAGCCAAGCTGCCTTGCGTGTGGATATGTGTTTTCCGAATGTGACGGAATCTACAATGCGCTGCCGCCGCCTCGGGAGTCGAGTTTTCAGCAGTTTGTCCACGATTACGAATCTGTGCGTGCCAAAGAGGGCCGGGGGGCCAGCTCCGCTGACTACTATTTAGCGCTGCCCTTCAAGGATCTAACTGGTCGCAACGTGTGGCAGTGGCATATTCGAGCTCGTACGTTTCGTTCCATGGAGAAGCACCTTCTACCAAAGATCGAACATTCCTATCCGCGAGGTTTCGACGTTCTCGACGTTGGGGCCGGCAATGGATGGCTGTCTTATCGGCTGGCACAGCGTGGGCATCGTCCGGTGGCTGTCGATCTGCTGGTGAATGACAGAGACGGCCTCGGCGCAGCCCGGCATTACTTCCAGCTTGTACCTCCATTCTTGCGCTTCAAGGCCGAAATGGATTGCCTTCCGTTCATGCCCGCACAGTTCGATGTGGTGATCTTTAACGCGTCGCTTCACTACTCCGTAGATTACCGGATCACTCTTCAGGAAGCGTTGCGGTGTCTGCGAAGGGACGGGCATTTGATCGTAGCGGACTCGCCATTCTATTGGAGGGAGGAGAGTGGACAAAAGATGTTGGAAGAAAAGCGGGCTGCCTTCAATCGGCAGTTCGGTTTCCGATCTGACAGCATTCCAAGCCGCGAATACTTCACGACAGATACGCTGAACGATCTTGCGGCTCATCTGGCTTTCAAATGGAACGTTTATAAGCCTTGGTACGGGCTTAGCTGGGCCCTTCGCCCCATAAAAGCAAGTTTACTGCGACGCCGGGAGCCGTCGAAGTTTTATCTATTCCACGCCAAGATCGAGGATTGATTTCATGTTTGTCTCCAACAGTGACCTTGCTTGGAAGCGCCGAAATCCGCCCACTCTGCATGGTGTTGTTCGCAGATGACTACGCTAATATCCATCTCGACCTCCGGTGCCAGCGTGGACCGTGCCGACCTGGATGTCCATCGTGTCCATACGGTACCGATCGTCGTGATTTATCCCCACAATCAATGCGACTGTCACTGTGTGATGTGCGACATCTGGAAGATTCGCGATGCAAAAGGGCTTTCTGTTGCGGATCTTGAGCGTCACATCGCGTCATTTCGCGACCTTAGTGTGCGTTGGGTGGTGTTAACAGGAGGAGAACCCCAGAAGAACAGCCGTCTTCCAATATTGACCAGGATGCTTCGCGACGAAGGGATCCGGGTCACGCTCCTCACTGCTGGGCTGCTCCTCGAAGCGCAAGCCGAAGCGATCGCTGCAACTGTGGATGACGTTATCGTCTCTCTAGACGGGCCTCCTTCTTTGCACAACCGTATCCGTCGTGTTCCGAGAGCTTTTGAGCGGCTCGCAGCTGGTGTGAAGGAACTGAAGCGCCAGCGCCCGGACATTTCCATAGGTGGCAGGTGCACGGTCCAAAAGCTCAATCATTGCTCTCTACGCGCCACCGCAGTTTCAGCCCGGGACATTGGGTTGAGCTGCATCTCATTCCTCGCAGCCGACGTCAGCTCCTCCGCTTTCAATCGTCATTCTGCCGCATCAAGTGAGAGCCGCGAGCAAATCGCCCTCAATGTGAGCGAAGTGGAATCGCTGGCGCAAGAAGTTCAATGCTTGGTCCACGAGCATGCCGGTGATCTCGATTCTGGTTTCATCGTGGAGAGTCCTGCCAAGCTTGAGCGGATCGTGCAGCATTTTCGCGCTTGTCTTGGACAGGTGGAGGCGGTCGCTCCGCGCTGTAATGCCCCCTGGGTCTCGGCCGTGATCGAAGCTGACGGACAAGTGCGCCCTTGTTTTTTTCATCGTCCCTTGGGACATACCCGGAACAGCACATTGCTCGAAATCCTGAATAGCCCCCAGGCTCTGCAGTTCCGCAAGACGCTCGATATCGCAACCGATCCGATTTGCCGGCGGTGTGTGTGTTCGCTCTACATTCCGATTCCGGAGATGTTTGATGCCGGCCCTAGCGTCAGCACTGCTCCAGCGCCCCAAGGGGAAGAAAAACGAAATGGCTGACTCAAGGGAGGAAAGGTTTGTAATTGATGTGGGCGGCTCTTCTGAGTTGGCAAGTTCTCCGGGAGGACTAAGCACTCATCCTGACCCGATTGGGTGCGATTTCAATCTGCCACTCAAGGCTGTCTTCTATCCGCTCGGTTTCGCGGTCGAGATCTCCACCAATTGCCCCGAGGTCTTAGCGGCTGCAGAAGATAATTGGAAATCATTCGATAAGGTCTATTCTGCGCCACCGGTGCAGGTTCGCATCGCCGTGATCGAGGGTCAAGCAACTCATTGCCCGCCTCCCCCCAATTGCCGGGGACAACGCAATCTGGTGCTGTTTGTCGCCAGCCCTTATGACTTCGCCGTTTGTGATCTGACAACTGGATTCGCCTCCTGCTGGCTGTCGGCCGCCGCCGTTGAGAATGGTGCGTACCTGCGATATCACTTCTTGGACGCCACAGTGTTGCTTTTAATCGAGGCTTTATATTTGACTCCGATCCACGCAGCCTGTGTCGCCTTTCAAGGTCGTGGTCTGCTGTTGTGCGGAGACTCTGGAGCGGGGAAATCCTCACTCTCCTTTGCCTGTGCGCGTAGGGGATGGACATTTGTTTCAGACGACGCGAACTTCCTGGTTCGAGGCGGCAAACAGCGCGTTGTGGTAGGCAATCCTTATCACCTACATTTTCGCGAGTCCGCGACCGAGTTGTTTCCCGACTTGAAGTCTCATTGCCTCACCCCGCGCATCAACGGAGAGATTGCGATTGAGCTGGCGACGGCGAACATTCCGGAAATTCTTACGTCTCCGCAGTCACGGATTGATTTCGTCGTCTTTCTTAACCGGGGCACCTCAGGTCCTGCGAGCCTGCGACCGTTCTCAAGGCAGCGTGCATTAGCGTGCTTGGAGAAGGTCATTTGCTATGGCGAGCAGTACGTTCGAGAAACGCAGAAATCGTCGTTGCACGATCTCCTAGGTGCGGAGGTTCTGGAATTGCGATATAGCGACCTGCAATCCGCTGTAGATTGCCTCGAAGCCTTAGTTCGTGCCGGAGGGAGACTAAATGAAACACCGTTCACGCACGAGTGAGTGACGGGGGAGGCGAAAACAAGCATGACAGCCTCTAGAAATTGATTCTATCAGGCTCTAGTAACCGGAATCTTAAAGACGGTGTATCGGGACGCGTAATCGTCAACCGGCAACCGTGTTCTTTCAAGTGCGCATTCTCAGTTTCGTACTAAGTTGAGCGAATTCAACAATCCTGACAGCAAAATTGCGAAGAAGCGGATATTTGCAGCGTTCAGGCCATCGCAATATGAAGTCGTGTTTACACAAAGCAACCATGACTCCGGTGCAGGCTGGTTTTCAGAGGACGTCAATTGAAGTTTGCTGAACCTGTTGACGATTCGTCGGAGACTGTATGTTACGACGCCCAGCGCCTACTGACATCGTGGATGCCGGTGGCGCTGGTTGTCGGCTGCAGTTTGGTGGCGTGCGCACAGACACCAGCAGACAACAAAAGCGCTCCCGCTCCATCTCCAGAACCGGAGATACAGTCCCCGGAATTATCGCTGCCCCCCGTTCGCTTGAAAGCGCTTCCACGCAGTCTTTTCATGGATCAGAAGAGCTTCTGGTCAACTCCGTTCCACATGACCGAGGCGGAATGGCGGTGGACGGTCCCCTTGGCTTTTGCCGGCGCAGCGTTGGTGGCGAGCGACACAGCCATAGAAAAACACGTTCCCACAAGCCCGACGACGGTCTCGCATGCAGCTACAGCTTCCAATGCCGGGCTCGCGGCCATGGCCGCTGCAGGAGGAGGAATGTTTCTGTGGGGACACCTTGCGCATAATGATCAGCAACGCGAAACCGGACTTCTCAGTGGTGAAGCCGGGATCGACGCATTCCTGGATACCGAAGTCTTCAAGTATGCCTTCGGACGGGATCGGCCCTTTACCGAGGACGGCCGGGGCCGTTTTTTTCAAGGCGGGAACTCTTTTCCTTCGCAGCATGCAGCCATCAGTTGGGCAATTGCCAGTGTGATTGCTCATGAATATCCCGGTCCGATGACCCAGTTGCTGGCCTACGGGTTGGCAGGAGGAGTGAGCGCTGCTCGGTTCGCGGGGCAGAAACACTTCGCTTCCGACGTCGTACTAGGCAGCGCCTTGGGGTGGTATATAGGTCGGCAAGTTTTCCGCTCTCATTCTCATTACAGTGATGCCGACGTCGCGAAGTGGGGTACGTTCAGCAAAGGCGAGACGGAAACCGTCCGCGAAGCGCGAAATATGGGATCGCCATACGTGTCCCTGGATCTCTGGGTCTACCCTGCCTTGGAGCGTCTGATCGCGCTCGGATACATTCACAGCGGGTTCGCCGACATGCGTCCCTGGACCCGCCTGGAATGTGCGCGGCAGGTCAAAGAGGCTGCGGATCGCATCGCTGAAGACGCGGTACCAGACCACGAAGCGGAGCGGTTATATCAGGCTCTGCAGAAGGAATTTGGGCGGGAAGTAGCTTTGCTACGTGGCGGAGATAATGCAGAACTCCGTGTGGAATCAGCCTACATGCGAAGCACAGAGATTGTGGGCAAACCGCTGACTGACGGAGACCACTTTGGACAGACAATCGTCAATGACTATGGCCGACCCGAGGAACAGGGTTTCAACAACGTTTCGGGACTGTCGGGATGGGCGTCGTATGGTCCGTTTACAGTGTATGCTCGCGGCGAGTATCAGCATTCCCCTTCGGCATCCGCTTTGCCATTGCCTGCTCGCAACGCCATTTCCCAGGCCGATTTCAGCCGCAGCGGCCTTCCCTCGCCGTTCCCGGTACCACCCGACACTCCAACTCCTGCCTTCAACCAAGGCCGATTTCTGGATACCTATGTGGGCCTTAATCTCTCCGACTGGCAGCTCTCTTATGGAAACCAGAGCTTATGGTGGGGACCATCTCAGGGCGGCCCCATGATGTTAAGCGATAACGCGGCCCCGATCAGAATGTTCCGCATCAATCGAGTCACACCTTTTACGCTTCCGAGTTTCTTAGGAGTGCTTGGACCGATGCGGGTGGAGGCTTTTGTCGGGCAATACTCGGGATACCAATTCCTGAATACTCCGTCGGGGCTCGTTGGCCAGTACGGTCAGTCACTGAATCCGACGCCGATTGTTCACGGCGAGAGACTCAGCTTTAAGCCAACCTCCAATCTCGAGATCGGTCTCTCACGCACCACCGATTACGGGGGGCCCGGCTATCCGCTAACCCTGCATACGTTTTTGAGGAGTGTGTTCTCGACTGGTAACACGCTCGCTGGCAGCCCCAACAAACCAGGAGCTCGCCGATCCGGAATGGATTTTAGTTATCGGATTCCCGGACTACGGAACGGAATGACCTTCTACGCGGAAGGTCTTGCCCAACATAACGAGATCACTCCGATTCTTGGCCCTGATGTCGCGGCTTGGCTCGCAGGAATATACATTCCGCGGCTGCCGAAGATTCCGAAACTGGATTTCCGCGTCGAAGGCGGCTATACAGACCCTCCCTTTAGCGGGACCGACGTTGCATTCGGCGCTTTCTACTGGGATGGAGCCTGGCTCACGGGTTTTCAGAATGCCGGACACTTGATGGGGAGTTGGATGGGACGGCAAGGGCAGGGCGCTCAGGCCTGGACCACATACTGGTTCAGCGCGCGCAACAAGCTCCAATTTGGATTTAGGCATCAGAAAGTTAGCCAGCAATTTATTCCCAACGGCGGCACACTGGCCGACGCGAGCGCCTGCGCGGAGTTTTGGCCGCGATCAAGCTTCAGTCTCTCCGCGTCCGTGCAGTACGAGATGTGGAATTTTCCAGTCATCGCGACAGCGAGACAGTCGAATGTGACCTCCGCAATTCGATTGTCGTTCTGGCCTAAGGGATTTTCGCGGAAGAGTTCAGGGCAATGATTCATAAGCTTCTAACCAGCGATGTTCTGAAAGCCCGGGAATCCGTTCCCCGGCAGAGTGGAAGGAGTGACACAACCGACTGGATTGCTCAATCATGCCAAGATTTGGTCACAGATGTCCGGATTTGGTCACCTGTTTCGGTGTGCCGTAGAGAGACAACCGATAAGTTGTTCTGCAATCGAGCAGGAGCTGGAATTCTTCAACCTGTCCGAATTTTGGAACTACGTTTGCAGCTAAATGAATATCCTCGAGCACAACCGCAACTGGTCCGCAGCCGAATTCTAAGGAGAACGATCGAATGTCACGGAACAGTAGTAATGCGCCGTTACTAACGGTAGTGAGCAGTGTCCTGTTGCTGGAGGTGCTCAGCGCGACAGATGCACCTGGACGCCAGCGATCTGAAGTGATCGAAGAAAAGATATTGTGGAGCTCTCCACTTTCCTAATCATGAAACTAACGGCACAGTCCCGGAAGGTTCGACGAATCGCGAGCACTCGACTGCCCACCAAGTGGGGGACCTTTCAAGCCATCGGATTCCAGTGGGAGATTTGCAACGGCACTCGACAGATCGAGACTGCAGTCGCTCTTGTCTTGGGCGAGATGACCGAGAATGCGCCGTTGCTGCGCATTCATTCGCAGTGTCTCACAGGCGATGCGTTGGGTTCCCTCCGTTGCGACTGCGGAGACCAGTTGGAACTGGCGATGCGTGCAATCGCTCGCGAAAAATCCGGGCTCCTGATCTACGAGCACCAGGAGGGACGAGGAATCGGATTGATGGCGAAGTTGCAAGCTTACAGCTTACAGGACACAGGCCTCGATACCGTTGAAGCAAACCACGCATTGGGCTTCAGTACTGATTATCGAGACTTCGCCTTGCCGGTCGCGATCTTGCGTGATCTTGGAATCAGTCGTGTTCGCCTTCTCTCGAACAACCCCCAGAAGTCTCGCGCCCTGATTGATGCTGGTATCGACGTTGCCGAACGGGTTCCGTGCGAAGTTGCGCCGAACCCTCACTCCTTTGCCTACTTGCAAGCCAAGAAAGAAAAGATGGGGCACGAGCTCAGTCACGGCGACCGCGAAACAACCGGATCTGCGAAATATTCACGTGCCGATGAACCTGACCGGCACAGCAACAGCAGACGTACGGTGACACGAGAGCGGTTCTCCTTCACGAGCATCGAGGTTGCCCTGCGCGAACTTAGAGCCGGACGGATGATCGTCGTCGTCGACGATGAAGATCGCGAGAACGAAGGGGACCTGATCATGGCAGCGGAGATGATCACGCCGGCGGCTATCAACTTCATGGCAACTCACGGACGAGGCTTGATCTGCCTGGCCATGACCGGGGAGAGGCTTGATGAGTTACAGCTCGCCCCGATGGCGGTCGATAACACTGCGTTAGGCGGTACAGGTTTCACAGTCTCGATCGATGCGAAGGGGCGGAGCGTGACGACAGGCATTTCTGCCAGCGACCGCGCGCAAACGATTCGGGCAGCGATCGATGCACGCAGCGATCCCGAAGACTTCGCGCGGCCCGGACACGTTTTCCCGCTTCGTTGTCGGCCCGGCGGGGTTTTAGAGCGCCGAGGCCACACGGAGGCGGCGGTCGACCTTGCGCGCCTCGCAGGATTACACCCCTCCGGCGTTATCTGCGAGATTCTTAAAGATGACGGGACTATGGCACGAGTGCCTGACCTCGGGCAGTTTTGCAAGATGCACGAACTCAAAATGATCACAGTAGGAGACTTAGCGAGGTACCGATTGACATGCGATTCGGAGGGCTCGGCGTCCTGCGGGAACAGCGCAATTGGGAATCAACGGGCGGCGGGCGAACCCGGCAGTGATAGTGGTTGGGATGACGTAGTTGGCTCTGGGGAATTCAGGTGAGCGATGGCTGCCGTTTCTGGTTCGGATGTGGCTTGTCGTTTGCGTTTGGCCCACGCAACCGGAATTAGCCCGCCACCCTCCAGGACGGAGAAGAACGATGAATCAGGAATACGACGAGCACGAGCAATCCAAGGCGCGCAGAAGGACTCTGAGATTCCGCTCATTTTCTTTCCTTTTGCCGTCGTCTATGCACGCCGGGCAGGACTCTACTGACCTTCCCCCGCTGGTACTCGGAAGTCTACGCCTCGTTCGTCGTTGGCCTTGGCCGTCGCTGGAATGTCTAACCGCGCGAGAGGAATCGCTTCCGTGCCTTGCGGCTCGAAGATCCACAGCGTTTGCCCGACGACCGCGTAGTTCTGAACTTCCTGCTTGCGCTCATCGCGAAAAACCAACACGGTGGTCTGTGCAGATTCGGCTCGTCCCTCTGCATGCTGCGGCAAAGGATCTGAGCGCGCATCAAGATTCCGATCCTGCTCGCGGAGCATCCTTTGCTCCGCTAGGTTCTGCGCATTCATCTCGTTAGCCAACTCGATCTCGCGGGCCCGGTCCTGGTCGTAAGATGAACCAGAATTCCACGACCAGTACGGATCGTAGTAGCCGGCATACCACCAAGGCCACCCACGCCACGGCCGGCAGGCGAAACAATGCCTGAATCCAAAGTTATGGAAGCGCCGATCGCGAAAGCGATCGTCACGGAAGCGATCTCGGCGGAACCTATCTCCACGAAAGGCAGGTTGATGGAAGGAAGGTCCTCGATTGAAGCCGCGTTTCCCGAAGCCCAGACCGGAGTGCACGCTGCTGAAAGCTTGGCTGCCACCCACGTGGCCTCCAAACCCCCCTCGGCCCGCGAATCCGCCATGCCCGCCAGCACGCATTTGCGCCATGGCCGGCACCGACGCAGCGAAGAGGAAGACTGTCGCAACGGCCGCAATGAGAAGAAGGCCACCCATAATTAGACTTTTAACCCGATTGCCGGATGCAATCGAGGGGAGTGTCGTCGCGACGCATGCTGCGTCAAATGCAACGGTGTTCGAGGGCAGCGACCGCCAGCAATTCGTTCCCTTCCACGAACAAGAAACCGACGCGATGATCTCGTGACCGGGTTGAGTGTTGTCGCTGCATGCCCGTCTTTCCGCTGGCGACAAACCCACACTACAGGCTTGCCTTCCGCGTTTCGTGGGCGAGGTTTTCAGAGCCGTTCCGTAACTGCATGTACTGTTCATAGCCCTCCGTCGCATAGCACAGACCGCGATCGAAAAACTGGTCCAGCAGGCGCAACAATTCCATTTCGCCGTAAATTTCGACCGGGCCACGCGCGAAGCTGTGGCGTTCAAGGAATTCCCATAGGTGTTCCTTCGTCAGAACAATTGCCCAGCAGAAGTCAGAAAACGCGACTCCCTGGGAGGCACGGCGCTCACCGATCTCAAAATAGCGCTGCTCGATTTCCTGGCCCGCCTTGGTGAGCAGCCACTCGCTCAAGTGCCGCAAGATTTCCTGGATTCGTCCCCGCAATTCCTCGACCGGGACTTTGCGCAGGTCGGCGGTGTGCGAGGAAGTTTCGAGTTTCACGACCAACTCGGCCGCCAGTTCGTCGGCATGACGTTCAATCAGCCGTACCAACCTTAATGCGATCATGCCACCTTCTTCAATTTGTTTGGATGCTAGTTCTGGGCGAGCAGACGCAGGCAAAGTTTCGAGGGACACGATGGAGATGAACTCAGTGACCCGTCGTTCGTGTCGATGACAAAAGAATTACTGGACGATGATAATTTCAGGGTGACGCGGAATCTATAGTCCTCGTTTCTGCCCTGCCTCAGGATCAGTGCGCACCGCGCTGCAAACGTGCGGTGACTCCCCCTGGGGCACTCCAAACAATTGTGGCTCACTAAGAAAACTCTCAACCATCAGTGATGCAACGTGATCGAGGAAGAAAACGTACTGGAGGAATGGTTTGCAGATTGTGTCCCTTGCTATGGCGGCCGTGCTTCCTTTAGCGGCGCCGGAAATGGCGCAAGCCTGCCGACAGACCAGCCTTGTTTTGGGACCTCCAGGGCCACGAGCAAAACCCTCCCAAACGCCAGCCCGATGTGCGGCTTGTTACACCACCCAGGCACTCCTCAGTTGTCAAGCCGCCCATCCGGGCCTATGATTTTTAGCATAGGTATTCAGGTTCCAGACGGGGCAAAGCATGACAGCCGATCTGTTCATCGCTGGCCTCCCTACGTCGCGATTCTGCGCGATGGCGTTGCATTTCTGTGTGAAGGTCGGCGTTCACTGACTGAATTGAGGTGATAAATGGCAACTAACGGCGATTCGGTAAAGTTCGCCGGAGGTATTCTCGGCGGGCAGCGTCACATTTGCGCTTTCTTCAATAGCGCCGACGAGGAGCACAGAGTGCTTGGCTCGTTCATCAAAGATGGTTTCGAGCGGGGGGATAAGGCTTTCCATCTTGTTAATCCCGAGCTGCGGGGGGAACACCTCAAGCGGCTCGCTGAAGCAGGTATCAATGTGCAAGGGGCGATGGAACGTGGCCAATTGGAGGTGCGGTCGTGGCAAGATGCTCCGCTTCGCGGAGGGCGGTTTGACCAGGACACCTGGCTGGTGTCGTTCGAACAAGTACTCCAGTCGGGGCCAGTTGCAGGGTACGCGCAGACTAGATTCCTGGCGCACATGGAGTGGGCGCTGGTCGACTTACCTGGCGTCGACGACCTGATCGAGTTCGAGACGCGGGTCAACTACGTGGTTCCCAAATACAACGATATAGTGATCTGCACGTATGATCTGTCGAAATTTGGCGCGAGCGTGGTGATGGACGCACTGCGGACCCATCCAGTCGTGATCATCGGTGGGTTGCTACAGGAAAACCCGTTCTTCGTGCCTCCTGACCAGTTCCTCCTCGAGATCCGGGAGCAACGGTCGCTTCGCAAGAGCGCAGCATAGCGAACGAAATGCCCATAGAAGCGCATACTGAGACTGTGACGCTGCGAACAGCGCTGCGAGAGCTAGTGGCTCTTTCGACGATGCCAGCGACGTGGCTGGGGAGAGAACCGCATACCATTGCCGCCGGGCTTGCCGACGTGCTGGTCGGATGCCTGCACCTGGATTTCGCTTTCGTGCGTTTGTGCGATCCCAAAGGGAAAGTGGCTGCAAACTCATGGGGACGGTAGGGGCCAGTTTTCGTGGAAGGAAATTGTTACGGACCTTGGCGGCGGGGAGACATGCCGCGGTATTGTCATTCCCATTGGTGTCAATGCTGCGGGTGGCCTCGTCGCTGTAGCGTCAATTCGCGCCGACTTTCCCAGCGAGATTGACCAATTGCTTCTTTCCGTAGCTGCGAATCATGCGGCGACAGCATTTCAGGACTCACGCCTCATGTGCGAGCGGCGCCAGGCTGAGGAAGCGCTCCGCGAAAGTGAGCACCGGTGGCGGAGCCTGACCGAGGCACTTCCGCAGTTGGTCTGGGCCGCCAAGCCCGATGGCACGAGTGACTACTTCAGTACCCAGTGGACGGAATACACAGGGGTCCCGGAAAGCGAGTTGCTCGGCTGGCGCTGGATAGACGCGCTACACCCGGACGACCGCGAGCCGACCAGGCAATTCTGGGCGGACTCGGTGCTGTGCCAACGCCTCTATGACGTCGAATATCGTGTCCGTCGACGGGATGGGGCGTACGGCTGGTTCAAAACGCGCGCGCTACCGATCCGAGACAGCGAAGGCAAGGTCGTCAAATGGCTCGGGACCTGCACCGACATCACCGATTTGAGGCGGGCCGAGGAGGGTCTACGTCAGAGCGAACAGGAGCTTCGGGAGGCCCGCAGCGAACTCGAGATGAAAGTGGCGCAAAGGACTGCCGATTTGCGGCGCAGTGAGGCCCATTTAGCCGAAGCGCAGAAAGTGAGCCATACCGGTAGTTTCGGCTGGAGTGTCTCTAGCGGGCAGATTTACTGGTCAGAGGAAACGTTTCGAATTTTTGAATACGACCGGGCAAACAAACCTACTGTGGAATTCGTACTGCAACGAACTCACCCCGCGGATAAACCCTTCGTCCGAGAAACTCTCGATCGCGCAGCGCGGGATAGGAAGCCTTTCGATTTTGAACATCGACTCCTAATGCAGGATGGCACAGTCAAGTACGTTCGAGTGGTGGGCCATCCCTCAGCCATTGAGGAATTAGGCAAATTCGAGTTCGTAGGAGCGGTGACAGACATCACCGAGAGCAAGCGGGCGGAAGAATCGTTGCGACGTAGCGAGAGTTATCTGGCGGAAGCACAGAGGCTAACCAAGACAGGCAGTTGGGCGTGGAATGTGCGTACCGGCGCTCTGTTCTGGTCGCAAGAGATCTTACGCATTTATGATTACGACCCGGCAAAGATGGTACCCACTTGGGCGGACTTTCTCTGGAGGGTTCACCCCGAAGATCGACCAGGAATCGAGCAGCGAAAGAAGATGGAGTCCACACAGAAGGACTGGGTGGTTTCTGAGAGTGATTTTCGAATCGTTCTTCCGGACGGAAGGATAAAGCAGCTTCACTCTATCGCTCACCCTGTAATGGATGAGTCGGGAGAAATCACTGAAGTCGTTGGCACCGTCATGGACGTGACCGAGCGCAAGCTGGCGGAAGAGGAGCGCGAGAGATTGCGGCAGGTGCAGGCTGATCTCGCGCACGTCACACGAGTGACGACGATGGGCGAGCTGACTGCTTCCCTGGCTCACGAAATCAAGCAGCCGATTTCCGCCGCAATAACCGACGCTAAAACCTGTTTGCGGTGGCTTGGGCGCGATGACCCCGACATCGCAGAGGCGTGCGAAGCCGCTTCAAGAACCGTCAAAGACGCAATGCGCGCAGCCGAGATCATAAGCAGCATCAGCTTGCTGTTCAAGAAGGGCGCTCTGCAGCGCGAGTTGCTTGATGTCAATGAGCTCATTCGAGAAATGATTGTCCTTCTGCGCAGCGAGGCGAGCCGATATTCGATTTCGATCCACGGCGACCTTGCCGACAATCTTCCCAAGGTCATGGCGGACCGTGTGCAATTGCAACAGGTTCTTATGAACCTCATGCTCAATGGCATCGATGCCATGAAGGACATGGGCGCTGGCAGCGAACTTACAATCAACTCGCAAAAAAGTGAGAACGGTCAACTCCTGATCTCGGTTGGCGATACCGGCATGGGCCTACAGCAAGAACAGGCGGAACAAATCTTCGATGCATTCTTTACCACCAAACCTCAGGGTACTGGCATGGGACTGCCCATCAGTCGGTCCATCATCGAGTCGCACGGCGGCCGGTTGTGGGCGGACACACACTCCAGTCGGGGCGCAACGTTCCAGTTCACCCTACCGAGTGAAGGGGCGGCGCATCAGGCTGCGTAGCCAGGCGTCGTGCATTTGAAAGAGTTCGCGGCTTGTAGGGGTGAGCCCGGGCATCTGGAGAGTATGAGCGTGGCTTGCACAAAATTCGGAAAGGTAGCCCCTGCCACGATTCGAGTCGGTTGGATGGCTCGCCCGCTGCAATCTTAGCCGGAGACAGGCACTCGCGCCGCTGCGCGGGATTTGGATTTTGACAGCCTAGGCAAGAGATGAGCAACCGGATAGAGTGCGCGGGTCAAGGTTGTGGGACGATACAATTTGCGCATGGCCTGGCCAACATCCTGGCCGGCGAGACGGCGTGACAGAATCCAACGCCACCCGCGATCGCGGGTCAGGTTGACGAGGAAGCGGTTGGCTAGGCCGGTGCGGAGAAGGTCTAATAGATCACGGTGCCAGAGGGAGTTATAGTCCGCGCCGTCAAGCAGGCTGCGCGCTGCTAGAATTGCCGAACGCAGGGCGTAACGAATCCCAAACCCAGCCAGGGGATCTTGAAATCCAGCGCGCTCGCCGAGCACGAGTGAACCGCGCTGCACAGCGGCCCCGGGCAGATAATAGTTCCCATACCCTCCGAACTTGCGCGGCTCTTCCATGCGCAGCCCGACCCGCTCGCGGAAGAATTCTAGGGTTCGCTCGAGGTGGTGGTTTTTGCGTTCAAAGTCGGCAAACATGCAGGAGGCCACGGTGTCGCGTCCGCAGTGAACAAGCAGATAGGAATAGCCAAGAGGTGCAAGTTCACGGTTGAAGCAGATCCATGCGCCATCGGGCATCTTGGTTCGAAACAGATAGCCGACGGCAATGACATCGGCAGCGCGGGGTCCGGAGGAGACAACGCAAATCTTGTCTGACGGATAGCGCTGTCCAAAACGGACTTCGACGCCAGCCTCGATCGCTTGCTGTACGAGCCCACGGTCGAGTCCTGGATTCATACGCAGTGAATTAAATTTACGGCTGCGAGTCGGGTGGCGCCTGTGCTGGCTCCACCCCATCCTGGCTGCTCTGCGGACGAGGCCGAGAAATCCCCAGCTTGTGCATTTTGTGGATGAGCGTGGTGCGCTTCAAGCCAAGTTTGGCGGCAGCCCCTTTTGGGCCGCCGATTACCCAGCCGACTTGTTCCAGTGTTTGCAGAATGATGGCGCGCTCGGAGTCCTTCAAAGTGGTTGCCGCGCGTGGGATCATGAGATCCTGCGTCTCGGACGGCGGCAAAGGATTCGGGAGCACGCCATCGTTTGAAAGGATCACTGCTCGTTCGATCAGGTTCTGTAGTTCGCGGATATTTCCCGGCCACTGGTAGGAGCAGAGCGCAGACATGGTCGCCGTGGGAATGTGGTC
>WNFO01001067.1_pt1 | contig 21001 bp, 15 predicted proteins | sample 5400251 | NCBI WGS metagenome assembly WNFO01 (sample SAMN13153354, study PRJNA577476) | soil metagenome | isolation source: 100 cm saprolite under Madrone tree | place: USA:California | collected 2016-06-14
ATTGCGAGCTTCGCGGATGTTCCGGCGGGCACCGGGATGGGTTCGAGCAGCGCTTTCACGGTTGGTTTGCTGCACGCCCTTTATGTGCGGGCGGGTAAAAATCCCAGCGCGCATGAGCTGGCTACCGCAGCATGCGAGATTGAACTTGAGCGGGTAGCCGCACCGATTGGCAAACAGGATCAATTTGCCGCGGCCTATGGCGGGCTAAATTTTATCCAATTCCACGCGGATGGATGCGTGGAAGTACATCCCGTGAAATGTTCGGCGAAAACTAAGCAGGAACTTTCGGGGCGATTGATGTTTTTTTATATTGGCCAGGAACGGCCGGCGGCTTCGCTCTTGACAGAGCAGGCGCGCAATATGGCGGACAAGGACAAGTTTCGCAATGTGCAGCAGATGGTCGAATTGGCGAGCGAGCTGCGCGCGGCGTTGGAGAAGGACAACCTGGACTCATTCGGAGATATTCTGGACCGCGGCTGGCAATTGAAGCGCGGGCTTGCCAGCGGTATTACCAATGATGTGGTGGAATCGAACTATCGTCTGGCGCGGGAAGCGGGAGCGGCAGGCGGAAAACTTCTGGGAGCCGGCGCTGGTGGCTTTCTGCTGCTCAGTTGCAGCAAGGAAAAGCAGCAGCAGGTGCGCGAAGCACTCAGCGCGCTGCGGGAAATGCCGGTTGCGTTAACCACGAGCGGCTCGGAAGTTGTGCACAATGACGGGCGCAACGCGCGAGCGGCCAGCTAAGCGCTAGAAGTTGGCTTGACGCGGGCGTTGGAAAACGCAATTCAGCCCGCGTTGTGAGCATTTTGCGGGCGGTATATAATTCTTGGAGCTGGCCCATAAAGCGGTGATCCCTTTGCCACAAATGAAAACGACTTCCAGCGCAGCTGCGACTTCGGTAGCGGCCAACGATTATCTATTGGCGGTGCAGGGCGTTCTGGCGCGGCTTGATCACGCGATTGTGGACCGGATGGTAGACGTGATCTGGCGTGGGTATGAGAAAGGGCGCACGCTTTTCCTGTTTGGGAATGGCGGCAGCGCGGCGCTGGCGTCACATTTCGCGTGCGACATCGGGAAAGGGACGATCGCAGGGAAGCGCAAACGGCTGAAAGCCGTGGCACTGACGGACAATGTGGCGCTGATCACGGCTTGGGCGAACGATAAAGCGTACGATGCAATTTTCGCGGAACAGCTTGAGAGTCTGGCGGCAAAAGGCGATATCGTTTTGGCGATTTCCGGTAGCGGGAATTCGCCGAATGTAATTCGCGGACTGGAAACTGCGCGGCGCATCGGAGCCGAAACGCTGGTGCTGACTGGATTCGAAGGTGGGCGAGCACAGCCGCTAGCGGATCTTTGCCTGGTTGTGCCGTCGGACAGTATGCAACTGATAGAAGATGCCCATCTTTGCGCCACGCACGCCATATTTTTGGCGATCCGGCAGCGCATGATACAGACAAATGGCGAGTAGCCCCGAAGTGCAACAAAAATTGTTCGCAAATTCCCCTGTGGCGCCATGCTGAAGGCTGTCATTTTTGATCTGGACGGCGTGGTCGCCGATAGTCATCCCATTCATGAAGCGGCTTGGAGAACGTTGCTCTTGGAGCAAGGACTGGATTCTGCCACGCTTAATCTGGATTTTCTGTACGCTGGCCGGCCACGGCGGGAAATTCTGCGGCACTATCTTGGCTCGATCGAATCGCCGGAGATGGAAAGGCTGGGCCGACGCAAGGATGAGTTGTATGCGGTGGCTGCGCACGAGCTCAAGACGAAGCCTGGAATTCCGAGAGTGCTGTCGCAGCTGAATGCGGCAGGAGTATTATGCGCGCTGGCGACTTCGGCTGGGTGCGTGCGCGCGCATGAATCACTGGAACAATTTGGAATCACAAAAGAGTTTTCGGCGATTTTGACGGGCGAGGATGCGGCTGCCGCAAAACCTGCGCCGGACATTTTTTTGCTGGCGGCAAAGAAGTTAGATGTGACGAGCAAGGAATGTGTCGTGGTGGAAGACTCCGTGGCGGGTGTTTTGGCGGCACGAGGTGCGGGAATGAAATGTATTGGTTATGTATTGCCACGGTTCGCTGCGGCGCTTGTTGAAGCGGGAGCAGACGACGTGATTTCGGATTTTCCTGAAGATGCATCGGTGTATTTCAAGAATCTTGTCAGTGCTAACGGATCGCACCGACCGGCGCCGCAGCACGGTTCGCCTCACTCGAGAGGCAGATGACGGTCTGGATCAATTCAATCGGTATTGTGGCGCTGGCGGTCGCTTGCATCGGAGTGCTTTCTTCTTCCATTTTTTTGATTCTGTCACTCGCAGGTGCGGCGAAATTTCATCGTGACAGTGAGGACCAACGGCGTTTTGCGGAAAAAGAGAATAAGTTGCCGCGGGTGTCGGTACTGAAACCGGTTCATGGAGCAGAACCGCGGTTGAAACAGAATGTGGAGAGTTTTTTTCGCCAGGATTATCCGGAGTACGAGATACTTTTTGCGGCGGATCAGGAAAACGATACGGCGCTTCCGATCATAAGGGAAGCCGCCGCTCGCTATCCGAATATAAAGTGCTCGGTATTGGTGACTGGCCAGCCGGAGTTGCCGAATCCGCCGGCGTATTCGTTTTTTCGGATGAGCGAGGTGGCGGCACACGAAATTCTGGTGACCAGCGACAGCGACGTGGAGGTTGCGCCGAATTATTTGCGTGAAGTAGTGGCGCCGATGCTGGACCCGGCGGTGGGCATGGTGACTTGCGTGTATCGCGGGGAAAACGCAGGAGGATTCTGGTCCGGAATGGACGCCATCGGCATGTCGGTGGAGATGACCGCGGGGGTGGTGACTGCGAATCTGCTGGAAGGAATGAAATTTGGACTTGGCCCGACGATCGTTACGCGCAAAGATTCCATTGCAAAAATTGGCGGCTACTGGGTGACCGGGGAATATTTTTCGAATGATTTTGTGACCGGAAATTTTATTGAGAAAGCAGGATATCGCGTGGTGCTTTCGCGGCACATTATCGATCACGTGGTTCCGCCGATGACGTTCAAACGCATGTGGGAGAGGCAAGTCCGCTGGGCGAAAGGAACTCGCTGGTCGCGACCGAAGGGACACTTTGGTACCGGACTGATTTTCGCGATGCCGTACGGAATTCTGGGATTGCTTGCGGGATGGATGAGCGGGCACTTGTTGCTGGGTGGGGGGCTGCTGGCAGTTACGATTGTAAATCGAATGCTGGAGTCGTGGGTGATTGGCTGGGGAGTGGTGCGCGATTTGCGCGCACGACGAGAGTTGTGGCTGTACCCAGTGCGCGATTTGCTGGGATTTGCGGTATGGTGCGCTAGTTATTTGAGCAAGAGCGCGGTGTGGCGCGATCACCGTTATCAGCTCATCCGCGGTGGAAGAATTGTGCTGCGGCAAGAGGGCGAGAAAGGTTAGTGACGGCGTTCGTAGTGGCGTCAGGCGATTTCGCCGCGCAGTTCGGGCGCGATGCGATATTGCTGATTGCCTGCGTGCCGCTGGTGTATTACGTAGTTGCGACGCTGGCGGCGGTGCGATTTTTCTCGCGCGAGCACACGAAAACATCGGGTTGGTACACACCTCCGGTGAGCGTTTTGAAGCCGGTGCGTGGGGTGGATTTCGCGTCGTACAAAAACTTCAAGAGTTTCTGCACGCAAGACTATCCCGAATTCGAAATTTTATTTTGCGTCAGTGATCTGGACGATACGGCCGTTCCGTTGATTCGCAGGCTGGCGGAAGAATTTCCGCAGCGGAGTATCCGGCTGCTTTCGAACGCGGCGCAGATCGGTTCGAATCGAAAAGTCAATAACCTGACGCTGCTGGCGCGCGAGGCGAAATACGAGCTGTTGGTGCAGAGCGACGGCGATGTGCGCGTCGGAGCGAATTATTTGCGGGAGCTGGCGGCTCCGTTCGAGCGGATAGAGACTGGTGTGGTGAGTTGCTTTTATCGCGGAGTGACACAGAAGAATATCTGGGCGGAGATCGAAGCCCTAGGAGCGGCGACGGATTTTTCCGCGGGCGTGCTGGTGGCGGATTGGATGGAGGGTGTGACGTTCGCGCTGGGAGCTTCGGTAGCGACGACAAAGACCTGGCTAGGGAAAATTGGCGGATATGAAGGGCTTGCGAATGTGCTTGCTGATGACTACGAGATAGGAAATCGCGTGGTGAAAGCCGGTGGTCGAGTGATGTTGTCGCGCGAAGTGGTGGAGACGATGTATCCGGCGCTGACGTTTGCGAAATTTTGGGAGCATCAGGTGCGCTGGGCGCGAACGGTGCGGCTGTGCAGGCCGGCGTCGTACCTAGGATTGTTGTTTACCCACGGATTGCCGATGGCGATTGTTGGAGCGATTGCGAGTCAATCCGCTGCTGGAGCTTTGCTACTTATGGTTGCGTATACGGTGTTGCGCCTGGCGGTGGCGGAAACGGTGGGAGTGTGGGGGCTGCGAGATGAAACGGCGCGACGAAAGTGGTGGATGCTGCCGCTGCGGGATTTGCTGCAATTTGCGGTGTGGGTAGCAAGTTTCTTTTCCAACCGAATCACATGGGGAGACGCGGAATTCGAGTTGAGCAGGGACGGCGAGATGGTGGCAATTGGCAACTCAAACGCTGAGAATACCACGGAGAAGCCGTTGCGGACAGGTTGACGGAGAGGGAAACGCGTTTACTCCGAATAAGTAGAATCGTAGCTGTCCCGAACCCGGAAAAGTGCTGCAGTTCGTTTTTGTTGCTCCTCAGTGTGACCCCGAATCGTCACGGCTGTGACGGGAATCTAGTGAGGCATCTTCCGACAGCGCGTTCCTCAAACACCTTGCACGCCTAGCGCGCATTCAGCATCCCGCTCCAGAATGGCCGGAACATTCGTGCTGAGAGTGGTGTCTCATTAAATATGCAAAGACGTTGGAGAATGGTTTTGCCTATTATCGGCATCATCCTTTTCAGCGCCGTGAGTTACCACTCTCTGCGCGCAAATCAGGAAATCCAGCGCGCTCCGAGTAGGTATTTCTGGTGGTCAGAGATCCGCTTGGATTCCGACCCTGCGAACAAACGCAACTGGGGCGCGACGCCCTGCGAGAGTGGCAAAGAAAACTGCGTGAGCTGGGACCTCCGAAACAGGTGGGTTGACCCGGGTTTGCTAGAACAATTCCTAATGCTATCTGCGCTTCCCGCATTCGTCGTTGGTGGGTTCGCTGTAAGCGGTCTCGGAAGGATGGGCATCAGCCAGGTTTCGAGCTTCATGGTCTTGATGCCCGTGCTGATTTTTGCTTGGTATTACTTCGTTGGTTGGCTGCTCGACCGCTGGACTTCTAAGCGCCGGACTAAGACCAGGCAGGTCACGAGAACCGGCCTTGCCTAATTACTGAAATCTTTTGCACAGCCCCCTCTTAGCGAAGGCCCAAACCCCTTTTTATTTAGCCTCTTGTGGAATCCTCTTTCCGGTCATTGGATTGCACGAACCTAACAAGCCGCCGCGTGGCTTACTCAGATTGTGGTCGGAGGATTATCGATGAAAATTTCCATTATCCTGGTACTCCTCGTTTTTGGGCTTCTCTCTGCGAGCGCGCGCGCGGACGACATAACCGTGTCCAACGGCAGCAGTGCCGGATGGGTGCAAATCAGTCCCAATACGTTCGGTCTTCCTGCCGACCTCTCCGGTATTGGCTGCGGGATTGAAAACGAAACCTCGTGCGAGCCCATGGGAGTCTTTAACTTCAACGTCGGCTTTAGCTCCTCTGGTGTTATCGACATCCTCGACGGTAGCGGTGCGCTTAGCGACCAACTTCACTTTTTCAACGACGCCAACGGGCTTGGCGTAGTTACCTTCATATCAGACCCCAGCCTGGCGGATGCTTTGCCAGACGGTACGACGCTATGCACTGAATCTCTTAGCGGATGTGTGGCTTCCTTTCCAATCACAGCCACCGGAGGTTCCGTAATTACCATCAACGCAGCCAGCGACGACGAGGCGACATTTGACCCCTTTGGTCTCGGGGCGGACACTAGCGATCAGCTTCAGGTCAAAGGCGCAACAATTGTCTCTACCCCTGAGCCCCACGGCTTCGCGCTTTTGGGCACAGGACTGCTAACGCTTGTCTGCATGCTCCGCAAGAAGCAGGCCGCCTAAGTAAGCTCCTCGACAAACTTTTTCTCGGTCCGGGCAGCTTCCGAAAGGGCTGCCCCTTTTTCTTTAGCATTCTGGGCGTGCGCATTCGTATTTCCTCCCAATTCCCGTCAACTCCGGTTCGTGCTGTTCCTTCTGACTGTTGCCAAACTGTCGTGGCGGAAACTGGCTCAGCGCTCGTGGTCTCAAATCGTTGTACGGCTTCGTAGCGACGTCGCCGTTAATGAAACCGACTCGGAGTAATTCGTCGCTCGAGCTGGCGAGAATCGTAATGCGCGTGTCGGGGCTAACTAAGCTCCGCAAGGCGGCTCAGCCAGGAGTCCTTCTGGAGCACGAGGGCTGCGCGCGCGGCCAAGTCCGCCGAGGTCCGGACAACAGGGTTCACCGGCTCGGGCTCCGTCCCTACGGCTGCGCCACGTTTGGCGCGGACGGTGCCACTGGCGGACGTGCTCATCAGGATTCTTCAAGCGGTAGAGCATAAGTTAGGTACGGCGTTCGACGGCACCAATCTACGAAAAATTTGGCACAAAGCCTGCGCCGCAGCTGGCTTCGGTACGCTGACCGAAGTTGAAGGAAAGCCGGACCCACGGTACACTGGATTAATAATTCACGACCTTCGACGTTCGGCAATCAGGAACTTGATGAAGGCAGGGACTAGTGAAAAGGTTGCAATGACGAATTCTGGCCACAAGATGCGAGATGTGTTCGACCGCTATCATATTGTTGATACGCAGGACGTGGTTGAAGCGATGCGCCGCGTCCGAAATGGTCCGGTGTCCCACAGTGAAAATACAGTGAAAAGACCGCGAGTCGTGCGCCGCCAAAAACTGCTAACCGCCTGATTTTTCAAACTGTTGGGAGGTCGTCCAATTGGCAGGACTTCAGATTCTGAATCTGACTATCCTGGTTCGAGTCCAGGCCTCCCAGCCAAATTTCTAAACCTTCGTAGGACATTAAGCTTAGAACGACCGCACGTCGCCACCGCTGCGGAAAGTGTTAAAGTCCATGGCGGCGGGAAATTACTCCGCATATTCTCTGGCGCTGGAAGCGGCAGAATCGGTCGGCGATATAGTGGTTAGAGAAATTCTTGCGCATTGGAGTGAGCGTGAGAAGCAAATTCCGCATGGGCCGTGAAGCGTCCGCTTGAACGCTGTTACTAGTCGGACGGGATTTGTTCAGTTGCTTCTCAATCATACGAAAGAAAATGTGGGAAGGGCGTACAGCAGATTACGTATGACGCGCGGCCAGCCGCGACTACTGGAAGAACGCCACCGCCAGTCTTGATCAGACCTTCCGGCGAATTGATGCAAATAGGGAGATGGACCATGGCAAACGCGGACACGCGAAGCGTCTTGCCGCATACAGTGTAATTACGCCGATGATCACTCGATGTTCAGAAAACCAGAAAGCGAACCGGCTCGGAAGTGATTGAGTTTTTAGGTCTGGTCAACTAATTCTTCAGTTTTCAAAATACCTGCGTTTTTTGAACCGTCTCCGACCGGGTCGGATCCTCAGCGATTTCATACCATCCCAGTTTTGGTTCCTTGCTAGGCTGATTTTTCTTTTGTGCCGGCTCTTAGAACTGGGTGTAGAGTAGGATTGACGTGCGCAAGCGCCTGATTTCGCAAACCCTCCCGAGTCCTCGACCTTCTGCACAAGCTTGGCTGAACGTTGACCGCGCGGCTTCGGTGGAGGTTACCTCGGAAGAGAGCGGCTATCCGATTGAATCCGCGCTGCTGCCGGGCGAAGAGCAGGGTTGGCGTGCGGCTAGTGCCGGGACCCAGGTAATAAGGCTAATTTTCGATGAGCCCCAAAAGCTCAGGCGCATCTGGCTAGTTTTCGAGGACACGGAAAACACGCGCACGCAAGAGTTCGTCCTGGGATGGTCTGCGGAGACCGAACATTCTTTCCGAGAAATCGTGCGCCAGCAGTGGAATTTTAGCCAGCCTAGTGCAGCGCTGGAGACAGAGGACTACGCTGTTGAAATCCCCGGAGTCAAAACGCTTGAATTAGTTATCGTACCTGACATCAAAGGTGGTTCGGCTCGAGCTTCTCTCAGGAATTTGCGCTTAGCTTGATCTGGATCACGTTGCTCCCGCGTCAGCAATAGCGCGTCCATAAATTACACAAGGTTCGGTTTAGACGCGCCGGCACCAGCGCCCGTAGCCACTGAATGAGCAAATTGAACTGCGGACCGTCGGTCGGCCGCCTTCGCACCGACATGATTTTGGGCCCGACTACGTTTCGCCGTAAAGAACTACACCCCACGGACTCAGAGTCATCTTCACTTCCCCGCGCGAGACCAATACGTCAGAGGCTTGGCTTCCTCCGCCACCCCAGCGTGGCTCTGCCGAATCCAGCTTCTTTTGCCAGCGACCGAGTGGAATCCGGAGTGCTAACTGCCTTGGTCTTTGATCAAAATGAAGCACAGCCAAGATGTGGCTTGATGCGCTCCACCTTCTGACAAGGATGGCGTTTGAATCCGCCAACACCTCAGCTTGCAACGCATCTTTATCGAGTCGGGCTAGTGCCGGGAGATCGCGTCGCAAGCGAAGCAATTCTTGATAGAAATTCCACAGCAGGCGATGATGACTCTCTGTCCGCAACTTCCAATTCAGTACTGAGCAGAGAAATGTCCCTTCATCTTGCGGGTCGGCCATTTCTCCGCTCCGTCGGAATCTTGCCAACTGCGTTCTTCGTCCTTTGCTCACAGACTCGACGAGCGCAGGGTCACCGTGGCTGACAAAATAAGGAAATGGAGCTGGTTCGCCATATTCCTCGCCCATGAACAATAATGGAACATATGGGGAAAATAGAACGGTGGCCGCGGCGAGTTTCAGTTGCTCAAACGACACCAGTTTTGACAGACGGTCACCCACACTGCGGTTTCCCACCTGATCGTGATTCTGGCCAAACACGATGAAGCGGTGGGCCGAAATCTGCTGCGAGGAAGTCCCCTGACGTCTTTGCCGATACTTGGAATATTGCCCTTGGTACACAAACCCCTGCCTAAACGCGCGAGCCAAGTCTTCGATCCCGGAAAAGTCCTGGTAGTATCCGTTTTGCTCGCCGGTCAGCGACACATGCAAGGAGTGATGAAAATCATCGTTCCATACAGAGTCGAGTTCTAGGCCCCCTAAATCGCAAGGGCTGACGACCCGCGCATCGTTTCGATTGCTCTCCGCCATGAGGTAGGCTTTGCGATTCAACTGATGCGTCTTCGCGTGGACCACGGTGCTCAATTCTGCCAAGAAGGGCTGCGCAGACACGTCAACGATCGCATGGATGGCGTCGAGCCGGAGCGCATCGACATGGAACTCAATAATCCATTGCAACGCGTTTTCGACGAAATAACGGCGAACATTGTCACTCTGAGGGCCATCGAAATTGACCGCTTGGCCCCACGGGGTCCGATAGAGATCGGCAAAATAAGGACCAAAATCCGCTAGATAGTTCCCCTCTGGACCCAGATGGTTGTAAACGACGTCGAGCACTACGGCCATTCCCTGTTGATGGCAAGCATTTACGAATCTCTTAAAGGCCGCGGGACCTCCGTACGAGTTTTGCACTGCGTAAGGGTAGACGCCGTCATAGCCCCAGTTGCGGTTTCCGGGAAACTGCGCTACCGGCATCAGTTCGATTGCGGTGATCCCCAGCTCCCTCAACTCATGAATACGCGGAATGATTGCGTCGAAGGTACCCTGTGGCGTGAATGTTCCGACATGAAGTTCGTAGAGGACGTACCGTTCCAAGGGAATGCCAAACCAACCACTGTCGGACCATGCAAAGTTTGTATCCACTACCTCGGAAGCACCGTGCACTCCCTGAGGCTGAAATCGCGAAGCCGGGTCCGGCCGTTCCGTTTGATCGTCCAAACAGTATCGATAGAGGGTACCCGGCACGCTTCCCTCGACGGCAATCGAGAAATAGCCTCTATCCAAGGGCTGCATGGTGAGCGTGCGATCATGAGGGTGGATAATATGAACGTCAACCTTCTCTGCCTTTGGCGCCCAGAGCAGAAAGTTGCAGGCACCACCTGGTGACCAAACAGCACCGAGAGATCTGTCGAGCGGCGCGGTCACAGTGTGCCAGCCCCTTCTTGCGACAAAACCACCACGGGCGCAAAAGTCATAAGCTCAAGAGTTGGGAAATTCCCTCCAACGGAATCGCAATCCAGGCGGGGCGATTATTCAGTTCATAGCCGAGCTCATACACGGCCTTCTCGAGTACATGAAGGCGCAGCAAAGCGGAGAGTTCATCTCGGTTTGGTGGAATAAAACAAGCTCCAGCGACTTTTTCAAAATACGCGCTCAAAAACCGGTCCGCAACACAGGCGTACCATCTTTCTGCCCACGTTCTCACATCGTAGTTGTTCATTTCTGATGCGGCCATTTCCTCCGATGGAGCAAGCTGAAAGGAAAATGCAGCATAGTGAAAGGAGCGCAACATCCCGGCGACGTCCTGAAGGGGACTGCGCTTGACACGGCGTTCCGATATCGGCCGCGCCGGCTCTCCTTCGAAGTCAATGATCACAAAATCGGATCCAGTGTAAAGAACTTGGCCAAGATGATAGTCGCCGTGAATACGTGTCCGCATCGCCTGGATCGGACTGCCGAGCGCCGCGTCATATCTCTCGAAGATTTCGCCCTGCCGAGCGATCAAATTCTTTGCTTTGTCACGCAGTTCAGAAGGCAACTCTTGCAACTTCATTCCGAGGAGCGCCAAGTTTCGTTCGGTCAACGTTTGAAGTGTCTCCTTGAACGCTCGCTGAAACGCAGCTGTGTACGGCTCGGGCGCGAAGTCTGGATCGGTCGGTTCGGAAGCCAACGCCAGATGAAGTTCGGCGGTCCTCTTTCCGAGCAGATGGACTGCATCAAGGTACGGATTGATGTGATCGAGGACGGGCGCCGGAAGATTCTGCCTGTGAGCGGTGACTGGTCCTTCATGTTGAGGCACCGGCTCAAGGTGCGCTTCGGAGTACTTCCTCGCCTGGTTCCAGTAACTGGACAAGGCCTTCAGCGTGAACTGCCACGCATCTCCAACATTGGGTACAAACGCCTGCAGGATTCCCAGACACATCTCCCTATCGTCTTTGCCTTTGTAATCTATCCAGCCAGCGACCGCGGGAATGTGCGGGAAATCCTTTCTTTCTGTGAGAAAGCGTCCAATTTCCAGGTCCGGATTGTCACCTTCTTCGGCGCGTCGGAAAAACTTCAAAATTACGCGATCACCATAGATGATCGAACTGTTGCTCTGTTCCGCCTTTATGGGCCGCGGCTGCAAAACACCCGCAGAGGCCCCGCAGAGACCGTGAAATACGCTCGTACATGCTGCGCGGATTTTGCCTTCGAGGCCGCGAAACACGGCTTTCTGTTGAATGGTCTCGAGTAGGCTATGCAGAAACTCGTGGTCTGTAAGTGCGTTTCGTAGATGCAAGTTGGTACCGCGCGCGAGACTGTGCACTTTCAGGCCCGTCGCCGCGCTCTCCTTGGTTGGCTCCTGGGCGCATATCAGGGGTAGCACATACGTCTCTGCCGGCCCGGTCGCGTATTCGAGACGCACCAGTAGCACGAGCGCTTCGAAGCGAGTGTTGCCCAGGGGGATCAGATCGGTGATTTCCGCAGAGCGAATTTGGCGTGCCTTTCCGCCAAACCAGCGCTGGTCGGCAAGATAACCGGGCAACAGTGGAGGCAACGTCTTTCGCAACTCGTGATAGGTTTCTTTCGCCTGCTGTGCTGCGCTCACAACGTCCTCCCTCGCCTAGCCAGTGGCGCGGCGGATTCGCAAACGAAGTCCGTTACCGCCGATGCTCTACAAAGGCGTTGGTTCTTCTTCCTTCTCATTTTCCTGCTTTTGTTTGTCGCCGAGGCGCCTTTCGAGGACCTGCCGAGCAAGATCTCGCCCGCCTAAGCCAAAAGCGACGGCCAGCGCCAACATTACAGCGCCGAAAAATATTGAAAACGCCGCGACCACCGTTTCCTTAGCCAAACCGATCTGTTCCAGCGCCATCGTGATGGCCAGAATCCAAATCACAAAGCGAACAAGTCCGCTCCACAATCGTGGCGAGCGATAGCCTGCATTTACAGCGGAAAGCAGAGCCGCCCGGGAAAGGAAATTTGCCACGAGCACTCCCACGAAAAGAATCAGGATGGCAATGAACACTTCGGGCAGGAGTTGGAACAAACGAGAAATCTGCTCATGCAGCACCGGGATACCGAGGACGCTGATGCCCACCAAGGTGAAACCCGCCCATGTGACCCAAAAGAAAGCTCGACTCAGAAGCTCGGAAATGGTGGGCAAGGCCGCCTTGCGTAGGACCTGCGACGCCCCCGACTCTTCAGAGAGTCGATCCAGCTTTGTTAAATGAAGGATGGACCGCACCAAATATTTCAAAAGCAAAGCAACCAGCCATCCGACTGCCATAATGATGAACATCACCACAAACCGCGGTAGAAATTCGGCAATCATGTGGACCATGTTTTCGTAGGCTTGCTGTAGTCCTCGAACGATCATCTCTTTCATGGCGTCACCTCATTCATTTGGCCTTCCACCTTTCGACCAGGTATGGCTTCTGGCGCTCGAATTCCAGACAGAGGTTTTCGGAGTGCGCCTCGATATCTTCCGGGGACGAATCGTGATGTTCCTGCAGGAAGGAATAAATTCTTCCCCGGTAGAGAGGCACTAGTGCCTGAATCAAGTGATCGCGGTCGATAGCGGCGTGGTGATAGGATGCTGCAAATTCGCAGAGTGTTCTTACCCAGAGTTCGTCTTTGTAGCGGAACTTCCGATCGTCCTCGGTCGCAATCCGTTGCAGCTCTGCGTGTGTTTCCTGGGCGAGTATCGACTTCAAAACATCCGACAGCTCGGCGGCGCCACTCAGGAACAAGTCAAAGATTCTCTTTCGATTCACACGAACTGGTTCCGAGGTTAACTCATGTTCTGGTCCAAACGTCGGCACCGACTCGGATCCAGTGCGCTCCATCCAGAACGATTGTCGGGCTTCCAGACACCAGAATAGAGTCCCCACCGTCTGGCGGACGGCTGTAACGATATCTGTTCCTGAGCTCGTGAGCGAATGCACCTTGGGGCCCAGGAAGGACTGGCAACAGCGAAAGCCGGAAGAGATTGCACTGACGGCCATCCAAGCCTCTGGCGATGTGCGCACGACCTCTTCGCGCCACACATCCAAGTTCAGGCAATGGCCGGCGAGTCGGCCGGAGAAGCCAAGTTCGCCGGAATTAAGTTCGCGGATCCTTCGGCCAAACACTGCGCGGCCCATCGGATATAGCAGGTTTCGTGTAAGCAAACCGTCGTGCTTGTGGCGACTGTACAGGGGTGCCACAAAGTCGAAGCTCTCTCGGTAAGTTGGCTGGAGCAAGCTCTTGACCCACGCGGCGGTGAAGTTCGAGGTTTCCGGCGAGATTATTGCGCAGGCCTTTGCCCGCAACAAATCCGCAGCGGCTAAAATTGCGCGGAATGCTGCGCCTCGCGAAGGCTGATTGGCGTAACGTGTCGCGATGCGATGCAAGGTACGAAGTGAGCTCAAGCCTCGCGAATTGGGACTGTTGGGAGATGGCGTGTTGAGGACCACATCGGAAGTGCCATCTCTTGATCCGCCATCGACATTTACGATGACCACCCTGTCCCGCCCAAAGTTCTGCTGAAAACTTTCCTCAATTGTTTTCACGGTCTGACTGATGGTCTTCGCATTGTTGTGAGACGGGATTCCGACGAGGAGGTCTACTTCGCCCACGCTCATCAGCTGGCGGAGGAAATTGTCATCGAGAAAGGTTTCTTCGACCAATGAGATCTCCACTGTTGGTTCCTGGCTGCCTGCTGCAACGCTCTGATCTAGCTAGAATGCGTACAATTTTCCACCGTCATCGGGCGGAGGGTTAGATCCGGCGCAAACGAAACCAAAAAAACTGGTACGGGCCGAGTGTCAGCAAGTAGTACAGGTCCCCAATTCGGGGGAAAAGATTTCCACCGAACATTTCGATGGGAATGCTTCCTTTGTACTGCCGCAGGTCCAACTCCACCGCTTGCGCGGATTTCGAGAGATTGTTCACGACGAGGATCTTCTCTTCTCCCAATTGCCGGACGTAAGCCAAAACTCTGTGATTCGAAGGCTTCAGAAATTCAATCGACCCCCGGCTGAGGACACGAGAGGATTTGCGCACATGGATGATGCGCTTCATCCAGGAAAGGAGAGAATGCTGCGATCGCCTCTGGGATTCCACGTTGATGGCCTGGTAGCCGTAGACCGGATTGGAAATCAAGGGCGAGTACAAGCGTTCCGGATCGGCCCCCGAAAATCCGGCGTTCCATCCGCCATTCCATTGCATCGGAGTGCGTACACCATTGCGGTCGCCGAGATAGACGTTGTCTCCCATGCCGATTTCGTCGCCGTAATAGATGATCGGAGTTCCCGGCATGGACATCAACAATCCGTTTAGAAGTTGAACTCGCCACCTGTCGTTATCCATCATCGGAGACAAACGACGCCGGATTCCGAGATTCAATCGCATGCCTTTGTCCTTTGCGTACTCGTCGTACATGTAGTCCCGCTCGATGTCGGTCACCATCTCGAGTGTCAGCTCGTCGTGGTTGCGAAGAAAGAGGCACCACTGGCAACTGTCAGGAATCTGTGGAGTTTGCTCGAGTATTTCGACGATCGGCTTGCGATCTTCTAGCTGCACGGACATGAACATTCTTGGCATGAGCGGGAAATGGAACGCCATGTGAAACTCATCGGCGTTGCCGAAGTACGAACAGACCTCCGACGGCCATTGGTTTGCCTCAGCCAGAAGCATCTTGCCTGGATACTCTTGGTCGACTCGTTTGCGCAACTCGTGGATGACTGCATGGGTTTCCGGTAAGTTCTCGCAAGTTGTGCCTTCGCGTTCGACGAGATAGGGTACGGCGTCCAATCGAAATCCGTCCACGCCGATCTCCAGCCAGAACTTCATAACGTTCCACATCGCTTCGAAAACGGCGGGGTTATCGTAGTTCAAGTCAGGCTGATGGCTGAAGAATCGATGCCAATAATAGGACTTCGAGAGCGGATCCCAAGCCCAATTGGACATTTCTGTGTCAACGAAAATGATTCGGACCCCTTGATAACGGTTATCGGACTCACTCCAGACGTACCAATCGCGCTTCGGATTCTCGCGAGAGCTTCTCGATTCCTGGAACCAGGAGTGTTGGTCAGACGTGTGGTTGAGAACCAGCTCAATGATGATCCGCATCCCTCTTTCGTGAGCTGCGGCGAGGAAAGCCTTGAAATCCTCAAGCCGACCATAGCTTGGGTGGACGGCGGTATAGCCCGAAATGTCGTAGCCATCGTCCCGTAGCGGCGAGGGAAAGAACGGTAGCAGCCAGATTGCATTGACCCCTAGCTCTTGCAGATAGTCCAGCTTCTGCATAAGGCCAGGGAAATCTCCAACGCCGTCCCCGTTGCTATCGCAGAAAGTACGGACGTGCAGTTGGTAAATGATTGCATCTTTGTACCAGAGAGTTTCGGGGGACCCTGCCACTGTTCGGCACTCCTCTCCCAGCTTCGGAATCATAAGTTTGTTACAAGAAGTAGTCGAAATCTCGTTCCGTACGCACTCGCCGCCGCACTTTGAAGATATGCGCGGGTAGTACCGAAGGGTTCAGTTCGACGTAATTCCTGGCGCCCTGCCAGAGGTACCGGGCATCGGTCAGCAGGTCGTGCACCTGGTATGACTGATTCGATGCAAGTTTGAAATCATCCAGCGGAACGTCCACCCAGCCTGACTGTTTATAATGCGGATCGAGATTCACAATTACGAGAATAATATCAGACAGATCCTCGGTGGCCTTGCTATAGGCGATCAGTTGGTCGTTGTCTATCGGGTGGAATCGCAGACTCCAATCGCTCTGTAGAGCAGGATTCTCCCGCCGAATCTCATTTACGCGCGCAACTAGTCCTCTTAAGCTATCAGGACTGGCAATGTTCCAGGCTCGAATCTGATACTTTTCTGAATCCAAGTACTCCTCGCTACCCTGACGCAATGCCCTGTTCGCGCATACCTCGAACGCCGGGCTGTAAATCCCGTAATTCGCGCTAAGGGTGGCTGCCAAGACGAGGCGCGCCATAAACGCCGGCCGGCCGCCGTACTGTAGATACTCAGTCAAGATGTCTGGAGTGTTCGGCCAGACATTCGACCGGACAAATTCCCTTAGGGGTGTCTGAGTTAGCTCTGTGAAATATTCTGTGAGCTCCCATTTGGCATTCTTCCAGGCGAAATAAGTATAGGATTGTGTGAACCCCAGCTTTGCCAGCCGGTGCATCACTTTCGGTCGCGTAAATGCTTCGGATAGGAAAATCACTTCTGGATATTTCCGCCGCGCTTCTTTAATCAACCACTCCCAGAAATCGAACGGCTTTGTGTGCGGATTATCAACCCGGAAGATATGGACACCCTGCTCGATCCAGTAGAAAACAACTCTCTTTAGTTCGTCGCAGAGCTCTGGAGCGTGTTCGTTCTCGAAGTAAAAGGGATAAATATCCTCGTATTTCTTTGGTGGATTTTCCGCGTATTGCACGGAACCGTCGGGCCGCTGGAGGAACCATTCTTTATGTTCTTTGACGTACGGATGATCCGGCGAACATTGGAACGCTAAGTCCAAAGCGATCTCGATGCCCAGCTCTCGCGCCTTCGCTTGAATGTGCTTGAAGTCCGCAAGAGTCCCGAGCTCCGGATGTATCGCCATGTGTCCACCTTCATCAGCGCCAATCGCCCAGGGGCTTCCGGGATCGTCCGGCGACGGCTGAGCGCTGTTGTTCTTTCCCTTGCGATGGGTGTGGCCAATCGGATGAATCGGCGGGAAATAGAGGACGTCGAATCCCATCTCAGAAACATATTTGAGCCTCTGAATGCAGTCGCGGAACGTACCATGCTTGTTTGGCTCAACCGCGCACGACCGCGGGAACATTTCGCACCAGGTGCTGTAGCGTGCCTTCTCGCGATCTACCACGACGCCGAGCTGTTTGTCGTAAGTTGTCGCTCGGCTGCGATCAGCATAACGGCCCATCAGTGCTGCCAATTCTACGTTCCGCGCGCACGTGACCACGGCCTCGCCGCCTGTTTGCGAAAGGCTTTTCAGCTCCGCTATGAATTGGGCCAGTTTCTGTGAGTCCGCTCCTTGCGCTCGGTTTGCAGCGGACTGGACTAACTGTGCTCCCAAGACCGCAGCTACGGAAATGTCTTGACCTGCCTCGAACTTTTTGACCGTGTCGCGACTCCAGCTTTGAAATGCATCTACCCAGGCCTGGACGGTATAGAAATAAGATCCCAGGCTCTCTACATTAAACTGTCCTTGCCAACGGTCATTCACCAGCGGACGCATGACCGCCTCACGGCATGCGCTTTCCCGCTCCGCCCGGTATAAAACCACAGCGCTGAGAATATCGTGGCCATCGGCGTGAATGTCCGCCTCAACCACGACCCCTTCTCCCAGCGTGCGTTTGATGGGATATCTTCCACCGTCAATTTCCGGCTGCACATTCTCGATGACAACGCGTCGTAAGATTAGTCGCGGTTCTTCCAGATTAGCTTTGGGGGAATTCACGATTGCGGTCTCCCTCAGGAAGTCGTCGCACATGGGCTAGGAATTCGGGTAATTCTTTCGTGCGGGGTCCGGGCATGCTGTTTAGAATCACATTATACACAGCTGAGCGGCGAGTCCGACCACAGCGAGTGCGGTCTTTTGTTGCAACCGTACCAATACCGTACCAAGACCCTCATCTAGTTGTGGTTTGAGACTTACTTCGAGCGAGAAGCAGACTCCCAGGAATTGAAACATTAAATGCGCAAAGCCAAGGGCGGAGATTTTGCGAATTGGCGTGGGGGTTGTTACTAAGTGTGTTGCTCAGCTGGCTTCGCGGGAGGCGCCGCGGCCGGTGTACGAGATTGAGTTGCGGTTTGTGGAGACGGGGAAGAGCAACAGCAATGGTGAAGATCCAACCCTCATGCGACACGCGCGCCAGGGGAAGAAAAATGGCCAGGGCAAGAGCGACGGAAAAGTTAAAGATCCAGAGCCGCGGGGGAAGGTTGGCCACCCTGCTGATGTCTGCTTCTCTGTTATGACCCGCCATTTCTCTTCCAGCATAGCTCCCATTGGTGGCACCTCGCGAGATTGTGCCCGGGTCATTCCGGAGGTCATTCCAAGAGACCTGATCGTGCATTACTTGCGGCTTGCTGACCATTCGGAAGGAATCGCGTAACGTTATCTGTGGGTTGAGCCCACCGCGAAGCAGTCTAGCTGCCAATCTGCTTACCTATTCATAACGCAGGGCCACCATCGGGTCCACTCGCGCTGCTCTTCTCGCCGGAATCCAGCACGCTAATGCACCGGTTCCCACCAATAACAGGGTTGTACCCGCCAAAGTCGCCGGATCGTAAGGTCTTAGACCACGCCACAACTCCGCCTCGATTACTCGCCCGAGCAGCAGGCTCACAATCAATCCAATGGCAGCTCCCGCGGTTACCAGCCGCAAGCCCGTCCTGATCACTAATCGAAGCACGTCCGCACGTTCCGCACCCAGGGCCATGCGGATTCCGATCTCATGTGTCTTCCGCACTGTCGCGTACGCCAGCACGCTATAAACGCCCACAGTGACAAGAATCAGCCCCAGGCATCCGAAAATCGTCATCAGCAAGAACGCAAAGCGAGGGCCCGCATACAAAAGTTGGCTGATGCGATCCTCCAGCGCGCTCGGGAAGGCCAGTGCCACACCGGCATCGGTCGACCAAACTGCTTGACGCACGTCTTTCATCAGGGCCGCCGGTGTTTGCTGCGAGCGCACCAGCAGAACCTGCGCTCCCGAACCTGTAACGGCGTACGGAACCCAGACTTCCGGTTCGACGGGCGCCTGCAGGCCCTGGTTGGTCACATCAGCCACGACTCCCACGATTTCAAACCAGGGCTCTCTCACCGGATCCGCAAGGGTTTCCAGGCCCGCCAGCTTGATTCGACGCCCCAGCGGATCTTCGCCGCGAAGGAAAGTGGACACGAACGTCTCGTTTACCACCGCCACTCTTCTGGCGTCGTTGACTTCCGCTTCGCTGAACGCTCGACCCATCTTGAACGGAATGCGCAGCACGCGGAAATATCCCTCACTGATGTTTTGCAGCAGCGTGTGCCATTCCTCCTCGTGCGACTTGCCGGAGATCTCCATCTTGCTGTCCATACCGCCGTAGGGCGGGAGCGCGCTCGACTCGGTCGCATCGACCACCCCGGGGATCGCCTTCACACGCGCAAGCAGCGGCTGGAAAAATCCGCGGACTTGCGCGGCGGTTTTGTAACGATCCTCGGGCAACGGCAACTGCGTCTGCAAGACGTGGTCCGCCAGCAGTCCCAGACGCACCTCGCGCAGCGCCACAAAGCTTCGCATCAAGAGCCCCGCGCCGATCAACAGTGTCAGCGACACCGCCACTTCCATGACCACGACCGTATCGCGCATCCGCCCCATGCGAAATCCGCCGATCACTCCCTTGCCGCTGTCGCGTAGCGGGTCGTTCAGATCCCGCTGAGCAGCTCGCATCGCCGGCGCCAATCCGAAAATCAGGGCGGTCAATACAGCCACGACGAGCGTGAAAACCATCACCGGCGCGTTCAGCTCGATGACGGATTCCGCTGGGATCAAATTCTGCGGCATCGCTAGCACGATCAATTTCAATCCACCCCAGGCAATCAACACGCCCAGCGCAGCTCCACCGATCGCCAACACGAGACTCTCAACCAGTAGCAATCGCACCAGTCTCGTGCGCCCGGCTCCCAGTACTGCGCGCAACGCGAATTCCTTCTCTCGCGACGTCGCTCGCGCCAGCATGAGGTTCGCAACGTTGCCGCAGCCGATCAGTAGTAACAATCCAACCGCCGCTAGAATCGTGTACAGCGTGGACTCGAATCGCCCCACGACCGTATCTCCCAACCTCTTAACCAACACCTGGAAGTGCGCGGGATAATCCTGCGGTTTGATTTTCGCCAGATGATTGGCGATGACCGTCGCATCTGCCGCGGCTTGCGCCTTCGAGACGCCCGCCTTGAGTCGCCCTAGGAGGAACCAGCGCGCCGGTAACCCCGCATATCCCGTCGCCGCTCCGCGAATCGGCGTCTCGGGAATCAACACATCCGCTTCATACCAGCCAAAGCGCGGCGGCATGATTCCGATTAACGTTCGCGCCGTCCCATTCAGCACAAAAGTTTTGTTCAGCACTCCCGGATCACCGTTGAAACGCTCCATCCAGGTCTTATGCCGCATCACGAATACCGGCGGTGCTCCCGGCTGGTAATCTGGGGTTTGCAGCACACGGCCGTATAGTGCCGGCATGCCAAAGAATTCAAATGTGCCCGGCGTCACGTGCGCTCCATAAAGCAGCTCGACGCCTTCTCCCTGTTTGTAGAGCACGAGGTCATCGGACGCCGCAATGACGCCGTCAAAAACGTGGTTCTGCTCGGCAAATTCCAGAAGTTCATTCGAGGTGTATCCCTGACGTCCTCCTTCCTGACCCCTCGCAGTATCGTGAATCTGCAGAAATACCATGCGTCCCGGATCCTTGTAAGGAAATGGTTCGAGCAGCACGTTGTCGATCACGCTGAAAATCGCGGTCGAGGCGCCAATCCCTAATCCCAACGTGGCGACAGCCACAGCCGCGAATGCACGACTTCGTCCGAGGCCGCGCAGCGCGTAGCGTAGGTCGCGCCCGAGATCCTCGACCGATGCCAGCGTCCGCAATTCCCTCCGGTCTTCCTGTAATAGTGTGGTATTTCCGAACTGATGTCGCGCCGCCGCCGCTGCGTCCTCCTGCGACATTCCTTGCGCCACAAAACGATCTACCAGCAATT
>WNFO01009200.1_pt1 | contig 20985 bp, 28 predicted proteins | sample 5400251 | NCBI WGS metagenome assembly WNFO01 (sample SAMN13153354, study PRJNA577476) | soil metagenome | isolation source: 100 cm saprolite under Madrone tree | place: USA:California | collected 2016-06-14
TCACAGGCGAATGGGCAGGTGTATCTTTATTTGAGCACGTGAGGTAGCGAACGAAAAGGAAAATGGGATTATCAAACCAGCATTTTCAGGTGGGAGCATGCCCGAGATTATAGCTTCTTTCACATGATCGTCCCTAAGAAAATGCTTGAAGAAGCTTTTAGCGAGACCGTAATCTATGAGGCAGCCAGGGATGGAACGCAAACCTCGAATACACCGACAGCTGTTGCACGCAAGTCGACGTTCTCCTTCTGCCTTCGCAGAGCATCTTGGCCATTGTATTCGCCATGCATGATAAGTTCAAGAAGGGCATCGATGCCGGTAGCGGCCTCAAGGCGGTCCCATTCCTCACCATTCGTTTCGGGAACCGGCATATATGGCGTTAAAACCATGTCCGGGAGGAGAGCAGCAGCAGCGGGAGGAAGTAGGCGGAGGCACTATAAAACATCAAAGTCTACCGAGGTGTCGCAAGTCAGTTTAAATTTATACCTTGACCTTGAGTAAAGTGGGCGCGTTCGACGCTAGAGCCGTCTCAATGAGTAATCTTGTGAAGGCGTAACCCTCCCGGAGCTGCAAAAGGCGCATATATTAATATATTTTGCGCGCACGAGAGAACGGCATAGTAACCCACACCGGCTCCTTTGGATCCCAATAACAGACCGATAGCTTCGAGAACGAGAGCAGCGTTTGTAGTCTTGTCCTCATTCCAGAATTGCAACGCGAACTCCTGCGGCACAGCCTGATCCGGCTGCACAGTTGGATTGAAGAAGAGAAGCTTGCAAAGTAAAGAGGGAAGATCTGTCTCGCGAAAGTAACTCTTGGCTGGTTCGATCAGGGGATTGTGGACGACAGAAAAGAGTTTTCACCTGGTTGGAAGTGTTAAACCGGAGGAGGGTATCAACACATTTGAGAGCGTCGGTAACAACCGATTGGCCTTCGAGTCCACCTTCTCGGGTGACGACCGAGAAAAGCTTCTCAAAGATGCCGTCAAACGCGAGAACCTTTTGTATCTCTGTACTCTGTCGGATCAGCGCGGCGAGCATCGCGATCGCTTAAAAAAATGGGGAGGTGTTAGTCTACACGGATAGAACAAATGGGCCGGATGAAAGGTCGCAAAGTGGGGCAGGCGAGGGACGTCGCATAGTGCAGGAAATGCTCACCTTGGCCAACAACCCCCTTTTCATCCTCTAGAAGTGCAATCACTGGAGACGGTCCGACGGGGGCCTTCAAAAAGTACGCCTGCACCCTCTGCGGCCTATTCTGGAGAACCGTGATCAAAAGCACGCATGCGTCATACCGTAAAAGATGGTCCTGATCGCCCAGCAACGCAAAAAGCTTATGTGCTATCTTCTCATCTTCCAACAGCTTGTCCGTGTGTTCCAAACCGAGATCGCGTTGTGTGTAAGAGGCATCGGCCGTGTCGCAGAGGATGACGACGGTTTCAATAGCCGCCCGGCCGATATCTGGGTCGACGTCCGCGTCATTCTGGATGATCCCGAGAAGACCTTGTAGAGCGTGTATGCCAACTAGTTGCTTGTGAGCCCTGGCGAGGCCCTTTAGAGAAAGGACCGCCGCGCGTCGGTCGGCAAGGAGAGTTGAGGGTGAGAGTCGGTCGCTCAGTCGGGTGATGGTGTCTGCGGGAGTTTGCTGTACGCCGGTTGGCCCACGAAGGGCAGTGTAGGTTTGCTGGAAGAACTCCATCACGTCACTACGAGTCCCCGTCCCAGTCCGACTCGAGTTCGCCTCACAGTTGACTGCACGGCGATGTCTGGGCGCTGAGCAGAGCGCTGGACTTTATTACATAATCATACCCAAAATGTGCGGACGCGTCCGTTGAGCCCGAATAGCCCTAGTGTCCTCCTTCCTATTCCTTCATAGCATGCCGCCATATTCTCAACCCAACTGTAACATATTAGGGGTTATGAACCATCTATCTCTTTAACAAATACATCAACCGTCCCATCATTCACTCTTCCAGGTTGCTTGTATCATTTTCGGACGACAGACATTCCCACGTCCATACTGATTCGTTATTTCAGCTTGGATGAGACAAATAGTCGGAAAGGGGGAATATGTGGTAAGTGGCGTATTCCATGCAGAACGTAGGTAATGGCGGTCTCGAAGCAGTTAATCGTCACGAGCAGCTGCAGAGGGTGATGTCCAGCTGTAGGCATGAACATGCATCAAAAGCACATGTCAAGGCTGACAGCAAAATAATATTTCAACATTTCTAGGGTTTAGGCCCACATTGTCCAACTCAGCGCCACTAACCCGATTAGCACAGCACAGATGCGCCACTATGACCTCCGAGTCTATCGCCACAGCTTTACTGTTGATCATCAATGCACGGTGCGCACTTTAAATGACAGCACCGATTGCCTGTTCGCGTGTAATATTTCCAGTTCCGGCTCGCCTTCAGTGGCACTCGCGTAACGGTAGATCTATCCGGTAAATAGGCTTTATGACCACCATCTAACCAAGGATGTGTCCCTTTCTGCGCCCGACCAACTTCTCGGTTCATGAGAATCGAATGAGGCCAATTCCCCGACCCCCGATAATGATAAATCTGAATCTTGTGACTTAATCTATTTTGATTATCTTCCACTTTCCTCTGAAGCATAGGACACCGCCATCCTCGGCCCCCGATATTCTCCTGTCTAACCGTTCATGGGTTGTTACTCAGAATGACGTTTCAATTCGGTCCCCCAAAATCTCAGGAAACCACAATCAACTAGTACATATACAGAGGCTCAATGAAAGCGACTTCGAGAACGTTGGCCCGTCCGGTAGAAGTCCTTAGCCGGCTACATTTCAAGTGACCTGTGCAATCAAGTGACCTGTGCAATCCAGTCAAGCTGTCCAATGTTAGCGGGTGCCTGAATGTACTGTGGAGAGCATTTTGCTATGGGCGCTCTAGTATACCTTCTCCCAAAGGCTGGCTTTCCTTCGACTTCTCATACATCGACACCTCCCTTGGTGCTTAACCTAGTTATTGCGTCCAGCTACCAACCGAGCGATAAAAAGTTGGTCACTACTACCAGAGAAAGATCTTAGCTGTAGCCTCCCTAACCACCCTAATCGGGTCCAACTCAGCATTGACAGTATCATGTTCCTGTACCTCGTGTTAAATGAATTAAGACCATGTGCCAGTGCCGTGGCAGTCCCGGTCCCGGACGAATAACAACTTCAAAGTACATGCTGCACGGAAACTCGGACTAGTACTGTTCTTTGGGGATAGCGTCTTCGAAAATCTGATGGCTTGGGACTCCTTCAGCGCCTTAATGTTTCCCAAAAGTCGATTCACACCAGTCGCCAGCGACATCCGAAGAACTGGGGCTCATAGGAGGCATCATTGTTCGAGTGAGAGGCAGAAACAGGACGTCTCACGTCATGTAAGCATTCGACCCGTGGAGTTGAACATACGTATCTTTGCCGCACCCGCAGGCGTGCATCGGATATTCGGTACAATATTCAGCTGATTTTGCTCTGAGGTATGAAGCGGGGGGAGCATACTTTCACCCAAGACACCAGTCTTCTGGACAGTTGAAAGACCTGGGACCTGGAGTCGCTGAGCCGGCAACTCTCCACGCCGGGATCCAGACAGAGAGCGTTGCCCGCGTCCTTGGGGGTACCAGTTCGGAGCAAGAGCGAAGATCACGATATCGAATTCCTTCACCTTTCACACCTTCCGAGACTCGATGAAGGGCGCTTCCCTAGAAGTACGTAGCATGCGGATATTCTCTTCCCTGATTTGGTCGTGGAACTCGGATGACCTGGGTTCGTTTCCATGTACGCACCACACTCCTCTTACTATCCCTTCAATTCCGGGGATTCAAGTTTCCCTCTCGAGGGCTCGTGGAAAGGACTATAGTACTAATAATAATCACGTACGGTACTGTACATTGACTGCCTGCCAGTGGTGTTTCGTTGCAGCAGTCGATAGTGAAAACGGTCAATGTCGAATGCTTTTATCTTCGGAACCGGCAACGAGGAGAATCTCATCAACTAACGTCACCGAGTTCGTGCAATGGACAGCAAAGTGTTCAGCGGTGGAGATGGCGGCGCCGGCGACGACAACAACGGTCTTTCGAGTTCAGCCCGGAATTCCATCAAGGCAATGGGGCGATGCCCAGGTACCTGGATATCCTGCTTTTCGCACCCCCGGAGTGTCAAGTACGTCATGAAGCACAACACAGCACTAAAGCAGAGTAGTGTCCCTGTGCCAAAGGCGGTGTCCGGTCAGCTACGGTACTACCGTTCCGCGACCCGTATCTTCCGATGATGATAACTCCAGTCAGAGAACTCTGCTTTGCGGTTCTGCCAGTTCATTATTCGACAAAAAATAAATTGCCAATCGAAAAAGTTTTTGGAGGACTAATGCCATGAAATGAAATTGTCGTTCTTCCATGCATCGATTGCAGTTCGCCCCTCTCCATATGCTCCAATACGGGCTCTTTGATTCCGTGATGCGCCGACCCGAGAAACAAAACGGAGTGTTATTAGGTTCATCGATAGAAACCACCCGGGTGAAAGTTATACCACCTACTACGAGCTGACGGAACGCAAGTTCCGTGCCAAGCAAGCGGTGTCGGCGCCTTCGAAACCGGTTAACCATAGGTAGCAGTGCACGGTGCACGAAGAGAGGATGCTGTACGGAGTTACAGACGAATCACCACACCACAGGTACTACTACCAAGTTCCCATGAGAGATGCCAAAGTGCGGACATTCAAGGTCCCATCAGAAGATAACGGTGGCACCTCTGCGCACAACGGGGGGCGCAGCGGAGAACCGAAAAAAGGCAGACGGCAGACAGTTACAGGTCCCGGGATGATTGTCCGTCGTGGATCAACGGACGAGGACGATCGGCCAACCACCCCGTGGGAAGCGGGAGTCGACCCCACACGTGCCGAGCGTTCGGCTCGCTCTAACCCCCACCGAGCTTCGGCCATGGTCACTGGTCGGACTTCGTTGCGACCCTGGAAAGGACACGGGTGATGTACAGCGCTTGGGGGAGGTGTGGGATATTAAACGCCCAGAGGGCGTAAAATATGTGCGTTTGTTGAATTTCTCCGTGAATTTATTTGGATAATAGACTTTCGTGAACCACGACTCAGCTGCGACGATGGCCCATCTCTTTTGATTACAGCATGGGATTTAAAGCTTAGAGTTTCAAGACAATCTTTGCGACGACTAGCTAAATACTCTAATGGCCGATTCTCAAAAACATAACTGGTTGAAGATCTTATTATAAAAAAAGATAAAAAAAAAAAGATCAAAAGGGCGCACTTGGCGCTCGGGCTGTCAACGCGTCAACGAGAGATGGTCTCCCCTCCCCGGTAACGCCTCATCGTGTCTCGAGGGTGTGTTTCCCCTGTCATATAAGTATTCTGACACACGTTGTACTAGCCGAATGATAAAGTCAAAATGTGCCACCACTCTCGCAGAGAACTGGACATCAGCGCATCAACCGTTGTGAAAGCGAAACGCGGGTAAGAAGGTCCTTATTGTCGAGGTCGACTCGGCCTATTCCCAACTTGAACTAGTGAATAAAACGACCCTCAAAAATAGTCACACCTGTCAAAGGACAGGGCTCGTTCAACGACGATAACAGGACAGCTTCGGATCACGCTGATGGCCGAGCTGTTGGAACTCGATGACAGAAGCCTCGAAGATTCCAAGGTATTATTGAAGCACGCTGCGACAGAAGCTGCGCCCATGGTGTCACGGCCCAGGCGACGACGATTGGAATCTTCAACCCATAACTACTAGTGCTTTACCTTGTATGGTCTAAACGTGACCCCCGGAAATTTCCTAGAAGACTACGTATCCACCCAAAACAAGTAAAGGGGTCGCGCATCGACGGTACCCTTCCCGTTCCGTTCGCTACACCACCTACCACTTTCTACCACTAGTAGGATGAAGTACCTACTGTGATGCGCGAACCCATCGAAGGGCTCACGGAGTTATTCCCCCTCGAAGGGCGCTCTCTGTTGATTGAGCTAGCCCGGCGGCGAGATTAAGCGGCGGATTGCAGAAGATGAGGATCGATTTTAATAGGAGAAGCTGGGCGATAATGTGGGCAGCGACTTAGCCGAGAAGTTCCAGGGGACTGGGTAACGTTAAGCTAACAGTCTAAAGACTGATCACGCACCAGCACTCGGAGTACTCGAATTGGCGAGATCATTCATTTACAATACAGACTCCGAGTCCTGTACAGATTCGGGACAAGCTGCCGGTAATCCGGGAGCTCGGCGCTTTGCGACCTCCGGACAATGCGATAACAGACCGAGGGTGGATGTGATGCTTGGAAGCCAACCTCTTGCACCATACCATATGAAACTTCTGCCTTGAGATGGCCGTGTGTATGACTGAACAGCGCCGCAGATAAATCGTCTATCGATTTTGTAAAAAAGATTCAGGGCGCCTGACGCATTCCGCAAGGAAGGACGTGACGATGTGCTCTTCGGTCGGAAGAAAGACCCTGAGATGTCTTGGAGAACTGTTTGTATTGGACGTTTCTGGCTAGCTCGGGTACACTGGCCGTGTTCGGGAACCTTGACCGAAGGTTACTGAGTACTCGCTTGTCAATGATAACGATAACCCCGCGGTTTTCGTAAGCCATAACGTAGGGCCCCGTGTGGAGGATTCAATTGCAAGTCATCTGCGTGATCCATCGTGAAAACCGGTGATGAAGAGACACTTGTACACGCCGATATAACACTGCTTCCGGAACATCAGCTATCCGACAGATTTAGTGGGAGAGCCCGACGCACAGATAGCCTCGTGCTATGAGGATGTCACAGCCCATCCCGGGCCCGACAGCTATGCCGATATTATTGACATCGAGGCACTATGTCCGTAATAAGGGGAGGTAAATGGAGTGAATGCGGGAATAAGCCGACAGGAACACGACATCTGATGGCGATGGCACATAAATGGGAAAAGGCAGTCAGAAGTACACGGACTGGAAGACAAGTGAAAAAAAATGTTAGCCCAGAATGGAACCGATGCCACGGAGGAGACATACTGTATTGACAGAAGTAGTATCGCTCGGGAGTTATCTGAGACCTTACCGAGTCCAATCAGTGAGGCGATCCATGCACATACATAAGAGGGACATTCTGATATCATGCTACGGATACATCGGGGTGGCGGCGGCGGATGGTGTGATACGTCAAACCGGGAAGAGCCAATCGCTCAAGGAAAGAGATCAGATCCTTGGAGCCTAACTGGCGTGGTACGTGCATACCTTCGAATTACCTTTTGTGCCTCTCAGAGCACGCTGCATATTCGACCCTCTCAAGTCACGACAAAAAGATGTTAATGCCCAGTCTGTCAGGCTGTCCGATCTGATAGGCCCATTGATGAATACCGTGTGCACCTCCGTCTTCCCATTGATCGATGGCAATCCATGGCGCTGGGAAGTCCAGTGTCGCATGACCAGCGTGCTGCGCCCTTCTCGACGTGCCTAACTCGACCAATGGGGTAGCGGGATCTCCTTTAATCACCCAAGGAACTGTGCAGTAGCTGGCAAGCAAATGTCGCACGCCACCGAGCCGTCGTCACCGGCACGACTCGGACGCCGCCGCTTGCTTCCACACTGGCAGACCGCCAGTAAAGGTCAGCTCGGCTACGGGCCAGAGCATCCCAACAAGATCCTCCTACCCAAAAAAATTAGGGATCCATATCAAAAACTCCAATTGTCAATATTGACCAAAATGGGAATTTGATGCTGCGAAACCTTTAGGAAGGGTGTCACGCGTCACAAGTTGGAGTTAGCCAAGTAAGTGCAGTTTACCCCATTCTCCAGCCATCAGTACATCAGTCGGAGAAGCTATTTTGAAGTCTCACTGTTCAGAAGCAGAAAAGAGCAAACTTACGATGAACCTGACTACTCGGACTCGGACTCGTCGAGCGATTACAAACTGTATTCTCTGATCAGGGCGGCCAAGGCGAAGTTCTTTGTGGACACAAGACGAGGGAGTGAAGAACGCAACGCGCACCTGATTCGATTGGCGTACAAGCGTTTCATACATGGGGTGATGCTTGTTGAGAAAGTGGTGAGATGACCGTTTCTCATCGTGTGAGTGAGACGTGGTGACATGGGCTGACGAAGAAGTACGGGGCAGTGGGACCGTGGAGACGGCGGGGAATGAGAGGGTTGCCTGATCTGGTCCAAGGATGACCATCTGGGTCAAGTTTCAAGAGAAGCGTTCAAGGGGAAGAAACCCAAAACACGGCGCCTGAACGAATTTAAAATTGACTCAAGGCTGCGCCGATACAACTCACCTCAGCGACGGAACGGGTGTGACTGACGTACATCAGCAGTTGATGGCCCGCGTACACAGGAACGATCTCGAACGCCGGGAAACAGTAACGGTGTCAAGAGGAGAAGGAATTCATGGATCTCGCAACTGGATCCTGGGAGTGCCACCGTGACTGGCACGAGCCTCTTGGGTATAAATATGTGTCCTCCGTTCGAACGTTTCAGTACCAGAGAGCTCTCCTATACCGATCATGGGCAGCACTCACTCGCGGCCAACAGCGCCTACCGTCGTGGCCGTAGACACGTCTTCTGCCTTGCGTCCTCGATCGCTCAAACGTCTCAAATCCGCTCCACATTCCCTCAGACCTTTACGTCCTCTCGAGTCTGCTTCTATCTCAAGAAGCTCCTCACCGTCGTACAACAGCCTGTCAGAGAAGCAGCTCGTCGTCGAAAGGGTTCACAGTCGAAAGGGACATCCATGTGACTGTGTCGCGCCCCATGTGGCTGACTACTGGCAGCCTCCATCCCCCACCAAAACTGTCCTACCCCTTACCGTTTCTGCCATCATCCTACCCTCGCCCACCGCAGGCCTCTTGACAACTTGCGCCGGATGAGACATACGTAGACTATATGGGTGGCGCACTCTATCCATCTAGCCTCATCTCGGTTCACGCCGAATTCCTACAGTCTACTGTCCTTGGAAATACACATTCGGAGAGCCCGAGGTCTGTGTTGTCATCCATCCTATGATCTGTCCCTTAATCATTCCATTTGTAGCTCAAAACTATCTGCAGCGCTCACCGCTAGAGCGCGGGCAGCCGTACTCTCGTTCTTTAATGCACCAGTAGGGTCAACGGTCGTCTTCACGGCCAATGCCAGCGCCGCACTTAAGCTCGTTGGAGAGGCCTTTCCCTTTACACCACGCGGCGCATATATCCTCCCAGAAGATGCTCACAACTCGGTGCATGGAATTCGTGAATTTGCAAAGGCAAAAGGTGCACCTGTGGTCTATCTTTCCTCCCCTCCGCATGGCGGCGTGCGTGTGAGAGAGGCATTTGTGGGTAGCATACCTTTACGGCGCATATAGCTCCCCTTAACACGCATATACCTGCATTCCAGACTCTTATTGACAAGCACGCTCCGCCTGCCGGCACGCCCGCACTATTTGCGTATACCGGTCAATCAAATATCACTAATTCAAAGCCTCCGCTCTCAGTCCTGGCGCATGCCTCAGCCCGCGGCTTTACCACACTTCTTGATGCAGCGGCGCTCGCGCCCACTGCACCGATTGATCTGACGCATACTCCTGTCGACGCGGTCGCAATCAGCTTCTATAAGATGTTTGGATTTCCTACCGGCATCGGGGCGCTTGTCCTCGCCCCAGGGATCGGTGCCTGGCTTAGAGAAAAACGGCCGTGGTTTGCCGGTGGCACAGTCGAGGTGGTTCAAGTCCCAGGAACCGTTGTCGGTCGCAGTGCTGCAATTGACGAGGCATTCGAGGTTAGTGTATGACTCGTTGCGTGGGAATAATGCGGACTTCCTGAGACGCAAATATACAGGATGGAACGCTCAACTATACGCTGCTTCCTGCGGTGACAACTGGCCTACGTCTGCTCGGCGCCTATCTCCCAGCATTGCCGGCACGCATTGCTGCTCTCACGGCTTCTTGCGCAGGTCTCCTCGGAGAGATTCGTTGGCCACGAAGTGGTCTTCCTGCAGTGCGAGTGCTCTCGCGCATTCCGGGTGCGCTACCTGAGTCCGGCGAGGCAACACAAGGGACAGGCGGCATTGTCTCGTGCCTGATGTTTGACGTATGTGTTTTTTTTTTACATGCGCAAGTCTCGACGTTGATGGTTAATTAAAAATTTCTCTTCAAACACGCGCGCTATGCAGGAAAAAGGCGAGCCTATGCCACCCTCGCGAGTGGCGGCACATGCCGCCGCAAATGGCATCGCGCTCCGCACCGGATGCATGTGTAACCCGGGCGGCGCAGCGACATTGCTTTCTCTCGGAAGTCTCATGGCTGTACTCGACCAAGGTGACACCCATCACCCCCCAACACTGCGTTCGCTTGAAGACGCTGCTGGGCGAGAACTGGGAGTCGTGCGGATCAGCTTTGGGCTAGCAAGTTGCTGGGCAGATGTGTGGCGTGTGCGGTGTTGGGTGGTCCAGGCGCTCAATGAAGGATGGGCAATCAGCCCAGCACCACCTGTCTATGGGACCGGTGGCGATGTAGGATTGGAGAGCGATGTGGGAAGGGCCATTTGAGTGGAGTTTTGATCGATTTGAGGATCTCTTGTTGGATGGACCTTATCGGTGTCACGTATTATTTATTTTTGTAAAGTAGAGTACTTCCTCTCGTATATGTCACCATATGAATAATAATAGCCAATGGGCACCATGGCACGGCAGTAGTGAGAGACCTCACTTGCCAACGAGTTGCCAGCGTGAAGTATCCTAATGCCGCTCGGCAGCCAACTCGGCGCTGATAACCCACGATATGCATAATGAGAAGGTGAACCCGGATCATGAACATGATTAATGAATTTTAAATGGATTTGCACAGGACGATGTTTAATTTCACTATAGATGGGCCAAATACTGATGAGGATGATGATGTGGGATCTGTCCCTGTAAGCTGTGCCTTGAGGCTCTGAGGTTGGAGTAAAAAAGGAATGACGTATGGGCGCGCAAGCAGCGCCGATACTGCGGACTACGAGCGCATCTTGATATGGATGTGCAATCCATCACGCAGTTGTATTCATTTCATTCATAACACGGTCACGACGTACCGTATTCCGAAGGTGGGGTGCATCGTAGTGCACCGGAAGTAACGTTTTACTTTTGCGCCGCACCCCGCCGCCGCCCGCGGGTACTAGTTTTTTTCCATTCAAAAGCTCCTCACCGGCATGGCCGATGGGAGCTTGCTTCCAAGGAACGTCGGGCAGAAACGGGAACGGGCGGGGCTGGCGTAGCGAGCGTGATGGTTCAAATCCAGAAGCGTACCCCTGTCACTCGTAAGTTACGTTGGTTGGAATCACAGGGCCCTCCATCGATGGCACCATCAAGTAGTACGTGCCCCCATCATATCTTCATCATTCAATTCATTCCTCCATTCATTCATTCAAAACACCCACATCCTATCAATTACTATTCGGCAAATCACTCAAATAACTTTTTGTCTGGTGATGGCCGCCGCCTGTCTGTCCTGTGATGATGGTGATGATGGTGTTTTTTTTTTCTTCTGTTCTCTTCTGGAAAAAATAAAATAAAAAGACTTTGATGGTGGGACGGAGATGCGGGATACTAACTTACTACGGTTGCCGGACGGCACCGATTGAGAAAATCGGTGCCTTGTCAGTGTTCGGGAGCATCTCGAGATAACTCAGATTCACGATCGAGGCCAAAAAAACGCGCGAGGGGAAGGGAGTTGTACTTTCTACGCAGACCACGTACTGTAACTAGTCGAGGTTCTGGATCGGACAAGCTCCACCAACTTGTATGCGTCCGGCTGATCCCGAAAACCTGAGCTAATGCGAGGCACAGAATCCCCCCCACCCCCACTCCACTTGGAGATAAAATAGATAATGTTTCACGCAGTTCGGAGTGGGGGTGGTAGTGGGGTTTTATGTTTTGTGTCCGACCCCTGTTTGAGAAGACCATCATCCGAGTCGTCTCATCTCCAAGCTAGTCCGAGTAGGGGCTCGGGTGGACGTCTGTTTGGCGCCCATGTTCATTTTCAATTTGTAATGCTGATTAGTCAGCAATTATTAGGTTCCCTCTTTCCTTCACTCTTCGGTAGGATGTCTACAGCGCATAGACCGACATGGGACCCAGCACAAGCACGAGAAGTCAAAGGTGGCTCGCGCCAGTATTCTGTGCGCGACATGGCTGCGCACACTAAGCTCAAGTTCCGGTGCGAGTTCACGCCCGCCTTTCTCATCATCCTCTGTACACCCTCACTCAAAAAAACCCTCTTTCCCACTCCAAAACCCTCAGACAGCCCGGCCAAACCTCCGTAACCGAAGTTAAAAAGTCCAACCTGCGCGCGGAGCTACTTGCGGCGGAAACTGAGGCACGCGCGAAGAAGCGCAAGGCGGCAGGATTGCCTGTGGAGGACGACTCGCCGGCCGTGCCGGTCGCGGCGATTGAGGATGAGGAGGCGAACAAGCGGAGAAAGGTTTTGCAGGAGGCGTTGGAGATGGATAAGGATGCGGATAGCGACGAAGACGATGGCGAAGACGATGACGCGGATGGTCCGAAGGGAGGAGATGCCAAGTGCGTCACGCATTGCGTTTTTTTTTCCTTGTCGCGTTTATCTAAAAACACTCCCCATCGAACAGTGGAGCCCACAGCAAGAACGGCAAAGACGGTGATGGTGACGATGAGGAGGAGGGGGATGAAGGCGAAGACGAGGATGACGAGGACGAGACGGCAGAGTTATTCCGGGAGCTCGAGAAGATAAAGCGCGAGCGAGCTGCGGAAAAGGAACGTGTCGAGCAGGCGGAAGCGGCGGTGACTGAGGCCGAGCGTGATGCACGAATAGCGACCGCGAACCCTTTGCTCAATCTTGCCGCCGCGCTCGGCAATGCTCCCGGTATCAACACGACTGCGCCCGGTACCTTTGCCGTCAAGCGACGCTGGGACGACGGTGCGTCACTATGTGCGGTCATCTTTGATGGACTTGAACGAACGGTGTTTCCTACTTGCAGACCTCATTTTCAAGAACCAGACAGCAAATGATAAGGATCGGGGGGGTCAGTTTGTCAACGACCTTCTCCGGACGGAGTTCCATAAGTGAGTTGAACATTTCAACCGTCCATTCGTGGCTCATTTCCTTTTTCCACTCGTTCAGGAAATTCATGTCACGCTTTGTCAAGTAGCGTAGTACTACTCGCCTGTATTCGTGTATATCACTCATTTACAGCATTCACCGCGCCTTTCCATTCCTCCGTTCTCTCTCTGCATAAAGGGCGACAACAGGATTTTCTCTAGGAGCTGTAGTTCTCGATGCCGACATTTCGTCAGCCTGCGTAGGATCATTCTATGATCTTGCATAGCCTTTGGTCAAACATGGTTGTGATACAACGAGGAAACCCCGTCTTGCGTCGCCTCATGGTGGACTGGTGCGGATGAATAGAACTTGAACGCCACATATCTTTTTGCAGAACGAGCTATGGAAGCGACTTTCTCAAGGCAGTCGACATACTTTTGTTCCATTCGCCGATAGCTTGAACGCCGGACGTTACGCCCACTCTTCGAGTCGGACAGGACAGATGGCACACGGGGATAAAGGGAACGGATGGATATCAAATATAAAAAGGGCCACCATCTTCAGCAAGACGAGGTGTGCAAACTCTGCTCCTGTCCAACCAAGCAAAGCATCATGGCGGCAACCACGTTCGAAACCCCGCAAACCCCCTCTTCCCAGCTCACGACGGTCCTGCACTACCTCGACCTCGTCAAAGTCTTCGACACAGACGAAATCACAAAGCTCTTCACGGACGACTTTGTGCAGTCCACGTTCCCAGCGTCCCTCAACGTGCCCCCCAGGTCGAAGCAGGAAGACCTCGACTTTCTCCGCGGGTTTTCCGAACGGCTCGAAGGAAGACGTCTTCAGGTACGGTTACGCTCCTTAAAATAAAACTCCTTCCTCGCTTCCCAGCCGCAGCCCCCTCTTCGCACTCGGTGCTCGTGCTCGGTGCTCGGTAGTGATCGAGTAACCGACTGACGTTTTCTTCTGTTCGGGTACCCCCCATGCAGATAACCATCTTTGATATCGTGGAGTCCCCAGGAAAGGCCTGGGTTCACGTGAGTACCTCCCTCTGCCGGTGGAGCGTTGCCCGGCTTACCGTACCGTACCCGTAATTTATTTTTTTCTTTTGAAAAGCTCCTCATGCATGTCGAATTTCCGGATGGAAAGACGTTCGATATCGAATGTATTTACTTGTTCACGCTCGTCGGGCACTTGACTTCTCACAAGATCAAAGCCATCAGTGACTTTGTGGACACGGCCGCCTTTGCTCGCATATCTGCGGGTGCGGCCGCGGCCGCGGACGGGGAGGACCAGTGAGGTTATGACGACAGTTCAGTGATCAAAGTAAAACTACCTCGTGATTGTAATGCTCTGTACCTTATTAGCTCCAAAAGCGCATATACTGTAACCTGTCAATGCGGTTCCTTGGATGGAAAACGATTCGGAAAAGGACAATCAAATCAAATCAAAAATCTATACCGGCGGTTCAGCACATTCTCAATTCACAAAAACGAAAATGACAGCTGACGCTTTCTGGAGGAAGCTCACCACAGGCCGAGCTGAGCTGAGCTGAGCTGAGTGGCAAGTTCATTAATATTGTGTCGGTCAAATGATCATATCGCTCAATCGACAGTTGTGCCCTTGTCCGGATACCTCTCGTCAAGCTGAAAAAGGTCACTGTGCTAGACTCAGAAGTAGATATCGATATCGTCTGGTCATCATGATGAACTGGGCCGCGATACGGATACGAATCGGGCCCGCTCCTGCCCTGCCGCCCTTACCGACCCGTGACGTTCTTCGGGTCATTACAAAAAAAAAGTGAAAAGATTCTCTGTTAATCGGCTCGGTACAACACAAGAAACGCGTTGCCGGGGTTCCTGCCGCTCAAATTTATAGCATATGCGCAAGGTACCTTTCCCCGATGTCACGGTCGATCTTGAGATGGATGGATGGAAGAGCTTCGACGTGAAATCATGGGATAAGAAGACAATCACCCACCGGAGCACTACTACGATAGCAGAGAGATGTACTAATGATCCTCAAGGGGCACGTTCCCACTCCCACCCCTCCGCAGCCCACTCCGGCATCTCGGTCTCAAATACCCCAAGACTGGTCGTATACCGCAACGCATGCAAAAATATATACAACCTCTCCGGAGGCGGATCCGGATGCAGCGGCAAATAGCATTCCCCGCAGTACAGTGCACCGTCGTTCTCTTCCCGCACAGCGATCTGCGCCGCAGCCTGCTTTGCGCGCCCGCTCTCCGTCGGAGCGTCCGGTGGAGGCGCAACGCGTAAGAGCGGGTGTTCTGCCCGTCGTGACTCCGAGGCGGGATTGAGGATCGCGAGTGCTTCTCCTTCGGTGAGTGGAGCAGCCCCAGCTGCGGCAAGGGCCTCGGCCTCGGCATCAGTCTCGGGGTCGGCGGTACTGGTCCAGGCAGGTCCACCTCGTTTGCGCCGATTTTGGGGAGGTAGCTTTTGTTGGGGCATACCACTTGGGTGTAGCTTGCCCTTTGCTTTGAAAACGACATCGCGCCACCGTGACCAGTCTTCGTCTTCGTCCTTCCATAGGGAAGAACAATGATGAGTATCGAAAATCAAAGAGTTGGTGGGGTCAAGCTTCTGATGCCTACCTTCATGTTGCGTAGGCGTGTGATTACCCCAACTGCCTCGGCGGACAGCGGCACTGGTGATCCCATGCCGATATCCTTCCCAGTTTCACGTGGGAGTGGCTGTGATGAGGACGGAGTTGAGGATGTAGGTGGCGTTGAATCTGCTGTGTCGGTTCCATCTAGATGGGCAGGTGCCACTGGCGGGGCGCGTTCGTCTGATGGTGTCGTGTCAATACCACCCTTTCCGAGGTTTGGTCCCTGAGCATACACAGTCAGATCTGAAGTGGATTTAAAATATTGGATCGGAACGTGCCCAAATTTTGATCTCCGAGTAAACGGGGTCATTAGCAATTGGGTGGCCGAGGTATTGGAGGTGGACGCGGATTTGATGAGCTGGAAAAGATATACTCGGTGAATTGGACGCAGAGGCGGGATCGGAATTAGAGTCGACGACGTACAACGACCAGTCAAAGGGCGACCTGCAAAGCGATTTACGATGGTTGGCTTCCCTTCTAATTCGGAGAAGACAATTACGTACAGTGAAGCACGCTCGTGTTGGTGCTTCTATCCCAGTGCAATCGTCTGAACACAGTTCTCGCCGTCTTGGCACGAGTTCGGTCAACCGTGTTTTCAAGGGACGTGATTTATACGTACTTTGCCTTCCGGATGTACGATGTTCAATCCCATCTGACGGTCGACGGTGAGTAGAGGCTGGTCTACCACAACCTGTTCCGCCGGAAACTCGCCTGAGCAGCGCGCTATGTATTCCTTCTTGATCTCGCCTTGCACAAATTCTTGCGAAAGCGTGTGTGCGCGAGGGGAGGAGAGGCCAATGATCATCAGCCCCGAGGTAAGGCGATCCAGTCGATTCACGGCTGGGACCCAAGTCGGTCAGCACGGGATAATGGGACCCAGAAGGGCCACCAGTAGTAAACCGGCCCTCACTGTAAACCTTCGGGTATCCAAATTCCCGCTGAAGGATCTCCACGAGCGAGAGATAAAAGTAACGTCCTGTTGCGTGAACAGGCTGACAGCAAAACGCGTTCAGCAGATCGAACCCTCGGGTATCTTGACCGGTTTAGACGTGACCGGAGGCTCGTGGCGATGAACGATATTTTCGATGCGATCCCCATTGCGCACGAGGGTATCAGGCTTGGCAATATTGCCGTTGATGGTAGTGACGCCAGACTCGAGCGCATATCTCTGCGAAATGGCACGCGACGCCTCTCCTCCGTCAGTCTAGGTAAACAGAAGGCGAAAGAATGAATCAAAAAAAAAACCACACATAATACTCGATCGAGCGATCCCGGAATTCAGTGGAGACAATCTCGAGTATCTCCCGGTTGAACCAGCGACCTTTGGCCATGGTCGTGTACGGATACCAATAGGGCGCGATCTTACGCACGCCAGGACGCGTGGGCGCAGGTGCCGGGGCGGGTGCGGGGACAGCATCCGGCGCCATTGCGGCAAGGAGCATCCGACGAAAGACGTGTCGGAATTGGTCCGCGGGCGGCACGAGGGTGAGTGGGAGATGAACCTTGCTCGTGTGGAAGGGAAAGACGGGAATGGGTGATGCCAGCTTTGTGACCAGAGGACGAGACAGCCCGCCGCAACTCATCTCGGGCCGTTTCTCCGGAGACGCGTACAAAAGCATATTCTATCACGGACAACGTATTCGGTACACAGAGATCTAACGTCGACTACCCAGCCATGTTCGCTGCAATAATAAGCTCCTTCGCACGTTCATCTCGAGGCACGATAGTGCATCTAAAACCCAACGGACGACTGCAAAGAAGACATCAGAGAGATTCCATTGCACCCGCTCATCCATACCTAGAGTTGGTACCGCTGTCTTTAAACGCAATGGGAATCTCGTTGCCGAGCTCGTCCTTGGGCGCGCTGACGTGAAACACGGCGAGAACGCACAAGACCGAGATAAAGAAGCTGGAATCGACAAAGTGGCGAGCGGGACAGACCCGCCGACCGAAACCGAAGGCGGAAGTCAACAATGGATCGTCGCGGAAGGACCCATCGGCATCAAGGAAGCGCTCGGGCTTAAATGAGAAGGGTTCCGGATAGGCAGTGGGGTCATGAAGCATACCCCTGATAAAGATGAAGGTCAGAAAGACCGACGTGATACCGATTTAACGTGCGTACCAGGCGTTTGCGATTACTATGGCACCTACATTAGTTGAACATCAGTATTGGTATGACCTCTTAGAGGTGAGATGAACCCTTTGGAATCAGACAACCTTCGTAGACATCATCTTCAGTTGTAGCGTGAGGTACACCTGGGCGCTCATTTGCGTTAACTTCCCGCCATCGCCAGTCAAGGGACATCACCAACCGACAGGCGTCGCCATACTCCACCTCATGACCTCTCTGCACAGAGCGTCAATATATGGCAGCTGAGGACGATCTGTATAATCAGGGAGGCGTAAGCCTCCAGTGACCGTATCTAACTCCTTTTGGGCGCGCTTCTGAACTTCCGGATACAACACGAGGATGCGAAAGAAAGCAATAATCGTCAGGGCCGTCTGAGACACAATACCAAATAAGCTTTCATCATATTAGGCGATCTGCATATACTCGCACCGAATCCGAACCCGCTTCGAGTGCGGCAATTTCAAATAAAGAATCACGGAAGAAAAAGGCCACTCACCAGTGTACATAGACCCCAGTACACCGTCCAGGATGGCCTCTGCATTCTCTCTCTGTGGACCCTGCATCTTTTCTATCTCCTGCAGATTTTCGAGTGCCAGTGACGAGTTGGCGGTGCCTTTCTTCTACATTTTCGAAGGGACGCGGTCTCGGCTCAGACGCGGTTTCGCTTCGCAAAATAAACAAAAAGAAAACGCACGAATCCGTTCTTGACAAATTCCATCGGGTAGCGGAGCACGTCCTGCCCTGCATCGAAACCTGCCTGCGCTGCGGGCTTATAACTCAGCCACGGGACCCACGCAGGAATATGTTTCACTACAATGGGTTCCCATTAGTCGATCGCTCACGACGCGTTTGTCGAGCTGGCAGCTTACAGAGTGGTATCTCGTTGACAAGAACAGTCCCAGGTAAAACTGCGCTCCCAAGCTCGGCCATCTTACGAGCCACGACAAGAAGGCGGTCGTTGTAACTCTTCACATCATACCCATATACCAGTGACATCAACAGCTTTGCTTGATACCTGATAGTAATCGAATGACGTCGGCTCGGTGGTAGGAGTTGACAGCAGTTACTCACAATTCAATATGATGATGGAACGATCCGGGGTCTGAGAGAAGCTGGTAGAGGAGGTCGTGTGTTTTCGTGACTTGCATCGGACGATATTGCGCTACGGCGCTTGCGCGGAGACTACGGTCTAGGAGCTTGCGTCCCTCTCGCCAGTAATCACCGTACGGAGTAGTTGGATGAAACCACTCCCATCCCATCCTGGTTTAAAAACAGATCCGTTAGCGCGTCGGAGAAGAGAGGAGAGGCGCATACATCTGGTAAAATGGCATGAGATGCCGATCCGAGTATATATTCCCGCGCTTCTCAAGCAAGTCCTTGGCTACCTTCGGCGAGTTAAGAATCACTATTACTTGCCCCAAGATTTTAACGGACATAATGTCCCCTATACCCTCTTAGCAAGCATACGGAATACTCGGGAAACAGACTGCTTATAACTTACCATATTTCTGGCCCCACTCGGTGAAGGTCCGCCAAACGAAGTTCTTTGGAAAAATCAGAAAATGGCCGATTATTGGCAGACCTCGAGGTCCTGGAGGATAGGGGAGTCGACTCGACTGGTGTCGAAGGTTGAAGGAATTAGCAAAGGCTATAAAAGTTGCAACTGCCAGGGCGTCCAGAAGCGCAATCAGTGACACGAAAGGCATGTCCTATAGGATGGGTGGGTGAAAGAGGCCGATGTGCTTAGTTGTACTTAGGAAAAAGACCTGGTATATAATGGTTCACAGAGGAACAAAGCAAAAAAAACACTGATGACCCGATTCGGCACCGCCATTGGGATCTTAGAATAGGCAGGATGACACGAAACATAGCGAAATAGCAACGCAAAGGCTACGGTATGAGGCGCCGCCAGGAATGATGATGTCCAAGAAGGTTGTAATAGCTTGGTGAGGAAAATCAAGTGAAACGCACAATATTCGCTTGGAAAGCGACATGATGCACATGCGAGGATTCTTTGTGCTCGCGGATTAAACATAGCATGGTGCCCATAATGTTACTGTCGAAACATTTCGGAAACCCCTTATAGCATATTATAAGAGAATAGCCCTAATAATCATGAGTCCTCTGGATCGCAAGGCGCACAAAACTTCTGGGGCAGCTGGGACAGGGGAGGCCTGCAAGCCTCGACGTACAAGTAGTAGGCCCCTGTTCTCGCAATCGGTGAAGGGCTGGCGCCATCAGTGCCTTCGAGTCAATGATTCAAAGGCATTGATGAAGCCAACGTTGTCATGACCGGGTCTGACCCGCATCAGCAAAAGGAAAATTGTCGTGGGGCAGTGACGTACAAGTAGTAGGCCCCTGTTCTCACAATCGGTGAAGGGCTGGCGCCATTAGTGCCTTTGAGTCAACGATTCGAAGGCACTGATGAAGCCAACGTTGTCACGACCGGGGAAAATTGACATGAGGCAGTACACCCGGATCATGATGATGAGATAATACTCGCACGGCCAATACGAGCTGTTTTCTCACCTTGGGTTGAAATCATACTCCTGCATTACCCTTTCTATTATCCAAATCATGATGAACACGATTGGCGGGACAATTGTTTCAACATCTCGCGCCGCGCGAGTGCCAGTTCTCGTCAGTGTGCTAGCCGTCTCTCACGTCTCGGAGCGCCCGTCAGCCACGCGTTTGACGAGTCGTGACTTGTTTTCTTTTCTTTCTTCCTCGGTTTTCACTGCCTTCCTCGCCTCTCGACCACCAGCGCAAGACATTACTCACTAGGGACTTTGAATGTGTGTAAGCAGCTATCCTTGTTCAAGGATGGCATCATCAGGCAATCGATATCGTATGTTCTCTCTTCCCACTTTTCCTTCTTTTTGTGTGCGTCTTCGTCAACTCTCTAGCAATCGCGTTCCTCATCGCCTCGTCTCTCGCCTCCGGTCTCTCAGAGAATAGCCCTGATAGTCATAAGTCCTTTGGACATCGCAAGGCGCACAAAACTTCTGGTGCTGCTGGGACAGGTGAGGCCTGCAAGCCTTGACGTACAAGTAGGCCCCTGTTCTCGCACTCGGTGAAGGGCTGGCTCCATTAGTGCCTTCGAGTCAACGTGGCACTGCCATATGTTCATGGGTTTGCTATCGGTGGGAGTGTCTTCTAAATATGTCTTCTTTGCACCCTCCCTGATT
>WNFO01001260.1_pt1 | contig 20970 bp, 20 predicted proteins | sample 5400251 | NCBI WGS metagenome assembly WNFO01 (sample SAMN13153354, study PRJNA577476) | soil metagenome | isolation source: 100 cm saprolite under Madrone tree | place: USA:California | collected 2016-06-14
TCTGAGCCAGCGCCGGGCCGAGAGCGTGAAGCGATACCTTGTCGAGGTCATGCGCATCAACCCGGCGCAAATCGAAACGCATGGTTACGGCGCAACCAAGTTCCGCGCATCACCGAGCGGCTCAATTGAAGAGCAAAGCGCTAATCGCCGGGTGGAAGTCGTGGTGCACACGAGCGAAGGATAACGAAAAATTGCGGATTGCAGATCGCGGATTGACGAGCGGCCTCTCGTGAAGTGCAATCCGGCGCGCGAGCCGCCTGCTATAAGTGATCGCGGCAGGCAACGATGAAGAAAGCGGTGCGAGGATGCACCGCACTCCAAAGCACTTCCGTGCGAAATTCGATGGAGCGCCTTTTCGGTTTCGCGAAGCTTTTGGAGTGCGCACGCGTCCTCGCGTCGCTTTTTCGCGCTATCACCTTGTTAGGCGAATATGATCGCCAGGCCCGCGTCTACCAGTTCTTGACCCACTTGGTCTGATCGGTTCCGGCAGCGCCATCCGCGATCGTCCAAAGATCAAACGTTGGATTGTAACCGACAGTTCCGCCGGGATTAGCTGCTTTTGCCGTTGAGTATCCATAGCTGTTTCCGAACGGGTCGCGGATTGCAGTTACCGGATTCGTGGAACTTGGCGGGTTCGACATGTCATCTCTCAAAAGCGAGTTTGGTTTAAAGGTCATATAGGACCGCACGCCTGTATCTGGCGTCCCGTTAAAGTCGCGATCTCCAGAAACTTGGCCGTACATGTAACGACACGACGTTTTGTAATTAGCCACGTTAGTGGTTGTGGGGTCGAGCAAGTCGGTTGAACTCGCGTCTCTCGGATAAGCTGCATTATCTGCCTTATAGCTTTCCAGCGCGGCGGACATGGCGGCGATTTCGGTTTCGGCGCGGGCGCGGGCGCCCTTCTTTCGGACGTAGCCGACTGTGCTCAGAACCAGCCCCGCAAGAATGACGATAATGGTGATGACAACGATCAGTTCGATGAGCGTAAACGCGCCATCGGAACTGTTGGTCAGGCGTTCGCCGCGGCGAACGCCTCTACAAGCTCTGGGGGGAGATTTCATTCGTCATTGGTGCTTCGTCATTTCGGCGAAGCCGGTCACGTTTGCTGTTGTAAGCCGGTGATAATGCTAATTAGCGGCGTGAAGAGAGCGAGCACAATCGTGCCGACAATCACCGCCAGGAACACAATCATGATTGGCTCAAGCATCGAGGTGAGCGCCGCCACTGCGTTATCGACTTCATCATCAAACACGTCGGCGATCTTCAAAAGCATCTCGGGAAGCTTACCAGTTTCTTCGCCCACGTCGATCATACTGACCACCATCGGCGGAAACGCACGGCTGGCTTCAAGCGGTTGCACGATCGATTCGCCTTCTTTCACGCTGTCATGCACCTGCGAGATGGCGGCGGCAATGGCCGGCGCAGTTTGAAACTATCAATGAGCAATCGCCCGCGACGCGTGCGGCCAATGAATTTGTAAATGGTCACCGCAGCCACCACGACCCCGAGCAAAACAAGGCCATGGTCCTTCACCAAGCCACTCGCTCCGATAACAAACTGAGTAACGGGCGGCAGCGGTTTGTCGCCGAGCATCTCGTGGAAAATCGATTCGAACTTCGGCACAATGAAGACGAGGAGAAAACACAGGATGCCCACGGCCATTGTCATCACGATTATCGGATAGACCATTGCCGATATGACTTTGTTTTTGATCTTGGCGGCCTTCTCCTGAAATTCCGACAATCGGTTGAGCACGAGCTCAAGCACGCCGCCGACCTCACCAGCCTTGACCATGTTGACGTATAAGTCGTTAAAGACCCGCGGATGCAGGGCCAGCGCGTCAGAAAATGTGCTACCGCTTTGCACTGAGTCCCCGAGTTTGTTGATCGTCTTTTTCAACAACTTGTCCCGCTCCTGTCTCGCCAGAACGTTCAAGCTTCTTAGCAACGGCAACCCGGAATCAATCAGCGTCGCCAGTTGACGAGTGAAAATCATCAGAATCTTCGACTTAACTTTTTTGCGCTCGAAAAGCACAATTCCCCTTTTCGCGCGCGGTTTCGTCAGGCCCGCCATCTTCGTAGCGCGATGACGAGCTTCCGTGCCATCGGGGCTGCTTATTGCCTCTTCGATAACGCTCGTCGGGAAATAGCCGGCCTGGCGCAATTGACTTATTGCGGCATTGGTGGAAGCGGCTTCAACCAAGCCGCTTGCTTCCTGTCCCCGAGTATCAAGAGCTACGTAGTTAAAGCGTGGCACGGCGGCGTATGATAACTACATCCAAAATGGTTGTCGAGGGCGTGGATACATTACGTATAGCGCAGCACTTCCTCGATGGTGGTGTCGCCAGCGAAGATGCTGCGCAAGCCGTCCTGCCGCAGCGTGACCATTCCAAGCTCAATCGCCTTTTGTTTCAAGGTGACCGTTGGCGCGCGCTCATTCATCAACTCACGAAGGGGATCGGTGATTTTCAGAAGCTCGTAAATTCCTTTCCGCCCTTTGTAGCCAGTGTTGTTGCAGGCGTCGCAGCCCTTGCCGTAAAAGAATTGTTTATCGCCAATATCCCGCCGCGAGATTCCCAGCTCTGCAAGTAATGCGTCATTCGGCTGATAAGCGGCGCGGCATTGGCGACAGATGCTGCGCAACAAACGTTGACCGAGCACCGCCTCCAGCGTTGAGGAAATCAGGAATGGTTCTATGCCCATGTCGATCAAACGCGTGATTGCGCCAGGCGCGTCGTTGGTGTGCAATGTCGTGAAAACGAGATGGCCCGTGAGCGAGGCCTGAATGGCAATCTGCGCGGTCTCAAGGTCGCGTGTCTCGCCTACCATGATTCGATCCGGGTCCTGGCGCAGGAACGACCGTAAGGCTCGCGCAAAGGTCAGACCGATGCCTTCATTCACCGGCAATTGCACGATGCCCTCCAAATCGTATTCCACGGGCTCCTCCGCAGTAATCAGCTTCGAATCGATTGTGTTGATCTTGCGCAAGCAGGAGTAAAGCGTGGTTGTTTTTCCGGAGCCGGTCGGTCCAGTTGCGATGAAGATGCCGTTCGGTCGCTCGATCATTTCGAGCAGAAAGTTGTAAATGTAATCAGGCATCCCAAGCGCTTCGAGCTCGAGATTGACGATGCTGCGATCAAGCACCCGCAGCACCAGGCTCTCACCGAATTGGGTTGGCAACGTTGAAACACGAAGATCGACATTGCGTCCGGCGATGTGCTTCTGGATGCGGCCATCCTGCGGAAGTCGTCTTTCCGCGATGTTCATGTTTGCCATCACTTTCACCCGCGAAATCACCGGCAGGGCAAGATGACGGGGCGGCGGCGACATCTCGTAAAGCGCCCCATCGACGCGGTAGCGGATTTTGAATTCGTTTTCGAACGGCTCGAAGTGAATGTCGCTCGCACGGTCCTGGATCGCCTGATAAAGAATCAGATCGACAAAGCGAATTATAGGCGTCGCGTGCGCTTCCGCCTCAACTGCAGCTTCGCCGTCTGCCTCGCGCAATTGCAGAAGCTCGCCAGTTTCGCCAAGCTGTTTGAGGACTTCCTCCATGCTCGTCGTATCGCTGCCGTAATACTGCTTGATCAGTTCTTCGATTTGCTCTGGCGGCGAAACCACGACCTGAATGTCTTTACCGAGCCCGAAACGAAGGTCGTCTGCGGTATGAAGATCAAATGGATCAACAAGCGCGACACGTAATGTTGTTCCGCTCATTTCAATCGGAAGAGCACCGTGCAACCGAGCCAGCCCGCTGGGAACGAAACGCAAAATTTCGGGCGCAATCTCGCGTTCCGTTAGCTCGATGAAGTCCGTGCCAAGGCCGTTGGCAATTGTTTGATAAAAGGCCGGCTCGTCGATGAAGCCGCCATCGATCATCGCCTGCGCGACCGTTTTCCCGTTCAACTCTACCTCGCTCAGGACGTCTTCCGCTTGCGAGGGTTGGAGGACGCGCTGCTCGACGAAAAATTCGGCAAGTTGTTTATCGGTCATGCGTTCGTTGTTGCCTTAACTCACGTCTCCCACGGTAATCGAGACGACCTCCTCCGCAGAAGTGAGGCCTGCGAGCACCTTGCGTACGCCATCTTCCCGCAATGTCCGCATGCCAAGTTCGCGGGCTCGTTGCCGCAGGACAAAGGTCGAGCTGCGTTTGTTGATGATGTGGCGCACCTCATCGTCGATCACAAAATTTTCGAATATGCCCATTCGTCCCTTGTAGCCAATTTGACGGCACTCCTCGCATCCAACAGGCTTCATTACCTGCGCGTCCGAGACTTGGTCGGCCTCAATGCCCAGCGCGCGCAATTCGGTGTCGGTAAGTTCGCCCGGTTGTTTGCAGTTGTTACATAACCGCCGCACGAGCCTTTGCGCCATGACCGCACGGACCGAGGACGCAACAAGAAACGGCTGTACGCCGAGATCAATTAGCCGGGCCACCGCAGAGGGCGCGTCATTCGTATGGAGTGTACTGAAAACAAGGTGCCCGGTCAGGCTGGCGTTCGTAGCGATGCTTGCAGTCTCGAGATCGCGAATTTCACCGATCATGATGATGTTCGGCGCCTGGCGCAGGATGGAACGCAAGGCGGCCGGAAACGTCATGCCGATCTCCGTGTTTACCTGCACCTGGTTGATCCCAGTCATCTGATATTCGATCGGTTCCTCTACGGTGATGATCTTGCGGTCCGGTTTGTTGATGTAATTGAGACATGCGTAAAGCGTGGTCGTTTTGCCGGAACCGGTGGGTCCAGTCACGAGGAGAATTCCGTCCGGTAACTTGATTAGGCGCTCGAACGTTTCCTGGTCGTCGGAAAGAAATCCAAGCTCCGGCAGGCCGAGTTTCAAGCTGGCCTTGTCCAGCAAGCGCATAACGACGCTTTCGCCATGATTGGTAGGAATGGTCGAGACGCGAAGATCGATGGGCTTCTTTTTGATCTTTACCTGGATGCGACCATCCTGCGGCAAGCGTTTCTCTGCGATGCTCATCGAACCGGTCATGATCTTGAGCCGGCTGATAATGGCTGATTGCAGACGCTTCGGTGGCGCTTGCATTTCCTGGAGCACGCCGTCGACCCGAAATCGGACGCGAAATTTTTTATCCATCGGTTCCAGATGAATATCGCTCGCGCCCGCACGATGCGCTTCGATCAGCAACATGGATACCAGCCGAACGATCGGCGCATCTGCTTCATCGACTGCGGCCGCTTCCGCGCCATCCCCAAATTCCAAGCCCAGATCAATGTCTTCTCCAATTTTCTTCTGCAGAACGTCCGCTGCTTCATCAGCCGTGCCATAGTACTTGATTAACGCCTCGCGAATTTTTCTGGGGCTCGTGCAAACCAGTTCCAGCTCGCGTTGCAGAAGGAAACTCAGGCTGTCCATCGTATCGATGTCGAGCGGGTTGCCCACTGCAACCACGAGTCCGGTTTCGCCGAACCCGACCGGAATCACTTTGAACCGACGCGCGTCTTCTCCGCGGATCTGGCCGATGACTTGCGGCGGAATGACCATGGAGGAGATGTCGATCCAATCCATGTGCGCTTGCGCGGCGAGCGTGCGCGAGACCTCCGCCTCGGACACAATCCCGTCATCGATCAAGACATCGACTACGCCAGGCTCGCCGTTTAGACGCGACCGCGCACTGTCGATCTGATGCCGCGTGACCAGCCCCAAATTCTCGAGGACTCTGATCACGTACTCTTCGTTATGTTGCACCGGGGGAAAGCTTCGTGGGCGGACAGCTTACTCCAAAACGCTGGGTTTTCCAGCAGGACACTATCCGGGAGAATTGGTAGGGACATCGCGCTGCGATGTCCGCCGAAAGCTTTGGGCGCAGCGCGGCGTCCTTACCAGAGACCGGGATCATTCCACGGTCACACTCTTGGCGAGATTGCGCGGTTTATCGACATCGCGGCCGAGTTCGACGGCGAGATGATAGGCAAGGAGCTGAAGCGGGATGACGGTCAGAATAGGCATAACGTAATCGGGCGCTTCCGGCAGCAAGATTATTTCGTTGGCAATGTCTTTGAGATGCTTCGCGCAGTTTCCGCTCGTCAGCGCGATGATGGGCCCCTTGCGAGCCTTGACTTGCTCGATGTTGTTCAGGTTTTTTTGAAAAACGGAATCGTCGGGCGCGACAAAGACCGAGGGCAAATCGGAACGAATCAGCGCGATGACACCATGCTTGAGTTCAGCGCTCGGGTGCCCTTCGGCAAACAGATACGTAATCTCCTTCATTTTCAGAGCGCCTTCGAGCGCGATGGGGAAGTTGAACTGCCGCCCAAAGAACAGAAAGCCATTTGCACTGGCATATCTTTTGGCAATCGCCTTGATCTGATCGTTCAGCTTCAAAACCGCGTCGATCTGCCCGGGCAACGCTTCCAGAGCTTCGATAACGCGACTTCCTTCAGCCGCGGAAAGATTGCGCATCCGACCGAAGAGCAGCCCGAGGAGCGTGAGAATAACCAATTGGGAAGTGAACGATTTGGTGGCCGCCACACCGATCTCCGGTCCAGCGTGCATGTAAACTCCACCGTCGTTTTCACGCGCGATCGTGCTCGCGACGTTGTTGCAAATTCCGAGGGTCCGAAAGCCTTTGCGCCGGCTTTCACGCAATGCACCGAGTGTGTCCGCGGTTTCGCCGCTCTGGCTGATCGCGAAGACCAGCGTCTCCGGAGTCATCGGCGTGTTACGATGGCGAAACTCGCTCGCGTAATCGACTTCGGTCGGGATGTTCGCCAGTCGCTCGATCAAATATTCGCCGACTCTGCCGGCATGTAGCGCCGTGCCGCAACCAGTGAGCACGACGCGCCCGACATCGCGCAATTGAGGGGGCGCCATGTTCAACCCGCCCAGCTTTGCCGTGCACTCCTCAAGGTTGAGACGGCCGCGCATCGCGTCGCGCACCGTATTTGGCTGCTCAAAGATCTCCTTGAGCATGTAGTGGGGATAATCTCCCTTCTTGATATCTTCGGCTGTGAACTCGACTTTGCTGACCGGATGATCGGTGCTGTCTCCTGCGAGCGAAGTGATCTCGAACTTGTCTGGCCCGGCTGCGACCACGTCGAAGTCGTTCAAATAAACCGCGTCGCGGGTGTAAGCGACAATCGCGCTCACATCACTGGCCAGAAAATTTTCGCCGTTGCCTACCCCGAGCACGAGCGGACTTCCACGGCGTGCGCCGATCATGAAATCCGGCACATCAGCATGAACCAGCGCGATGCCATACGTGCCGATGACTTGTCGTAGCGCCGTGCGAACAGCTTCAAAAAGCCGACTTTTTTTTCCGGGAGCGTCGACCGTACTAGCGCACGAGTCATCGTAGATTTTCCCGATCAGATGCGCCAGTACTTCGGTGTCGGTCTCGGAACGAAAGTTCGTATCGCCATTGCGAATGAGCTCTTCTTTCAGTGACTGATAATTTTCGATCACCCCGTTATGGACTAGCGCCAGCTTGCCACTGGCGTCGAAGTGCGGATGCGCGTTTTGGTCGTTCACCTTACCGTGCGTGGCCCAACGCGTGTGGCTGACGCCCAGCGATCCTGAGACGGGTTGCTTCCGCACTAATTTTGTGAGCGCCGCAATGCGTCCTGCACATTTGCGTGTCTCCAGACGTCCTCTCTCCACGACAGCGATCCCGGCTGAATCGTAGCCTCGATATTCAAGGCGGCGCAGTCCGTCCAGCAAAATTGGTGTCGCCTTAGCGCGCCCAACGTAGCCAACAATTCCACACATGTTTCTGGACTGTAGCGGCGGGCGTGCCGCCCGCAACGATTACAACTTGGTTCGTGTATCGCGGCGCGAAAAGAGTTGCCGCAAATTGCGTCCGCCAGATTATTGATTGATAGCAATGCAAACCCAGCCGCAGCGCGATTCAGTTCCGCCAAATTCAATTTCGAAAGCGGAAGGGGCGCTGCCACCAGGCACATTGCAGCGAACGCTTGCGATCATTATGGGCGGAGGCGCCGGCACGCGTCTGTTTCCATTGACGAAAGATCGCGCCAAACCTGCCGTGCCGCTCGGCGGCAAATATCGCATCGTCGATATTCCTATCAGCAATTGTCTGAACTCCGAGCTGCGCTCCATCTATGTGCTCACCCAGTTCAACAGCATGTCGTTACACCGGCACATACAGGCCAGTTACAAGTTCGATAATTTTTCACGCAGCTTCGTGGATATTCTCGCTGCTCAACAAACGCCCGCCGGCTCGCAGTGGTACCAGGGAACTGCCGACGCGGTCCGGCAAAACATGCGCTACTTCCTGGAGCGGCCGTATGATTACTATCTGGTCTTAAGCGGCGATCAGCTTTACCGGATGGATTTTCGGCCGCTGTTGCATCAGCACATTCGATTGGGAGCCGACATCACACTGGCCACGAAACCGGTAGCGCGACATCAGGTTTCCGAGTTTGGCATCATTCAGGGCGACGTGGATCGCCGGATCACGCGTTTTGTCGAGAAACCGGCGGATGAAACTGTTTTGCAGGAAATGAGAATGAGCCGTGAGCTGCTCCGAGCCATCGGTTCCAATGAAGAAGAGGAATTATTTCAAGCGTCGATGGGGATTTACGTTTTTAACCGGAGCGTGCTGATAGAATCTTTGCACAACGATCTGTTTGATTTCGGGAAAGACATTATTCCGGCGTCGATCAAAGATCGGCATGTCAGCGCGTTCATCTTTAAGGGTTACTGGGAGGACATCGGAACGATTCGCGCGTTTTACGAGGCGAATCTGGACCTCACTGACCTCGTGCCAGAATACAGCTTCTTCGAGCCCGACTCTCCAATCTACACGCATCCGCGTTTTTTGCCGGGAAGTAAAATTAACGGCGCGACACTGCGGCAGGCCATAATATCCGACGGCTGCATCATCTCGGATGCGCATCTAGAGCGATGCGTGGTGGGAATACGTAGCGTGATTCAAAGCGGCGCCACGATCCGGAACAGCATCATCATGGGCGCGGATTATTTTGAATTAGGGCCAACCGATTCGTCACAGCCCCTCATGGGTATCGGGCGCAATTGCGTCATCGACCGCGCCATCATCGACAAGAACGCGCGCATTGCCGATGGCGTTGTAATCACGCCCGAAGGCAAACCGCCGGACTTCGATGCAGATAATTACTTCATCCGCGACGGCATCGTGGTGATACCGAAAAACGCTATCATCCCAGCCGGTTTCTGGATTTGATGATTGCTGCTCGCAAAGAACTTGTCGTTCTGTAGGGTCCTCAGCGCAGCTGGCCTAAGACGCGCTGAAAAGTCCGCTAGGGACACCGGGCGCTACAGCATTTCTGTTACCGCCTATCGGTCATCGCCTGGAACTGCCCACCCGTTTCCCATTTTTCCTGTTTATTCCACGGCATCGCTGAATCGTGATGATCGTCTGGATCATTGACCAGGGCAGTCTCGTGCTGTGTAGCGCACGAGGTGATAGTTACCACGAATGCACATAGCAGAATGGGAACGACGATTGTTCGAAGGCTACGGACTTGTGCCAGCATAAATCACAGTGTCTCCGGGTTGTACTTGGACGCCACGCGCCAAGCTGTTGGTGATGATATCGCCGATGGCCGTTGCCGGTTCAACTGAAGAAATGCGAATTTTTCCAATCATCGTGCCGTCCCGCAGAACAAGCATTTCCGAGTTCGACTCGACTCCGTTACGAGCACCGAGATTCAGCACCACGAAATTGTAGGCCTGATTGTATGCAAGCACAGTGCCGCGGACACCCGCGCGATGCGGGGTGACTGTTTCTCTCTGGGTGCTCGCGGTTTCGCGCCGTTTTTTTGCTTCCTTGGGCTGGCGCGGACGCTCTTGGGCCTCCTGGAGTTTTTCGGACAGAAAAACTTTTTCCTTTTCCGCGCTGTCGAGTTGCCGACGGAGATCATCGACTTGCGACTGCAAATCAGCAGTCTGCGCAGCCGCAACGGGAGGACTATCGGTGGGCACCGTTGCTTCTCCCGCTTCTCCGACGCGCTTTTGCAACGCAGCGATCTCTTGCTGACTGGCATCTGATTTGGCTTGCAGATCGGCTTTTTCTTTCTGGACCTGCGCTAGCTCTGCTTCCGCCTTTGCCGCTCGATTTTCCGCTTCAGCGATTTTGCTCTGTTGTTCGGCTCCGGCCGTTCCATCGGCTGGCTCATTCAGTCTCTCGTCCAGCTCACGCCGCTCAGCCGCATCGCGCGCGACCTGCGCGTTCGCCGCATTCGTGCGAAGCGCTTTCACTTTTTGGCTGTTCAAAAATCCGAAAAACGCCGCCAGCACCAGGAACACGATGGCGAGTCCAGTCACGCTTTTTGACGTGACTGCGAAAACCGTCGAGTCCCTGGGCGTCATAAAGCGTGCTTTTTAACAACGAATCGTGCGCAAATGCAATTGCAATTTCGGCTTGGCATCTGGAGGAACGCTGGCGCCTGAATTCGGATTGCGTTTGTCTATGTTTCAATCGATAGACACGGCGTGGGACAACAACACCGTGTACGAGGCAAGCGCAAGCGACGACGAGCTTATCTGCAGCGCAAGAAAGCAGCGCGGCGAGCCAGCGCGACCCGGCCGGCTCTGGGCAAGCAACGACCAAAGCAGGAACCTGCTCCCACGGAGTAGTTGGACGAACCCCGGTTCGCTGGCCGATTCAGTAGAGTCTCGCAATGTCGGAGCGCGCTCGTTATCTGATCGTTGATGGCCACAGCATTATTTTCGCCTGGCCGGAGTTGCGCAAACTTCACGCGCGCCGTTTGTCGCTGGCGCGCGAAGCGTTAATCAAGCAGTTGCGCGATTATCAGGATTGGACCGGGGTGCGCGTGGTAGTAGTCTTCGACGGCAAAGGGAGTAAGATCAGTGCGACTTCTGAACTTGGCGAAGTGCAGATTTTCTATTCGCGCAGCGGACAGTCAGCCGACTCGATAATTGAACGATTGGCGAGCAAATACGCAAAACGGTTCGAGCTAATCGTGGCCACTTCCGATTCCATGGAAGCCGAAACCGTGCAGGCGTGTGGCGCGGAATGGATTTCTCCCGAAGCGCTGCGCGGTCTTATTTCCACGAAGTCGCTGTAGCTGCCTCTACAGTGCTCTGCCGAGATTAGAGCCCCAATTTCTTTTCGATTTCTCTCACGCGCGCGAAGAGTTTTCCGAGTCTGTGGATCCAGGCAATTTGTTGCTTAGCTTCCGCAAGCGGAACCGCGGGATAGCCGAACCAGACTCCGCCGGGAATGCTTTTGGAAATGCCGCTCTGCGCCGCGATGATGCTGCCATCGCCGATTTCAATATGGCCCACGATGCCCACCTGTCCCGCCATCGTGACGCGTTCACCCACGCGCGTGCTCCCCGAGATACCGGTCTGGGCGACGATCGCAGAATTCTTTCCGATCACCACATTGTGCGCGATCTGCACGAGGTTATCGATCTTCACGCATTGCTGTATCCATGTCCGACCAAACCGCGCGCGGTCGATCGTCGTATTCGCGCCGATCTCGACATCGTCGTCGATCTGAACGATGCCGAGCTGCTGAATCTTTTGCTGCCGACCATCGACCATCTCAAAACCGAAGCCATCGGCGCCGATGACTGCGCCGCTATGAATGATTACGCGCGATCCGATGCGACTGCGCTCTCGAATGGTCACCAGCGGATAAATGAGACAAGCGGATCCGATTATCGTCTCGTGCCCGATGTAACTGCCTGCGCCGATGATTGTGTCATCGCCGATGCTTACCCCCGCCTCGATGACTGCGTGCGGTTGGATCGATACGCGCTCTCCGAGCTGTGCGCTTGGATCGACGACCGCGGTCGGATGAATCCCAGGCGCAAACCTAATTGGCTTGGGCGCGAACTTGAGCACGACTTGCTCGAAGGCCTTCGTTGGGTTTGAAACGCGAATCTGAGCGGGGATGATCGGTTCAACGAAATCGGCGGGAACGAAAACTGCCGACGCGCGCGTTTTGCGCAGCAGGCCAATGTATTTTCGGTTTCCGAAAAAGCTGATTTCTCCGGGAGTCGCTTCCGCCAGGGATGCCGCGCCTGTGATTCGCAGCGACGGATTGCCCGCCAATTCGCCCCCGGACGTTGTCGCCAGCTCTTGAAGAGTGAAAGTCACGGCGGGAATTCGATAATCGTCGACACCGTTGAAGCGAAGAGAATGTCAGCGTTTGGCGTGCTCGCTCCAGCGGGGCGGCCGCTTTTCGATGAATGCCTGCACGCCTTCGAGCGCAGCTTCCTTCATCATGTTGCAGGCCATAGTCTGATTTGCTGTTTCATACGCGGCTGCGATGCCCAATTCGACTTGCCGGTAGAAAAATTCCTTCCCCATTGCCACCGCGATGCGTGGTTTTGCGACAATGCTAGCAACCAGCGTTTCGACCTCTGCATCGAGCTGATCCGGTTCCGCAACCCGATTAATCAGACCGCGCTCCTTCGCCTTCTCAGCGCTGATAAATTCGCCAGTCATGAGCATCTCGAACGCCGCTTTGCGCAAAACATTGCGGGAGAGCGCTACACCCGGCGCGGAGCAAAAGAGACCCAGGTTCACACCGCTAACGGCGAATTTTGCTGCGCTGGACGCGACCGCGAGATCGCACATCGCCACCAACTGACAACCCGCTGCAGTGGCGATGCCTTGGACGCGCGCAATCACAGGCACCGGCAATCGTTGGATCGCAAGCATCATGTCAGAACATTGCGCAAAGAGCCCTTCATAGTACTCCAGTGACGGCGCAGCGCGCATTTCCTTGAGATCGTGGCCGGCGCAAAAAGCCTTGCCTTCGCCAGCGAGAATAACCACCCGCACAGATTCGTCCCGTGCGATCGCGTCGAGCTCACGGTGCAAGGCTCTCAGCAGCGTTTCGGATAAAGCATTGAAGGCATGCGGCCGGTTCAGTGTCAACGTCACCACACCGCGCGAGTCCTGGCTTCGCAATAAGACAGGCTCTTCACTCACCGAGCCTTTCGGAAGCGGTGCCGGTTGGATTGATACAGGAGAAGCTTTCACTTGCTGGGACGCTTAAACGCTACTGCTGAAATTCCAAATCTGAAATTCGAAAAATTTAGTTTTCGTTTATTGCGCGCGGCAACATCATCTGACAAATCCCGCAGACTTCAGACAATGCGCAGCCCAAAATGAAAATCGTCGCGATTGCTAATCAAAAAGGCGGCGTCGGCAAAACGACCACGGCCGTGAACCTTGGCGCTGCGCTGGCAGAATTGGGCCATCGCGTTTTGCTTGTCGATCTTGATCCGCAAGCGAACGCGACCAGCTCGTTTGGTTTGCAAGGACTCGAGCAAATCAGTCTCTACGAACCATTGCTCGGGGAGGCTTCGATCACTGAAAAAATCTTTCCCACGCGCCGCGATAACTTGTTTATCGTGCCGGCCGATCTCGATTTGGCCGGCGCCGAAGTCGAAATAGCGCGCATGCCGAATCACCTCATGCGTTTGGCGGAAACACTCAAGCCGCTGCACACCGACGCAACATTCGATTTCGTTTTCCTGGATTGTCCGCCGTCGCTTGGAATTCTGATGAGCAATGCGCTTGCCGCGGCCGACGAACTGTTGACGCCAATCCAATGCGAGTATTTCGCACTGGAAGGATTGGTAAAAATTGTGCGACTAGTCGAGCAGGTGCGCGATTCGGGCGCGAACAAACGGCTCCAGCTCGCAGGCATTGTCATGACCATGTTCGACGCCCGGACAAACCTGAGCGAACAGGTTGTGGCGGAGGTACGCGAGCATTTCGCAGAACGCGTTTACGAGACTGTGATCCCGCGCAGCGTGCGCTTGAGTGAAGCGCCGAGCTTTGGGAAATCTATCCTGGAATACGCCCCAAGTGGAGCTGCTGCTCAAGCTTATCGCGCTCTCGCGCGCGAGTTCATTCAGCGCCACGCTTCGCCTGCCACTCCTCGCGAGTTATCGCATACACCAGCGTCGGAAAACCTCGAAACGTAATTTTCTTCTCCACCTTCATTCCATTTTTCTCCGCCACGCGACGTGACGCGATATTTTCTGGATGAATGAGTGAGATGACGCGCGCCAGCTTCCAATCGCGAAAGCCGTGATCACGAACGGCGCGCGCGGCCTCAGTAATGAGGCCGCGGTTCCAGTAACCGGGATGTAATCGATAGCCGATCTCGATGTCTTCAATGCTGTGCTCCGGATGATAAAAGAAACCGCAGTAACCGATGACCGCGTCCTCGCCACGCAGGACGACGGCAAACTGCGACGGAATCCCGGCGCGATCCCAGCCAATGACTTTCTCGACGAAGGCAATGGTCTGTTTGCGTTCAGTGAAAACGCCTAATGAGAAGCGCATGAAATCCGGATTCGCGAACAACTGCGCCATAGAATCGATATCTTCTTCGCGGAAAGAGCGCAGAATGAGCCGTTCGGTTTCGAGTTGCATCCTGTTTCTGGGTCCAAAGGCGCGGCAGCTAGAATGTAGATGATTTTCGATTCTTTACTGGAAGATGCGAACGGATAATGAGGAGTTTGCCGGTTCGGCGCAGCCGCCCAACACCACGAGCTGGTCGGCGGTGCGCGAGGCGGCGAAAGATTGCGAGGCGTGTCACCTCTACAAGCGCGCGACACAGACGGTTTTTGGCGAGGGGCCGAAGCGCGCAACGATGATGCTGGTCGGCGAACAGCCCGGAGATTACGAAGATGTTGCCGGTAAACCGTTCGTCGGACCGGCCGGGAAAATCATGGATCAAGCGCTCGAAGAAGCTGGAATTGATCGGTCCGAGGTTTATGTCACGAACGCGGTGAAACATTTCAAGTGGGAGCCGCGCGGGAAACGCCGGATTCATCAGAAACCAAATTCGCGGGAGATCGCAGCCTGTCGTCCGTGGCTGGAAGCAGAACTGCGAATCCTTGAGCCAAAGCTGGTGGTCGCCATGGGCGCTACGGCAGCCCAGACGATCTTTGGACCGACGTTTCGAGTCACACGCGACCGCGGCAAAGTGTTGTCGTCGAAGCTTGCGCCGAGAGTCGTTGCGACTGTCCACCCATCTTCTCTGCTTCGCCAGCCGGACGAAGAATCGCGGCAGCGCGAATACAAGCATTTTGTCGCCGATCTTCGCGCCGCATTACGCGCAGCCAGCGAAGAATAAAGAATCATTCGACCGTCATTGCGTCTCGGGTTTTATAATCTGCAACGAATGCCTTGCGAAATTGATCGAACGTTCCCCGTTCTATTTCAGTGCGCGCTTGGTTCATTAAATTCAAATAAAAATGTAAATTGTGCAGCGTAATCAGGCGAAGCCCGAGAATTTCTTCGGCTTTGATGAGGTGACGAATGTAACCGCGCGAAAATTCCCGGCAGCCAGGGCACGCGCAGTTTTGTTCTATTGGGTTCGTGTCCAGCGTGAACTCTGCGTTTTTTAAGTTGACCGTGCCTGCGGCGGTGAAAGCCGTTCCATTTCGAGCCAGGCGTGTCGGCAGCACGCAATCGAACACATCCATCCCGCGCGCGATCATCTCCAGCATTTGCGGCGGTGTGCCCAGTCCCATCGCGTACCGCGGTTTGTCTCGGGGCAAAAATGGCTCAGCCGATTCAACCGCGCGCATCATCTCCTCTTCGGGTTCGCCGACGCTCACCCCGCCAATGGCGTAGCCGTCGAAATCAAGATCGACAATTCCCTGCGCGCTTGTTTTTCGCAGATCCTCAAACGTCGCGCCCTGGACGATACCAAAGAGGAGCTGGCGCGCTGTAGTGTGCGCTGTCCTCAGCGCATCGGGAGCAGAGGATGATAGCGCACTGGATTGTCCGCTGATGACAGCGGACGCTACAGCTTTGCATCGCCTCGCCCAGCGCGTTGTCATCTTCGCGCTTTGCGCTGCGTAATCGTATTCGCACGGATACGGAACGCATTCATCGAGAGCCATTGCAATATCGGCGCCGAGCGCGTGTTGAATTTCCATGGCAATCTCGGGTGAAATGAATGCTCGCGCTCCGTCGATGTGATTTTGAAATTCGACGCCGTCCTCTGTGATCTTCCGTAGCTTCGCCAGCGAAAAAATCTGGTAACCGCCACTATCAATCAGAATCGGTCCATTCCAATTTATGAACCTGTGCAGGCCGCCAAAGTGTTTGATTACATCGAGTCCCGGCCTGACGAACAAATGATACGTATTTCCGAGAATGATTTGCGCATTCAACTCGCGCAGTTCCCTTGGGCTGACACCCTTCACGGAACCTTGCGTTCCCACCGGTATAAACGCCGGCGTATCAATCACGCCATGCGCGGTCGTCAATCTTGCGCACCGCGCTTTCGATAATAAATCCTGAGCCAGAAGTTCGAACACTTGCTCACCCTGACCGGAAGCGGTGATCGTGGCAACTTCTGGCGCCAAGTTGAGGCGTATCGGTCTGCTCGGCGTGCGACCGATTAAGAAAAAATCGCTTGCTCGCGTTGCTCATCTTTTAGTAGGAAAAGGAAACGCACCGGAGCAAATGCCTAAACGAAAAGCAAAGCCAGCGACGACGAAGAAAAAAAAGAAAAAGCGAATCGCACCCGTCTCGCATCCCATCTGGAAGCAAGCCAGACGGTCGGCGGCCAAATCACCCGCTCCGGTGGAAGGCCACGTTTTGGTGGACGGGACATTGTTTGGCACCGGGTTCATTCAGGAGCCTGATCCGCAGGACAACGATTTTCCACTTGGAGCGGTGATTGGGGCAGTGGACGATCCGCGCTCTCAGGAAAAGGTGTGGCAACTGCCAGCCCACTTACTGAACCAGGGAAGTACGAACTCATGTGTCGGCCATGCGTGTGCGCACTTTATTTTGGCCGCGCCCATCATGAGTCACTCGAGCGACGCGATTGCGCTGTGGCGTCGCGCGCAAGAGATCGATGAATTTCCTGGCAATGAAGGGACAAACACCGGGACAAGCGTTCGAGCCGGCTTCAAGGTGTTGCGCGAAGAAAATCTGATTACGACCGACTACCGCTGGGCGACTAACGCCGATGAGGCGTTGCGGTTCGTGCTGACGCGCGGCCCGGTGGTGGTTGGCTCGAAGTGGTATCCGGGGATGAGTCAGCCTACAAACGGAATAATGCGATTGTCCGGCAGCGCCGGCTCAACCGGACATGCTTACCTTCTCTTTGGATTTAGTCCTGATCACGACGCATTTCTGATGGCGAATTCTTGGGGTCCCGGATGGGGGATCGACGGCTGCGCCTTTTTACCCTATGAGGCGCTTGATCAGCTTATGGAACAGGGAGGAGCCGTATGTTCGGCGATCGAAGATTAATCGTCATCGGCCTTATTTGCTTTGCCGGGTTGGCCGCATGTTCGACCAATCCGCCGGCACCCGGCCCAGTTGGTCCGACGCCGGCGCCGCTCCATGGATATCACCTCACGTTATATGACCAGAACGGAAATGTCACCCAGCGATATGATGTCGGGTTAAACGATGTCGTTCGCGACGATCCAATCCATCAGGACATTTGGTTCCGCGTCGGCGGCGAAGAAAAATATTTCCACGGTTCTTACCAGAAAGTTCGTTACTGATCCCAAAAGCAACCCCGAGTCCGACCCCAACTAACAGCTCCGCAATCGCGAGAATCATTGGCTGCAACCGGAAGGCCGACAAATTTGCGGGAGGCTCGCATGAACGCCGACGCGTCAATCGCGCCGTGCTTGGTCACCGGCCGCCCATCGCGCTTTCGATTCTCGATCTTTCGCAAGAACTTCTAACTTTTTTTTGCATTCGCAGAGAGATTCAGCGCGATTCTGCGCCAAAACAAATTCAGACCTAAAATATTCTTTGCGGGTCGCGATTTTCCCTCTATAGTCGCGGTTCACCGCATCAGGCGCGTGAGAGGGTTTGTTGCGCGGCCTGGGCGGATTTTTTGTCGCCCTGAGCACGACCTTTTGGCGGCGCTTTGTTTTAAGATTTGGACGATGCCTACGATTAATCAACTGATTCGAAAAGGACGCCGGAAGGTGTCGGTGAAATCGAAGTCACCGGCGCTGTTCCGTTGTCCCCAGCGGCGTGGTGTGTGCGTGCAGGTGATGACTCGCACACCGAAAAAGCCGAACTCTGCATTGCGCAAGGTGGCGAAAGTGCGGTTGACGAATGGCCAGGAAGTGATTGCCTACATTCCGGGCGAGGGGCACAATTTGCAGGAGCACTCCATCGTGCTCGTGCGCGGCGGGCGCGTGAAGGATTTGCCCGGTGTGCGCTATCACATTGTGCGGGGCACTCTCGACGCGCTCGGTGTCGATGGACGCCGGCGCGGTCGCTCCAAGTACGGAGCGAAGCGGCCGAAGGCTGGTGCGGCCGGTGGAGGGGGCGCGGCGAGGGAAGCGGCACCGAAGGCAGCAGCGAAAGAAAGCGCAGCCGAAAAGAAATAATTTTGGATAGGATCGAAAATGTCGCGACGGAGGAGAGTCTACAAAAAAAAGGAACACGTCGATTCCCGGTACGGGAGTCCGGCAGTGGCCCGGCTCATCACCACCGTGATGAAGCGCGGCAAGAAATCGCTCGCGGAACGAATCGTGTACACCGCGATTGAGAAATCGCGCGAAGGTTCTGATTCAGTCGACCCGCTGGAAGTAGTAAACAAAGCGGTCGAAAATGTGCGTCCACGGCTGGAAGTAAAATCGCGCCGAGTCGGTGGAGCAACGTATCAGGTGCCGATGGAGGTGACGCCCGCGCGACAAATTTCTCTCGCTACTCGCTGGATCGTCCAATACGCGGACAATCGCAAGGGAGTGACGATGGCGGATGCACTCGCTCAGGAGATAAAAGACGCCGCGGCCGGGCAGGGGAACGCGATCAAGAAACGCGAAGACACACATAAAATGGCGCAGGCGAACCGCGCGTTTGCGCATTTCCGTTGGTAAAGCTTATGGCGACGGCGACGATGGAACAGAAAAAGGCTGCGGTGAAAAATCCAAACTCGCCAAATCGCAAGTTTCCGCTGGAACGAACACGGAACATTGGGATCGCGGCGCACATTGATGCCGGCAAGACGACGATCACCGAGCGCGTGCTGTTTTACACCGGCATGATCCACAAGATGGGCGAAGTGCACGAAGGCACCACCGTCACCGACTGGATGGAGCAGGAGCGCGAGCGCGGAATCACAATTACGTCCGCCGCGACGACATGCACTTGGTCCCAACGCAAAGAGGAAGGCGTTTACAAAATCTTCGAAGGCGTCAAGCAGCGTATCAACATCATTGATACCCCGGGCCACGTTGACTTCACGGCCGAGGTGGAGCGCTCATTGCGTGTGCTCGATGGCGCGATCGCAGTTTTTGACGGCGTTGCGGGCGTGCAGCCACAATCGGAAACAGTCTGGCGTCAGGCAACGAAATACAACGTGCCGCGCCTGGCATTTATCAACAAAATGGATCGTGTCGGTGCGGACTTTGAGATGTCGGTGGATAGCATCCATAAAAAACTCGGCGCGAACGCGTGGCCGATTTTGTTGCCGTTAGGCACCGAACATCAGCTGCGCGGCCAGCTCGACGTTATTAATAAGAAGGCGATCATCTATTCCGAGGACGATCAGCTGGGATCGACGTATGAAGTCACCGATGTGCCGAAGGAGTATGTCGAGCTTGTCGATAAGGCCTACAATGATCTGGTCGAACAAGTTTCCAATATCGATGACGACGTCGCTGAGGCCGTCATTCATGAAAAGCCGGTCACGCCGGAACTGTTGAAGGCTGGAATTCGTCGACAAACGATTGCCAACAAATTCGTGCCAGTGATCGGCGGCTCTGCGTTGAAGAATATTGGCATTCAGTATTTGGTCGACGCGGTAGTCGATTATCTACCGAGCCCGCTGGACATTCCGCCGGCCAAAGGTCAGGACCCCGATACCGGTGAGCCAGTGGAAGTGCCGACCGATGACGACGGAACGTTTTGCTCGCTCGCCTTCAAACTGTGGAGCGATCCGTTTGTCGGGAAGCTGGTTTTCTTTCGTGTGTATTCTGGCACGCTGAGCAAGGGCGACACGGTTTACAATCCGCGCACGAACAAGCGCGAGCGGATTTCGCGTTTGATCCAGATCCAGGCGGACAAACGCGAAGACATCGAGACGTGTTACTCCGGCGATATTGCCGCCATCGTTGGTATTAAGAATATCACCACCGGCGACACGTTGTGCGATGAGGACCATCCGATCCTTCTCGAACCGCCGTCTTTCCCTGATCCGGTGATTTCGATGGCCATCGAGCCGAAGACAAAACTGGACCAGGAAAAAATGGCGACTGCGTTGCAGCGTCTCTCAGAAGAAGACCCGACTTTCTGGGTTTATACGCACGAAGACACCGGCCAAACCATCATCGCCGGGATGGGTGAGTTGCACCTGGAAATCATCCGCGACCGGATGTTTCGCGAGTTCAAAGTGGACGCCAACGCGGGCAAGCCGCAGATTGCGTACCGCGAAACGATCACGACCAACGCGCACGGCGTCGGCAAGTTGATTAAGCAATCAGGCGGCCGCGGCCAATATGGACACGTGGAAGTGGACGTCCGCCCAGCCGAGCGCAGCAAAGGTCTTGTCGTCGAGAACAAAATCGTCGGCGGCATCATTCCGCGCGAATACATTCCTGCCGTCAAAAAAGGCATCCAAGAAGCGGTGCTCAATGGCGTGCTCGGTGGGTACCCTGTTGTCGATGTTGAGGTCGATATCGTTTACGGTTCGTTCCACGAAGTTGATTCCAGCGAACTCGCATTCAAAATGGCGGCGATCTTCGCCATGAAAGATGGATTCAAACAGGGCAAACCGATTCTGCTGGAGCCGATCATGAAGGTCGAAAACATCACGCCGGATGAATTCCAGGCGCGACTGCTATCCGTTCACTTTCCAAGGGTCGCTCCAGTTACTCGATGGAGCCGTCTCATTTCCAGCCGGTGCCGGCCAATCTTGTTCCGGCCATTCTCGATCAGAAAGAGGCCAAATGAGCAATGGCCAGCGCATTCGGATTCGATTGAAGGCGTTCGATCACCGCATGCTGGATCA
>WNFO01003731.1_pt1 | contig 20967 bp, 18 predicted proteins | sample 5400251 | NCBI WGS metagenome assembly WNFO01 (sample SAMN13153354, study PRJNA577476) | soil metagenome | isolation source: 100 cm saprolite under Madrone tree | place: USA:California | collected 2016-06-14
ACGTGGCCATGCCGCGTAAAATGAAGGTTTCGCCATCCCACACTGCACAAGATAGTTCCGGAAACTCTTGCCAGGAACACGGATAACTAAATTGCCCCAATTCAGTCTGCGGGTTATGCTTTCGAGTTTTGGAGGCCACGGATGAATCTACGTTCGATGAGAAAAATTTGGTCTGCGGTGGCGCTGTTGACAATCAGGAATGCCGCGGCGGACGCGCAGAGTTATGACCAGAAGTTGTTTCAGGAGATGCAGTGGAGGTGCATTGGACCGTTCCGCGGCGGACGAACAGTAGCGATTACCGGAGTGCAAGGGCAGCCGAGTCTGTTTTATATGGCGGCGGTGAATGGCGGAGTGTGGGAGACGACGGATTTTGGGAATACGTGGACGCCTATTTTTGACAATGCGGGAACGAACGGATCAGTAGGCGCGATCGCGGTGGCACCGTCGAACTCGAGTGTGATTTACGTTGGCAGTGGCGAGGGATTACAGCGGCCGGACCTTGCTGTCGGTGATGGAATATATAAATCCACGGATGCGGGAAAGTCGTGGACGCATCTAGGTCTGCGCGACGCGCAGCAGATTACGGCCATTGTGGTCGATCCGAAGGATGCGGAGCGAGTGTATGTGGCGGCGCAAGGGCATCCGTATGGCCCGAATGCGGAACGTGGAGTGTTTCGTTCGACGAACGGAGGGCAGAGCTGGGAGAAAGTTCTCTACAAAGATGAAAACACCGGCGCTGCGGAGTTGGTGATGGATCCGGAGAACACGCAAGTGCTGTATGCGGGGCTGTGGGCGGCGCGGGTTGCGCCTTGGGAAGTGCGCAGCGGCGCTTCGATCGAGATGGCGGGGAGCGGTTTGTACAAGTCCACGGATGGAGCGACGACGTGGCGGCCTCTGACCAAAGGATTGCCGGGCGCGGAAGAAGGAGTTGCACGAATCGGATTGGCGATTGCGCCGAGCGATACGAAGAGAATTTATGCGTCGATCGAAGCAGACAAGAAGGCGGGAGTATATCGGTCAGACGATGCGGGAGAAACGTGGACGCAGGTGAATGACGATCACCGGATTGGCGGACGCGGTCCAGGCGCGATGGGAATTGCGGTGGCACCCGACAACCCGGATGTGCTGTACGTCGAAAACACGACGACGTGGAAATCAAGCGACGGTGGAAAAACCTTCGCGGGATGGAAGGGCGCGCCCGGGGGCGATGATTACCAGCGGATTTGGATTAATCGCGACAACGGACAAATTATCGCGCTTTCAAGCGATCAGGGCGCGGTGATCAGCGTGAACGGCGGTGCCACATGGAGCAGCTGGTACAACCAGCCGACGGCGCAGTTTTATCACGTGACTACCGACAACCGGTTTCCTTACTGGGTCTATGGCGCACAGCAGGAAAGCGGCTCCGCGGCAACGATGAGCCGCAGCGACTATGGGGAGATTACATTCCGGGAATGGCGGCTGCTGGGCGTGGAAGAGTATGGAACGATTGCCATCGATCCGCTGAATGAGAATTCTGTGTACGGCGCGCGGGTTACGCGGACGAATCTGGCGTTGGGAGAAGTGCAGGACGTTGCACCCGAGCCGGTGCGCCGCGGTGAATATCGCTATGACCGTACATTGCCGCTGATATTTTCGCCGACCGATGCGCACAAGTTGTACTTCGCTGGGAATGTGGTGTTCGAAACGGTTGACGGCGGGAAAAGCTGGAAAGTCATCAGTCCGGACCTGACGCGGAAGTCATATGAGACGCCGGCGAATCTCGGAGCATTTGCAGCGAGCGATCCGGAAAAGGGCAAACATCGCGGAGTAGTGTATGCGCTGGCGGGGTCATTCCTGGAAAAATCCACGATTTGGGCGGGGACCGATGACGGGTTAATTCAACTGACGCGGGACGGCGGCAAGACCTGGACGGATGTTACGCCAGCGGAGCTGACGCCGTGGAGCAAGGTTTCAATCCTGGAGGCTTCGCACGCCGAGGCGGGGACGGTGTATGTCGCGGTGAACCGGTTCCGGCTGGATGATTTAAGGCCGCACATTTACCGCACCCGGGACTTTGGCAAGACTTGGAAGGAAATTGTTGCAGGAATTGCGGACAACGCTCCGGTGAACGTAGTGCGGGAAGATCCGGTGAGGAAAGGATTGTTGTTTGCGGGCACGGAGACCAGCGTGTATGTATCGTTTGATGATGGCGAGAATTGGCAGGCACTGCAGCTGAACTTGCCGCACACGTCGATGCGGGATCTGACGATTCATGGCGACGATCTGATTGTGGCGACGCATGGCCGTTCGTTCTGGATTCTGGATGACATTACGCCGCTGCGGCAACTCACCGGGGAACTGGCGAAGGCGGGCACTCATCTGTTTGCGCCGCAAGAAGCGCTACGAGTGCGCTGGAACAAAAATCCGGATACGCCGTTGCCGCCGGAAGAGCCGGCCGGAAAAAATCCGCCGGATGGGGCAATCATCGATTATTTTTTGGCGAAGAATGCGGCGGGACCTGTGACGCTGGAAATTTTGGATGCGGGCGGAAGACTAGTGCGAGGGTACTCGAGCGCGGATAAGACTGAGTCACTCGAGGAGATCGCGCCGAAATATCCGATACCGATGTATTGGGTGAGGCAGGAAAAGATTTTGTCGGCCAAAGCGGGAATGCATCGGTTCGTGTGGAACGTACGCTTACCCGCTCCCAAATCACTGGGGCACGGGTTCCCGATTTCGGCAATTGTGCATGACACGCCGCTAGAGCCGCAAGGTGCGTGGGCATTGCCGGGACGGTATACCGTGAAGTTGACGGTGGACGGAATGTTGTACACGCAGCCACTGGTGTTGAAGATGGATCCGCGTGTGAAGAGCACCGCCGCGGATCTTGCGAAGCAATTTGGGATGCAGCGCGAGGCCACAGAAGGAATGAACGAGAGCTTTCAGGCGCTGGCAGAGTTGAAGTCCACGCGCGAGCAGGTGAAGGCAGCGATGGCCAAAGCGTCCTCGGCGGAAGCTAAACAGAAACTCTCGGAATTTGACAAGAAAGCTGCGTCGCTGGAAGGAGCAGCGGTGCCGGGATTTTCTGGCGTGCCACTTGCGGGGAAACAGACGGAGAATTTTTCGACGCTCAACCAGCGTTTCGGCAGAATCATGGCAATTGCAGATGCCGCGGACGCAGCGCCGACCACGCAGACGGAAGCGGTAGCCAGAGAACTGGAAGTCGCGCTGCGAGAAAACGCCCAACGGTGGAGAGAATTGAAAAAGACCGATGTGGTTGCGCTGAATCAGCTGCTGGAAAAAGAAAAGGGAGGAAGGATCGATCCTCAACTGCAAGGCGGAGAAACGCCTTCGTCGGACGTTGATGGGGACGACGAGCCGTAGGAAAATCCGGTCAGAATACTAGATTAAGTAGGGGTTGACTGAAAGCTACAGTAGGAATCGGTGCAAGCTGCAACTGCGAGAAACTTCGTTTACCAGGAGCGTCGCGGCTGAAGTGCAAACCTTGGCAATCGGTCATGATGATCCCGCTGACCGGTTTTTAGTCGCAACGGCGAATTGTTTGACGTTGACGCTAGTCACGGGGGACGAGCGATTGATCAATGTGCCCGGGCTCAAGATCCTTGCAAACCGCTAGGTTGCGTAAGTCGTTCGATGTAATGATTACGGCGTAACGATTTTATTTTCTTCCGAAGTCATCCAGTGTGGTAAGGATTTCTTCGCTGTGCTTCCTAACGTCCACGTCAAGCCAGACTTTCCTGACGGCACCCTGCGGATCGATGAGAAACGTATGTCGCGAAGAAAGTTTGGCGATTCCCAGGTTGAGGATGGAGTCATACGATTTCGAGACTTCTTTTTTAGTGTCCGCGAGTAGCTTGAAATTTAAACCTTCCTTGGCGCAGAACTGTTTGTGGGACTCTTCATCCTGGACACTGATGCCGAGTATCACCGTGTGGCGCTTCTGGTATTCCGATAGATCCCGCTGGAAATTGTGAGCTTCGACGGTGCAGCCGCTGGTGAAGTCCTTGGGATAGAAATACAACACCACCCACTGGCCGCGAAGAGCGGACAACGTTACTGGCTGCCCGTCTTGGGAAGGCAATGTGAAATCCGGGGCCGCAGAGCCAACCGCCGGAGGATTGCCGCCGCCACGTAGCAGAGTGTGCCCACCCGCAAATATCAGAAACGCTAGAGCAACGAGAATAGAGGCTGTGAGCATTGGCTTCTTCACTGTGCAAAACTCCTATCGTTGCCAAGCATGATGCACCAAGGATTTTAAGGTTTTAACACAAAGCGAGCTCGGCTTAACCGCATGGTCTGTTAGTCTTGCTCCGGAAAGCTACCACGTCAATCCCCGGTGATGAACTTATATTGTTCGGCGGTAAGAGGAACCACCGAGAGGCGCCCGATTTTCACCAGAGGCGAGGCGGCGAAAAGCTTATTGGATTTGATCTCGGCAAGGGTAATTGGCTTAGCGAGCTCTTTGCCTGCCGCGACTTCTACTTGCGGACTCTTGGGATCAGTGACTTTCACTGAAACGACGGCAGCTGTTCCTACCGCGGCTTTCCGGTCGCCGGTTTCGTAGATGACCAAACGGTCGCCGGCTTTCATTTCGCGCAGATTCCGTACCGCAACGGGATTGGAAACGCCGTCCCAGACGGTTTTCTTATCGCGTTTCAGATTGGCGAAGGAATATTCTGACGGCTCGGTTTTCAATAAATAGGCGTTTGACATAAGCAAAGTGTAGGACAACCGAGCAAGAAGGAAAAGCTGGATCCGATTGCCTGAGTGGAGAAAGTAAGGTCAGACACTTTCGCTTCATTCTGTTGGTTTTTCTTGACCTTCTCGGGGTTATCTCTAAGAGAAACGTGTACGTCAGTCTGACTTTCCGAGCAGCTGGCGGGCGTAGGCTGGTGCTTTGCCCGAATCCTCGTGTTTGCAATAGACGTATGCGTCGATGCCATCGGCAAGCCATGTGTCTAAACGTTTTTTCCACGCGGCCAGTTGCTTTGCAGTGTAATTTTCGAGCCGCAGGCGCGCATACGTGAAATCAGCGGTGAGCACGTCGGGAGGAGTTTGTTTTTCGGTTTCGGAAAGACAAAGTGCCGTTTTGTACTGGCGCAGAACGCCATAAGTTTCGTCGGTGTACCAGGACGGGTGACGCACTTCAAAGGCAAGCATGAAAGCGGGTGGGCGGAGAGCAAGGAAATCCTCAAGCAAGGGGCGATCGAACTTAAAGTTAGGCGGGAGTTGAACCAGGATAGGACCGAGGTGATCGCCGTCGTTCAGGACACTGGCGACTTCCAGGAAACGCTTCAGGGTGCTCTCACAGCCGCGCAGTCTTTGAACATGCGTGATTTTCTGATTGGCTTTTAAAGCGAAACGAAATCCTTCCGGGACAGCATGGGCCCAGTTCAGAAGCGCGGTCTCCGTGGGCATGCGATAGAAACTGTGATTGATTTCCACCGTTGAGAATTGCTTCGCGTAAAACGGGAGCATTTCGCGATCCGGAAGCTTCTCAGGATAAAAATTTCCTTTCCACTCTTTGTAGGAGTATCCGGAAGTTCCGACGAAAAGTCTGCTGGCGCGGGGCATGCTGCATCTCCGTGGACTAAAATTTAATCATAGCCGCGCACTTTGGCAAAGAACTTCGCAACGGAGATGGATTGATACATGCGCAAGTGCCGCGGAGAAGTTCCTGGAACGGCAGTCTAGGCACTTAAGGACCGAGCCAGCCAAGCTCGCGGCAACGGATCTGGATCAGTTGGCATGGTTGTCAAAAAACGCAGCCAGCCTGGTGATGGACGAAGCCAAGCCTGCGAAACTCGCAAGAAAATCAGTTCTCTAAAGTAAGTCAGCGGCGGCGCAGGCCGTCTTATGGACCTTTGTGCTTCCATTTGCGGGGCTGGCTCGTCTATACCTTATATCGATGTTAGTAAATCAAGCCGCGTTGACTGTGCCTCCCGTCCAATTGGTGTACTATCGCTGCGCCCGATTCCATTGGGGTTTTGCGTTAAAGCGAAGTTTGCATTTGCAAATCAAGGAGTTTTCCAAAATGGTGAGAGTTTTGGTTTCGGTGCTGGTGGCCGCGTTTACGTTCGCGTGTAGCGCGCGAGCACAGACTGTCGATGAGGTCATCGGCAAGAATATCCAGGCGCATGGCGGAGTGGAGAAACTCAAATCCATTAACACCGCGCGCACCATCGCGAAATTCAGCCAGGGTTCGTTTCGTGCCGAGGTCATGCAGGAAAATAAGCGCCCGGGGAAAGTTCGCGAAGAATTCATTATTCAGGGAATGGCCCAGGTGCAAGCCTATGACGGCAAAGCGGGATGGCAGGTCAACCCATTTGGCGGGCGCAAAGACGCGGAACTGATGTCTCAGGATGACCTGAAAAGTTTAGTCGTTGATGCTGATATTGACGGGCCGCTGGTGGATTACAAAGAAAAAGGCCACAAGGCCGAGCTAGTGGGCCACGATTCGGTTGAAGGCACCGATTGCTACAAAGTTAAGCTCAGCATGAAAAATGGGGATGTGCGCTACTACTATCTGGACACGGATTCGTTTCTGGAGTTGAAGCTGGAAATTCAGACCATCATCCGCGGCGCGCTGCAAGAGACGGAAATCTACTATGGCGATTACGAAAAGGTGAACGGAGTCTTTTATCCGTTTTCCATCGAGCAGGCGCCTAAAGGCAGTTCTTCGCGCTCTCAGATCAGCGTCGAAAAAGTTGAACAGAATGTACCCTTGGATGACGCACACTTTTCCGTCCCTTCTTCCAAGCCCGAGGCCAAGGCTGCTTCACCGGCCGGCAGTTGATCCACGGACCAAATGCAACAAATTGTAGCTGGCGTAGTACGGAATACCTGCGAACTCAACTCTGCCGAAATGGGACTCCTCGATATGTGCAACATCTTTGGTCGCATGAAATTCGTCGTGACGTCGCTTCTCGGCCTGCTGATTTGCGTTGCCGCATCGACGGCACAGGAAGCTAAATTCGATTCCGACACCATTTCGGGTCTTGGAGCACGCAACATCGGTTCCGCCGCCATGAGCGGGCGTGTCTCCGCCGTAGCGGCGGTAAAAGAAGACGGACGGCTCACCGTTTATGTCGGTTCGGCCAGCGGCGGCGTGTGGAAGTCTTCCAACGGCGGAACAACATTCAAGCCGATGTTTGACAAGCAGGATGTGCAATCGATTGGCGCGATCGCTATTGATCCGAGCGCACCCAAGACCATTTGGATCGGCACCGGCGAAGCGTGGACGCGCAACAGCACCTCGATTGGTGACGGCATTTATAAATCGACGGACGGCGGCGACAGCTGGACCAATGTCGGCCTGAAAAATTCCGAGCGCGTTGCGAAGATTTTAATTGATCCCAAAGATGGCAACGTCGCGTATGCGTGCGTTCCAGGAAAACTCTGGAGCGACAGCGAGGACCGAGGACTGTATAAAACGGCGGATGGCGGCAAATCCTGGAACAAGATTCTGAAAGGCGCGAATCTCTCGACGGGCTGCTCGATGATTTCCATGGATTCACAAGACTCAAAGACCCTTTTCGCCGGCATGTGGGATTTTCGTCGCCAAGGGTGGACGTTCCGGTCCGGCGGAGAGAACGCCACTGCGACCAGCGCCAGTGCGTTTTATAAGACCAGCGACGGCGGCGCCACCTGGACGGAACTGGACGAGAAAAGCGCCAAAGGATTGCCGGCCAAGCCCTGGGGGCGTATCGCCGTGACGGCCGCGCCGTCAAAACCGAATGTCGTTTATGCGCTGATCGAATCTACGCGCAGCGCGCTGTATCGTTCCGATGACGGCGGGAAAACCTGGGCAGAACGCGATCGCAGCAACTGGATGGTCTGGCGGCCTTTCTATTTCGCCAATCTCATCGTGGATCCCAAGAACGAAAACAAAGTGTACAAGCCGGACCTCACACTGATCATGAGCGAGGATGGCGGCAAGAGCTTCAGCGTCATCGGCGGCCCTGCCCATGGCGACTTTCACGATGTATGGGTAAATCCGGAAAATACCGATCATCTAATTGCCGGTGACGACGGCGGAATCTGGTACTCCTACGATGGGGGCAACACCTGGTGGAAGGGCAACAATCTGCCGATTTCTCAGTTCTATCACGTCAGCGTTGACCAGGCAGATCCGTATCATGTTTTTGGAGGACTGCAGGACAACAGTGCGTGGATAGGCGACTCGCAATATCCGGGCGGCATAACCAACAACCGTTGGGAGAATCTTTTCGGCGGAGATGGCTTCTGGGTTTTTCCGGATCCTTCTGACCCGAACTACGTCTACGCAGAAGCGCAGGGCGGAAACGTTGGCCGCGTTAATCGCATCACGCTGGATGGCCGTGCCATCAAGCCGCAACCAAATTACAGAGAAGGGAAGTTGCGCTTCAACTGGAACACTCCGATTCACATGAGCCCGAATGAAAAGGGCACGATCTACATCGGCGCGCAATTCCTCTTTCGCTCACGCGATCACGGGCAGACCTGGGATCGCATTTCGCCGGATCTCACGACCAATGATCCCGAGAAGCAGAAGCAGGAGGAATCCGGCGGCGTCACTGTCGACAATTCCGACGCCGAGACGCACACCACGATTTATTCCATCAGCGAATCGGCGCGTGATGGGAAAGTGATCTGGGTGGGGACGGACGACGGCAATCTGCAACTGACGCGCGATGGAGGAAAATCCTGGACGGATGTCGTTTCCAACGTGCCCGATCTCCCGAAATTTTCCTGGGTGTCCTGGGTCGAATCTAGTCTGTACGACGCTTCCACTGCTTATGCCGCTTTTGATCGGCACACCTTCGGAGACATGGATCCGCACGTTTACAAGACTAGCGACTATGGAAAAACATGGACGCTCGTGGTTGGTCCGGAAAGCGGCGTGCGCGGTTTTGCCCACGTCATCAAGGAAGACACCGTCGTGCCGAATTTGCTGTTTCTGGGCACGGAATTCGGGCTGTGGGTTTCCCTCGATGATGGCAAACATTGGGCTCAGTACAAGGGTCACGAATTCCCTTGCGTACCGGTGCGGGACATCGTGGTTCATTCTCGCGAGTCCGATTTGGTCGTCGCCACCCATGGCCGCGGGATTTGGATTATTGATGACATCACACCGCTGCGAAAATTGACTCCAGACGTCATGGCTAAGGACGTCGTTTTTCTGCAGGGCCGGGCACCGCAACAGCGGTTGGTCTCAAACGGCGGGTGGGTGGAAGGCAGTGCCACATTCAATGGAGTAAATTCTCCTGACGCCGCGGTGATTACCTACTATCAGAAGAAGCGCCATATCTTCGGAAAAATGAAAATAGAAATTTTCGATTCGCAAGGCAAGCTTGTAGACACGCTTACTCCCAACAGCCGTCGCGGAATCAGCCGGGTAGACTGGGCGATGCGCCTGAAGGCGCCCCGCGTACCTCCTGCCGCCACTGCTGCCTTTGAAGCCGCGCAAGGCCCCCGAGTCGTGCCTGGCACGTACACCGTAAAGATGACTCGCGGTACGGAAACCTACACCACACAGCTTGTGCTCCAGCAGGATCCGCGCGCCAAATTTACGCCTGAAGACCGCCAAATGGAATTCGAAGCTTCCATGCGTGTGTACAAATTTCTGGGCGACATGAGCGCTGATGCGGACCGCATCAGCGCAATGCATGAGGCGCTGCTTGAGCGCGCCGCGAAGATCAAAAGTGATCTATCTCTCACCAGGCGGCTGCAGCAAGCCGCGGATACTATGGACGAGCTGCGCAAGAAAATCGTGTCTACCAAGGAAGGTGGCGCGGTTACCGGTGAAATACGCATCCGTGAGAAGACTACCGAGCTCTATGGCGACATCCTGAACTATGAGGGCCGCCCGACGGACTATCAAGCCGCGCGAATCGATTCCTTGAAAAATGAACTCGCGGACGTCTCTACGGAGTTTGACGCGTTCGTTTCGAAAGGGCTTCCCGCGATAAATAAGTCGCTGGCGCAGAAAAAATTGGAAGCCATTCGTCCCACCGCGCGCGCAGCCTGGGACGCTGCGAGCAGTGACGAGGGAGGAGGCGGAGCGCCTTCCGGCGGCTTCACTTGGCTACAGTGGAAATAATATTTGCACAGGGTCTTTAGTCCCGCCAGCGCCGGTCGTTGCGTTGCGCTATCTGTTAGTTCGCCGCTGAGGTCGATTCGCGCGCTGACTTTTTCGAGACGATGTCTAGCCCGGGTTGCGGGTCATCGTAGGTACCGATTAAATGCACGGGTACCACGGCTCCGGCTCGCTTCTTTTTGAACAAAGCGTCAAACGGCTTCAATAGCACGGACTTGACTCCGTTCGTCATTTTCGACAGTTCGGCCGTGGATTTCAGTATGCCGTGTAAGTCAACTTTCCGGCTTTCCAGATCGTAGGTCCCGTGCATCTGCGCAGACGCTCCGGGCACCACGAACGCGAAATTTGTGCAGGTCGCAATTGCATTGCGCAGCTCCACATGCCCGGAAAGATTTGAGATAACCCTGTCTTTGTCTCCGGCTTCTTGATCGTCCGGCTTTACACCACTGGCTCGCGCGCTGAACTCACCCACGCTCTCTTGTGTCGAAGACTTGGTAAACTGGCCTTCCGCGATGCCAAAATCACCGCTAAGCCTGATTTTTTGCAGAAATCGTTCCTTGCCCGGAGGCAGAACCACGCGCGCTCTGAATTCCGTAACGCCGTTTAGGGGCGGTTTCGACTCGCGTACAAATAGTCGCAATACGTCCTGAATCCTGCCGTCGGCCACCGTCAAATCCACCGTAGCAGTTTTGCCACGTGTTCCGGACTTCCCGACGATTTCGCCCTTGGCCTCGATTTGCGTTTTCAGAAAACCAGCGCTTACTCTCTCCAGCGTGACGTCTCCATTCGTACCGTTAACGAACGCATGGAACCTGCTGGTCAGATGAACCGAATGTTTGCTGTGAGTGACCTCAAAGTTGGGGACGTCAACCGTACCTTGCGTCTCGATGTGCTTCAGCTTGCCCTAAAATTTATCCTCGGATGAAAGGGTTCCGCTGATACCTTCGAGGACGCCCAGATCGGCGTTCTGGAAGTCGTACTCACCCGCGAAGGGCGTTTCGCCGGCATCTCCTGTGCTATACGGTCCGAATTGTCCGTGTGCATGAATTTCACCGGGCGGCAGCGGGTTGTGGAAAGCGATGTCGTAACTTATCGCTGTTTTTTTACTGACCGAAGTTAGACGTAGTTTACGAACATCGAAGCGCAAAACGGCATTAGGATCATCGCGAGCAATCTCAACCTCGGAGCCATCGAGAACGATTTCCCCCACTCTGGTACTGGAGGGCGTTTCCCGCCGACCAGTTTCCTGCACTTTGGTTCCGATCGGCGGCACGTGCACTTGAAATCCTTTGGTCGCAATGCGTGCTACATATCCGGGCCGCAGCAGCAGATCCAGATAGTGGCCCTGTATTTTCAACTTTTGGATGGTCACGATCGGAGGGGTCTGTGCGGAACTTCCGAGGCGTCGGAACGAGACTCCTTCTGCAACACAGCCCGGATGAGGGAAATAGGTGGGGCGAAAGTTCTGGAACGTGACGCTTGCGGGAAACGTTTTCTGCAGCGACTGAACAATGCGCTGCTGCGAAAACGGCCAACGCAGAACTAGAAAGGCCGCAAAAGCAGAAAGCGTCAGCAGAAGTGCGGCAAGGATCACCCATTTTTTCTTGCTCATCCGGGGCCTGGAGTGCGCAAAAGTCTCACGCATCTATTATCACCTCTATCGCGCTTTCGCGTACTTCGGAGACGCTCTGATTTCGCGAAACCTGGCAACCTCAGCAATATCGAAGACTATGACTGGTATCTGAGATCAGAGGTTTGATACATCGCGCTGTGACCGCAATGAGGGCAATCCATCGATTGTCCGCACTCAGGGAGAGTGGGCTTGATAGGCAGAAAATAATTCTCGAGCCCTTCTTCGATCGTTGAATGAGGAAAAATGGAATTGCAGTTCGTACACTTCAGCACCCAGCTTGCCATAGCGCTAGTCCCTCGGGCCCAATTAAGCAACGTAGCAGCGAGTAGTGAGCCGGAGAATACAAGGAACGCTCTATCTTCGCGTCGGAGGCTACCTCGGTCGCGGAGGAATGTCATATCTCTGCCACATTCTTGATTCAGCCTATGCCGGGCTCTTTCGGCACGGCCGTCGCGGCGATAGCATAGAAGAATGGACCGTTTACCATCGCGGTCCGTTTGAGGTCACCGAAAAATGTGCCGAAACATCAGAACTCTCTTCAACTTCGATCCGCCGGTTACACCGGAAGAAATTCGCGCGGCTTCGCTGCAATTTGTAAGGAAAATCAGCGGCTTCAACAAACCATCGAAAGCCAATGAAACTTCGTTCCGGTCAGCCGTCGATGAGATCACCGCTGTTGCGACGCGCCTTGTGCATTCACTCGAAACCAGCGCTCCACCCAGACGCAGGGAAGAACAAGCTGCAAAAGCCAGAGCGCGGAATCTGGCAAGATTCGCCAATTAATCGCTAGTCATTGTCTGACCGTTGCTCATCTGGCGCGCGTCGCCGACCGCAAGAGATCGAGAAAACGTTGCGCATTCTTTTCCAGCGGCTTGCGGCGCGAACGAATCACGTCCAAGCTCCGATGCAGCGGCTCCGCGTCGATAATTTGTATGGCGCGGAGTTTCGCGCTCTTCAACTCGCGGGTTACCGCCAGTTGCGGCAGAAACGCCAGACCAAGCCGGCGCAAGACCATACGTTTGCAGGTTTCGATGCCTTCCACTTCCAGAACTACATTTGGCAACAGGCCTGCCCGGCGAAATAAACCGTTAGTCAACGTCCAGTCGCTCGAGCCGCGATCGTAAAAAATCACAGGCAGTGATTCCACCTCTGATAATTTCAGCTTTCTCTTGCTCATCGCCGCATGGCCGGGATGGCCAACGAATAACAGAGGATCGTCACGTAAGCTCTGCGTTTCGACTTCCGGATGCTGCAGCGAACGTGCCAGTCCCAGATCCACTTCTCCGTCCAAAACCATTTTCAGTACTTGCAGGGGGAAGCAAATAGGTACTGATGGAGAGACCGGCGGCAATCGAAAGAACTCCAGAAGCGCTGGCCGGCCGTTGCTCATGCACTGCCTGACGGGCGAGAAAAACCGCGCGCAGAAGATTCTCCGCATGCGGACGCAGCGTTCTGCCGGCGAGAGACAGCGTGACCTGCGTTTTCGTCCGTATAAACAGCTTGGCGCCCACTGATTCCTCCAGCATCTGTATGCGAGCGCTCACGGCAGGCTGACTCAGACGCAGGGCTTGTGCCGCTCGATGGAACCCGCCGTAAGTTGCAACCGCAAGAAACGTTTCGATCTGATCGATTTCCACAAGTCACCATACACAGTTCTACGTATTCGCACTGATAGAAAACTACTATCAGCATGATATGTACAATCAGTTTGACTGACCATAGTGATGTCTTGCAAACTGCTCGCAGAGTAAAGATGCATGGGCCGCATGAATTGGAGATCACATGAAAAACCGTTTTGATTTCAGTGACGCGCACACAGATGCCCGGTCACTCGACCGCTGGAAGGGAATCGCTCGGCCTTATAGTCCCATGGATGTGGAACGACTGCGTGGGTCGGTGCGCGTCGAGCATACGCTTGCGCGTATGGGCGCAGAGAATCTCTGGAACCTGCTGCGCACTGAACCGTACGTCGCCGCGTTGGGTGCGATGACCGGCAACCAGGCTATCCAGCAGGTGCAAGCCGGCCTGAAAGCGATCTATGTCAGTGGCTGGCAAGTGGCGGCCGATGCCAACCTCAGCGGAGAAATGTATCCGGACCAGAGTCTGTATCCTGCCGACAGCGTGCCGAGCCTGGTCAAGAGGATCAACAAAGCGCTGCAGCGAGCAGACCAGACACACCATGCGGAAGGCAAGAACGAAGTCAACTGGTTTGCTCCACTTATTGCCGATGCCGAAGCAGGTTTTGGCGGTAACTTAAATGCGTTTGAACTAATGAAAGCGATGATTGAAGCCGGAGCGGCCTGCGTACACTTTGAAGATCAGCTTTCGTCTGCTAAAAAGTGCGGGCATTTGGGCGGAAAGGTATTGGTCTCTACCGCCGAAGCGATTCAAAAGCTTGTCGCGGCCCGTCTGGCGGCGGATGTCATGGGTGTGCCAACGCTGATCATGGCACGCACCGACGCCGACAGCGCAGCACTACTTACGAGCGATATCGACCCGCGAGACCGCGAATTCCTGACCGGAGAGCGCACCACCGAGGGATTTTTCGGTATTCACTCGGGACTGAAGTGCGCGATCGCGCGCGCCATCGCCTATGCACCGTACGCTGATCTTCTCTGGTGCGAGACGTCCAAGCCGGATTTGTGTGAAGCGAGAGAATTCGCCGAAGCTGTGCACGCCAAATTTCCGGGCAAACTGCTGGCGTATAACTGCTCACCGTCCTTCAACTGGAAAAAGCATCTCTCGGACTCGACGATTGCCAGTTTCCAACGCGAACTCGCGGCTATGGGATACAAATTCCAATTCATCACCCTCGCTGGATTTCATTCACTGAATTTATCGATGTTCGAGCTTGCGCGTGGCTACCAGGCCGAAGGAATGGCAGCCTATTCGCAACTCCAGGAAAGAGAGTTCTGTTGCGAGCAAACCGAACACTACGAAGCCGTCAAACACCAACGCTTCGTGGGCACAGGATATTTCGATGATGTGCAGCATGTGATTACCGGAGGAACGGCGTCCACCAAGGCGCTCGAAGGATCGACCGAAAATAAGCAATTCGCGGAGCCGGTAGCGGCTTTAAACTCTATGACGCGAACAGTTTCCATTTAGAACCCGGAGGGCCTATGGCTGTTGGCCGGCAGAGCATCAAGGGCTTCCACACAAACAACGCAGCCGCGGACGCAGGCGAACGGGAGCTCCCCTCGGGATTCCTGCAATTTTTCACACCGCTGCACCGCAAGTTTGCTGCGCGTCACCACGCGCTGGTGTCAGCAAGGTGTACGGCGCTTGAGCAGTCGCTGCAGGGCAACAAGCCCACTTATCTTCCGCCGTCGGCAGCTACGCGCGAAGATTGGCGTATCGAACTGCCCGCGTGGTGCGCGGATCAGCGCAATCAGATGACCGGGCCAGCCGACGACGCGGAACTGGTCGTCAAGATGCTCAATTCCGGCGCCCCGGGCGTGATGCTCGACCTCGAGGATTCCACGGTGAATGAGTGGGACCACCAGCGCCGCGGCGTCGAAAACATTTTGCAGGCGCTTCGTGGCTCACTGACGTACCATGACGCAAAGCGCGGCGGCGCGGTGGGCATCAAGCCCAGCAATACCGTGATTTGGATTCGCGCGCGGGGTTTGCATCTGCATCAGGGCGGGCTTATTGAGAGTGAATTGTGTTCCGCTTCGCTTTTCGACGTTGCGCGAATTGTCTTCGCCGTCGAGCCAGCGGAGTTGAAACACGCGCTGGCGTTTTACATTCCCAAATCGGAATCCGCAGAAGAAGCGCTTTTGTGGCGCGATATTTTCCAGAGCCTGGCGGAGGCCCGCGGCTGGCCGAAGAATTACATCAAGTGCATGGCCCTGGTGGAAGCGCATCCGCTTGCGTACCAGATGGAAGAATTTCTCTACAACTTGCGCGATCATATTTTGGGACTGAATCTCGGCCGCTGGGATTACATGGCCAGTCTGATCCACTTCAATTTGGATGATCCGCGCTGGCTGCTGCCGGACCGCAATACCATTCCGCACGATGTTCCGTTCTTCCAGAATTTGCGCCAGCTTCTACCGGAGATTTGTCACAAGCACGGAGCGCTGGCCATCGGCGGCATGACCGCTCTCTATCCAAGCCGCCAGGATCCGGAGTTGAACGCCCGCGCGTTGGCAGTGCTGCAGAAAGACAAAAAGAACGAAGCCGACTCCCTGATGGACGGCGCCTGGACCGGACATCCCGATCAGAATCAGATTGCGCTGGAGCAATTCCCCGCGCCAAACCAGTTGCATGCTCGGCGTGCTTCCGCCGAACGCCATCCAGATCTTCGGCCAGTTCCTTCCGGCGTCGGAAAACGCACGCTGGAGGGAACCCGGGCCGCGATTCGCACTGTCATTCGTTATCGCAATGGTGTGCTGAACGGAAAAGGCGCGAGCTTGCTTGACGGATATATGGAGGACCTTGCGACCGACCGCATTTATCGGCTAATGCTGGCGCAGAGGCTGGAACATTCGCGCGTCACGCCGGTTCTCGACGATGCGGGCAGCGCGGTCGTTCATACTCCGAAACTGCTAAGTACCCTGTTCGACGAAGAACTCGACAAGCTGATTGCACAACCGCCTCGCGGCGAAATCGGCAATGCCGAAACGATGAAGGAAGCACGGCGTATTGCAGAAGCGATGGTCGTAAACCACGAATTCGATCCCTCGTGAGCTAAACAGTTGAACTAAATGGAATATTGAAAACACAGGACTTGTTGGCTTTTCGAGACGCTCAGAACGCTGAAAACGGCGAAATTGCGCCTGAGTGGAACGTATCTGGAACGCGGGATTTTTCACTTGCCAAACGAAATACAGGTTACCGCGTCACGTTGTTTCGGAATTGCCGACCAGAATCTCGGCTTTCGCTTCCAACGACCCGTTTGAACTACAGTCGGTCTCCGGATAACGCGTTTGCTATTGCCACCAGTGGGTGAGCTTGTAAGATCAATGCCCCTCCGCATGCGCGCACCGCGAAAAAGTGAAATTTCCAAACCTCGTAACGCTGCAGAATTCCCGTTGTGGGAGTGAGAGCGCAATACCGATACCCCCTCTTGCCCTGACCGGCAAACCAAGACGTAGAGTCGGCTGTCGTACCGAGGTTAGCGACGCCCGTGGCTGGGTTTTCCCGATCCCTCTGATGCGCGAGTCGCCTATGCGTATTTCCTGTACCACCAACAGTCAGGGCAGTGGTGAGCCATGTCGCGATCCCCAGCTGAACGGCCAGACTGCCATCTTGACACCTCCCGGAAACGGTGCAATATGACATACAGGGACCCAAACCCCACTGACCGCTGTTCCACAGAAGACCGCAAATGGACGTCCCGCAGGAGACCGAACATGAACGCCAAAATTCTGACATTTTCATCTCACGGCGATAAAATACTTCTCGAGTATGATCCGGCAACTGCCGACATGGAAGAAGTGAACAAATTGATTGCCGAGTACGAAGCCAAGACCGGCGCACAGCCATTTGATATGGCAACCGGTGAGCGCATAGAGAAGGTTAGTCGCGAGCAAAACGAAGTCTTGATGGTTCATCCCATCGCAGGCGGCTGATCGCGCACTAGCCGCTGGCGATACCATCCCGGCTGGCAGTAGTCCATTTTCGCCACGGCAGTACTTGTATGGCGCCCGCAATTCTATGTGTGATCGCGTTTCTCGCGCTAGTCGTGTGGAGGTTTGTGTTCGTTTGCCCGCACCGCAGGCCTTTGGTTAGAGCAATTGCCCCACGGCAACAGCGACACAGTAACCTTTTAGCGGAGGGTCTCCACATCTTGGAGCTGGGAGGTGCGGCAGTAATTGCGGAAGGTCCGCTTGAGAACAGTGCGGATGATCTGGACCGCCTCGACCGAAAGGATCGCGCGAAAAAATATCTGCAGCGCATCGCTGCCCTCACCGGCGCCACGCAAGTGGATGATGCTTATGTCCTAGACCTCGGCAAGACGCGATTTCATGTGGGGCATAGATATGTCAAGCGGCTGAGAGACACGACTGATCCCGAATGTGCATACGAGGAAACTTGCTTTTATCCAGTGCACAAAGGCATGCCGAAAGCGGAGGAAATTGCTACGGCGCTGCTGCAGCTCACGAACAATCCAGACCTGTTTGATTGTTGGGCTGCTCAGAGCGGGGCGTTTAAGGCCGACGGCCAGGCTTTCCGCCCCACGCAGTAATCCACTTGCGATGAGAATGCAAACCAAATGCCCGCCTGCCCAACGCGCCGTGAAGCACCTGGGGCGCGTCGCCGCCCTCACCGGAGCCGAGCAAATTTGCGGTGATGGTTACTGGCTCAGAGCTGGGCATAGGAACTTTCTGGTGGATTATAAATTCGTACGTTTGATCGCACCCCACGGTAAATCGGCGTGCTTTTCTGTAGCGGCGGGCCCAGACATGCCAAGCACGGAGGTGGTTGCGTCCGCATTACGACACCTGAAGAACAATCCGAGGCTGTTTAAGAAATGGAGAAAACAGCCCGGATCTACGAGAGATGAGACCTGAAACATGCAGCGCCGACTCCATTTGTCAGCTGTGCTGCGTCCCTAAGGAGGTTCCGATGTGGGGTAAAAAGAAACCTGATACCACGCAGGCTGCGGAGCCGGAACCGACAAATCTGCAAACAAATCAGCCGCCAAAATCTGCTTCGGCGTCTTGGGAGGGAACAACTAAGACGAACAAGGATGTGATGCGTCCAGCGGGAGAGACAGCGGACCGCGCGCCGTCGCGGCTCGGGTCGAGCCTGCACTTGAAAGGCGAAATCTCGGGCAACGAGGACCTAGACATAGACGGAACAGTTGAAGGACTCGTCCATATCGATGAGCGGAAGCTGACGGTCGGAGCTACGGCAAAGCTGACAGCCGACATCATTGCTGGCGAGGTGATCGTGTACGGAAGCGTGAAGGGCAATGTCCGTGGGAAAGGCAAGGTCGAGATCAAGAAGGACGGTTCGGTGAACGGAGATTTGACGACCGTGCAAATCATCATCGAAGACGGAGCATATTTCAAGGGCTCGATCGAGATCGAGAAGAGCGCGAAAAAGGAAAGCCACAAAGACGTGTTCTCGCGGACGGCATCTGCATCGGCTACGCCCGCGGCGGGCGCGGGGCCGAAGAGTATCTAATCACGAAGGACTGCCTGTCGTGCCGGTTGTAAGGCGCAGCGCAAAGCCAGTGCTTCGTTCTGCTGGCTCTCCCGACCAACTAATGAAGACGTTGTGCGGCAATTCAGTTTTTTCTTCTGGCATCGTCTTTACTCGTTGTTAATTTACTTTTCATATAATAATCTCTGAGTGCTTATCGGCCGCTTTCCGGAAACGCTATTGGCCTGTGGGCTGTCGCTAGGGTTCAGGCGGTACAAGAGAGGAGTTATGTCGGGTCAGCTATTTCCAGAGTTATGGCTACGCAACGGCTGCCGATACCTGCTCGACTGATTGCTTCGCCGGAGCCAGGGCAATCAGGGCTACACCGATGGCAAGCAGCACAGCCACGGCGACCAACAATCCTCCGCGTTCGCTCGGAATCTGAAACGCCAGCACGGCCATAACAACGCCGTGAGCAAAGCTCGACCATGCTGTGAAGGCAATCAGGCTGCGATTCGCAGACGGATTACGCGCTGCTATCAGCAAGAAAACCCCGAGCGTGAAATAGAGGCTAAGCATCATCGCATCGCCGTATTGGGACTGATTCCGTTGCCATAAAATCATCGTCAATGGATAAATCCCAGCCGAAAAAAGCAACCCCACCAAGACCATCACAACTTTCAGCGCCCGTTCTCGATTCATGGGTGCCTCCTGCTAAATCACGTATGTGGACCTCATCTTTCCCGGCAAGTGCCGAAGGTATTCTATTCCCGTGTGTTACGTGCAGCAACCGGACAGCAACGCGGGCAACGCGGGACGCCATCAGGAAACGAACCTGCACATGGACGCATCAATCCGATCTGCGAACTTCCCTCACATCTGTGAATCTCACCCAATATCCATACTCTGGCGGGTCGTAGCTTTCCGGTCGCACAATGTCGCACACAAATCCCTCATCGTCTACCGTGTGTACCAGCAGTTCCTCTGTCGTCCCATCGGTGTAAGTTACCTGAACCCTATGGTCGATGCTCGCTCGGAGCGCGTCTATTATCTGGTCAGGGGTCACGGTGCCGGTCGCTCTGTCGTACGGTGCTTTGTCTCAGCTTTGCAGGCAGCACATAATGGCGGGCTTTGCAGAATCCAGAATTCCCATCAGCTCCTGCCTCTCTTGTCGAACCGTATCTACACTCTTTTTCCCGCGCCTCGCTAAGTGTCCTTTTTCCGAACCGGCCCCTCCCTCTGGCGAGCCGTATTCCTTACCTTATTGGGGCGAAGGTTTCTTCGGCGAAATAGTTCCGTCACGATACCTTACCTTGTGCGGCACTTAATTGTGTTATAGCCTCACCGACCTATGGAGGCTTGCATGGCGATAATTGAGAAGGATGGACAACTGGAAGTGGACTTTAACAAAAAGGCTTCAGTAATTGACCTGAAGAAACCCGAAGATGCTTTGCGCCAATTGGTGCAGCTGATCGTGAATTTGGATCAGCGGCTTCAGAAACTCGAAAATCGTTAATGTGCCCTGTCACGGCAGGGCCACAATGTTGATGGTACCCGAAGCTCGCACCGCGATTCTGCGGACTGGTGTAGTGGCAGCCGTTGCTATCATGTGTATCGTCGGCGCAATCCGCACTGATCGCCGCTGGGCACGTATTCTCCTTTTTGTTGTAGCTGTTCCTATCGGCCTGTTTGCCGTCTTCGGGATATTTGTCGTCTCGCTGATCATGCAGTTCGGGCCGCGCTAAAAATGAGTCACTACCCTCAATGTAGCACATTCTGGTTGGTCATCTATATTATTGCCTTTAAATTGGTGGAGGCGGGGGGAGTCGAACCCCCGTCCGAAAAGCGCTGCGCCACGAAGCCTACATGCTTATCTCAGTTCCGCTGGTTTCGCCTGCCGCGCTTAGAACGAGCAAGAAACGCAGCCGGCTAGTCCGATGGTTCTCGCCCGCACCTTACGGACCGAAAGATTTGGGCCAGCTCACTGTGTGACGCCTCGATCCGGGCCCATGAGCAAAGCCCGGGGAAGCGTGCGCTTAATTAATTAAGCAGCAAGTGCCAAGTTGTTGTTGGCAGTTCTAGTTTCCATCCAGTTACGGGCGGTTGGACCCCGGCATGCCTTCGGGACGCGACAGCTTCCGTCGAAACCGTGTCG
>WNFO01001975.1_pt1 | contig 20937 bp, 20 predicted proteins | sample 5400251 | NCBI WGS metagenome assembly WNFO01 (sample SAMN13153354, study PRJNA577476) | soil metagenome | isolation source: 100 cm saprolite under Madrone tree | place: USA:California | collected 2016-06-14
AGATCATCGCCGACCACAAGACCTACGAAGCCACTGCCGATGCAAATGGTCAGGTGCGCCTGCCCTCGCGGATACGCGATCTGCAGATCGATTACACGGCGCTGAGTCTGGTCGCGCCGGAAAAGGTGTTGTTTCGCTACAAGCTGGAAGACTGGGACCGCGATTGGCAGGACGTCGGCACTCGCCGCCAAGCGTTCTATAACAATCTTCCTCCCCGCGACTACCGCTTTCGCGTGATGGCTTGTAATAACAGCGGAGTGTGGAACGAGGCCGGCACATTCCTGGACTTCTCCGTCGCCCCGGCGTACTACCAGACCTGGTGGTTCCGCTCTTTGTGCGTGGCCAGCTTCCTTGGATTGCTTGCGGCGGCTTATCGACTGCGGCTGGGGCAGGTGGCACGGCAATTCAATATGCGTATGGAAGAGCGCGTCAACGAGCGGACGCGCATCGCGCGCGATCTGCACGATACCCTGCTGCAAAGTTTTCAAGGGGTGTTGCTGAAGTTTCACGCCGTGACGTACCTGCTCCCGGATCGCCCCGAAGCCCAGAAGAAACTGGAGACCGTCATTGAGCAGGCCAGGCAGGCGATCACCGAGGGCCGGGATGCGGTGCAGGGGTTGCGCTCCTCCACCCTGGCGACCAGCGACATTGCTCTGGCGATCAGCACGTTCGGAGAAGAACTTGCAACAACTTCAACCGGCCAGAATTCTCCCGACTTTCATGTGCTGGTGGAGGGCGTGCCGCGCGATCTCGCGCCGCTCCTGCGCGACGAAGTCTACCGGATCACGGGAGAAGCGCTGCGCAATGCGTTCCGCCACGCACACGCGCAGCGGATCGAAGTGGAAATCCGCTACGACCAACGGCAGCTTCGCTTGCGGGTCCGGGACAACGGCAAGGGCATTGATGCGGCGGTTCTGAATGGAGGCGGACGCCCCGGACACTACGGTCTGCCGGGTATGCACGAACGCGCCAAACTTGTGGGAGGCAAGCTGGCTGTCTGGAGTGAACTCAATTCCGGTACGGAAGCTGAACTGACCATTCCCGCCTCCATCGCTTACGCTAAATCATCCGCAGCGCGCCGTTCGATGTTCTGGGGAAAAAGCGCTTGATGAAGCCGAAGCCATGAGTGGCGGCCCCAATTCAATTCGGATTCTGGCGGTCGATGACCACCCCCTGTTCCGAAGTGGAATAGCCGCGCTTCTGGCTACTCAGCCGGACATGAGTTTAGTTGCCGAAGCTTCGAATGGACGAGAAGCAATTGAGCGGTTCCGTGCGCATCGCCCGGACATCACCTTGATGGACTTGCAAATGCCCGAGATGAACGGTCTGGATGCGATGATTGCGATTCGCGGCGAATTTCCAGAAGCACGAATCATCGTACTGACCACCTACACCGGAGATGTTCAGGTCCTGCGCGCCATGAAGGTCGGCGCCCGGGCTTATCTGCTAAAGAGTCTGTTGGATAAGGAACTCCTGGAAACCATCCGCGCCGTTCACGCCGGAAAGAAGACGCTTTCCGCCGAAGCCTCTTTTGAGCTTGCGGAGCACGCCACCGATGACGCCTTGACGCCGGCAGAAGTCGAGGTCCTCCGGCTGATTGCGGCGGGGAACGCCAACAAGCAGATTGCCGCCGAGCTCTCCATCACCGAGGAAACCGTAAAGGGGCGAGTCAAGAACATCCTCTCCAAATTAGGCGCGAACGATCGAACCCACGCGGCGATGATCGGGGTAAAGCGCGGAATTATCCAATCCTAGTGACTCGAAATAGTTGCCCGTCGGCCCTTTTGGGGCTTTTGTGCGTATTCCTCAATTAGATAGCCTGCAGAAGTAGTACTTTGCGACTTTGCGACGGCTATATTCAACATTCGCCCCAGGCTGGCCTGGCACGGGTCTTCTGCTCATGCGGCTCGTTGCCGGAGCTTCATTAATTGCTCACGGACTCGCGAGGCTGCAAACCGGACCACCAATTCAATTGATCGTTTCAAGCACACTTGCGATGGCTGTCGGAATACTTCTGCTCGCAGGCTTATGGACACCTATCTCGGGATCGCTGGTGGCAGCCATGGGAATTTGGAATACCATATCGCGACCCGGCGATCCGTGGGCTTGCATTTTCTTCGCAACTATCGGCGCCGGTTTGGCGCTGCTGGGACCTGGCGCGTGGTCAGTTGATGCCCGCCTCTTTGGATGGAAGCGCATCGATGTTCGAGATGGCAGGAGCTAGCTCTCACACACTTCTGAAGAGGGTCTTTTTCTGGCTCAAAAGAGTCCCCGGCACTCACGAATTAGTCCACACCTGACTCCATCTGGGGTTTCCCGCAAGTAGAAGTTGTTCCACTATCAGGCAAGCCAGCGGCAGGTGTCCGCAGTTACCGTACAATTCAAGCACGAGGAGCCGAATATGACGAATGTTGCTCGCATACGAGTCTTGAGTGTGGAAGACCACCCATTGCTTCGAGAGGGGATCGCCGCAATCATCAACAGCCAACCCGACATGTTGCTGGCGGGGGCACCTGCGAACGGCAGCGAAGCGCTTGAAGCATTTCGCACCTTGAGACCAGACGTTACGCTTATGGACCTCAGGCTCCCCGATCTCAACGGCATCGAAGTCATGATCGCGATCCGGGCAGAATTTCCCAACGCTCGTATCATCGTATTGACGACATTTGAACGCGATGTCGAGATTCAGCGGGCTCTGAAAGCGGGGGCTCATGGGTACCTGCTGAAAAGCATGCCCCCTCAACAAATGGTTGAGACGATTCGCCGGGTCCACGCCGGTCAGAAGTGCATCTCGCCAGAGATTGCGGCCGGGCTTGCAGAACATATGAGCGACGAAGCTCTCAGCGGACGTGAAGTGGATGTTTTACGTCATGTCGTTACAGGCAACCGGAATCGGGATATCGCAGAGACGCTGTACATCGCAGAGGAAACGGTCAAGGTTCATCTCAAGCACATCATGCACAAACTAGGCGCCAACGATCGCACTCAGGCGGTAGCAATCGCCGTTCGCCGCGGAATCATCCATCTGTAGGCGGAAACTCGTTATACGTGATAACAATGTTGAAATGTTCTCCAATTACCCGCGTTCTCGAGTTGATGGGACAGGTGCTTGAAGATGGACGAAGCGCAGTGCGGGGCATGCGGTTGTCGAAGGAACGCATGCAGAATCCTGATCTAGCTTTTTCCAGATCCCGCAAGAACTCGCGGTTCAAGCGTCTGCTGGCTTTCGCGTGATGGTAGAAGGAACTCCTCGCTCTATGCATCCCGCGGTTCGCGATGAGGTCTACTGCATTGGCCGGGAAGCCGTTACCAATGCATTCCGTCATTCACGCGCAACAAGAATCGAAGTTCAGCTCGAATACGGTTTCCGCGAACTGCGGGTGCTGGTGCGAGACAATGGTTGTGGGATTGATTGACAAGCGCTGGACTTCGGCAGGGAGGGTCAGTGGGGGCTTTCGGGTATGCGCGAACGGGCGGAAAGAATTGGGGCGAAGCTGAGAGTCAGGAGCAGCGGCAATGGCGGGACCGAAGTGGACCTGCGCGTCCCAGGCCGCGTCGCTTTTGAATCTCAGGCTTCAGGTAATGTGACAAAATGGCTGTCGAAGATGTATGCGCGAAAAACAGATTCGACAGCATCAGAACGTGAAAAGCGGGCAGGTTAATGGGCGAGGCCGTGAAAATTCGAGTCTTCAGCGTTGACGACCATCCGTTGGTACATGAAGGGATCGCGACTGTTATCAGGAATCAGCCGGACATGTCGCTGGTGGCCGAGGCCGTCAATGGCCGAGAGGCTGTCCAGCGCTTTCGCGAGCACACGCCCGACGTGACGCTCATGGACCTGCGGCTTCCTGACATGAGCGGCATCGATGCGATGATCGCCATACGCTCGGAGTTTCCTGAAGCCAGGATCATCATTCTGACAACGTTTGCTGGTGACACGGAAATTCAACGGGCCCTCGAAGCCGGAGCTCGCGCTTATTTGCTAAAAAGCATGCCGCCCAAGGAGCTGGTGGAGGCGATTCGCCAAGTGCACGCGGGTAAGAAGCGCATTCCTGCCGAGATCGCGGCGCATCTCGCGGAGCATTATAGCGATGAAGCCCTTACTGGGCGCGAGATCGACGTTCTTAAGCAGATTGCTGGCGGCAACCGGAACCGTGACATTGCCGAAAAACTCTTCATCTCAGAAGAAACAGTCAAAGTGCACATCAAGCACATCATGGAAAAGCTGGGCGCTGCCGATCGAACGCAGGCGGTCGCCATTGGGGTACGGCGCGGGATCATCCAGCTCTGATACACACGCCGCACTCAATTTTGCCGATACCTCAAAAGTGGTAGAAAAAGATCACAACCATTAGGGATTCATCTCGTGAATGAAATCTCTACTCTAGGTGTTGGTCGTGAAGGAGAAGATCTCGCTGCTCCAAATGTTCTCTATGTTTCCGGATGGCTGGCCCGGTGCAGGTCTGCTGCTTTTACGGGCGGCAGGCGGAGTCATCCTCATTACTCAGGGCGTTGCCTACTTCGGCGATAAGCGTGACTTGGGAGTTTTGATGTTGGCTATGGTTTCTGTGATGATCGCAGTTGGCTTTTTGCTCATGATTGGGTTTCTGACTCGGCCTGTTGGCTTTGTGGCGGCGATGATCGGTGTAAGCAGCGTTTTTTCCTTGTTCCCGAAATCCAGCGTCGGCCCGCTTGCGACACCAATGACCGCCGTGTTGTCGGCGGTGATCGCCGTCGCTGTCATTTGCCTAGGCGCTGGCGCTTTGTCTCTCGACGCACGGTTGTTCGGACGTCGGGAAATTATCATTTCCCCAGTTCATCAAGAACGTGAGTCCAACCGCTAAACCCCAACATTCGTAAGATCGAAAGGATCGGCCGGGACAACATAAACTCGTCTGAAGTTGTGCTAAGCCGCCAGGCATTACCGAATCCCGAGCCTGTCTGCCATCCTGACCAATTCTGCCAGCGAGTGCGCTTGCATTTTCCGCATGATCTGCCACGGTGAACACGGATTGTGATTTCACTGGTACCCAGCTCGACGGCAGTTGCTTGCTGAGCAGGTGGCATTATTCAGCTATGAAAAGAGAGCATGAAACAGACTCCAATCGCCACCTGCTGCTCTGACAATCCTCCCTTAACATGGATCGTCTCGCGCACGATACGCAATTCAGGATTTTGGAGCGCTACCGATGATGTCCTCTGAGCTGGTCGGTTCATTTGAACTTCGGTCATGATTTGCCTTGGAGGAAACGCCCAGATCGATTCTCGACCAGAGGGCGAAGAATGCAAGGCCTACCGCGATGCCGATCGAAACTTCGAAGAATCGGTGAAGTGCCACTAACCGAGCGCTGGTAGATCGTGGCACGAGCATCACAATCGCGAGGGTGATGCTCGCATATCGGTAAGCGCTCCTCTCGACCCCCAGCACGACGCAAAGGGATCCAATAATAAAGACGGCTCCGCCAAACGCCCAGACGCTTCCGGGGAAATAGATATCCGTCACCGCACCAACAGCCGCTCCGACGGCAGTTCCCGCGACATATTGCACGGAAATGGGCAATGCAGCGCTCAGGGTTGACTGCATGACGATTAGGGTCGCCATGGGCGCCCAGTATGCTTCCGGTAAGCGGAACAAATAGGCGATCAAGTAGGACGCAACTACCGCCAGCGCGGTTTGAGCGGCATAAGTTACAGACGGAGGGTTAGCCTTGGCGATAAACCACTCACCGAGTTGCCCTTTTTTCATGCCAGGATTCTTAAACATCGTACTGGTGACCCGCTAGCCCCTGGGAAGGAACATCAGCACAAATAGCAACGGAAGATAAATGATGGATGACGCAAGCAGGCGTCGTGCCGCCGAGTTGGATCTGAGAAGCACGAACTGCGCTCCGTAGTAGAGAAACCCAAGGCTCAGGAGCAGGGCTCCGATGCAGTAGAACGTGCTTGGCCGACCCGCAAAGGCCGGAAGCAGACTCAAGGGTAGCAAGGCCAGGAGTGGCAACAAGGTTTGCAAGTTCACAAAACGGTCTCTTGCTCTGCCATTATCAGGCAGCACCAGGTACCCGGCTCGGTCATAATCCTCGCGGTACATCCAGGCGATTGCCATGAAGTGCGGGAACTGCCAGAGGAAAAGCACCGCGTAGAGTGTCCATGCCTCAAAGTTGAGCTTATCGGATGCTGCGGCCCAGCCAATCAGAGGAGGCATGGCGCCCGGAAACGCCCCGACCAGAGTGCACAGCGGTGTTTTTCTTTTCAGCGGAGTGTAGAAAAACAGGTACGACAATAACGTGGCAATCGCAAGCACGCTTGATAACAAATTGACGGCTACCGCAAGGTAAACGCTGCCGACGACCGACAAGACAATACCGAACCATAGGACTGCGGATGACTTGAGCCGCCCGGCAGCAAGCGGCCGCCGGGCCGTCCTGCGCATTTGGGCATCGAAGCGCCGCTCGATATATTGATTCAGGGTGCCGGTGCCGCTGGCAACCAGCAATGTCCCCAATACAGCATTGATCGATAGCCAGAACGGAAAATCTCGCCATTGAGCTGTACAACCCAAGTAGAAGCCGGCAAAAGTTGTGACCACAATCAGGAAATTGACTTCGGGCTTGGTCAGAGCCCAGTAGTTGGAGAGGACTGTGGAATCCGCAAAGCGGCGGCGCTGCACGACTGGAACATCGAAGGCCGCGAGAATGGGTTCAGTGGCCATTGCTCAGAGAGCTTCCAGGCTGTGCGGAATACTTTGCGTCGCCGCACTGCCTGGCCATTCCGATTGCACCAACTCTTTCCCAAACGAACTCCGCGGCGAGAGCAAGTGCGTCGTGAGAATCGCCCCGGCCACGACGTAGACAACTGTTACGAAGGTCCACATCAGCGCACCCGCGCACTGCTGATCTTCGAGAGCAGAAAGTCCGAAGGGCTGCGATGATGATAAATAGGCGGTGTAAACCACCCGGTCGCAAAACACTAGAAATCCGGAAAGGATGTCGCAGGGCAGTGTGGCGAGAAAGAGATACAAGATTACCGACATTTCCGGCCACCTCAAGACACTCGGCCAAGGCTGAACGACGGGCCACCAGAAGAGAAGCCCGGCTACAAGGAAGGATGCGTGCTCGATCATGTGCCACGCTCCTGATTGCAGCCCAACTGTAAATATCCCTGGAATGTGCCATACGACGAGCGCCGCAGCTGCGGCCAGCCAGCAAAACGCTGGTTGCCCGATCGATCTTCCGACCCGTTGTACCGCCGGCAACCGCAACGCTGGTTCGATGATTGCGTGTATGAATTGCTGTGGCAAGCCATTGCGCAACACAATGATGGGCGCGCCTAGCCACATAAGGGGAGGCGCAAGAGTCATCAGCAGCAGGTGTTCAGCCATGTGGGCGGTTAACAACTGGTGATCGAACCCGGCGAGGGGGGAAGCCAGCGCGACCCAGATTAGAAACATTCCGATGAAGAAACTGCTAGCGCGCCTGGCCGCGATGAGGTTTCGTGAAGTGGGACGAAGACGAAGCCATCCCCGCAGATAGACCAACGCGACGACCGCGAAGATTACATCCAGCAAAATCACAGACTGGAGCGATTCCATTGCGCCGTGATGGAGGTGGGGCATGGATCGTTCTCCTTATTATTGCTGCCCGCCGGGCCGTTTCTCGTTCCCGGCAACGACATCCCGTGAAGCATCACGGGCAGGACGTTGCCCCACCGGATGCAGGGTCTCAAGAAATGCCACAAGCGCCGTGGTCTCCGCCGGACTCAGATTCTTTCCGTAGGCTGGCATGTTGCCGCCGCCTTGAATCACCTGGCGGATGAGCTGGTCCTGCGTTAGCCGTACCGCAACGCTGTCCAGAGTCGGCCCTCTTTGCCCGCCGACGTCTCCAAGGGAATGGCAGTTGCGGCACTGCTTGACCTGAAACACCAGCGCACCTTGGCGTTCAAGCGCGGTTGTGCCGTGAATAAATCGCGCCGGCACGGGATCACCGCTCCACGCGTTCATGTGCGGACTCCAGGGTGTGAACCCAGCGAGATGCGTAAAGGTCCCGAGCATGATCGCGATCAACAGCACGGTCAAAACTGCAATCGGTCTCCGGCGCCAGCTCTTCTCTCCTTCGCCGGAGAGAAATGGAAGCAGCAGCAACCCTAGAATGACCACGACCGGTCCGATCAGAAGCGCCGGCGTCTCAAGCGACGGCGGAAGCAGCGAGAGCAAGGCATAGAGCCAGAGGAAAAAGTAGTCCGGCTTGGGAACAGTCTGGATAATCGTCGGATCGGGTTGGCCAGTCGGCCCAAAAGGACCGAAGTAAAGCGCGCACGCGGCGACGGCAAGGATGACGAACGCGGCAAAGAACAAATCTTTCCACACCGCGTAAGGAAAGAATGGTGCGCCATCCTTCTTCGTCAGTGCATGGTATTCACTCTCATAGGTCGCTCGTTTCACAATGCGTCCCGGCATCGGCCATTCGTTGATTCCCAGCTTGAGCACCATCAAGACATGAAGGCCCACGAAAGCGATCAGCAATCCCGGAATCACGAAGACATGCAGGGCGAAGAACCTCGACAGCGTTGCACCGGCGATGATCGGACCACCCAGCATCAATTTCACAATTGCGGGACCGAGAATGGGAACGCGGCTCGCGATTGACGCGCCGATCCCCAGCCCCCAATAGGCGTCTTGATCGAAACGCAGCACCTGGCCGCTGAAGGCCATGCCCAGAGTCATCAGCAATAGAAAGACGCCGATGATCCAGGTGAGTTCCCGGGGAAACTTGTACGCCCCGAACAGAAAGACCTGGACCATGTGGATCAGAACAATCGCCACCATGAAATTCGAGCCCCATCCATGCATGGCGCGAATGAACCATCCGAGAGTTACATCGTGGTTCAGAGACTGCAAGCTGCTCCATGCTTCGCTTGCGGAGGGCACGTAAATGAGGGCGAGCAGAATTCCGGTTACGAGCTGAAGAAGGAACACGGTGAGTGCGGCGCTGCCAAACACGTACCACCAGCTCGCCGTGTTTCGCGGCACGGGATGTTCGACAGCTTCGCGAATGGGCGCCGCCAGCTGCAAGCGGCGGTCGAACCATTGCCCGATTTTGCCAATCATGATACGCATGGCGGCTTTTCTCCGGTGAGAGCTGCAACAGCACCCGGTGTAGGTAGTTCACCAGCTTGAATGGTGATCAGGCCGTTCTCAACTTTGTTCGGATACTCGAACAGTCCCCGCTCCGGCGGTCCCGAGGCGCGTGAGCCGTCCCGGTAGTACGCTCCGCCGTGGCACGGGCACATGAACAGACCGGATTGCGGAAACCAGCGGACAGGACAGCCCAAGTGCGCGCAGTTGATGGCAAAAACCTGGAACTGATCGCCTGTGACACGTCGCACCCAGCAGGCTGTGTCCACTGTCTTGCCATCGGTCGGCATGACATACGGATTCCGGAAGGTAGCCAGCCGCGTCTCGCCTTCGGGAAAGGCGCTGACCGGGCCGAGTGGCACCCAGGCGAGGTAGGCATTGCGCCCGCGCGTAATCGAGGAGAGAAGAAACTGAACGATCGGCACTGCCAGTGCGGTTGCCACCAAGCCGTTGAACAGAATTCCCATCTTTGTGAAGAACCCACGGCGAGAAAGTGTGGTTTCGTTGGACGGTGGCACGTCGTTGTCCTTCTTGGCCAGCTTTGCGGAAGTGGAAGTAGATGTTGACATCGTCAAACTCCTAATGCTGCTCATTCGCGACGGAATAAGGCTGCCCGGGATTTTGCACCCGGCGCGAGGCGAGCCAGGCAACTACGTCGGTGATTTCCTGGTCCGACATTGGCTTGCCAGGAAGATTTCCGCGCCAATCCGGCGCACCCAATTCAGGACGGCCCGTGATGACAATCGTGCGCAGCCCCTGATCGCTGACCAGCGCCAGAAAAGAATCATTGGTGATGGCGCTGCCCTTGGGTCCGCCTTGGCCTTGGGAACCGTGGCACGATGCGCAGTAAGTTCCATAAACGACTTCGCCCTGCCGAGTGTTGCCGGTGGACTTCGAGGCGTAGGCAGGCGGATTGGCTCCATCGAGAATTCCCGGCCGACCCCAGCGCGCCCGGATCTTGCTCGTGATCACATCGATCTGCTTGTCGGTCAGCATCCCACCAGCGCTTTGCGCGAAGGCTGGCATTGAGGTTCCGCGTACGCCGTTGGCGATGACCTTGCGCATCGCGGTTTCATCCGCGAGGCCCAGATAAACCGGATCGGCAAGCGCGATGGCCGCTCCTCCTCGTCCTTCCGCGCCGTGGCAACCCGCACAATTTTCTGAGTATAGAGTCCCAAATTCCACGACCTCATTCGGCGACAGAGTCTCCGAACCTTTGCGTGGCTGGCCGGGCGGAGAACTGCAACCCGAGAGTAGCAGCATCGGGCCCAGCGCCGCGGCTGCACATAGATGTCGAAATCGGTTCACGGGCGTTTCTCTCCGCTTCCACGTGGTGGAATTATCCCTGGAGCTTCAACTCCTGCGCGCAAGGCGAAGGACAGATTCTCGCGTGTTGGCATCCGCGACTGGCGTACGACAACGAAGCCTGCGACAACACCGAAGGCCACTTGCGAAGCCATAAACCAGAGCCAGTCAATGTGGCTAGCGAGCAAGGGATTCAGCAGGCCCAGCATCGTGTAAAGCAGCCCCGACCACAACACTGGGGCGATCAATCCTCCGAGTACGATGGGCCGCCGAGGGAACATGGGAAGCATCGCGCCATAAAGCAATCCCACAAGCGTGGACACCAGCCCGTGTAGACCCAAGGCAATAAAAAAGCTGTCCGCATGGAACGAATACAGCCGTGCGGATTCGAGTTTCAGCGATTGCGCGTACACTGCCGCGGCAAGAAGATTGATGGGATACCAGATGCTTCCGACCCTCAACACGCCGTAGGCACAGGCCAGCACGGCCATCGCTACGCTTCCCGCGAATCCGCCCTTCACGCCAGCCGATACTGGGTACGTGTGGACAGGAAGCCAGGCGCGCAACTGCTCTGCCGCAACCGGAAGCCGTTCGACCACGCGGCGCTCGGTGGCTAAGCGAAGGTCCTCCGGAACCAGCGGCACAGTTACTTCATGCTCGTGAGGGAAGACTTCCCAGAACCACCCGATGCAACCCGCCACAGCAAGCACGGCACCGAGGAGGGTGACCGACACACTCGTGAGGAGGCCCGCGAACATTAAGGTACACCCAAAAGCCAAAACAAATGGCCACGCTGTCGGTGCGGGAACGTCGATCTCGCGCGGCGTCCGAGGGTTTTGGCCCATCTGTTCCGCGGATAGTTGCGTTGCCATTTTTTCCTCAGCGTCCAAGAACGTAGACTACGGTAAAAACGACCACCCACACGACATCCACAAAATGCCAATACATAGAAAGCACTTCGACACGAGCGGACTGTTCCACACCGACACGCCCAGCCAAACCGAAGATAAGCACGATGCACAGCATGACCATACCGGCAGTGACGTGAAAGGCGTGCAAGCCGACCAGCGAGTAGTAAGTCGTTCCAAAGAGGTTCGTGGAGATTGTCAGCCCGTGTTCGTAGATCAGCCGGTGCCATTCACGGCCTGTGCCGAACAAAAAGAGGGCGCCTAGAACGATTGTGAACGACCACAAGGCTAGGAATGCGCCTCGCTTATCACGTTCCAGAAATTTTCCCGCGAAGTGAATAGTGAGACTGCTTGACAGCAGGCAAATCGTGAAGAAGATGGGTGTCTCGAGCACTTCGCGCGGAGTCGGTCCGGTCAGGCTCTTCCCGACGTAGAAGAGATAGGCAACGACGAAAATCGTGAAAATCGCCGACTCGGCAATGATGAGAGAAGCCATGGCGACCTTACCGCGATGTGGAAGACTCCAGGCTCCAGGTGTTCCAGGGAACAGAGTCGTGATTGCGCTCATTACTCTCCCCCTTTAGTCATAGCGGCTGTCCGGATCTTCGGGATGCTTCTGGTCCCACAACGGCCGGCGGCTCGCAACCACCGGTACGGTTGCAAAGTTGTAGGCCGGCGGCGGCGAGCTTGTGGACCACTCAAGCGTCCAGGCATCCCACGGATCGTTGCCCGCCTTGTCGCCTTTGAAATAAGAAATAACGAGGTTCGCCACAAACACCAGGATGGCCACGGCCTGAATGAACGCGCCGATCGTGATGATCAGATTCAGGGTGTCCCAACCGCGGCCGGGCTCATATGTATAGATTCGGCGCGGCATCCCGAGCAATCCCGGAATATGCATGACAGTAAACGTCAGGTGAAATCCGATCAGGAAAAGCCAGAAGTGCCACTTACCGAGGCGTTCACTCAACATCCGGCCAGTCATCTTCGGGTACCAGTAATAAAACGCGGCAAAGAGAGCAAACAAAATTCCGCCCACAATCACATAGTGAAAGTGCGCCACAACAAAGTAGGAAAGGCTAAGCTGCCAATCGAAGGGCGCAGCGGCCATCATGATTCCCGTCAAGCCTGCAATGAGGAATTGGAATAGAAATCCGATGCTGAACAGCATCGGAGTTTTGAACTGAATCCGCCCGCCCCACATGGTGCCGATCCAGTTGAAAATCTTGATCCCGGTAGGAACACCGACAGCCATTGTTGTAATCGTGAAGAAGCTATTGGCATAGGAGTTCATTCCGACTGTGAACATGTGGTGCGCCCAGACGCTCAGGCTCACAAAGCCGATGCAAACCGTGGCCGCCACCATAACCGGATACCCGAAGATCGGTTTGCGCGAAAAAACCGGAATGATTTCCGACATGAAGGCGAAGCACGGAATGATCAGCACGTACACTTCAGGGTGGCCAAATATCCAAAAGAAGTGCATCCAGAGCACAGCTGAGCCACCGGCCTGCGCGTCGAAGAAATGCCCTCCCAAATACCGGTCGATCAGCAGCATAATCTGGGCTGCGGAGAGCGGGGTAATGGCAATCAGAACCATTCCGGCCATCACGAGATTCAGCCACACCAGCAGGGGCATGCGGTTAAGCTTCATGCCCGGGCATCGCAGGCAAAGAATCGTCGCGAGAATGTTGATCGCGGTTCCGATGCTGCCAAATCCCGACACCAGCAGCGAAAGCGTCCAATAGTCTGAGCTATGACCCGGTGAAAACGCGCGCGCTGTTAAAGGTGCGTACGACCACCATCCAACGTCAGGTGCATTTCCCGCCCCATAGAGTCCGCTTCCTCCAAGGAAACTGAAATAAAGCAGAAAGCCGCCAAGCGCCGACAGCCAGAAGCTGAAGGCATTCAGCCGCGGGAAAGCCATGTCGCGCGCGCCAATCATCAATGGGACGAGGTAGTTCGCAAATCCGAACAGGATGGGCATGGCCACGAAAAAGATCATGGTTGTGCCGTGCATGGTGAACATGCGATTGAACACTTGCGGAGAGACAAAATCGTTATGCGAATGCATCAACTGGATGCGAATAATGAGCGCTTCGATCCCGGCGATGACGAGGAACAACAAAGCGTAGGCGATATAGAGAATGCCCAGCCGCTTGTGATCAACCGTGGTCAGCCATCCGTGGAGGGTCTCAACCAACGGAAGGCTCTCAACCTCGACGTTTCGAATTGCCATCGCATCCGATGACATAGCTGCTCTCTCCCAAATCCGTCGACTACTGAAGTGTCTCCAAGTAATTCACGAGTGCATCCAGGTCTTCATCGTTCAATTGCATGGCAGGCATTAACGAGCCAGGCTTAATCGCGTCCGGCTTCTGGATCCACAGGCGCAGGTTTTCTTTTGTGTTCTCGGCCGCACCGGACGCGATAGTTTCACGGCTCATCAAGTGCGTCAGATCCGGGCCGAAGCGTCCGTTTGCCGCGCTGCCGCCGACCGCATGACAGTTGATGCAGGCAGTCGTTTCGAAAACACGCCGGCCAGCGATCACCTTTTCGTCCTGAATCGCGGGCTTCTGCTGTGCGCGAACCCACGCGCCAAAATCTTTAGGGCTGTCCACCGACACGCGCAGAAGCATCTTGGCGTGCTGCGTCCCGCAATATTGGGCGCACTGCCCGAGAAAGATACCCGTGCGATGCGGGTCCATCCACATGCTGTTCGGGTGGTTCGGAATCAGGTCAGTCTTACCCGCGAGTTGTGGGATCCAGAAACTATGATCAGTGTCGGCGGAGAGCAACTTTAAAAATGTGGGCGTAGGAAGGGCCGGATCGCTCACCGGAATGTGCAGCTCGTTCGCAGTGACGATTCCGAGCCCTGGATAGCGGAACTCCCACCAGTACTGGTGTCCGATGGCGGTGATCTCTATGGCTGTAGCAGGTTTTGGGGCATCTTGGACCGCGTGGATGACCCGCGCGGTAGCCAAAAACAACACGACCACGATCAAGACTGGAATGATGGTCCAGGCCAGTTCAATCTGTGTACTCCCGTACACCTGGGCCGGTTCGCGGTCAGCAGTGCCCGCCCTTTGGCGGAACTTGATGACGGCATAGATCAGTAAACTGAAGACCACGACAAAAATCATGCCGGTGATAGCGAGGACGAAATCTGATAGCTGCTTGATCGAGTCCGCCGGTGTGGATTGCGGCTGAAAGATATTGGGCACTGCATTGTCACCGCCCGGATTCGTAGCGCACAATCCCGCTGCGAAGGGTATTCCAGCGAGGAGAACAACTATTGCAGCACGACCGAGGACCATTCCCCAATGCGCCTTTTGCGTTGTCTCAGTCATTTGTTTCATGCCACGACTATGGAGTCGTACCTCCCAAAACCCGGCTCAGATCGTCTCGCGCCAACAGGTATGCCAGGCTTGCATCCAGTAATCCGGCCCGTGCCTTCATGGCCTGGGCCCGCGATGCATCGCGCTGGGACGCCAGTGTGATGCCCTGTTTGAACTGATCTTCGGAGAGACGGGCGTTTTCTTGCCGTGCGGCCAGATACTCTTGCCTGACTTCCACCATGGCACGCGCTACATCCAGCCGGTTATAGATTGTGTTGACGCGTACCTCGACTTCGTCCTTCACGCGCTTTAGGTTCTCTTCCGCCTCTGATACTTCATCGCGGCGTTCTCGTACGAGCGCCCTGCGTTTGCCGGCATCGAAGATGTCATAGCTCAAATGGATGCCGAACGTACCGAAATTCCGATCCACAAAGGGCACTCCATTTTGGTAGCTGTGCCGGGCGAAGGCAGTGACATCGGGTATGTATTCCGCCTTCGCTGCCGAGTGCGCAGCCCGTGCCTTGGCGAGTGCCTGCGCTGCTTCTTTGATTTCCGGATTGTCATTCAGCGCCGTTCTAAGCGACTGCTCGCGTGGCGGCAAATCGAGCGCCACATCGACATTAGGGTCGAGAATAAGCTTGGTATTCAGCGGCAGTCCTAGCACATCGTTCAACTGAAAGGTAAGATCGGCAATCTGCATGTCCGTGGTCAGCAGCGCCTGCTGGGCCTCGAGCAGGCTCGCTCTGCTTTCAACCCGCGCTACTTCAAGCAAACTGCCGTTTTTGACCTGCTCGGTGTTTTCGTTCAAATTCTCGCTTCCAGACGTGATCTGCAGTTCGACTGCTTCCTTCTGTAGTTGGCTGGTGAGTACACGATAGTAGAGCTCGTGTACGCGGAAAACTACATCAGTCGATGCCTTGGTGAATGCGGCTTGGGAGAGGTTCACATCGGCGGCCGCAATTTTATTGGACTGGTGGATCTTAATGAGCTGGGTTATCGGCTGGGCAATCATGGTGCCACTGGATTCAAACGTCTGCGTTCCCTGGGTAAGAAAAATGTTCGAGGACGGAATGGCTGGGCCGAAGGCGCCGGCAGGCACTTCGACCCGTTGCAGATCCGTAATGTGCAGAAAATTGGAGTCGTTGGTGATGGCGGGAAAGTAACTGGATTTTGCGATCCGTTCTTTTTCCTGATCTGCCGCGACGGCATAAGATGCCGCTTTCAGAGTATGATTCGAGCGCGTAGCGAGATCGATTGCCTCTTGGAGGGTCAGTTTGCGTTCTTGCCCGACTGCCACAGACACCAAGCCCAAGGCACAGGCCACTACAATCGCCCATCGACCGATCGCGTAATTTCTCTTCTCCATAAAACGTTTCTCCAGGCGTACTTCATGTATAGCTGGCGTTCCTCGACGAACAGCATTTAAGTCACCATAGATCAGAGTGGCCCTTCGAGTAGCGAAAACCTGATGCGCGCGTTCATGATTTTGCTTCCTGACGCGTGGCCAGTTGTTGCTGAACGGCGCTGAGGTCGCCGTAGTTAAGAGGTGACTTGCGAAGCAGGGCAACAAGCAGCAGCGCAACGACGCAAGCCCAAGCCACCAGGTAGAATCCATCAATAAGGCTGAGTGTGTAGGCCTCGAGGCGCAGGCGGCCGCCGATGACTCCGACCGCCCGGCCGGTTGCTGCAGCGAGGCCGGAAGATTTGGCAAACAATCCCGCCGTCAGCTGGCGGATGTTAGCATCCGTAATCCAGTTCCCGCTCTGCACATGCAGGCCGAGGAGATTCGAGTGCAGCTTTTCTCGCTGCGTGATGAAATGGCCCATGTACACCGCGCCAAGATTTCCGCCAAACAGCCGTATGGTGTGAAAAAATGCAGAGAAGGTCATAATCCACTGCGGTTTCGCTAGTCCCCCCGAGAAAATCCCTTGCAGGACAATCGTTGACACCAACCCGATAAAGGCAAACGACTGTCCAATGCCCATGAGCAATTCGGAATTCGGTACGGTAATAGTTCGCTGCCGACCACGCGCTGGTGATATCCGCGTTCAGGCAGGAGGCAAGAGCCATGCACGCAAAGCCTGAAGCCATGAGCAGGCGTGAATCCAATTTCGATAGCAGCAGGACTCCGGCGACAAATGCCAGGAGAAGCAGGGGGGCGGCGCTCCAGATCACGGCGGGCCCGATCTGATCGGGTTCGAACCCATGAATGGCCAGCGACTGCGGGACCAGAATGATGGTTGTCACCAGACAAAAGCGAAACAAGAAAAGTCCAACGCCAAGCAACACCGTGTTCCACTGCCGTAGATAGGGCATGTCGACCAGAGGATTGGGGCTGCGCAGGCGCCGTACGAGAGCACACAGCAGAAAGAATGAGCCGCCAGCGAACACCGCGGTGAACACTCCGGAGCGCCACCAATCGAGCCTTTCACCCTGATCGAGCGCAGCGTACAACATCGCGAATCCTGCGCTGGCATAGAGAAAACCCGCAAAGCTCGGTGCCGCGGCGGATTTCTTTCTGGCCGGAGCCGCCGGTATCCCGTAATAGATACAGAGCATCATCAACGGCGTAATCCACGCCGAATTCCAGAACATCCAGTGCCAGGAAAGATGCTCTCTGTACCATCCATAAAGGGATGGAGCGATGTTCACGGCTCCATCGACAAACGTCGCGTAGAGGGCAATCGTGAAGGGAAGGAAGCGAGAAGGAATGTTCCGCAGCGCGAACGTGAGCGTGAGCGGGTAGAAGGTGCCGGAGGTTAGCCCGGCGAGAACGAGTGCGGTAAGGAGCAGGCTGTAACTGTGAATGAAGGGTATGAACAGGCAGAGGAACGTGAACGAGGTGGCGGTAAAGAATAGAATTCGCCGCGGTCCCATTAAACCGCCCAGGTACACGGTAAAGGGCCCGATGAACACCAGCGCCATGTTGTAGGCGGTGCTGATCCACGCGCCGTCGTCGAGACCGATGCCGACGTGGCCCTTCAGATCGGCTAGGCCGAGGGTGATCATGCGCCCTGTGAGCGTAACAATGCCCGCGCCCATAATGACGCCCAGGATCCCGAGCAGGGGACTTTTCGAGAGATCAGCGGGTATCGCCCCCGCGGTGGCTTGCGCAATTTGTATCGGCGTCGGCCGAGGTACAGCGATCGTCGATGCAGCCATCGTTGATTCCAATCAGTGTCTTGTGCGTACGGTAGCGATTACGGAGAGACCCGGACGCAAGGTGGTGGCGATGCCCGGATCGTCGAATGCGATCTTCACGGGGACTCTTTGCACGACTTTCGTGTAATTGCCGGTGGCATTGTCCGGCGGCAACAGCGCGAATTGCGAACCGCTGGCAGGGGCGATCTCGATGACTTTGCCGTGGAAGAGCTTCCCCGGATACGCGTCGATGCGGATCTCGGCCGGGTCGCCGACTTTCACGTTCGTGAGCTGCGTCTCGCGATAATTTGCCTGAACCCACTTGATCTTGCTGACAAAGGAAATCGCTTGTGTTCCGGGGGACACAAACTGTCCGGGTCGAACCTGCCTTTCACCCACGGTCCCGTCATCGGGCGCTTCAATCTTGGTGTAGCCGAGGTTCACTTGCGAGACGGTCAGCGCAGCCTGCTTGCCACGCACGTCGGCGATCAGCTGGACTTCCTGCGAATTCAGAACGTCGAGCCCGCGGCGTTCGGCATCGACTGCCGATTGACTACTGGAGAGCATTGCCTTGGCTTGCTCCAGTGAGGCTTGACGGCTGACCAGTTGTGCTCGTGACCGTTCTTCTTCAGACACCACTTGCTCAACCTTCTGCCGGGTCGTGGAGTTGGTCTCCATGAGGCTTTCTTGCCGGCGACGTTCGGGAACAGTGCGATCCAGGTCGGCTTGGGCAGCCCCAATTCCCGCTTGCGCCGCGGAAATTTCGGCTTGCGCCTGCGTCACGCCTGCCACCGCCCGATCGACTTTGGCTTGTTGCAGTTGTTTCTGGCGTCGGTTGTTCTCGATTGCAGCTTTTGCAGCCTCCACCGCCGCACTCGCCTGCGCTACTTGCGCGCGGTAATCGTCATCGTCGAGCTGAACTAGGAGATCTCCCTTGCGTACCGATTGGAAGTCAGAGACCTTCACATCGCGAACGACGCCGGCGACCTTTGTGCTCAACGGCGTAAGATCGCCCCGGACGTAAGCATCGTCTGTGACCTGTTCGATTCGGCCACCCTCCCAGGAATTCCAGTTCCGGGTGATCGTGAATACGACCGTAGCGGCCAGCAGCACCACCAGCAGCGGGGTTCCATATTTCTGCCAATTCGGTTTGGCTTGCGCTGGAACGTGCTCAGGTTCAGCCGTTCGGGCGGGAGCAAGCGCCGGCTTCACGGTCTCGGTTGCAATAGAGCTCGCTGCTTGTGGAGCCATTTTCCATCTCCTCTCGATTTGCGGCGAGGGTAAGTCTACGAGGTGTGCGGTGCCACGGTCAAAGCACTCTCATATTGCATTCGCGATGCCAGACCGAATTCTCAAAATCGAACGGTTTTCTCTATTCAACGGCTTGAACCCATCTGATTTCTTTGGCGGGGGATTTGTCTTATGACAAAGGTTCGTCACGCCAACCGGCAACGGCCGAATTCTGTGTCGCGGCTGTTCCAGTTAGAAAGTCTCAGGTTTGGTTGAGGCTGTTCAAGGTTAGCACTGCCATTCGACGCGACAACTGTTGCTGGCATTGTTCTCTGGCCAGAGTTGGCCTTTGTCTTGCATTTAGCCTTGTGTCCAGTTTCAGCCGGACAGGGGTGAACCGTGAATGCTCAGGGTCAACGTAAGTGCGCCTACCCGGAGTGCAGATGTGTGGTGGCAAGTGCGGAAACGTACTGCAGTGACTATTGCTCCGACGCCGCTGACGTGCAAGAGACAGAAATTCAATGCGATTGTAAACACGCTCCGTGCGCACTCGGCTGACGTGAGCGCGCGCTGAACGTGCGGGAAACGACCTGGCAGTTTCTCGCACACGGACATCACAAAATGGCATTCCTCGAGCGCCGCACCGCGGACGTCCTGCTGACGATACTGTTCTTTGCCGTTGTGTGCGCCGCCGTGTACAGCGCACGGCGCATCCTTCTGATCTTCGTCCTTGCCGTATTCTTTGCCTACTTGATTGATCCCGTGGTCAAGTTCCTGCAGCGGCATTCCTTGTTTTTCAGGAATTTGAGAGGACCCGCAGTGGTGGAAGTCTATCTCGCCTTCGTGGTTCTGATCGCACTGTTGGGGTATGTATTTGCACCAGGTCTAGCCAGAAACACCGTGAAATTGGTGGATGAAGTGCCTGTTTTGCTGGATGGCCTCTCGACCGGAGACATCGCGACCGAACTGGGAGGAAAGTACGGTTGGAGTGAGGAACAGGAATTTCGTTTCCGGGCCTTCCTGGCGAGGCACAGAGAGGACATCCAGGGGCTGGTACGAGGCGTGGATCGTTACCTTTCCAATGCCGCGCAGGTGCTGGGCTGGCTGTTTCTTATTCCCGTCCTGGCAATTTTCTTCCTGCGCGATGGTGACCGTATCGCCGATCTGCTGATCCAGATGCTCTTTCCCCGGGACCGGCGCCCGGGGATTCGTGCCGTAGCGAACGAGCTCCATGTCATGCTCACCCGATACATAAGGGCCCAGGTACTTCTCTGTGGCCTTTCTTTCGTGTTCTATGCCGCTGCCATGCTTCTTCTGCGATTTCCTCACGCCATCGCACTGGCTATGTTGGGGGGATTGTTGGAGTTCATCCCGGTGTTTGGCTGGATGAGCACGTTGGCCGCGATTACGAGTGTTGGTATTGTCAGTCATTCGCACTGGATCTGGATGGCTGTGTTGCTGGGGATTTGGAGAATGGTGCAGGACTATTTCACTTCTCCGCGGATCATAGGACGTCACCTGGATATCCACCCACTGGCGGCGATTTTCGCCTTGCTGGTCGGCGGCGAGATCGGAGGAATCGTTGGCATCTACCTCGCCGTGCCGCTCGTGGCGTCGATGGGAGTGATCTGGCGTGTGTGCGCTGGAGCAGAGGGAAGCTATCAAAGCGATTCGGAGCCCACGCAGGAAACGCCATCCAGCCTGGCCGAAACGGCTGCCGATTGAAAATCGCGGATCTTACTAGGTTCCGTCGTTTAGCCAGAGGGTTGCCGCTGCCAGATCACGAAAAGGCTGCACCACGCACACATCTTCGACGAGAATCTGGAGCATTCTCAGGATCCCGTAGGCAACATCGGTCGATACGACAACCGCGGTTGGGCCC
>WNFO01001799.1_pt1 | contig 20933 bp, 24 predicted proteins | sample 5400251 | NCBI WGS metagenome assembly WNFO01 (sample SAMN13153354, study PRJNA577476) | soil metagenome | isolation source: 100 cm saprolite under Madrone tree | place: USA:California | collected 2016-06-14
CGCACTTTTTTACAAGGGACGAAAAAATCACCAGCAACCGTTTGCTCGGCGTAACCATCGGTTTTCTCGGCGTCGTGATCTTGATCGGCCCGGATTCGTTGATGGGAATGGGAACGAATATATGGGCGCAAGTCGCAGTCCTCGCCGCGGCGGTGTCTTACGCTTTCGCTGGCGTTTACGGCCGCCGTTTCAAATCGATGGGCATCGATCCGATCATGACAGCCACCGGTCAGGTCACCGCCTCCGCGATCCTGCTATTTCCTATCGCGATACTCGTCGACCGGCCATGGACCTTGCCGATACCGCCAGTGCCGGTTTGGGAGGCGATCATCGGCAGCGCCGTGCTTTCAACGGCCCTCGGCTATGTGCTCTATTTCCACATTCTCGCCACCGCCGGCGCGACCAATCTCCTGCTCGTCACGTTCCTGATACCCGTGAGCGCGATCCTAATGGGGACGTTTGGGTTGGGGGAACATCTCGATCCCCGACATTTCGCGGGCCTCGCCTTCATCGGCGCGGGACTCGCCGCGATCGACGGCAGACTCCTGACGCAACTTCGTCGCCTGGGAAACGCAAAACGAATCTGACGGGACCGGATCGCACTCATCCGGCCAGCGATACTCGCAAGGCGACGTATCGACATGATCCATCGCCAGATTGTCGCGCCGTGGCGTTGAGCGAAAGGCAATCGTCGGAAAATCCGTCTGACCGCGATTTCGCGGCGAGCGCGGGATGAATTGAATGATATCCGCGCTCATGAAAATCCCTCCCACACCGCGATCGCAATCAAGCCAACAAGCGCGAGCGATATCAAATATCGCGGTCATGCTTCGCCTTCGTGCGTCGCGAGAAACAAATATGCGGCATGACCGCTTGCGCGATCATTTCAGGCGCGAACCCTATCCTGCGATGATGTAAATATGCCGGTGATTTGCCCGACATGTCAAATTTCTTAGGCGACGCTCGCATACCGCCAGCGCTTCTCATTCAAATCCTTGCGCGGGCGGTGTGGCCCTTCCAACCGCAACCGTCTCGGTTTTGACGGCCGGCGGCGGGCTTATTTTAGCGGCCGCTTGCTGCTGAACTTGCGCCTCTTGGGTTACAGCCCCGTGAGTTGCCGATTCTCCGTTCCCGGAGCTCGATTGTGTGACGCGCCGCTCTCGCGGCCGCGGTGCGGACCGCCCGACTCCCCAAGAACGCGCGATCGAGGGCCCCGCGGTAAATCCAATCAACGCACCGGCCACCGCGCCCACGGGCCCCAAAACGACCGCGCCCGATACGGCGCCCAGAGCAGCATCTCCAGCCCGCTCCTGAGCGCTCGCTTGAAACGGAATCAACGATCCACCGATCAGTACGGCAACAAGCAATTTTTTCATCGCGATTTCCTCGCACCCGCGCGCGCCCCGCAAACCTTTGACTGCGGAATTGCGGCAGCACGAAGGACGAACCAACGCGCGTGATTAGCGGCGTTCCGATGCAAAAAGCCCGCGGCCGGTTTCACGGGCCACGGGTTTTGAAGTTTGGCGATGATGTAGATATGCCGGTGATTTGCCCGTCATGTCAATTTTTTTTGACGGGCGCTCGATTTACGACGCGACGCTTTTTTACAAGATCAAGGCTCACGGACGATTCCACTGGCTTGAATTAGCGATGGGCCTTTTAATCGGCGTCATCTATGCTGTCGTGGAACAGCAATCTGAGGCAGGCACCGGCTAGGGGGTCCGAACACGGCGGCCTGCCGTCGTAGCAAGGATTGAATGGCCAAAACTAGTCACTCAGAAAACAAAAAAGCCCGAAACGTTGTGCTTCGGTTACTCGGGCCGGGACTAGTGACCGGCGCCGCTGATGACGACCCGTCGGGCATTGCCACCTATTCGCAAGCCGGAGCACAATTTGGTTATGGATTGCTTTGGACGGTGTTTCTCACAACACCGTTCATGATCGCAATCCAGGTGGTCAGCGCGCGGATCGGCAGAGTGACCGGCAAGGGCCTCGCCGCCAATGTAATGGAGCTGGCACCCCGCTGGCTGGTACTGGCGCTTGTATTTCTTTTGGTCGCGGCAAGCACATTCAACATCGCGGCCGATATCGCCGCGATGGGAGAAGCCCTTTCACTGGTTGTTGGCGGCCTCAATCACGAACATGCCCTGATTTTCGCTTCGACATCGACTCTGTTGCAAGTCTTTGTGCCCTATCGCCGCTATGCTCCCATTCTCAAATTTTTGACGCTCACGCTGTTTGCATATGTCGCGACCGTGCTGACCGTGAACGTTCCGTGGAACACCGCTTTGTTGGAGGCCATCTGGCCAAAGCCCACGATCAATACCGACTATTTCCTGATGGTCGTGGCTGTTTTGGGCACCACGATAAGCCCCTATTTGTTTTTCTGGCAGGCTTCACAAGAAGTCGAGGAGATGAACCAAGGCAGGAAAGCCCCTCCGCTTCGTAACCTAACCAAAGGCGGCGATCGGGAGCTTGACCGCATCAAGATCGACACCACGGTTGGAATGATCTTTTCCAACGTCATCGCCTTTTTCATCATTTTGACCACGGCGACTGTCTTGAACGGCAACGGAATAACCAACATCAGCTCCGCGGCTGAAGCCGCCGAAGCGCTAAGACCTCTGGCAGGTGATTTTACTTTTCTACTTTTCGCCCTCGGCATTATCGGCACGGGCATGCTGGCAATTCCGGTGTTGGCCGGCGCCGCGGCCTACGGAGTGTCCGAAGCGTTGGGGTGGCGCGCCACCCTCGAAGCAAAAGCTCCAGACGCTATCGGATTTTACACGATCATCGCCGCCGCGACCGTTATCGGCTTCGGGCTTAACTTCACCGGCATAAGCGCCATTCACATGCTGGTATGGAGCGCCGTGCTCAATGGCATCGTCGCGGTTCCGATCATGGCGATGATGATGGCAATCGTTGCGAATTCAAGATTGATGGGGCGGTTCAAAGCCAAGGCCTGGCTAGTCGCTTTTGGTTGGCTCGGCACCGCGCTCATGGCCGTGGCCGTGAGCGCTTTGATGTGGTCGTTGTTCGCAGGGCTTGGCAGCCCCGCGCTATAGTTACCCAGCCAGTTCCGAATACGGCGTCGTCGGCACCTGGGCCTCCACCGCCTTTTCTTCGGCCAGGATTTTCGGCTTGCGCAGCCAAACGTAAATCTGGGCCGCGATCAGCACCACGCAAATCGTGAGAAACAACGCGCTGATCGGTCGCTCGATGAAGGTCATCAGGTCGCCGCGCGAGATCAACAGGCTGCGCCGGAAGTTTTCCTCAAAGCGCGGTCCCAGCACGAAGCCAAGCAAAATCGGCGCGGGGTGGAAGTCCAGCCGCAGCAAGATGTAACCGACGATGCCGATCACGACCGTCTCGCCGACCTGGAACATGTCGTTGCTGGCGGCATAAACGCCGATGCAGACGAAGAACATCGCGCTCGGAAACAGATAGCGATAGGGAATGCTCAAGAGCTTCACCCACAGGCTGATCATCGGCACGTTGAGAATGACGAGCAGGATGTTGCCGATCCAGAAGCTCGCGATCAGCCCCCAGAAGATGTCGGCGTGCTGGGTGATGAGCTGCGGGCCGGGAACGATGCCGTGAATGATGAGCGCGCCCAACAATAGCGCCATCACGGTGTCGCCCGGAATGCCGAGGCTCATGGTCGGGATGAAGTCGCCCTGCACCGAGGAATGCGTCGAGGCCTCGGGGCATGCGACGCCTTCGATCGCGCCGTGGCCGAAACGCTCGGGCGTCTTGGTGAGATCGGCCTTCGACGGAAACATGTCGGAGATTCCGACCTTGGCGTATTTCATGTCGACGGCTTCGGTATTGTTGATGCTGTTCATGAACTCGGCGATGCCGAACATCCCGAGCGCCAGCGCGATGATCTCGACGCCGTCGAACAATTCCGTGATCCCGAACGTGAAGCGCGGTTGCCCGGTCTCGATGTCCGATCCGACGATGCCGATCAACAGACCGAACACCGTCATCGCGATGCCCTTGAGCGGCGAGCCCTTCGCCAGCGTCGAGCCGGCGAGCAATCCCACCAGCATCAGCGAACAAACTTCGGCGGGGCCGAATTCGAGCGCGACCTTGACGAGGAAGGGCGCCAGGAAAATCATCTCGGTGATGCCGAAGGACGCGCCGACGAAGGCCGCGATCACGGTGACGCCGAGCGCGGTGCCGCCCTTGCCTTGCTTGGTGAGCGGAAACCCGTCGAGGCACGTCACGGCGTGCGGCGGATGACACGGCAGGTTCAACAGAATCGAGCAGATCGCTCCGCCATATTGCGCGCCGTAATAGACGCCGGAGAGCATCAGGATCGCCGGCACCGGCTGCATCCCGAAGGTCAGCGGCAACAGAATCGAGATCGTCGCCACCGGCCCCATGCCCGGCAGCACACCCACCAGATTGCCGACCAGCACGCCGAGGAAGCAATAGAACAGGTTGTGCGGCTCGAGCGCGACGCCGAAGCCGTACCAGAGATCGGTAATTGCGGTGGAGATCACAGGTTCACCCCGCGGATCAGCGGGAACGGAATGTTCAGCACATAGTGGAACAGCAGCACACCGAACACGGTGACACCGGCGGCCAGGACGGCCGACGATTTGTAAGTAGCGGTCTTGTCGCCTAACGCGCAGACAAAGACGCAAGCGAACACCGCCGGGATCATGCCGCCGAACTCCCCAAAGATGATGAACAGGATGGGCCCGCCGATAATGCAGAGCCAACCGAACCATTGCGGATTATCGGGCAGGAACTTCTTGTCGTCGGGCTCGGACGAACCTAACGCGGTGCCGGCAATCAGGAGGCCGAGAAACGCCAGCACGATGCCGAGCACGACCGGCATGAATCCCGGGCCCATTCTGGCAAGGCTGCCGAACTTGTAGCCGCTTCCGGTGGCCGCGGCCCCGACGCCCAGTAGAAGCATCAGCCCGCCGGCGTAGTAGTCGCGTTTGATCGTGAATCGACCCTTCAAAAGCGCTTCTCCCCCGAATTTCCGTGGCCGGCGGGCCTCCAGCGCCCATCGACATTTCAGCGTATTTGGATTTTTGCGGTGAATCAACATCCCGTCCGGATTGAAGGATGCGGTGATACGTCTCATCGGGCGAATAGGTTTGCCGTTTGCCGACGATAGCGACGAGCTGCCGCTTGTTTCAAATCGAAACCTGCCGCCCGATCTCGACGACTTGATCGCTGGGCAGGCTGAGGAAATCGCTGAGATGCACGGCGTTGCGCTCCAGCACAACGAAGATCCGCACCTGCCAGCGCGGCAACCCTGTGCCATCCTCGCGGGGAACGATCGTTTCACGGCCGACATAATAGGTAGCATCGTCGAGGTCGATCGTGCAGCCGAGCGATTTGCCGAGCGCGAGCATTTCCGGAACGTTGGGACGTTCCATGAATCCGTAGCGCGCTTTCGCGCGCCAGAAATTCGGCGCCACTTCCTCGACCGCGATCCGATTGGAGAATGCTACCCACGGCACCGACATGATTTCGACGCGCAGCACGAAGAGCCGCTCGTGCAACGCGCGGTTATGCTTGACGTGCCAAACCATCACCGCGGGCGTGTCCCGCTCGGTCCGGGTCAGAAACACCGCCGTGCCGGGAACCCGCGGGATATTCTTGGCGGCAATTCGCGCCATGAATTCCGGCACCGGAATCAGCGCTTCGTGCGTCCGCGCCGAGATCGCCGCGGCGCCGCGATGCCAGATCCACATCACGCCGTACACCGCAATGGCGAGGATCAAGGGCACATATCCGCCCTGGGCGACCTTGCTGAGATTGGCAAGGAAGAAGGCGCCATCGATGACAAGAAAAAATCCCGCGACCGAGCCTGCAGCCCACAGGCTCCAGCCCCAGATCTCGCGCATCGCAATGAAAAGAAGCGCCGACGTCATCAGCATCGTCAGCGAAACGGCAATGCCGTAGGCGGCGGCCAGATTGTCGGACTTGCCGAAACCGATCGCCAGTCCAACGGTCACGGTCATCAGAAGCCAATTGACCGCGCCGACATAGATTTGCCCGTAGCCCTCTGACGAGGTCTGCTTGATCAAGAGCCTCGGCAACCAGCCAAGCTGGATCGCTTGCCGCGTCATCGAGAAAGCGCCGGTGATGATCGATTGGCTTGCGATGATCGTCGCCACCGTCGCAAGCACGACGAGCGGAATCAGCAGCGGTTCGGGACAAAGCCGATAGAAAATATTGCCGTCCGTCGGAGCGCCCGCAAGCACGAGCCCGGCCTGGCCTGCGTAATTGAGGATCAGGGCTGGAAAGACGATCGCAAACCACGCGAATTTGATCGGCCCTTTGCCGAAATGACCCATGTCGGCATAAAGCGCCTCGGCGCCGGTGACGCAGAGAAACACCGCCCCCAGCACCAGAAAGCCGGTGAGGCCGTGGGAGAACAGATACGACAAACCATAAAGTGGATTGAGTGCCGCGAACACGGATGGGTGCTGCACGATGCCCCAAATGCCCATGATCGCGATGGCGGCGAACCAGACCAGCATCACCGGACCGAACAGATAACCGATCGTCGCCGTTCCCTTTGACTGGATGGCGAACAACGCGAGCAGGATCGCAACGGCTGCGGGAACGACATAAGGCTGCAGCGCGGGCGTCACCATGTTGAGCCCTTCGAGCGCCGACAACACCGAGATCGCCGGCGTAATCGCGCCATCGCCATAGATCAACGCCGCGCCGAACAGGCCGGCGGCCACGATGGCCGGCCGATGCTGCTTTTTCACGCCCAATAGCGCCATCAAGGCCAGGATGCCGCCCTCGCCGTCATTGTCGACGCGCATGGCGAACGAAACATATTTGACGGTGGTGATGATGAAAAGCGTCCAGAGCACGAGCGAAAGCGCGCCCAGCACGACGCTTGCGTCGGGAGATTTTTCAGCCGCACCAAGAATGGCTTTGAAGGTATAAAGAGGGCTGGTCCCGATATCGCCGAACACGATCCCGAGTGCCGACAAAGCGAGAAGTGGCAGCTTGCCGCTCGGAACCTGCCGCGCAACTTCTCTGGCGTCCGGCGTGCGATTTTCGTTCAAAGTGCCATCCATGCAAAAAAAACAAATATGAGCCGACCGGCGGGTTCCCGACAATCGTATAGGGGTGGCGGCGCACGGCGAAGCTATATCTCAAGGGAGGATTATCGGGAAGCGCAGCCTCAAAAGCACTTCCTGCATGTCACGCGGTTTCCTGCCGACGCATTTCGCACCAGCGGGCCTGCGGGAATTTTACGTTCAACAACAGCCGCGGAAGCGGCCTTTGCCGACAGCGTAGCGAGCGTTCTGACGCTCCACGAAGAATTCTTCGTAGGTCATGATCGGCTCGTCCGGATGCATCTGCCGGCGATGCTCCACATACGTCTGATAGTCGGGAATACCGACCATCAGACGCGCGGTGCGTACCGACCATTCTTTCAGCGTCATGATGTCAGACAAGGTTCGCTCCTAGATCATGATCCAATTAGAGTCATACTCTAGACGGTTGCCGGCACGCCGATCTCGATGGCGGTTATCTTCGGATCGCCGAACGCCCGGCGTATGGCGATGGCGCCGTAGACTATCATCGCCAGCACCACCATGACGAACAGTGCACACATGGTGGCGTCGACGTAATCGTTGACGATGACGCGGTGCATCTCGGCCATCGTCTTCGCCGGCGCCAGGATCTTACCCGCCGCCGCGGCATCGCCAAACACTTGCGCGTGGGTAATGAAGCCGATCGCCGGCACAGTGCTGAAGATTTTCTCCAACCCCGCCGTCAGCGTGCATACCAAGAGCCATAGAGTGGGCACGATCGTAACCCAGGCGTAGCGCTGGAGCTTCATCTTGAACAGTATGACCGTGCACAGGATGAGCGCCATTCCCGCCAGCATCTGGTTGGAAATTCCAAACAGCGGCCAGAGCGTGTTGATGCCACCCATTGGATCGATCACTCCCTGGTAGAGGAAATAGCCCCAAGCGCTGACCGCCAGCGCCGATCCGATCAGGTTGTTTCCCCACGACTCGGTCCTACGGAACGACGGCACGACGCTGCCGACCATGTCCTGGATCATGAAGCGGGCGACGCGGGTACCGGCGTCGACGGTGGTGAGGATGAATAGCGCCTCAAAAAGGATCGCGAAGTGGTACCAGAGCCCCATCAAGACGCGGCCGCCGAACATGCCGGACAGGATGTATGCCATGCCGACCGCGAGTGTCGGGGCGCCGCCGGTGCGCGACAGCAGCGTCTTCTCGCCGACGTCCTGGGCGATCTGGTTGATCATGTCGGGCGTGACAATGAAGCCCCAACTGGTGATCACCTGCGCCGCCTGCGCGGCGGTGGTGCCAATCACGCCGCTCGAGCTGTTCATGGCAAAATAGATTCCGGGCTCGAGCACAGTCGCGCCGATCATCGCCATGATGGCGACGAAGGATTCCGTTAGCATGCCGCCATAGCCGATGAAGCGGATCTGACTCTCATTCTCTACCATTTTCGGGGTCGTGCCCGAGGCGATGAGCGAATGGAAGCCGGATACCGCGCCACAGGCGATGGTGATGAACAGGAACGGGAATAGGCTGCCGGACCACACCGGGCCGGTGCCGTCGATGAACTTGGTGACGGCCGGCATCTTCAACTCAGGCTGGACCAAGATGATGCCGACCGCGAGCAAAGCCATTGTGCCGACCTTGAGGAAGGTCGACAGATAGTCCCGTGGCGCTAGCAGCAGCCACACCGGCAGCACCGAGGCAACAAAGCCGTACCCGATAATGATCAGCGCCAGCGTCTCGCCGCGCAGATCAAACCAGGCTGCGAGCTCCGGGTCTTCCGCCACGGTCCGGCCGTAGATTAGTGACGCAAGCAGCAACACGACGCCGATCACCGACATTTCCGCGATGCGGCCGATCCGGATGAAGCGAGCATAGACGCCCATCAACAGCGCGATTGGAATGGTGCAGAATACCGTGAAGGTACCCCACGGACTGCCGACCAGCGCCTTCACCACAACCAGCGCCAGCACCGCGAGCAGGATGACCATGATCGCCAACACGCCGACGAGCGCAATGCCGCCGGCAACCGGCCCCATTTCGGAGCGCACCATTTCGCCGAGCGAGCGGCCGTCACGCCGCGTGGAGAGAAAGAGAACGGTCATGTCCTGCACCGCACCGGCGAAGACGACGCCCGCGAGAATCCATAGGGTGCCAGGCAGGTAGCCCATCTGAGCGGCGAGCACTGGGCCGACCAAAGGGCCGGCGCCGGCAATTGCCGCGAAATGGTGACCGAACAACACGTAGCGGTTGGTCGGCACGTAATCGAGGCCGTCATTATGTCGGTAGGCAGGGGTCTGCCGCGTAGGATCGATGCCCAGCACTTTCTCGGCGATGAACAGCGCGTAAAAACGGTAGGCGATGAGATAGATGCACACCGCGGCGATGACGAGCCATGCGGCGTTGACGCTCTCGCCTCGGCTGAGCGCGACGATTCCGAAAGAAAGCACACCGAGCGCAATCACCGCGGCCCAGAGCAGCTTCGACTGAGGCCCATTTCCCTTGATGGCGAGCGAACTCATGTCTCCCTCCCATTTTCCGCTCGGGGCCGGCTTCCTCCAATTTCTGACGTTGGGTTATTTCATTGTCCCACCGCAGGAGCCGACCTTGATCCGGACCAAACCGTGAGCAGCATATAGATGGGGTGACAGACGGGGTCTGCAATGACGAGTGCAGCGCAGCAAAAAGCCGGACAGCCGGCACGCTGCGATTGAACGGAATACGCCTTGGCAGCCGTAGATGTTTTCTCGCCTCAGTTGACGGGATGCCTGCGCAATGGCTCGGCAAGCGGTCGGAATGGGGCTGCGGCGTTGGCGTTGGACGCGAAAAAGCCCCGGGGTGCGACCGGGGCTTCGTCATGATCGTCGATCTGATTTTATTTCTTATTATTTTTTACGAGCGTCATTGAATCTATCGCCGGGGCTAAATTCCGAAGCTCCTTTGGACGTGCCCGTCGTCAGGTCATTCTTTCTGTCGCCCGGCGAAAATTCGGAGGCGCCGCGGGTCGTCGAAGTCGAATTGTGCATCTCGGTGCCCGGTGCAGAGCTCGAAGCGCCCTTGCCGGATGAACCGGCAAAGCTGAGGCTGGTGGAGCTAACCAGCATGGCCGCCGCGGTAACGATCAAAGTTCTTTTCACGTCGTTCTCCTATTATCGTTTGGCAGTGGTTGAGCCCAACGCTGGGCGGGGTAAAAGGTTCTGCGCGCTCGATGATATTCATTGGAAAGATTGGGAATTGAGATTGTTCGAGGCACACCGGCACGATTCATCACGGTCGTGCATTCGCACGATCCCGCGAACTCATTGGGTCGTTTTACCGGCTACTCGTTAGGAGCGCGGCCACGATGGCCGGCAGGCTGATGAGCCTGAGAAATTGATCCACCGAAAGCATCGCCCTCGCCCCAAGTCTCAAGGACAAGACCGAATCACACACGCGCTTGGTCCTCGCGTGAGATTCGTTTTCGATTGTGGCCAAAAACGTCAAAGCTTGGCGCGTTTTTGGGACGAACAGGGGAAACTATCGTGGCCGCAAAAGCGATGCCCACGAATCAAGGCTGCAAGCAGGGATAGCCCAGACCGGCATCCCGGCGTAGTAAACAGGAAAAAATGTGTTAGACTCTAGCTATACCAAAGCAAAAGCGATCGAACAAGAGCAGCAAGACCGGCTTCGTGATTGGCCACGAAAGCTTTGCCAAAATCAGCGCAGTGGAAGGCATTCGATTGAAGCCGGCTATGAAAAAGAGGGCGATTGAAGCCCGCGGCAAAGGCCTCTCAGCGGAAGAATACCGCAAGTCGATCATCCGCGCCCACCGCAAGGCCTGAGCCGTAGTCGCATGTATGATGCGATCGACGATCCCTACACCTACGAAAACTCTACGGTGCTCGTTAACAAGCTCGGTCTTCGTGACCAGAGCGCGCTCGATGATTTCGAAGCGGAGATTTCTAACGCCCGCGCTGACGAACCGCTACCCGAGGGAGAATTGGACTTTGCGCATTACTGCGCGGTCCGTAAACATCTCTTTCAAGATGTTAGATACGATTGGGCCGGAATCCCGCGCACGGTACGAATATCGAAGCAAGGCAATCCCTTTTGCTTCCCCGAGCATGTTGACGCTCAGGCCTCCCAACTGTTCTCCGAGCTGAAGGCTGCGAAGTTTCTGGAGGAGCTGCCGCCCGCAGAATTTAGCACGAAGGCCGCGCACTTCCTTGCCGAATTGAATGCGATTCACGCGTTCCGCGAGGGCAATGGCCGTACCCAACTAACTTTTTTTTGCCCTGTTGGCGGATCGCGCGGGTCAGAAGCTTAACCTGGAAAAGCTTGACCCGGATGCCATGCTCAAAGCCATGATCGCCAGCTTCGAAGGAAACGAAAGCGAACTAATAGCTGTGATTGAAAGACCATCAATTGAACCTAAGCAACGCGGCCCCGCCGGATTGGCATCACCTCCCCGCAAACTCCTTGCATCAGATCGAGTTCTACGCCCCTACCGCATCTGCTTCGTCAATCCCGCCATCCGTTCTGCGATCAACATCAGGACTACCGTAAAGATCACGATCAGACCGGAGGCGGCCGCCGTGCGGACGTCGAGATTGGTGTCGATCGGCTGCCACAGATGAATCGGCAACACTTCCGTGCGCTCGTCGGCGAGAAACAGCGACACCGGGACGTTATCGAACGAGGCCATGAAGGCGAGAAAGGCGCCTGAGCCGACGCCGGGCGCGATCAGCGGCAGGACCACGCGGCGAAACGTCATCCATTGGCTGCCGCCAAGGCTGTGCGAGAAGCAGACCCGCGACATGGATATTTTTGCGAAGATCGTCACATGGGCGCTGCCGGGTGCCAGGAAACCGATTGCCGACGGAATCGGCTCCAACATGGGCTCAAAACCTGTTGCCGAAGCCGCTTCCCGGCGCGAGAGTTGATCGTTCGCATCGAGAGCGTTAGTAACTGCGCTTATACTATTGCGAACGAGCTTGATTTCACAAAATCCGGGATGTCCGGCGATTACCGACAATTTTGCTCGGAGGGTCCGATGAATTTCAGTAGTGCAAACGTGTCGACGATCATGGATCGTATCCTCGATGCCGCGGCGGACAACCTCAGGATCGCAAAGATCCTGGTTCAACTTGGCCTCGATCCGGACAACGTCACCTACGACGCGATCTTCAATCGTCTCGTCGAAATCGGGCTCGCCAACATCACGCTCGCCAACATGTGCGCGTTGATCGGCGCGATCTTCTTTGTCGCTACCTTGCTGACCCAGACCATGGTGCCGCTGCGCGTCGCGAACATGGTCGGCTGCACGTTTTTCGCCGCCTTTGGCGTGCTCGCCGGAGACGTCAAGACCTTTCTCCTGTACCTCCTGTTGCTTCCCATCAACGCGCTTCGGCTTCGGCAGATGCTCAACCTGGTCAAGAAGGCAAGGAGCGCGACCCAGGGCGACACCTCGATGGAGTGGCTCAAGCCGTTCATGACCGAGCGCAAATATCGCAAGGGCGACGTCCTATTCAAAAAAGATGACCCTGCGAACGAAATGTTTTTGACCCTCACCGGAAACTTCCTGGTCAAGGAAATCAACGTCGAGCTGCCGCCGGGACGTCTGATGGGCGAACTTGGTTTCCTTTCACCCGACAACCGGCGGACGGCGACCGTCGAATGCACGGAGGCCGGGCACGTTCTCACCATCACTTATGAAAAGCTGCTCGAAATCTACTTTCAAAACCCGCAATTCGGTTACTACTTCCTCGTGCTGACCAGCCAGCGCCTGCTCGAAAACATCGCGCGGCTCGAGCGGATTGTCGCCCAAAACAAGACCGCGTAACAGGCGGCGGGTGCGACCGCGCGAGAATTTAAGCGTCAGTTATTGAGCGTTAGATTTTCAGTTTATCTGACTGGCGTGCAAAAGCCCGCCCACCGAGTGTGACGCTGACATCCGCCTTTCGACGGTGTCTTAGTGTGCAATCTCGCCGCGTTTCCTACCAGTAGATGTTCCATGTCGGTTATATTGATTGACTTCGTCATATAGTCAGTTACATATCGTCGTAGAGACGAGTAAAAACAGGATAACCGACTATGATCTTCCAGTACCCGAAGCTCGAACAGGCCGATCGCGACGTACTTGAGATGATTAGAGAATTGCGCCGCGAGTTGCGGCACCAGGTGAACGTAAATCCGGTCAGATGGACCGGATTTCTGCGTAGGAACACGTTTGCCAGGGCTTTACAGGGTTCCAACAGCATCGAGGGGATCAATGCCGATTTGGCGGAAGCGGTGGCGATTGTGGATGAGGAAAAGCCCGAAAGCTTGGAGGAAGAAGCTGAAAAAGCTTTGACCTGTTATCGGACCGCGCTCACTTACATCTTGCGGCTCCATGACGATCCGCACGCTGAGATAAATGCTCAGCTTATCCGTAGCCTTCATTTCATGATGCTGAACTATGACATGACGATGATGCCGGGCCAGTGGCGCCCCGGCCCAATCCGCATCGTCCACGAACCCACCAATAAGACGGTCTACGAAGGCCCCCCCTCGCGAGAAATTCCTAAGCTTGTTGACGAGTTGGTGGCGCAAATTTTGGACCACGAGAGCGTCGAATCCTCGACGGTATTGGCAGCGATGGCCCACCTCAATTTGGCGATGATCCATCCATTTCGCGATGGCAACGGTCGAATGTCGCGCGCGCTCCAAACACTCGTGCTCACCCGCAACAACGTGGTGAGCCCGGTCTTTTGCAGCATCGAGGAATGGCTGGGTCGAAATACCGATGCCTATTATGCGATCTTGGGGGAAGTTGGTAAGGGAAAGTGGAATCCGAAGAACAATACTCTGCCGTGGGCTCGCTTTTGTCTGGTTGCTCACTACCAGCAAGCAGCAACATTGATGAAGCGCAACGCCGTCATAGGGCGCATGTTTGGAGAAATGGAAAAGCTAAGGAAAGAGCTCGGTCTTCCTGAGCGGATGGAAATCGCGATGATGGATGCCGCCTTCAATTATAAGGTTAGAAATGGCCGATACCGGCAGGAGAATGAAATCTCCGACGTTGTCGCGAGCCGCGATCTAAAACGACTATGCGACTTAGGACTGCTTATGCCGGTCGGAGAAAAGCGTGGCCGCTACTACGTCGCGGCGAAACCCCTAAAGGCCATTAGAGAAAGATGTGCTGATAGAACGATGGCTCCCAACCCGTATGACGCGATTAAGGGCCGATCTACCGGTCAGCAACTCTCTTTGCCCGTTTGACCGGAGCCCGTGTTGAAAGGCAAGAACATCAATCCATAAGTTCACCGAATTTCAAATGAAACACCACCCGCCGTTTCACTCGATCACTTCATCGGCGCGCAACAACAGGGACGATGGAACGTTCAGGCCGAGCGCCTTTGCGGTCGCAAGATTGAGAATGGTCTCGAATCTGGTCGCCTGTTCGACCGGCAGGTCGGCCGGTTTGGCGCCCTTCAGAATCTTGTCCACGAAGGTCGCGGCGCGCCGGTACATGTCGGAGAAGTTCACGCCATAGGCCAGCAGACCGCCCGCGGCAGTAAAATCGAGAAAGCCGCAGGAAACAAGACGATACTTCAAAGCGAGCTCGGCCACCGCTTTGGCATTGCCGATCAGCATCCCATCGTCGGATACGACGAGAGCGCGAACGCGCCTTGCCGCCATAGCGGCAAAGGCGCGCTCGAATTCACCGGGTTCGCGCACACCGAATTGGTGCAACTCCAGCTTGAGAGACTTGGTCACCTGAGCCACCTGAGGCAGCACCGACTCGTTCATCTGATTGGCCGGATTCAAGAGCACCCCAACATCCGTCAGGTCAGGCACGGCTTCCTTGAGTAGCTCAAGCCGCTTCGCATTCAGCTCAGGCGAAAAAAACGTCAGTCCGGTTATGTTTCCGCCCGGGCGCGCCAGGCTTGCTACCAAACCTGACGCTACTGCATCGCCTGCCGTTGCGATAACGATCGGAATCGTCGATGTCGCCGCTTTGGCGGCCATCACACCCGGAGTTCCCTGAGTGACGATGACATCGACGTTGAGATTGATCAGTTCCGCAACTAGCGCCGGCAGCCGGTCATAGTTGCCGCTCGCCTTCCGATACTCGATGACGACATCCCGCCCCTCCTGATAACCCAGATCGCGTAAGCCCGCGCGGAAGGCCTCGATGTGCTTGAGCTGGCTGTCAGCGGCGGTTAAACCCAAATACCCGATGCGAAAGATTTTGGCCGGTTGCGCGCGGCCGGCGCCTGACCAAACCGCCGTCGCCGCCGCGCCACCCAGAAGCCCAACAAATTCACGCCGTCGCATCAAACGTTACCCCGAGCCCGAACTGGTTATACCGTTCATTTCTTATCCCGTCGGCCGTGGCGTGTACATCAAATTGGGCATGTAGCGGCGACCTATTCTGTCAAACGCGGCAGCGATCGCGGCCATCACTATTGACCCTCTCCCGCGCGCATAATTACATTCTGGCGATGCAAAAAAATATCGCCTTCCACCCATGGCATTCTGCCCGGAGGTCTTCCGATGTATGTTGTCGCCGCAATATTGGTCGTTCTTTCGGGCCTCTTCTATGCCGCCGGTCACCACGAACTCGGCAGCCTCGGCGTCGAAATGTGCCGATATGGCGGGACGTTTTGCGACAACCCGATCTACCTTCTGATCGCCGGTGTACTTGCCGGGGTCTGGGGCGCGTTCGTCAGCATGCGCTGATCACGATCTCGGCGCGGGAACGTCGCCCGGTTGCACGGGCTTCGGCCCGGGCATCTCGGGTTCGATCTCCGGCTTTGGGGCGGTCGGGGTTACTTTCGCTCCGGCTGCGCGCACGGCATCACCGGTCATCCCGTAGTTGGCCACCTCGGAAGTCTGGACCATGGGTACACTCCACGGGCCGTGATCAACGATCAGCATCGCCAGCAGCCCGAAAATCGCCACCGCCAACGCGATCACCGCGGGAAGGTCGGCGCTTCGCTTCGAACGATCTTCGTCTCCCGAATGATTCTCTTGCATCGCACGCGCCTGATTTGTTTCCTCGTTCAATCAACCCACGACCGGAGGTGAAAGTTCCGCCTAAAGCAAGGGTTCCGCGCGTCACTCGCCGGGTTCGATTGCATTCGAGGGCGTCGGCCGGTCGGTGATCTGCTGACCGAACAGGCTTCCGATCAGTTCGACGGCCGTGCGCGCGGTTCGGCCGCGCTCGTCGAGGAAGGGGTTGAGTTCCACGATATCGACCGATCGCACGAGAGCGGAATCGTGCAGCATCTCCATCACCAGATGCGCCTCTCGATAGGTCGCCCCGCCCGGCACCGTGGTGCCGACGCCGGGTGCGACATCGGGATCGAGAAAATCGACGTCAAAGCTGACATGCAACACGCCGCCCCGTGCCCGCACCTTGTCAATGACGCGGCGGATCAGCACTCCGACGCCGAACTCATCGATCTGGCGCATGTCGGCAATGCTGATGCGGCGAGTCCGCAACAGGTCGTTCTCTCCCTTGTCGATCGAGCGGGTGCCGAACAATTCGAGGCGATCCGGATCGATCGAGGCGCGCGGCTCTTCGCCCAAAAGACGATCGAGCCCGCTTTCGCCGCAGAGGAACGCCGCCGCCATGCCGTGCATGTTCGAAGACAGCGTGGTGGCGGGCGTGTTGTAGTCCGCATGCGCGTCTAGCCACAGGACGAACAGCTCGCGGCCGGCCTCATGCCAATGCCGCGCGACCCCGTTCACCGACCCCATCGACAAAGTGTGGTCGCCGCCGAGAAAAATCGGGACCGCGCCGGATCGCGCCAGCTCGTAAGCCTGCGCACTCACGGTTCGGGTCCAGCGCTGAATTTCCCTGTAGTGTTTCGCATTGTCGGGCGGAGGGTCCGCCAGCTCAGCCACGTCGCCGATCGCAAGATCGCCGTGATCGTTCACCTCAAAACCGAGGCCGTCGAGCAGGGTCAGAAGTCCGGCCGTGCGCAGCGCCGCGGGGCCCATCAGGGTGCCACGTTGCGACGCGCCGATATCGATGGGGGCGCCGAGCAGCGCGATCCGGCCCGTCTGCGCGGAGTTGCGCATCGGCTCCGGTTTCAAAGGCTCCGGTTTCAAAGGCTCCGGTTTCAAAGCGCCGATCGCAGACACAGCGTCATGTCCGGCGCGAACCAACAACGCAAAGGAGAGGTCTTCACTGGGATCACCTCACAGGCCGCGTGCTTCGTCCAATACCGCAAACAATCACCGCAGCCAAGGAACAAAATTCTCAGGTCCGAATTTTCGAAAACGAGGCTGTTGTCCCGCCTCACGCGCATTCGGCTTTGTAAGGTCGGCATCGACACGAGGCATCCCGTGAACGACGACACACACGAAACGCCGCTCCAACCCAGCATGACGGAGCGCGCCATCGATACCGCCACCGACGTATCGCGCACGATCGCGGAGGTCTCCGCGGCGCTTCAAGCGGCGGTCGATCGGTTAAGCTCCGCCCTCGCCCGCGCGCGCCAGCCCGGAAAGCCGCTCGCCACCATCAGCGCCGTGACCCGGCAAGCCCCGCTTGCGAGTCTGCTGGTCGCATTCATGCTCGGCATGGCCATGCGGCGCCGACGCTGAGGCATTGGGCGCGCATGCGAGCGGTAATCTCACAAACTTGCTTACGAACTTGCGAATGAGCCCCGCCGAAACGTGTCGGCGGGGCTCACTCGTTCGTTTGACGATGTCGGGTTCGTCGACTTTACCAACGCTCGCCGATGCCCACGCTGACGCCGGGGGCCGAGAAGCCGAAGCCGGCCCGCGGGCCTTCATCATAATCGCGATAGCGGCGCTCGATGTATCGCTCACGAGGCTCATAATTATAGGAATCGTCAATATAGACGCGACGGTCGCCACGGGTTCGATAGCATCGTCCGTCCTCGTTGCAGATCATCCGAACGGGCTGCACGAGCGGAACGTCCGACGCGACGTATTCGCTGCTGGTATAAAAATCAGCGGCGCTTGCGCTGCCTGCGAATAACGCGGCAGCGCCGGCAAAAAGCGTGATGGCGATTTTCTTCATAACTCGTCTCCTCGTTCGATCTGCCCTTTGGCTAAGAGTCGAGCCCACCCTTTCGTTCCCAAATGAGTGGCCACGTCCTCGCGACAAGCGGGGTTCCTTCGCCACCAACGTTTACCGGGCTTAAGTCTTCGTCGGCCTTCCCCGCTTCGCAAAAGTTATTCCCTGCAAATCGACAGCATTTCGCAAGGCGCCCGCCTGCTTCATGGCCTCGGTGCGCTCAGGACCCGGCGGCATCGCGCGCGCCTTGCTCAGCGCTGCCGATGCTTCGGCTTCCAAATCGAACCTGGTCCGCTGGTCTTTCTTGTCGGAAGACATGGAACCGACTCACCTACCGTCATGGAACCCAAGCTAAACCCCTCAACGCCCGGTTGTCTGTTCGGTACTCGACGCCAGGGCTGGGGCGTAAGCCAGAAAAAATCGTCCGCTTGGCCGACTGGAATTCGGCAGACCGGCTAAAATTTTGAAGATGGCCGCTTTGTCGGGAACAAGACATCGGCCGAATACATTAGCCTTCACGGTGCGCTGTTCAGCCCTTGTTGATGATGGGCTCTCGTGGACGCGGTTGGGCAGCACCCTGCAATAGCGAAATGACAGGTGATTGAGGGAGGCGCTCATGGCACGCATGAGAAATGATCGCGCCCGCGCACGCGCCAGGGACCTGCTGGCGACGGCCTATCCGGCCCCCGACGACATCAAATTCCAGCGACTGCGCGAACTTGCCATCGAGTATCTTCAGGAGGCCGAGCGGCTTGAGGCCGAAAACAAGGGACGCGCGGCCGAGCCCGAGGAAGCGATTACCGCCGCCTTGGACGCGATCGCGCGGGACTATTTCGCCCGCGCGCTGATGCGCTCCATTTCGCGGAAAAGTCGGTAGCCAGCTTTCTCTCGAAAGGTTCCACCCGATCCGGATTCTTACTGAAATTTAATTTCGGCGGCACCGCGCCCATCCTCGAACCAGCGGCGTTTCAACATCATCTGTTGAATAAGAGATGTCGGGACGGAAGCGATGAAGAGGACACTCGCCATTTTTGCCTGCGTCTGCCTGCTTGCAGGCGGCGGTTACTTTGCCGTCAGCAAGTGGGCTATTCGGCACGAAACGCTCGATCTGTTTGACCCCGTAAGACAGCGGCCGGTGGCGGTCGATCTTGCGGTGCGCCGCGACTATGAGATGAAGGCGAACGCCGGTTACTGGAATCTTCCGATCGCGCTCATCAGCAACGGCAACACGGTCAAGAACACCGAATATTCGTTCCTGGCGAACGTGCTTGCGGCGCGCGGTTATCTGGTCGCGAGCATCCAGCAGGATCTACCGAGCGACCCGCCGCTGGTGACAAACATCGGATTGCCTTATGTCGGCCGCCGCGACGTGTACGAAAAGGGCGAGGCCAACATCCTGTTCGTGGTCGAAAAGTTGAAGGAGTTGCAACCGCACGCCGACTACGACCATCTGACGTTGGTCGGACATTCCAATGGCGGCGACATCGCGATGTTCTGCGCCAAGCATCATCCGGAGATGGTGTCGAAGGTGATCACGCTCGACAATTTGCGCGTTCCTTTCGTGCCTAGCAAAAATCTGCAGATTCTATCGTTCCGCTCAAAGGACCCGAACTTCAAGACCGATCCCGGCGTGCTGCCGCCGGTCGAGCAAGATGGCGTCTATATCGTCAACACCAATGCCCAGCACACCGATATGAGCGACCGGGGCCCCAATGTCGTCAAGGAAAGCATTCAGGCGACGCTCAATCGTTTCCTTGGTGCCAGCGACACCAGTGACCTCGCGCCGGTAGACACCGACCACCCGATCGTTTCGAACCCGATCGAAGCCGCGCCCAAATCGTGAGGCTAAACCTAATCGGATCACGATCTGGTGTCCCGAATCCGAAGCTCGCCACATCTCGCGACGAATCAGGTATAGAGTTACCGGTCTTTGGTCCAAGTTATTTGGTCTAAGTGAATCGCGTTGCGTCTTCCGCGTTGCGTCTTCCTCTGTACGATAGGGGATACGATGCTGCTAACCAAGCCGACGCCGACCTGTACGCGCTTTCAAACCACCGTGGAAATGCCCTGCATGAAATGCGGGGCGCGGATGAGACTGACCCTGATCGAACCGCGCGATCGCAACCTCGATCTCGTGACCTATCGGTGCATACCCTGCCACTCAGAAGAGAGTTTTCTACGGCCGATGTAGCGCCCCACCACGAACGCCGCGGCACATGAAGCCCGTCCCGGCTAGAGCATGATCCGGACCCGCAGGGCCGCGTTAGCGCAAAGTGGGAACCGGTTTTCCACGCGACAAACGCGAAACGCGTTTGCGCGCAGATCATGCGCAAATAAAGAGATGAGATCATGATGCGATTCCACTTAATCGCATCATGCGTCGGCATCCTGCTTCGGGAGTTTGTCTTTCAGAATTTGTCTTTCGGCTTCGCCGCAGACATGATTTGCCGCATATGCTCTCCCGCATTTGTAAACTGACTCTTCAAAAAGTCCGATTGGATTTGCACGGCTTCCTGAAGGTCGGTCGCATGAACGAGCTTTCGCGCGTGATCGAACGCAGCCTTCATGTTCTGCTCGGTGAACGAAAGCGCTTGCTTGGAAATCTCAGTTCCCGGCCCTGAAATCGAGGGCATCGATTTGTTTGCGGCGTCAAAAAACATCCCGAAGGCTTTTTCCGCCTGATCGATCGTTTTTTCGGCTAATTCGCGCACTTCGGCTGGGACTTCCAATTTCGGTTCAACCATGATCGCGGTCTCCAAGTTAAGTGGCGGCACAACCCTAAATCGAAGGCTACCACATCCAGGGAACGGCGTCTGTGCGGTTGCCGGCCGGTTGCGTTGCCGGCGCGCTTGGAACCCAAATCCATACCGCCAGTT
>WNFO01002604.1_pt1 | contig 20922 bp, 16 predicted proteins | sample 5400251 | NCBI WGS metagenome assembly WNFO01 (sample SAMN13153354, study PRJNA577476) | soil metagenome | isolation source: 100 cm saprolite under Madrone tree | place: USA:California | collected 2016-06-14
TGTCAACGCCAGTCTGAAAGTCCCCAGTTCTCGCCGGTCTGAAATTCCCCATCTCAGGACCGATTTCGTCTGAGCGCCGGTCTCAAATTCCCCACCTGAGGCGCTGGCGTGACCAATGTGCTGGTGGGCATGCTGAAGACGCCGGCACGTTTCTTGTCTTTCAGCCGGTAGCTCTCGCCCCGGATGTTGACCGTGGTCGAGTAGTGGAGCAGGCGGTCGATGATGGCGGCGGCGGCGACCTCGTCACCGAAGACAGCACCCCACTCCGAGTAGGACTTGTTCGAGGTGACGATGATGCTGCCTCTGGTGTAGCGCTTGGAGACGAGCTGAAACAGAAAGCTGGTGGCAACCTGGTCTAAGGGCAGATAACCCATCTCGTCGAGGATGAGTAGAGTCGGGACGCGCAGCTTGACCAGTCGCTCACCCAGGCGGTTCTCTTGCACATCGCGGGCGAGCTCGTCGAGCAACTCGGGGACGGTGATGAAGTAGACGTTGTGGCCATTGGCAACCGCCTCCATGCCGAGGGCCACAGCGAGATGGGTTTTGCCGACGCCGGGCGGACCCAGCAAGATGATGTTCTCGCCATTGGCGAGGAAGCGGAGCGTGGCCAGCTCCTGGATTTGCTTGCGGTCGATGGAGGGCTGAAAGCTGAAGTCGAAGTCGGCCAGGGTCTTCTGGAATGGGAAGTGAGCGAGCCGTGTCTTGGCCAGCAGGCGCCGCTCGGCGCGACTGGCAGCCTCAGCCTCGAGGAGGCGGTCGAGGAAGTCGAGATAGCTGAGCGATTCCTTGGTCGCCTGCTCGGAGATGGGGTCAAGAAGGTCGGCGACGCGCTTCAACTTCAGGCGCTCGAGGTGCATGTGCACGCGCTGGTAGGCAACGCTCACGTCAGACCCTCATAGACCGAGAGCGGGCGCTTCTCGACCTCCGGCCCGGCCAGCACCGGCATGCGTTTGGCGACCTGAGCAAAGGCCTGCTCGGCCTCCCACTGCAGGCGCTGGTCGCGGCGCAAGGAGAGCGCCTCGAAGTGGGCGCGAATCACCTTCCTTTCATATGCATGCTCGGCCAGCGGGTGCTCGGCGAGTACACGGTCCTGGTCGCAGATGACGAGGCGGTCCTCGGTCTGGCGAACCCAAACCTCCCGTCCGGCGTATTCAGCTGGGGCCGAGTACCAGCTGCCGGCGTAGCTGACAAAGCAGTCGCGGGCGACCCGTCGACGCTCCAGAACCAGGGCTCGGTACGGCGGCAGATCCTGGATGGAGCGCAGGCCCTCTTTGGGCAGCCGGTCGATTGGTCGCTCACCGGTGGTGCTGTGGATGCGGACGTTGCAGGTCTCGTCCAGCCAGCGCCGGCGGAGGCCGAGCAGGTCGTGGGCGGATTTGTAGTCGCGGACCCGCGGCCAGAAGTTCTTGCGCACATAGCCAATGCCGTTCTCGGTCTTGCCCTTGGTCTGCGGACGGTATGGATGACAGAGCTTGGGTCGAAAGCCGTAGTGCTCGGCGAAGTCGACGAAGCCAGGATGGAAGACCGGGTCGCCGTGGTCGTCGTCATGCAGCCAGACCGTCTTGACGCGGTCATAGAGAATCTCTTCGGGCACGCCACCGAAATCGTGAAAGGCCTGCTCGTGACAGGCGAGGAAAAGCGCCAGCGCTTGGCTGTCGGTGAAGTCGAGGTACTGCGTACGCGACCAGCCGAGGGTCATCACGAAACCCTGGACCCGCTTCCGCCCTGGCTTCTTGAATGTGCCCCAGTCGACCTGCGCCTGATGTCCAGGTGGAGTTTCGAAGCGCACCGTCGCCTTCTCCTTGGCCAAGGCGCGGAACGGATGCATGAACTCTTTGAGAATGCTGCGACCACCGCGGTAACCCAGCTCGTGAATCTCGTCGTACAGAACCTCGGCGTTGCTCACCGGATCCTCACCCACCATGCGTGCCAGCAGGTACTCGCGGAAGGGGTCGAGCTTGGAGCTGATCTGTCTCGGCTTGCGCCCCGCCTGTGCGCCTTCGCGCAACAGCCGGCGGATGGTCTTGCGGTCGTGCCCGGTCTGACGCGCAATCTCGCTGATTGACTTGCCCCGTACCCAGGCGTCGTGGACGTCCATGAACTCCCTCTGGCCGACCATCTCGGTCCTCCTGCTGCAACGTGAACTGCGACGGGAGCAACCTCCCACACCCAGGGTGGGTGGGGAATTTCAAACCGGCGCTACATGGGGAGTTTCACACCGGCGCTGACAGAGCGGCCTTGTACAGCAACGCCGGTGGCAAACTACGGCACGTGACGGTATTCAGCGGCATGCAGCGAATTCGAGTCGGCATTTCTGAACCGGGCGCAGCGACCTGTTAACCGCAAGGTTCAGGGTTCGAATCCCTGGTCCGGAGCCAAACCTGAATACGAAATCTCGGTCGCGCAGGGCTGCGTTGTGGCGAAGTCCAGCAACCGTACAGCACCGGTACAGCAACAGCATGTGAAAATCGGTTGCAAGGACATGCCCTTGCGATCTCAGTCAGCACAACTATCGTCCTTTCAGCCCAGGAGCCTTGCGGCTAATAACCGCAAGGCGGCGGCAACGAGGCGATCGCTGAGAAATAAATTTCTGAGCGCACGAAAATGACAAACCGCGTACGCAAGTCTTCCCGTCGTCGCGCTGGCCCCATGAGGGTACGCCCCTGGTTATCGATCAGGGTCGAGCTGGTCGAGGGTCGAGGGGAGCGTTACTGGCCGCGGCCTGGCCGCTTGTTCGCTGCGGCCATAGACCATTCGTATGGCCAGCTGGCCACTGCCATTGATGGCGCCTTCGCACGCTGGGATCGCTCGCATTTGCATGAGTTCGAGCTTGGGGATGGCACTCGGATCGGCACGCCAGGCCCGGACATGGACAACGACGATGTCCTCGACGAAAGCCGGGACTTCCGAGACGGTTACAACAACCCGGAGCACCTCAGTCCCGAGTTACCGTTGTCCAATGCAAGCCACAAGGGAGAGGATCCAACTGGATCCTGTCGCGGATCTTGAACCCTGGTTTTCCTGTGACTGAAGTACCAGAATCGAACAAGATCATCGCGCGAAAGGTGGCGGAAGCGTTTGGCCAGTTTCCGAAGATCACCGCAATGTGGGACGCCGACAATCGGTCAAGCGTCAATGTCGGGGCCGTGGTCGATTCACCAGCAACAGGGCTCACGTCGTACTCGACAGTCAATTTGTCGGATTGGCCGCTGTACGTCGATGGCCGGGTGCACGAGACCCGGATTGAGATGATGGGAACGGCTCCAAGTGAGTTTGAGCTCTTTGAAAACGCCGTCAGCACAGCGGCCTTTTGTGTAATCAAGCAGAAGTGGGAGTGTTATCCGGGTGCGATGTTTCCGGACGTTCTGGCGATGTACCACCTGTCCCCTACGATGAAGCACGTTCTCTTCACAGAGCCGTTCCTCTTTAGCAACCTGGAGGAGCCGCTTCAGCTTCCAGATCGGCTGGTGAGCTGGCTCATGATGGTCCCGATCGCGGATTCGGAGTATGAGTATGCGAAGGCAAACGGATGGTTGGCACTTGGACAACTCTTCGAGGACCTCGATATCGACTACTTGAATATTCGGCGCAAGCCTGTCGTTTAAGGTCGGACACCTTCTAACCAGGGCGTATTTACCACCAGACGTGGTGTTGTGTTGGAGCACCAACCGTTGCTGAGCGCGGCCGAATTCAAGTCTGCGATTCGAAATGGGATTGATCCGGTAGCAAGTGAACGAGGATTCGCCTTGAGGAAGGCGGGTTGGGTGCGAAAGGAAGCGACAAGTGGGATTACATTCTTCAAGGTTCAACGCCATGAAAAGGCAGTCGATCCGTATGCAGGTGGTCGCTTCACCCTGGAGTTCGAGCGCAGCCTGAGCACTAAGCCGCTGATGGGACTGGCGGGGCGAGCGCGTTTCGACCAGTTACTAGCAAAAGCTGATCTGGAGCGGGTAGTCGCCTTTCAACGAAGGGTCATCTCGTCGCTCTTGCGGCCGCCAGCTGAGTGGGTGAATTCAGGTCCTGATTTCTTGCGAGAGACGTACCTCGAGAATTTCGACCCGAATTTCACCTTCCGTCCAGGCAACCTCTGGCTCAGGTACCAGAGCCTGGAGCACGTCAGAGGCTGGTCAGACGTGATCACTGCTGTCCTTCCCGAAGTCCTGGAAAGAGCTGCGCGCATGGATCCGGGAACGATTTATATCGGAGCCGTGATCGATCTCACCGCAGATCCCCTTTCGGCCAGGGACTAGTAATTAGACGGCAGGCTGGAGTCGAGGTGACTGGAGTCGACGGCGCTAACGATCAGATGGATTTCCGAGCCCATTCCACACATCAACGCTGGCGATAAACCATAGGAAACGGCGGCACTCTGCGGCACGCGGCGAATTTGGGACCGCATTTCTCAACGGGTGAGACCAATCTGTTAACCGCAAGGTTCAGGGTTCGAATCTCTGGTCCGGAGCCAAACCTAAAGTAAGTGAACTTTCACTTAGCGGCACATAGCCCCGGATCCGAGTCCCCCTTGCCCGGTGCTGATTCAACCTCAGGGATACCGCCGACGGCGCCGAGCCGGTCCTTCATGTTGGTGAGGCTGACGCCCTGATCATGGTCGCCGTCCCGCCCGACCCTGATTCACTTGCGGTTCAGATCCCTGGGCTGGGGCGTGGATGCTCAGTCCGAGACAGATCGAGGTCAGAACCTTTGCAGCACCAGCACGGCTCGCCCTGGCGTTCTCACGGTGTCGCTGACAGCTCGCGTTTCCCGCTCCGGCTGGAGTTGCTCGCTATCGAGCAGCAGCCTCCAGGGACCGCCGTACTCCTTCGGCAGCATCCACCTGACCGGCCGGGAATGGGCGTTGAAAAGGAGCAGAAACGAGTCATCTGAGAGGGACCGGCCGCGCTCGTCGTGGCCGGGGATCCCTTTTCCGTTCAGGAAGACCCCGAGCGAGCGTTCGTGCCCGGCCTCCCAGTCCCTGTCGGTCATCGCCTTTCCGGTGGGCTTGAACCAACCGATGTCGACGGTCCCGCGAATCGGACGCCCCTGGAACCAGCGCCGGCGCCGGAACACGGGGTGATCTCGGCGCAGTGCGATCAGCCAGCGCGTGACCTCGAGGAGCGCGTGGTCGATCTCGTCCCAGTTGACCCATGAGAGCTCGTTGTCCTGGCAGTAAGCGTTGTTGTTGCCGTTCTGCGTCCTGCCGATCTCGTCACCCATCAGCAGCATCGGCACGCCTTGTGCGAGGAAAAGGGTGGTGAGCAAGTTGCGCTGCTGCTGCGGACGGCATTTGACGACGCCGGGGTCTGCCGTATCGCCTTCCGCGCCGCAGTTCCAGGAGCGGTTGAACGATTCGCCGTCGGCGTTCTGCTCGCCATTCGCATCGTTGTGTTTCTCGTTGTAGGAGACGAGGTCATGCAGCGTGAAGCCGTCGTGGGCCGTGACGAAGTTGATGCTGGCGACCGGCCGGCGTGAGTCGTTCTGGTAGAGGTCGGAGCTTCCGGTGAGCCTCGACGCCAGCTCTGCGACAGTCGAAGGTTCACTCCGCCAGAAATCGCGAACCGCGTCTCTGAACCTGCCGTTCCATTCCGACCATAGGGCGGGGAAGTTGCCGACCTGATAGCCACCCTCGCCGATGTCCCATGGCTCGGCGATGAGCTTGACGCGACTTACGACGGGGTCCTGGTGGATGAGGTCGAAGAAGGTCGAAAGCCTGTCGACTTCGTGAAACTCCCGGGCCAGCGTCGCCGCGAGGTCGAAGCGGAAACCGTCGACGTGCATCTCAGTGATCCAGTAACGGAGCGAATCCATGATCAATTGAAGTGTGTGGGGATGCTGCACATTGAGGCTGTTTCCCGTTCCGGTGGTGTCGTAGTAGTGCTGCCGATGCTCTGCGTACAACCGGTAGTACGCAGCGTTGTCGATGCCGCGGAAGCACAACGTCGGCCCGAGGTGATTGCCCTCCGCAGTGTGGTTGTAGACGACATCGAGGATGACCTCGATTCCGGCTTCGTGCAGCGTGCGAACCATGGCTTTGAACTCGTTAACCTGCTGTCCCCGCTGGCCGCTGCTTGCATATTCGTTATGCGGCGCAAAAAAACCGATGGTGTTGTAGCCCCAGTAGTTGCGCAGCGAGCGTTCGAGCAGTAGCTGGTCCTGCACGAACTGGTGGATGGGCATCAGCTCGACTGCTGTTACGCCCAGCAACTGCAAGTGTTCGATCACGGCGGGGTGCGCAAACCCTGCATACGTTCCGCGCAGCGATTCGGGAACATCAGGGTGACAGCGTGTCATTCCTTTGACATGCGCTTCGTAGATGACCGTCTCGTGCAGCGGGGTGTCCGGGTGACGGTCATTGCTCCAGTCGAAGTACGGGTTGTGCACCACGGATCGGAATACGTACGGGGCGCTGTCAGTGTTGTTGATGGAATTCTCGTCGCCGGGGTCATACGAGTAGCAGGCGGGATTCCATTGGATCTGTCCTTCTACCGCGCGGGCATATGGATCCAGCAGGAGCTTGTTCGAGTTGCAACGCACGCCTCGGTCGGGTGCATAAGGTCCGCTGACGCGGTAGCCATAGCGCTGGCCCGGCCCGACGTTGGGTAGATAGGCGTGCCACGAGAATGCGTCGACTTCCTCGAGTGGCACCCTCCGCTCCAGTCCCACGTCGTCGAAGAGACACAGCTCGACCGCCTCCGCGACCTCGGTGAAAAGCGCGAAGTTCGTCCCGGTGCCGTCGAAGCTGGCCCCAAACGGATAAGCGCGGCCGGGCCAGACCTCCAGCTCAGGCACGCTCTTCTATCTCGACCACTGCACAATCAGGAACGCCGAGGTTCACTCGCACCAGGACGCCGTCTCGCTCGAACACGATTCGGTCGCCCTCGACCTGCGCCAGCACGCCCTGCGCGACGGCGGGAAGGCGCTGCCGCAACGCGATCAAGTCGCGGTACCAGTGGAGCATGTCGCGATGGTAAGGCTCGTCCAACTCGTTCCAATCGAGCTTCGACCGCTCGAAGGTGTAGGGGCCTTGCGGGTCGGGCACCTCACGCGTCCAGCCGAACGCGGCGAACTCGCGCCGACGTCCTTCCGCCACGGCGTTGCCTAGCCCTGGGTCGGCGTGGTCGGTGAAGTAGAGGAAGGGTGTGCTCGCCGCCCATTCCTCACCCTGGAACAGCAGCGGTGTGAACGGCGTGGTCAGGAGCAACGCGGCCGCTGCTTTCAACCTGCCTTCATCTACCAGCGCCGCAAGGCGCTCGCCGGCGGCTCGATTCCCGACCTGGTCGTGATTCTGCGTGGCAACCACGAACGCGTGGGCAGGGACACCGGTCGGTTTGCGTCCGCGTGTCTTATCCATGTGGCGTGACCACATGCCGTCGTAGACCCACGCCTGCCGTAGCGCCTTGCCCAGTAGCTCAGGCGAGCTGAAGTCCTCGTAATACCCGGAGCGTTCACCGGTCAATGCGACATGGAGCGCATGGTGCCAATCGTCCGCCCAGGCCGCGTCGAGTCCATCTCCGCCTGCATCGCGGCTGCGAACCAGACGAGGGTCGTTGGCGTTCGTTTCGGCGATCAGCAGCACCGACCGATGAAGCGCCGCGGACAGCGCATCGACCTCGCTGGCCAGCTGCTCGAGTATGTGCTGTGGGGATTGGTCAACGATCGCGTGCACCGCGTCCAGGCGCAGGCCGTCGATGTGGTACTCGCGAATCCACATCAACGCGTTGTCGATGACGAAGCGACGGACCTCGTCGCTGCCGGCGCCGTCGAAATTGAAAGAGGTTCCCCATGTGGTGCGGTAGCGATCGGCGAAGTAGGGGCCGAACTCGTCCAGGAAATTGCCCACCGGGCCTGCATGGTTGTACACGACGTCCAGAACGACTCCGAGACCGGCGGCGTGACACGCGTCGACGAGCTGTTTGAGACCGGCGGCACCGCCGTAGGCATGATGCGGAGCGAAGAAATCCACGCCGTCATAGCCCCACCCACGATTGCCCGAGAACTCGGCGACCGGCATCAGCTCGATGGCGTTGACGCCGAGGTCGACGAGGTGGGGGAGCCGCTTGATCACTCCGTCGAAGGTTCCTTCGGGCGAGAAGGTTCCGACGTGCAGCTCATAAAGGACGAGGCCAGGGAGGGAGAGGCCGCGCCAGCTCGAGTCAGTCCACCAGTGCCGGCTGTGCTCGACCACCTGCGACAGGCCCAGCACGCCATCGGGCTGAGAAGGAGAGCGCGGGTCGGGCCGCGCCTCTCTACCCTCGATCGAAAAGCCGTAGCGCGTACCTGGACCGGCGGCCGCATCGGAGACCTCCCACCAGCCACGGTCGAGCTCCGCCATCGGAGCCCGCCTTCCGTCCGAAACCAGGTCGACGTGTTGCTTGCCGGGTGCCCATACCTTGAATGCATGCATCGCGCTTACTGCGGTCCGGGCCGCCGCGCGAGCACTGTCACCGGGAATTGGCGCATCAGTTCGGCGACCTGAATGCCAGGTCCGCCTTGCCGTTCCTCGCCGGTGATCAGGCTCTTCCAGGTGCCGGCAGGAATGTCGATCGTCGTGTCAGCCCAGTCACCGCCCAGCCCAGCCACGAGTCTGGGCACCACGACCAGAAGACGATCACGGACAAAGCCGACAGAGTGCTTAGCCTTCGCTCCGACTGCGGCGAGCGGTGCGTAGCTCGGGCTGCCAAAAACGTCAGGGTCGATACGGCGCTGCTCGAGCAAGCGGGTGATTAGCCAGAGCTTCGGGGCTCCCTCGTCCGCCCGCGCCAGCACGTCACTGGGTCCAGCGCTCCGAATCTCCGACAGCAATCCGGCGAGACGTTCATAGTCCACCGGCCTGCGATTGTCCGGGTCGACCAGGCTCAGGTCCCACACCTCTGAGCCCTGATACAGGTCCGGCACGCCCGGACACGTAAGCAACAACGTGGTCTGGGCGAGCGACGCGATCCGACCAAGGGCGACCAGCTGGTGGCGGCCGATGAAGGACTCGAGGTCGCTCCTGAATTCGGCGTCGGCCATCACGCTGCCCGCGAATCGAGTCAGCGCGTCTTCGAACGCCGGAATCGGGTTGATCCATGAGGTGTGGACCTTCGCTTCGCGGGCCGCCTTCTGGAGAAACGCAACCAGCCGCGTTTCGTCGACCGGCCACGCTCCGACCATCGTCTGATACATGAGGTATTCGAGGTTTCGATCGGGATAGCCCTGGACGCGATGGCGCTCGCTGAGCTCCGCCCATCGCCGAACGGCGGACTCCCACTCGGCCGGAATCTCCGACAGTACGTTCGTCCTCGCGCGGACGTCGCCGCTGCGCTTGGTGTCGTGGGTGGACAGAGTGAGCATGGTAGCCGGCCATTTCGCCGCGATTCTGGAGCAGTACGAATGAAATTCCTCGACCGAATGCCCGAACACCCCTGGATCGCCGCCGACCTCGTTCAGTGAAACGAGGCGGTTGTAGCGGTAGAACGCGGTGTCCTCGACGCCTTTGGCCATGACGGCAGGAGTGAGCTGTTGAAACCTCGCTGTGAATTCGTCCTCGGTCACCCCCTCATGCCGCATCAGCAAGAGCTCACCCACAAACGCCAGGAGGTCGGAGTCGATGTCTGGCCGGCGCCGAGCCGCTTCTTCGGCGGCGATCGAAATTTGTCGCTGGTCCTCTTCGGAGGCCGGCGAACCGGGACGTACGTACGTGCGGTACACATGTAGGCCGGCGGCGACCTCGCGGATCGTCTCCTGGAGCTCGCGGCGGGTGCGGTCGCGGTGGCGCCGGTGGCGGTCGCAGATGTCTACCAGCAGGTTCGTCAGGCGCTCAACGTCCACCGCGAGCTCACTTGTCATCATCTCCTGTTTGCACGTGCGCACGACCTCGGAGAAAGGCTGCGAAAGGCCGGTGAACCCGTGATAAAGGGCAGTCATTAACCCTTCATTCCTTGCGTCGACGAAAAGGCCGTCGACCTGTGCAATGAAGTCATAACCCGTCGTGCCCTGCACGGGGAAGCTGTCTGGCAACTGCTCGTTGGTGGCCAAGATCTTCTCGACCACCAGGTAGGTGTCTGGTGCTGCGGACCTCAACCGCCGTAGGTACGCTACCGGGTCCCTGAGGCCATCCACGTGGTCGATGCGCAGGCCGGCAACGCTCCCATCGCCGACCAAGCCCAGAATCACGCGGTGGCTGTCGTCGAAAACCTGACGCTCCTCGACGCGCAGGCCAATGAGGCTGTCGATGGTGAAGAAACGCCTGTAGTTGAGCTGCTCCTGCGCACTGCGCCAGTAAGAGAGTCGATAGTGCTGGCGCTCAAGGACCGCGTCGAGCGCATCGGTGTCTTGATTTACCGCGTCGAGCTCGAGACCGTCCAGGCTTTCAGGCGATAGGGGAAACATCTGGTCGTGGTACCGGACCACCGCATCCGAGCCCTCACGCTGGAGGGTCAGGGCGCCCCGCTCGAGCTCTTTGCCGTAGCGATCGCCCAGCACGCCAAGAAGCACCTTGCCTTTTACAGCCGATATCGGCGATTCCCAGTCGATGTCGAAATAGTTCGCATAACGACTTGACGGGCCGTTCTGCAACATGTCCCACCACCACGGGTTTGTCCGTCCCGCGGTGGCCATGTGGTTAGGCACGATGTCCACAAGCAGGGCAAGCTCGTGCTCGTGCAGCGCGGAGACCAGCCGTCGCAGCGCCGCCTCGCCCCCGAGCTCCTCGCTGACTCGCGTCGGGTCGACCACGTCGTACCCGTGGGTGCTGCCGGGAGCGGCTTGCAGGACAGGCGAGCAGTAAAGGTGTGCGACACCAATAGAGGCGAAGTACCCGGCGTACGCGCCCGCATCGTCAAACCTGAACTGTTTCGAGAGTTGAAGACGGTAGGTGGAGCTGATCTGCAGCAGAAAGCTTCCCACAAGCGCGCTCGCCCGCCACGCCAGCATCGAATCCGAAGGTCTGGCGGAACGTGCGAAGCCCTGCTCAGGACCCAATTTGGCCTAGGTAGCAGGAGGCAGACGAAGAGGCAGCCAGGGACCATTTCGTTAACGCTTGGCGAAGACCCGGCCACATCTATACAGTTGCTGCTGCGACCAGGGATCGCCGTGGCGATTCAGGTCGATGGCGAGGGGTAGGAGGGCCATCAAGCTTGATTCCCAGAAGTCGCGTCCTCTTCAAGCATCTCGGTACGCGCCCACGCGTTATCGCACCGGTCCTGATGGGCCAGATGGCACGACCGACTATCAGCATTGGCGACGCACTCGCGGCCGCCCCTGGCGGATCGGGCAACGTGCTTGCGCTCGTTGAAATCCATGCCGGACGGGACAACGGAGTGTTCGCCCAGGAACAGCGCCGCCGCGACATGCTCCGATGGGTGGCCGGCCTCGAGTATGCGAGTGACGTGCGTCGCCGATTGAGCGTGACTCTGCGCATGACCGCTAACCTTGCGAGTAGCATTCGCGATGCGGTTGTCGAAAGCGAAGCTACGAGTCTGGTGCTCGAATGGCCCACGACCGCAAGCCCGCGACGCCACGGATTGAGCGACCTGACCCGTCAACTGTTGCCTGACCGGGTGACCGACATCGCGTTCGTTCGTTCGAATAACCCGAATCAGGCGATCACACCCCGGTCCATACTCGCGTCGATCCGCGGAGGTGCGAGCTCTCGGGTCGTCGCGTCCACCGCTGCAATGCTTGCGGATGCGTACGGCAGCGCACTGACCCTGGTGCACATACAAACTGATTTGCAGCATCCTGACCGTTCACGAAGGGAGTGGGAGTCTTTCGAGCAAATCGTCGAGGAGCTCCACCGGCCATCAACGATGGTCCGTCTGCATCGTCACGACAACCCAGCTGGCGGGATTCTCGAGGAAGCTGCGGGTCATGACCTGGTCATCATCGGATCGCGCCTCAGCCCATCGAACCCTAACGTCTTGGTGGGGCGCGAGCTTCTGCGCATGGTGCGGCGGCTGGACTGTCCCGTGGTGATGGTCAGACCGAAGCACGTCTCTCAATCAGAGCCTGCATACCCGATTGCGCGGAATGGTCACAGGGCATGAGCGCGGCAGAGCAAACTCCTGCGCTTCAAGCCATTGGCCTCGACGCGTCCAGGCTGTTAGGTCAGTTTTCGCCGATCATTCTCAGCAACCGGGCCCCTGTGGAGCCCACGTCCGACGGCCGCCTGGTGCCGGGCGCCGGTGGCTTGGTCAAGGCGCTGACCTCACTCGCGAACGCTATGAAGGCCCCGTGGGTGTCCGCCGCACGAACAGATATCGAGCGTGAGCTCGCGGTTTCGGGCAGACCCCTCAATTCGGACATCGATCCTGACCAGGCATTCCCGATCTTCTTCGCTCCCACCGATGCGGACGCGTATCACCTTCATTACACGGTTGTCAGCAATCCAATGCTCTGGTTCGCTCACCACTACCTGTGGAACATCGCCATCGAGCCTGTCGTCGACCAGGCCATTTACAGGGCCTGGTTCGACGGCTATCGGGTGGTCAACGCCGCGATTGCAGAGCGTGCTCTGTCGGTAGCTCGCAAGCTCCCTCGTCGACCGCTGTTCCTCACCCAGGACTATCAGCTGTACCTCGCTCCCGAACTCATTCGATCAGCCCTCCCCGATGCAGCAATGCAGCATTTCATCCATGTTCCGTGGCCAGAGCCGAGGTACATGAAGGTGCTCCCCGCAGCCATGCGTGAAGCGATATTCAAGGGTCTCCTTGCCAACGATATCATCGGACTGCAGACAAGCCTGGACGTGCACAACTTCCTGCGCTGCTGTGTTGAGTTGATGGGTCTACGTGTCGCCGAGGCTGAGGGTGTAGTCCTCTACGGCGGTCGTTTGGTGTGGGTTCGAGCGTACCCGGTCTCAATCGATGTTGACGCCATGAGGCAGCTCAGCGAGTTGCCGAGAGTTCAAGAGCTCGAAGCCGAGGTGGCCAGTTGGCGACCGGAGAAGCTCATCGTCCGCGTGGACCGAACCGACCCGTCCAAGAACTTGATCCGTGGTTTTCTCGCCGTCGAGCGGCTGCTGGAAGACCATCCCGAATATCTCGGTCGTGTCACGCTCTGGGCCTTTCTTCAGCCCTCTCGGCAGGATGTCGTCGCCTACCGTCAGTACCTGGATCTTGTCCGCTCGACGGTTGACCGCATTAATTCGCGATTCCGAACAGGAACGTGGGAGCCCACTCGGCTCGACCTTGGCGAGGACATTCATCGCGCGCTGGCCGCCTACAGGTCCTACGACGTATTGCTGGTGAATCCGATTCTCGATGGCATGAACCTGGTCGCGAAGGAGGGACCTATCGTCAATCAGCGTTCTGGAGTGCTGGTCCTGTCGGAGTCAGCCGGCGCCCATGAGGAGCTGGGGACGCACGGACTCAGCATCAATCCTTTTGATGTCGAGATAACCGCGCAAGCGATCCACCGGGCGCTGGAGATGAGTCCTTCCGAGCGCGCTCAGCGATCGCAGGCGATCAACCAGATAGTCACCTCGAACGATGTCGCTCGCTGGATCCGGCACCAGCTCGAAGACATTCGTTCTCTCACGCCACCACTCCGCAGGCGTTCGAACGGGCTGGAAGCGCGGCCGAACGGGAGTCGCAACGGCCGGACGACTGGGTACGTGCGCGCAGCCGGCAGGTCGGGGTGAGGGCCCGCAGGGCGCCGCGATCCGGGCTCGCGCGCGCGTCGTTATTCATGCGCCCGCAGAACCGATGTCACTGGTCCGCGGATTTGTCCGGGCCTCCTCGCCAGAAATCGACCCCGCTCTTAAGGGGCGAGCCCAGCCGAGGATGCTCTCGATAACTTGCACCTATCTCACTCAATCGCTCAGGGACCCTGGCGGAGCCACTGCTCCATCCTTGTGGTGGGCATCCATACAGCAACGCCGGCGACACGCGGTGGCAAATCGCGATACTCAGCGGCACTCGGCGATTACGGCAAGTCGTTTCTGAAAGGGCCGCGCCGATCTGTTAACCGCAAGGTTCAGGGTTCGAATCCCTGGTCCGGAGCCAAACCTGAATACGAAATCTCGGTCGCGCAGGGCTGCGTTGTGGCGAAGTCCAGCAACCGTACAGCATCGGTACAGCAACAGCATGTGAAAATCGGTTGCAAGGACATGCCCTTGCGATCTCAGTCAGCGCAACTATCGTCCTTTGAGCCTAGGAGCCTTGCGGCTAATAACCGCAAGGCGGCGGCAACGAGGCGATCGCTGAGAAACAAATCTCTGAGCGCACGAAAATGACAAACCGCGCACACAAGTCTTCCCGTCGTCGCGCTGGCCCAATGGCGGTACGCCCCTGGTTATCGATCAGGGTCGAGCTGGTCGAGGGTCGAGGGGAGCGTTACTGGCCGCGGCCTGGCCGCTTGTTCGCTGCGGCCATAAACCATTCGTATGGCCAGCTGGCCACTGCCATTGACGGCGCCTTCGCGCGCTGGGATCGCTCGCACTTGCATGAGTTCGAGCTTGCGGATGGCACTCGAATCGGCACGCCAGGCCCGGATATGGACGACGATGTCCTCGACGAAAGCCGGGAGCGGCTGTCGAACCTCCAGGCATCTCAGCAATTCATCTATGTGTTCGACTTTGGTGACGACTGGACGCACCTGTGCACTGTCGTCGAGGCCGGCATTGATCCGCATGAAGTTCTCGGCGTGGTTCCCAATGCCCCCTTGCCGTACTTCGGTTGGGGAAATATCCCGGATCAATACGGGCGGGCTTGGGCTGAAGAGGACGATGAGGCTCCTACACGGCTAGATCCCGAACTGACGGACTTGCCAGCGCTCCGGCCGGGCTGGGGGCCCAAAAGGTAGACCCTCCTGGCATGCGTCCCGTCGTGGCTACCGATAAGACTTGGCTATCGGAAGCTCGCGATTTAAGTCGAAGGCTTACCTCGTGCTGTTATCGCCTCGCGAGTCATGCCTCAGGCTCGGGGCTACGAGTGAGGGAGCCTAGAGCCGCTCAGTCGTGACCATCGCTCGGCCCACGCGATCGATCTCGAACCTTCCGTCTCGGCCAGTGGTCTGGATGGCCGAACGAATTCCCGTGCTTACCATCACGGTGTCCGTAGCCATGTCGCGGACGATTTGCCACCGGGGCACGCCTTCGATATCGAGCGGTGTCCGCTTCACATTCGGATCCGGAACGGGTAGATCGGGTACGGGCGTTTGAGACGGGGGTGCGACCGGTAGGCGGACAGCCGAAGGCGTCTGTCCGCCGGTTGCGAAGCGAATGCGCGGGTTCGACCGCGTCGGCCAGATCCGAGGGAAATCGCTGCACGAGAAAGACACGCGCAGACGATGGCCCGCGGGGACTAGGTAAGAGGTGGCCCATAGCGGGACACGGAATTCAATCGGCCGAGTCGTCGGTGACGCCGGCTGGTAGTGCCAGTGTCGACTGCTCGCCTTCGCCCAGCCGGTGGTGATCAGGCTCGAGCGGCCGTCGGGGGCCACGTCGCACAGCTTTACGACCAAGTTCGCCTCAGCTCCTTCGTCCAGAGCAACGTATACGGTGGCATCGGGTGAGCCGGTTATCTCCAGCGCGTCCGGCAACGGATCGCCGGTGAAGGTGATCGATCGAAGATCGTCTGGTCCTTGGTCCAATGGAGCGCCGAGTCCGGTACCCGTCGGGTCCCACAATCCCGCCATCACCCCTACCGTTGGGTCGCCCCGATAGGACACCTCCTTCGAATGAGGCGGCGACTCGGTTGCCAGCGTGCCACCCCCGGAGTCAAGGCTGAGGTAGTTCATTGAGTCCGCGGTTCGCGCGATGGGCCAGTCGGATTCGTACCGCCACCCCTGTCCCTGAACATAGATGGCTACCGGGGGCTCGTCGTGTATCCCGTTGTCGACACCCTTGAGCCAGCAATCCCACCAACGAAGCATCTCGGCGAGGTAGTCGACCTGGGCAAAGCCGGCGAGGTCTGGCATCTCATGCATCCACGGGCCCATCAACAGCCGGCGAGGTCCCCGGACGCGCTCATACGCCCGAACCATCGCCTCCGGGAAAATGTCGCGCCAGGCGCCTATCAAGAAGGCTGGAACCGTAATGCGTTCGCCTGCGACGGTCTTCGATTCCCAGTACTCGTCAAAGTCCGGGTGCTGCTGGTACGGCATGATGTACGGCGCACGGCCCGCGTTCAATCGCTCTCGCCAGAGCCGGTACCAACGGCCGTCAGCGTCCTGGTGCATGGGTGGCATCAGGTTCATGGCGGTCATGAACGGTCCCCAGCCTCCCAGGATGCCAAGGCAGTTGAAGCAGCCTCCCGGATAAACGATGTCGTGGTAGTGGTCGAGGCCCCCGTTCATGGGCACGATCGCCTTCAGGTGGGGCGGGCCCACCGCTGCGGTCTTGAAAGAGGTGATCCCGCCGTAGGACATGCCCCACATGCCTACCTTGCCGTCGCACCACGATTGAGTGGCGGCCCATTCGACGATCTCTGCGCCGTCGGTGGCCTCTCGCGGATCACCGACATCCCACGCGACCCCTTCCGAGTTCCCGAGGCCACGCAAGTCGACGAGCACGCTGGCATATCCACGAGCGGCGAAGTACCGGTTGGGATGATCGAACAGAGCGCCAATCAGGTCGTCCTTGTGATACGGGTAGTAGCTCACGAGAGCGGGGAAGGGACCAGCGGCCTCGGGGAGGAACAAGTCTCCAGCCAGAGACACTCCATCACTCAATGGGATCAGGACGTTCCGCAGCACGCGCACGCCAAACAGCTCGCCAGCCTTCAATACACGGTCCTACATTTCAAAGCGTCGCGGATGGAGCCGAAGCTCCATCCGCGAAACCCCCTACGAACCTTCGCTAAAGGATGCCCTGGATGTCAGAGGACGCCTGCGTCAACGCTGCTTGGGGGGTCATGGACCCTGCATAGACTCGGTCCATGTAGGGCATCACGATGCTGATCATCTGTTGCAGGTGGGCATTCAAGATCGGTCCATGTGTGTACTGGAGGAAGTTCTGAATTTTCGCGCCGGTGGGGTTACCTTGCCAGAAGCCCTTCGCCTGCCAGTCGCTGATGATCGGGTCGACGCCCGTCGCCTGATCGTATGTTGCGTTGGGGGCCGTCCAGTGCTTGATGACCTCCCATGCCGCCTGCTTGTTCTGGCTCTTTTTCGACATGACCCATAGGCCGGCATTTCCGAGCATCACGTCGGCCTTCGGTCCAGGCGGGTACTTGGCGACATCGGGTTTGAATGGCACGGGGGGCTTGTTGGAGGCGATCACACCGGTGAACTCGGGCTCGTCTAGAAGAATGCCGATGTTTCCGGCTATGAACTGGCCCCGTATCCCTGGCCAGTCGTACTTCCCAAACGGAGGCATCACCTTCAGCTTGAGGTGCCAGTCCTGAATCATCTGGAGTGCTGCGGCGAATTCCGGCGTATTGATGGCTGGTTTCGTCTGGTCTGCTGAAAGAAAGTCGGTGCCCGCACGAAGCATGTAGCCGTACCACTCGAACTGGCCGAAGTTCTTCGTGCCGTTCTCTCTCATCCCCAGGCCATAGACTCCGGGCAAACCGAGTGCCTGAATCTTCTGGGCGGCCTGGGTCATCGTGTCGTACGAGGTATTGAAGGTCGCGGGATCAACGCCTGCCTTGTTGAACAGGTCGAGGTTGATGTGGATCATCGCCTGAGCCCCGTCGATCCACGCCACGCCACCCAATATCCCACCGGGCGCACTTGGCTTGGGCCGAGTCTTGTAGTTCGGCAGGAAGTCCTGCGTCAGGGCGACGTACGCCGGATCCTGGGTCCACGGTCCGAGGTCCTCGAGCGGTCCGGTAGAAAACGGGAATGCGCCATAAAAGACCTCGGGAATGTAGATGACGTCTTGAGAACCGCTCGTCAGCGCCGCCGTCATCTGGGCAGTCGCTTGGGTCCAATCGAATTGCGAGAACTGAACTGTGACGTTCGGGGAGACAGTCTTGAAACTATCGATGTACGGCTGTTGCAAGTCCGCCTCGTTAGCAGCGAACGGTCCTTTATAGAGCTTGACCGTTCCGCTCAAGCTTTTCGGATCAGCCGCCCACGGAGTGCTCGAGGTCGTTGTAGATCCCGAACCGGCGCACGCCTCGAGCACTGCGCCAACTGCTGTGATCGAGAGTCCTGATGCTAATAAGCGCAGCACGAAGTCTCTGCGGGAGATCTTCCCGGTCGTGAACGATCGGACAAGGTCACTAACCGGTTCGCTTGCCATTTCTATCCTCCTTATCGTCGACATGCGCCGCACTGACTGGGCCATCAAACCAATGGATATTTCTCTCAGGCTGTCTTCAGTCGCAAACCCTCCGCTGCAAACAAATGGATCGATTCCGGCGGAAATCGAAGGCCAATACGGTCGCCTTCCCGAGCCGCGACCCGGATGCTGGCGCGGACCGTGCATGAAACTCCGTCCCCGAGCACAACCGACAGGTACTCTTCCGCACCAACTTTCTCGACAAGCTCGATACGGCCTGACAACGCAGTGGAATCGTCCGCGCTCGCTACCTGGATGTCCTCCGGACGCACACCCAGCGTCGCGTCCTCAGGCAACGAGAGGCCGCTCCAGCGCCCGTCGAGCGGGACTGTGATCTGGCCGCTGAAGACCGGCAGGCCACTTGTGCTCCCGAAGTGGCCTTCAAATAGGTTCATGGGGGGACTTCCCACAAACGTGGCGACGAACTTATTTGCAGGTTCCGCGTAAACCTCAACTGGGGTCCCTATTTGTTGAATCTCGCCTTGGCGCATCACGACTATCCGACTGGCCATGGTCATCGCCTCGACCTGGTCGTGTGTCACGTAGACGGTGGTTCGCCCAACCCGCCGATGAAGTTTCAGGAGCTCACTTCGCATCTCGACACGCAGCAGGGCGTCAAGATTGCTGAGCGGCTCATCCATTAGGAAAGCGGTGGGCTTGCGGATGATTGCCCGTCCAAGTGCGACCCGCTGACGCTGTCCACCGCTCAGCTGCTCCGGATACTTCTTCAGCTGGTCTGTAATCCCCAGGAGGCTGGCGACTCGCGCGACCTCGCTGACTTGCTCAGCTTTGGCGGCACCTCGCATCCGGAGTGGAAAGCCGAGATTCGTCTCGACCGTCATGTGCGGGTACAGCGCATAGTTCTGGAAAACCATCGCCACGTCGCGCGCCTTGGGACGCACGTAATTGGCCAGCTTCCCTCTGATATAGATGTCCCCTTCGGTGGCGTCCTCGAGCCCGGCGATTATCTTGAGGATCGTGCTTTTTCCGCAGCCTGACGGTCCCAGTAGGACAAGAAACTCTCCATGCTCGATTCCCAGGCTGACCGAGGAAAGCGCCGTCACCGTGCCATAGCGCTTGGTGACCTCGACAAGCTCGACGTCATACGTTTCAGAAGCAGCTCGAGGTGTTGCAGGCGGGGCATTCATTGTTTCAGTGCTCCAGCAAGTGACGCCGCTATGAACTGTTTCTGCAGTAACAGGAAGAACGCCACGATCGGGACCAATGCCATGACTGCACCGGCTGAGAAAATTCCATAGTTGACTTGCCACACGCTTCGTTGTGTGGCGAGTCCTGTCGTGATCAGCTGCATCGATTGGTCATTCACGGCGACCAGCGGCCACACAAAATTGGTGTATTGAGTGAGGAACGTCAGCACGGCCAGGACAACCAAGCCCGGTCTAACCAGCGGCAGGATGATCCGCAGGTAGATTCCGAACTCTGACACACCGTCGAGACGGGCAGCATTCTCCAGATCAGATGGCAATCCCTCGATGAACCCTCGCATCAAGAAAATTCCAATCGGATTGGCCAGGGGCGGGAGGATCAGTGCCCAATAAGTGTTCAAGAGATCAAAGTTGAAAACCAGGAAGTAGAGCGGAATGAGAATTGCAGAGAATGGGATCATCATGGTCATGATCACCACGACGAAGAGCGCGTTCCTAAATGGAAACTTCATTTTCGCGAACGCATAGCCGGCCATCGAGTCGAAGATGACCTTGATCAGGGTGACCGAGGTTGCCACGATCAGGGTGTTCAGGACCCAGCGCAAGAACGGAGTCTTGAACAGCAGGCCGGTGTAATTACCCCAGTACAAGTGGGTTGGGATCCAATGTGGCGGATAAGTGATGAGGAGCTGCTGATCCTTCAACGAAGTGCTGAGGATGTAGAAAAGGGGCACGGAACAGGCAAGCGCTACGACGATGGCCACGCCGTATGAGAAGCTTGTGAGGAGAGGTCCCGCCTGACCGGCTGGCCGCGGCCTGAAGAGGTACTGCCACCCTCCGGGTCGCGCAGCGGCCGACTGTCTCAACAGCGTTGTGCGGGTGGCCATATCAAACTCCAGCGCGCCGCCGCAGCAAACGCATCTGGACGAGACTTAGAGCCAGGATGATGAGCAGCAGTAGAAAGGCCATCGTTGCGCCATAGCCGGTCCTGTAGAAGAAGAACAGCGCATGGTAGATGTACCAAACGAACGTGGCCGTTGTGTTGGCGGGCCCGCCGTCGGTCATTACGTACACGGAGTCGAATATCTGGAGGTTGAAAATGGTCGCGAGCACCAGCGCAAATAGAAAGACTCGCCTCATCAAAGGCAGCGTCACGAAACGGAAGCGTTGCACGGCGTTTGCCCCGTCCAGGTGCGCTGCCTGATAGAGCTCGCGAGGCATTCCAATCAAGGCGGCGAGAAAGTAGAGCGCCCAGAAACCAATGGACCGCCAGATCTCCATGGCGGCGACCGAAGGCAGTGCCAGATCAGTACTGCCAAGCCAGATCTGAGGCTGTCTCCCGATAAGCCTCAAAAAGAGGTTGAAGGCTCCTAGGTCAGGGTCAAGCAGAAACAGCCAGATGAGGCCGACGATGACTGTTGGCGCCAAGACCGGGAGGTAGATGAGGGCGCGGAGTACCGAACCGCCTCGAGTTACGTTCTGAAGAACAAGGGCGATGAGAAGGCCAAGAATCAACATCGTCGGGATGATGATCACGGCGTAACGAAACGT
>WNFO01003698.1_pt1 | contig 20919 bp, 16 predicted proteins | sample 5400251 | NCBI WGS metagenome assembly WNFO01 (sample SAMN13153354, study PRJNA577476) | soil metagenome | isolation source: 100 cm saprolite under Madrone tree | place: USA:California | collected 2016-06-14
TGCCGAGGCGAAGCTCCACGCCCAGCCGTCTGAGCGCCCGCGCGGCGGAGGTCGACAGCGTCACCGGGAAGGTCGGTAATATGCGTGCGCCCGCCTCGACCAAGACGATGCGTGCCGACCGGGCGTCGATCCGGCGAAAGTCAGCAGCGAGCGCCACACGCGCTAGTTCGGCGAGCGCGCCCGCGAGCTCGACACCGGTCGGCCCGCCGCCGACGATGACGAAGGTCAACAGGCGTCCGCGCTCCACGAAATCATCGCTGCACTCGGCGGCCTCGAACGCCATGAGGATTCGACCGCGGATCGCAGTCGCGTCGTCGATCGTCTTGAGGCCGGGCGCCGCCGCCTCCCAATCGTCATGCCCGAAATAGGCGTGCCGCGCGCCGGTCGCGAGCACGAGGTAGTCGTAGCCGACGCGCTTCTCCCCGAGAAGGATCACGCGCTGCCCTTTGTCGACGCCAGTTGCCGTACCCAGAAGAACCGTGGCATTGCATTGTCTGCGCAGGATCCCACGGATTGGCGAGGCGATATCGGCGGGGGTAAGGCTGGCGGTCGCCACCTGATAGAGAAGCGGCTGGAAGAGGTGATAGTTGTATCGGTCGATGACGGTGACCTCGACCGGCGCGTTGGCTAGTGCCTTTGCGACGCTGAGGCCCCCGAACCCGGCGCCGACGATGACCACCCGCGGGCGGTCGCGCGGCATTTCCTGCCGTTCTAGAGTTGAGCGCCCTGGGGGGCGGAGACCCGCCGCATCGTCCCTTGCCGGCTTCAACCGCTCGCCAAGCTGTGCCATCGGGTACGCCTTTAATCTTTCTGATTGGCGAGACTACGCCGCCGTTTCGGATTCACCCACCCAGGCTTCCTTGGCGAACTATTCGTGCTGTGTGCGGCAAATCGGACAGTGGACCCGCGCGAAAAAGACAGGCGTAGAATTGAAACTGCGCGATCGGCGATCCTGCCGGTCAGCATGTTGCGTACCGTATTGGGACATTTGACCATGACGGCGCCCATGGAACACTCCTCATGTGACTTGATGAGCGATTCCGGTTCGACCTCCTGTTCGAGGCTAGGGCCGATCGATCATGCCGGGAATTACTTTTTCTGTATTGATTTCATCGCAGGGGCGCATCAAGCCGATCATCGATCGCTTCAGCAGGCAAACGGATCTGCACGTCGCATCAACGGCGCCGTGTGCAAGTCGCCAAGAGCGGGTTTCACATGTTGTGAGTAGCATTCCGCTGCGCAATCTACAGCGGCTCGTGGCGTCGAGAATAAAGTTGCCACACCGTGAGGCCCAAGCTTACCCAAAGGAGCGGAACATAGAAGGCAACAATCAGAAATGTGACGGCGGACGCCGACTCATAGAGTTGCTCGCGGACTCCAAGCAACGACGTGTTAACAAGGTCGAATGCGCCCTCCGCGACAAACACCCAAACCAGCAGCGGGGCGATGCGCACGCGATAGCGTAGCGCAACGATTGCAATGACCGCGAGGATCGTGCTGATCACGTCGCCGGCCGCAATCTGATCCCTGGCGCCGTCGGAAACCGCAAACCCGAATTTCTGGGCAGAGAAAATCTGTAACGCGATATCGCGAAATGCGTGAACCCATAGCAGTGGGGTGAGCGCTTCGGCGCGCTTCCTGCTGGCAAGCCAAGGCGCCACGTACCAGATGGCGATCATGGCAAACATAACGAAATTAAGAACGTTGGCGAGCACCGCAGCTGCTGTCAAAGTCATGACATTTCCTCAGCCATACTGATTCTCAATTCGGGCACTTCAACCCTTTCGGAACCAGTCGAGTGCGTTCTGCCGCACCGAGAACCACGCGGTCGGGAAAACCGCGGGTCCTTCGAAGACCTCCTTGCCGTCCTCCTCGATCGTGTTGGGGAATCCGGCCGGAACGTGAAAGGCGAATTTTTTGGCGCCCGCCGCGCCATAGCGCGGGATGATGGAATCGTCCCGCCACTGCATGACGCCCGGACCAAACTGATGGAGGAACTGGGTCGCGTCGATCAGCAGAAATAACGGGCGCACTTTCTCCGCTTCCCAGGCGAACAGCGCGAGCGTTGCTTTGAAAGCGCCATCTGTCATTTTGGCGGGCAGCCAGCGCAATTCGAGGATCTTTGCGGACTCGTGATAGAGGATTTCTCCCCAAGTGTTGCTCGCCACCTTGGAACTCATTTTTAAGGCTCCCTCTGATGTTTGCGGCTATAGCGGTTCCCGGACATATTGAACCGTTCATTTCGGAGTCATGGCCGGGCTTGTCCCGGCCATCCACGTCTTTTTGGCTGAAGGCTCGTAAGAAGACGTGGATGCCCGCGACAAGCGCGGGCATGACGCTGGAGAGGTGATTCGATCTCATCGGAACCCGCTGTAGGTTTCTTACCGCGTCCACTTATCCAAATCTTTGCGTTCGTATTTGGTGGCCGACCTGCGCTTCAGCGTAAAAACGACACACTGAAGAGTTCTTGTTTCGCAATTGTGCTCCCACGGTTCGGTTGAAGAATCAGGTTCCAGCGGATGTACCAGAACGACAAATTTGCTGGGTGCATCGATTTCATGCGACTTGCGTATCGAGCCATGCGACGCGGGCTCGGTCGCGCCGACGTAGCTGCCAGTCCGCCGAGATCAGGGGTTGGCTCAAGGCAATCGCAAACGAGAGTTGATGGCTTCAGTGGAGGCGTGTGCATCGGAATTTGCTACGCGTCCAAACATCCTTGAAACGGACATCAGTGAGCGGGACACGCGATGATTCGGCAGGTTCTCTTGCCAACGGTGGGCACGGATGGTGCGAAGAAGCCAGGTGACCGCGGGCTCATGTCGCCTCCCGGCAACGGTAACGATCAGGAGTTCGCGGAATAAATCCGGATCGACAAGCGGTCTCACCACGGTCGCAACGTTGGTGAGAGTGAACTCCGGCATGATCGTGACCCCGAAGCCCGACGCGATCATCGTTTGCACCCAGTCCTCTCTCGAACTCCGGTAGACGACATGAAGCTCAAACCCCTGCTTGCGGCAGCTCTCCAACAGGAAGTCGCCCATATCGCAATTGGTGCGAAACAAAAGCCTCTCCCCTTGCAGGTCGCGCAACGGAACGGCCTTGAGATGCTCGAAGCGGTGACCTTTCGGCGAAACAACGACGATCTGCTCCTGATAAAGCGGGCAATATCGGAGCCGCTTATCGGGACGAGCCACATAGGCCATCACCGCCGCATCCAAGTCGCCGCATAGCAGCAAATCGTTGAGACGTAGGAGTGGTGCCTCAACCAGCGACAACTCGATCTCGGGTTGCTCGACACCCGATCGCACCAGAAAGGGCGCCAAACGGACCGGCCCGATGCTGGGCATGTGCCCCAGCCGCAGGACCTTCTTCTCTCGACTCAAGTGTTGCCTGGCAGCACCCTTGGCGCGCATCGAATGTGACAAGACTTCCTCGAGCATGGGCCGCACGAGCTTGCCGAGGTCGGTTAGATGGGTGCGGTGGCGTTCCCGGCGAATCAGCAGGCCCCCCAATTCTCGCTCGAGCTTCTGCACAGCACGAGTGAGCGAGGGCTGCGAAACATTGCAATGTTCCGCGGCTCGCGCGAAGTTCAGCGTTTCGCACAACGCTAGATAGTATCTGATTTGATAGAGTTCCATACTATTGGTCATATGGAACGAAAGGCGACTGGCCATGGACGCGGCCCGGGACTTTCGGACGCCTCTTTCGTTCCTTGGGCATTTTCTTTGGGTCCAGCGCGCAAGGGGGGCCCCGCCGCTGCAGATGACAATGAAACTTGCTTATTAATCGATGATTTCGGTCATATTACCGCGCCATTACGGGCAGCGTCTGGCTACGCTTGTATCGGGGTACCCGACAATGGGGCCTTGCGCCGGGGGAGCACATCACTTCCTTTCGCGCGACGCCTTCCGGTATGATAACCTTGGATTAGTTCTAATTTGGTGGCTGCCGGCTTCACCATGGCGAACGTCTCGCGTCAAATGCCATGAACAAACGGATCCTTGTCGTTTCGCGCCACGCGAAAACGCGAGCGGCGCTCGTGAGGATACTGGCGCCGGCCGGGTACGCGGTGGAATCAACCGACTCCGTGGTTCGGGCGCGTGAGATGGCCAAAGCCGGCGATGTGGCCCTTGCCATCCTGGCGCCGGCCCCATTTGGCAAAGGGGGGCCCGCACTCGCGCGGGATATGGCCGAAGCGATCGGCGGGCTAATCGTCGTGGCAGATCAGCCCGCCGTCGTGGATCGATGGGCCGCGCTGGGGATCAAAGTCGATGCCTGCATTACGGAGCCTTTCGAGGCGCCCGAGCTCCTGGCGCGAGTAGCAACGATCCTTGAGCGCGATGACGGCAATCGCGGGGACATTGACCGCGAGCAAGCGCTCCTGACCTTCGAGGGGTTCACTCTCGACATCGGAGGCCATTCGCTTATCGATGCCAGCGGAAAGGAAGTCCCCCTCAGCCGCGCTGAATTTGCACTGCTCGTGACGCTTGCGCGCAGCTCCGGCAGGGTACTGTCGCGCGACCGATTGCTTGGTGCGGTAACCCACCACCCGGAAGACGTTTATGATCGCAGCGTCGATGTGATGGTGTGGCGCCTGCGACATAAGATCGAGCACAACCCTAAGCAGCCGCGTCTCATCGTTACTGTGCCGGGGGTGGGTTACAAGCTTGCCACGAAAGTGCGGTCGACCCGTTCGGCGGCTGAAACGGTAACTGAGTTACGAGCCGAGGATCAGGCATTTCTGCCGATGCAAACCTCCGCACTGAGGCGGCATGACGCGAGCGAATGCCGGCTGCCGGTCGAGCAGCGGCATATCACGGTGTTGGCATGCGGGCTCGTCGGATTGGACGCTCTGTTGTCGCAGCTCGACGCTGAACAGATCAAGGCGGTGATCAACACATATCGGAGTACCTGCTCGGGAGTTGTTGCGCAATTCGGGTCTTTTGTGACCAAGTTTTCAGGCGATCGTATTCGTTTCTATTTCGGCTATCCCGAGGCGCATGAGCATGACGCCGAATGGGCGGTCAGAGCAGGAATCGCAATCATCGATGCTGTGGCGGCGCTCGCTGCCAGCACCGGAGTCAATCTGCGCGTTCGGGTGGGGATTGCGAGCGGTGTAGTCGTCGTTGGTGATCTTGGCAGTGGCGCGACCGCAGAAATTATCGGTGAACTCCCCAGCTTGGCGGCCTGCCTTAATGCGTTGGCGCCGCCAGGCGCCGTGCTGATCGCTACCTCTACGCGTGATCTCGTCGGCGGCTTGTTCCGATACAAGCAGATTGGACCAGTAACAGTGGCGGAGATACCCGAGCCGATTGCCGCATGGGAGGTGGTCGGGGAAGGCGCAGTCGAAAGTCGCTTTGACGCACTTCGCGCCAGTGGCCTTTCTCCGATGGTCGGGCGTCAAGAGGAGATGGAGCTGCTGCTGCGGCGGTGGCAACAATCCGGAACGGGCGAAGGTCGTACTGTCCTGATTTGCGGCGAGCCGGGAATCGGCAAGTCGCGCCTCGCCAAGTGGTTTGCGGAGCGGGTCGAATCGGAGCCGCACACACGGCTGAGCTACCAGTGCTCCCCCTACCACAGAACGAGCGCATTTTATCCGGTGGCCGCGCAGATTGCGCGTGCGGCAGGTTTCGAAATGGACGATCCGCCCGAGCGACGGCTCGACAAGCTCGATGAGTTGCTTTCGATTGTTGGTGTCAATCGCACCGATGCCGCGCCGTTGCTCGCCGCCCTTTTGTCAATTCCTGCTGCTGGGCGCTATAAACCGCTTGCTCTCACTCCTGCACAGCGGCGTAGCCAAACCCTTTCAGTCCTCGTCGAGCTGATATCGGGCTTGGCCCGACAGCGACGCGTCCTCGTTATATTTGAAGATGTGCATTGGGCTGATGCAACGTCGCTCGAGTGGCTGGATCTTGCGATAGATTTGGCCAGGCGAACGCCAATTATGGTGATCGTCACCTGCAGGTTGGAATTCAAGCCCCCTTGGTCTGGTCTACCCGGCGTCAGCACGCTCATGCTCGGCCGCCTCGAACCGCGAGACGTTCGAGCTATGATCAAAGGGATCTTGCGCGTGCGCCGGCTCGACGCATCGATCATCGATCGGATCGTCGACCAGACCGACGGTATTCCCCTGTATGTCGAAGAGCTGACCAAGACGGTCGTCCGCGCAGATCCCGCTCCACACGGCATTGACCCCAATACGGCATCTTCGCCCTTCGCAATCCCGCTCACCCTGCATCATTCGCTGATGGCGCGGGTCGACAGCCTTGGCTCGGCGCGTGAAGTGGCTCAGGTGGGGGCCGCCATTGGGCGCGAGTTTTCATACGTGATGGTGCGACAGCTGGCTGTACTCGATGAGTCGACTCTGGCGCATGCGCTTGAAGATCTTGAAAAGTCCGAGCTGGTGTTCCGCCATGGCGCAGTCCCTGAAGCGACCTACAGCTTTACACATGCGCTCGTGCAGGAGGCGGCATACGAAACTCTACCGAAGAGTCGGCGACGGGTGCTGCACCGGCGCATTGCGGAATTGTTGTGCGATCTAGCAAATTCGCCGGACAACACTAACCCTGAGGCGGTCGCTCACCATTTCAGCCAGGCGGGCCTCAACGAAGCAGCCGCGCAATGGTGGGGTAAGGCAGGCGATCGGGCGCTCGGCAGATCCGCCTACGTCGAAGCAATATCTAGTTTCGACAAGGCGCTGCGCTTGGCGCAAGGGGTGGCCGCAAGTCAGGAGCAGCGTCGGCTTCTCGTGCGCCTGCAGATCGGCTATGGCCAGGCGCTGATTGCTTCGCGCGGCCATGGTGCGCCCGAGACGACCGCCGCCTTCGCGCGGGCGCGCGAGCTTGCTGCCGGGATCGAGAACGGCAGTGAGCGGCTGTCCGCGCTATACGGGATGTGGAGCGGCAGCTTCTGTCGAGCAGAGCTCGTACCGATGGACAACCTCGCTCAACGCATCGCCCAGGAGGTTGAGAGTTCGTCAGAATTGAACGAGGCGAGGATCGTCGCCGACCGTCTCCTGGGGGCGACCGCGTGGTTTCGCGGCGATTATCTCCAGGCACGCCTCCATCTTGAGCGGGCGATCGAGGCCTATGACAGCGAGCGGCACGCCCGTCTTGCGCTGCGTTTCGGCCAGGATGTCGGCGTTTGCGCGAGGGTTTACCTCGCCCTCGTCCTCTGGGCGGTCGGGGAAACACGTGGGGCGCTCCGCCAGATTGGGGCGGCGCGCTCACTTGCCCTCCAAAGCGGCCACGTCCCGACAATCGCATATATGCGTGTTCACGAATGTGCCCTTGCTTGTCTTCGTGCTGATCCGGCGGCGGCCATGCTCCCCGCCAAGGCAGTTGTCGATATCAGCCGCCAGCATGGGCTTCCGCTGTGGTTGGTCGGGGGGACGTTTTGCCTTGGTTGGTGTCTCTGGCACGCCGGCGACCGAGAGGCCGGATTAGCCCATATGCGGGAGGCGATGGAGCTGTGCCGCGAGCAGGGAGCGATATTCATGCCGAACTACGACTTCTCATTCAGCGCGCGCCGGCCGACGAGGCGGCGGCCGAAGCAGCGTTCATTCGCGCGCTCGGCGTTGCGCGCGCGCAGCATGCAAGGATATTTGAGCTGCGCGCCGCAATCGGCCTGGCGCGACTTTACCAGTCGCAGTCGAGGATCGATGCGGCCCGAGACGTGCTTACACCGATCGTCGGCATGTGGAGTAAGAATTCCGACCTGCCCGAAGCGCGCGAGGCGACGCGGCTCCTCCTCGTTCCAGCCTGACATCCGCAGAGTCCACGCTTCCGATCCGGACGGGTCGAGGTCGGCATAACTCCAACTGTGGCCGCGACATCAAGTTGGCGCCCCCGCGACCGGAACCACCGCGTCGGCGGCGAGCCAGCCATGGTAAAAATTGCCCGGCAAATGTGGTGCACTCGGGCGCGGTTGAATGCGTAGTTGCTTCAGCGATTAGAAATAAGCGAAGTGGCACGAATGTCGAGGCCGTAGCCTCGAATGCAGGCAGGCGCTCCGACGAGATCAACGCAGACGCACTTCTCAACGCCGGCAGGTCGCGGATCTAGCCAAGCTCGACTTCCGCCGAGTCGAACCACAAAGGAGCGGCACCATGGCCCCAAAATCGCCCGGTCGACGATCAGACAGCAACTTTGACAAGCAGATCGCGCTCGCTCTCCAGGGGGGCGGCGCGCTTGGCTCGTACCAGGCCGGGGTCTTCGAAGCATTGGCGGAATATGACTATCAACCGGACTATGTTGCCGGAAGCTCCATTGGCGCGATCAACTGCGCGATCATCGCCGGAAACGCTCCCGAGCATCGCACGGCGAAACTTCGCGAATTCTGGGAGGAGATTTCATCGCCGTCGGCGAATTGGCCCGATCTGCCGCACGACATTTGGCGGGACGCGATGCGGCGGGCAGCCGCGATGGCGGCGCTCTTTTTCGGCCAGCCAGGTTTTTTCCGCCCCAGCGTCTGGCGCGGCTGGACCCCGGGGACCTCAGCGACCAGCTATTACGATACCTCACATCTGAAATCCACCCTCGAACGACTTGTCGACTTCGACCGCATCAACTGCCGCGAAACTCGGTTCTGTGTGAATGCCGTGAACGTACGCACCGGTAACCTCACCCATTTTGACAACGCCCGCCAGACCATTCGCCCTGAGCACGTCATGGCGAGTGGCGCGCTTCCGCCCGGCTTTCCGGCGATAGACATCGACGGCGAGTTCTACTGGGACGGCGGTCTGGTCTCGAACACGCCGCTGCGTCAGATTTTGGAGACGCTACCGCGGCGCAGCACGCTCACCTTTCAGGTCGATCTGTTCGCTGCACGAGGCAGCGTTCCCAAAAACCTCGATGCCGTTTCCGAGCGAGAAAAGGATATTCGGTATTCCAGCCGCACCCGCATGGGCGTGGAGACGTTTCGCTACGCTCATAATCTGCGGCGCAACATCAGCATGCTTCTCGCGAAGCTGCCGGATTCGCTCAAGGATGAGCCCGAGGTCGCATTCCTCAAGCGCGAGGCCTGCCAAACGACGATGGACATCGTCGAGTTGATCTACCGGCCGGAAGCTACTCTGGGACCCTCCAAGGACTACGAGTTCTCGCGCACGACGATGGAGGGCCGCTGGAAGCAGGGATTGAGCGACGCACGCGCTGCGCTTGCGAGTGCGCCTTGGCTGGAGCCGGCGCCTCCGGAGGTCGCGGTGCGTACTTTTGATGTCTCTTCGAAAAAAGCAGCCCAGGAGGCCAGCAAGGCCGGGCCGAGTTCTTCCCGCCGAATACCAATGCAGCAGAAAGTCGATGCTCACGAATGAAGGCGCGGTGCGCAAGGCAGCAGATGCCATGCCGCTGACCAAACGCTCGTATCCTCCTCGCTCGTTCGACGACCGCTCCGACAACTTGTCACCCCTTTGGAGGTAACCAACGCCATGAGGACCTACGACCTCGTAATCATCGGCTCCGGCACCGCCGCGCAGGCGGCTGGCTCGCGAGTGCGGGCCGCCGGGTGGTCTGTCGCGTTGGTCGATCATCGTCCTTTCGGCGGGACTTGCGCCCTTCGCGGCTGCGATCCGAAGAAGATGTTGATCAGCGGCGCCGAGGCGATCGACGGGCTGGCCCGCATGGGCCGGCATGGCGTCGTCGGCGAGGCACAGATTGATTGGCGCAGCTTGATGGGGTTTAAACGCAGCTTCACCGATGCGGTCCCCAACAAGCGGGAAGAGGGGTTCGCCAAAAACGGCATCGACGCTTTTCACGGTCTCGCCCGCTTCACCAGTCCAGACGGGGTCGTCGTCGAGGGCCGGGAGCTCCGGGGACGACACATCTTGATCGCTGCTGGTGCGCGCCCGGTGCCGCTAGGTATCCCGGGCCAAGAGCACGCTGTTACTAGCGATGGGTTTCTGGAGCTTGATGGGCTGCCCCCGCGTATGATCCTGGTCGGTGGCGGCTACATCGCCGCTGAATTCTCGCACCTTGCGGCCCGGGCCGGCACCCATGTCATGGTGCTCCAGCGTGCCGAGCAGATTCTTCCTGGATTTGATCCAGATCTGGTGGGTTGGCTGATGGAGAAGTTTGACGAGCTCGGAATCGACGTGCGCACACGGGCGACCGTACGACGGATCGATAAGGCAGCCGGCGGATTCATTGTGCAAACTTCAACGAATGGCGAAGAACAGGAGGTGGCTGCCGATCTCGTCGTGCACGCCGCCGGACGAGAATCCGATCTGGCGGCGCTCGATCTTGCAGTCGGCGGCGTCGTGACCGAGAACGGTCAAGTGAAACTCAACGAGTTCCTGCAAAGCGTATCAAATCCGAGGGTCTATGCGGCAGGCGATGCCGCAGGCAACGGCCCGTCCCTCACTCCGGTATCGAGCCACGATGGCAAGGTCGTCGCGCAAAACCTCCTCGAGGGCAACCGGCACAGGCCCGACTACCGGGGCGTTCCGAGCGTCGCATTCACCATTCCGCCAATTGCCGCGGTTGGACTCAGCGAGGCGCTGGCGCGTGCGGGGGGCGTCAAAATCCGAATGCGCTCGGAGCAGGTCCGGAGCTGGTACACGGCGCGCCGACTCAACGAATCGGTTTACGGTTTCAAGACCCTGGTCGAAGAGGAAACCGATCGGATCCTCGGCGCTCATCTCGTCGGGCCGCATGCTGAAGAGGTCATCAATCTGTTCGCCATTGCGATCCGTCACGGGCTGACGGCGGCCGATCTGAAGACGACGATCTTTGCTTATCCGACGGGGCCTCTGACATCGGGTACATGCTGTAGCTGCTTGCGGAACCGGAGACCAGAAGGACCAAGGCTACCGCCTGCCGCCCAGAATTAAAGCGTCGTGGAAAAGCGGAATCCGGGTTTCGCTCCAAAATGCCACAATGCCGAATGACAGAGCGGTTTCTACTTCCGACTAATGCGAAAGGCTGTGAGCGCTATCTCCTGCAGCGTTTGACGGAATCCACGAAAGGTATCAGCCACCACATTAGCGACGCGATTAAGATCCGCCGGCCGCCCCACGTTCCTGACCTCGCGAGCGCAAAAGATGCGTTTTGTATGGAATGTCGTACCGAAAGAAATGATTGACCAGGATCGAACGAAGCAGCAGCACCGCCTCGATGGCAGCTCGGGAAGGAATTGCGACGTTGGCAATGAACGAAAGAATACCATCTAGCTGCTGCTCAATAACTCGGTGCTCTATTTTGTGGCATTCAAGCCCCTCGTATGCCGCCCCTTCGAGAACGACCTCCTCGCCCTGAAAATGGTCGAAACATCTGTCGCGCAATCGCTGGCTCTTGCCGACAACGAGTAGCCATTCTTGCCCCTGCACGAGAAGTTCGGATAGATCGTTGAGGTCGAGCAAGAGTTCCTGATGCTCCTTATCGATCTCGGGATCGCCGGTCTCGAAGGCGCTCACCCAGACAAGGGGAGACAATCTTACGCCTGCCCGTTTAGCCGTCATGGATCGGAGCCACATTGCCATTGATGACACGCATCGGATGAAACGCGAGACATCGTGTAATTCGGCGTCAATCCGAGCCTCAAGCCTAAGTCTCGCGACACAGGCACGGAATGACATTTTTTGCATGAGTTTGATACGCCGAAGCGTCGGCTGCCGGGGCTAGGGTCGCTTTGGCAGTTTTCAGCCGAAGCTCGTTATGCTTGACCGCGGGCAAAACCGATGACCAGGCGAAAGCGCCGATGAGCGGGCGGCAGGAAGTGTCCGCGATTCTCGACCGTCGCCACTTGCGCGCTCGCTCTCACTCCCCAGGAGCCAGCAGCTCCTCCGGTCGGCGCCCTTTGACTGCGACGCCCGCCGGTTCGACGCGATCAGGCGGCGGCGCAGCGACGGCCTCGGGGCGGCGGACGCGGAACCAGAATGCGTAGAGCGCCGGCAGGAATAAGAGCGTCAGGATGGTCGCGACCAAGAGACCGCCCATCAGGGTGACGGCCATCGGGGCCCAAAAGACGCTCTGCGACAATGGGATCATGGCCAGGATCGCCGCGAGTGCGGTGAGCACGACCGGCCGCGACCGCCGTATCGTCGATTCGACGATCGCGTCCCACTGGGAGAGCCCGCCACGCTTATCCTCGTCGATCTGTTCCACGAGGATCACCGTGTTGCGCATGATCATGCCACCGAGTGCGATGAGGCCGAGCAGCGCGGTGAATCCGAACGGCGCATCGAAGGCGAGCAGGAAGCCCGAGGCTCCGATCACTCCAAGTGGTGCGGTTGAAAATACCAGAAACAACTTGGAGAAGCTCTGTAGCTGGATCATGAGCAGCGTCAGCATCGCCAGGAACATGACCGGGAAGATGCCGAATAGGGCCGCATTCGCCTTGTTGCTCTCCTCGATTGAGCCGCCAAGCTCGATTCGGTAACCGGTCGGCAGCCCGCCCGTCACCCCTTGGAGCTTCGCCGTGATTTCGCTACTGACTGTCGGCGGCTGTGTACCTTCGGTCACGTCGGCGCGAACGGTGAGGACATAGTCGCGATTGCGTCGCCACAGGATCGGGTCTTCGAAGTCGTAGTGGATGCGCGCGATCTGTGAGAGCGGCACGCGAACGCCGCCGCGGGCCGGGATGGTGAGGTCCGTAATGCCGTCGAGATTAAGCCGTTCGGACGGAATCGCCCGCGCCACGATATCGATGAGGTTTATGCCCTCGCGATACTCAGCAATCTTAAGGCCTGAAAGCAGCGCCTGCAGCGTGAACGAAACCTCCTGCGGCGTGAGCCCGAGCGCACGAGCTCGCTCTTGATCGACCTCCAACCGGATCGACTTTGCCTGCTCATTCCAGTCAAACTGCACGTCGCGCGCGTTCAGGTTCTGGCGCATGATCTCGCGCACCGCCCCTGCGATCTCGCGCAGCTTCTGAGGATCGGGTCCCATAACGCGGAACTGGACGGGGAAGCCGACCGGGGGACCGAAGTTCAGTCGATCGACGCGGACGCGCGCGCCCGGCACTGCCCCGTCGCTGACCGCGCGTTCGAGCTTGCCCTTGAGCCGCTCGCGACCTTCGGGCCCTGTCGTCATGATCACGACCAAAGCGAAGCTCTCGTTGGCAAGGACGGGATTGAGGGCGAGAAAGAACCGCGGCGAGCCGGCGCCGACGTAGGTCGTGAAGGTTTTCACGTCGCCGTCTCCAGCCAGCAATTGCTCGGCCTGGCGCGCCGCCGCCTCGGTTACCCCGATAGCGCTGCCCTCGGGCATGCGGATCTCGATGAACAGCTCAGGCCGCGATGATGTTGGGAAGAACTGCTTCTGGACGAAGGTGAAGCCGACGCTGGCAAGGACGAATGCCGCAATCGTCACCACCAGCACGAGCTTGCGATGCTGGATCGACCAACTCACGGCCGCACGTAGCAGCCGGTAAGCACCTGATCCATGCTGCTCCCGACCCTGGCGGCTAGCATGAGAAAAATTAGGCATGAGCTTCACGCCGAGGTAGGGCGTGAAGATCACCGCGACGAACCAGGACACGACGAGCGAGAGGCCGACCACCCAGAAGATGCCGCCGGCATATTCGCCTGCCGAGGATTTAGCAAATCCCACCGGCAGGAAGCCCGCCGCTGTGACGAGCGTGCCGGTCAGCATCGGAAATGCGGTCGAGGTCCAGGCGAAGGCTGCAGCGTCGAGCCGATTCACGCCCTGCTCCATCTTCAACAGCATCATCTCGACCGAGATAATGGCATCGTCGACCAGAAGCCCAAGCGCGATGATGAGGGCGCCGAGCGTGATGCGGTCGAGGTTCATGCTCGCCGTATCCATCACGATGAACACGATCGCGAGCACCAGCGGCACGGCGAGCGCAACGACGATCCCGGTGCGCCAACCGAGCGAGATGAAGCTTACCGCCAGCACGATGATGAGAGCTTCGAGGAACGACTTGAGAAATTCGCCGACCGATTCGGTGACGACTTTCGGCTGGTCGGCGATCTGGTCGAGGCGAATGCCGGTCGGGATCCGCGCTTTCAGATCTTGGACTGCGATAGCGAGGTTGGCGCCGAGTTCGAGCACATTGCCTCCCTCGGCCATGGCGACCAATACGCCAACCGCGGGCTTGCCTTGATGCCGTACGAGAAAACTCGGCGGGTCCTGGTAGCCTCGCTTTACGTCGGCGATATCGCCAAGGCGAAACGTGATGCCGTTGGCTTCGACCGGGACTGCGGCCACGGCCTGCGCACCGCTGAAGGCACCCGAGACTCGGATCGGCACGTAGTCAGCGCCGGTCTCGACGAAGCCCGCCGGCGCCATTGCGTTCTGCTTGCGAATACTGTCGATCACGACCTGCGGCGAAACCCCGAGCGTCGAAAGCTTCTTGTAGCTGTACTCAATGTAGATGCGTTCATCGATCGTCCCGGTGATGTCGACCTTGGCAACGTCGCGCACTTGCAATAGGCGCTGACGCGCCATCTCCGCATAATCTTTGAGTTCAGCAAGGCTTACTCCGTCGCCGGAAAGCATGTAGACGGCGGAGAACACATCCCCGTATTCGTCGTTGAACACCGGCCCTATTACGCCTTCGGGCAGATCCCTTTTGGTGTCGGTGCTCTTCTTGCGTGTTTGGTACCAGATGTCCGGCACGCGTCGACCCGGGACATTGTCCTTGAGCACCGGCTGCAGGACGGTCACGCCGGGCCGCGAATAGGTCTTGACATAGTCGAAATAGGGCAATTCCTGCAGGCGCTTTTCGATGCGGTCGGCAACCTGCGACTGCATCTCTTCGGCCGTTGCACCGGGCCAGAATGCCTGGATGACCATGACCTTGATGGTGTAGGAAGGATCTTCGGCGCGACCCAAATGCATGTAGGAGCTCGCGCCCGCAACGGAAATCGCAATGATCAGAAACAGCACCAGCGCTTGATGCTTCACCGCCCAGGCGGAAAGATTGAAGCGGAACATGCAATCGGCTCTTCCGCTCAGTTGACGGCCGGGCGACGCTCTTCGACAATGCGGATGAGCTTGTTTTCATCGAGCAGCGGTGCCCCGAGTGCGACCGCCCGCTCTCCGGCATTCAGACCGCTCGCGATCAACACGTCGTTCTGTCGGTATTCGATCACGTCGACGAAAGCCCGCCGCAGATGTGCGCCATCCTGAGTGACGACCCAGACCGACGCGCCGCGGCCATCATTGTAGATGGCGCCAAGCGGCAACCGCACCACAGCCCGGCTCTCCTTTAGCACAAGCCGAACCGTCGCCGTCATGCCGAGCACAACGGCCTCGTCGGCCGCCTCAATCGTGAAGCGAGCCTGATACGTCCGTGTCATCGGGTCCGCTTGGGGCGAGAACTCGCGCAATGCCGCCCGGTAACGGCGGGAGCCGTCCGCCCACAGGTCGACAGTCCCGTTGGAGGCACGCGCGTCATCAAGACGAGACTCGGGGATCGCGACCACCACCTCAAGCTCAGTAAGCTGGGCAAGGCGCATCACGAGCTGGCCGACGGCAACCACCTGGCCCATTTCAACCGGTAGTGCCGTAATGATGCCGGTTTCGTTCGCGCGCAATTCGGTGTAGGCGACCTGATTGCTGGCTGTGCTCAACGCCCGCTCGGCGCGTTCGACCCGACCCCGTGCCTCATCGGCAGCCGCCTTCTTCTGTTCGTACGATGCCGGAGAGACATGGCGATCCGTCAGCAGCTTTTCGAAACGTTGCTCTTCGGCCGCCGCTTGCGCCAGGCTCGATTTCGCGGCCGCCAGCTCGGCTTGACTTGACTCCACTGCGAGGCGGTAGTCGGTCGGGTCGAGCCGAGCTAGCACCTGATCCTTCGTGACGTGGTCGCCGATATTCACGAGACGCGCGACGATTTTCCCGGCAACGCGGAAGCCCAAATCGGCCTCGTAACGCGCGCGGACAACCCCCGTGTACGCCCTCGCTTCCACGGCGGCCTCGACGGCGACCCACTGCACGCGAACGGGCGTAGGTGCCTCCGCCACCGGATGCTCCTCTTTGCAGCCCCCGAGCACCAACACCCCAATCGACGATATTAATGATGTCCATACCCGCCGATTTCGCAAAAACGCAGCAACGGGAAGGAGCGTCATGGATTCCCTCCAAGGCGACCGAATGACCATAACGCAGGCCGCCAACAACGGACGATTCGGCGTTCCTGGCGATGCCGTTCTGCGTTCGGAAATTGACTCTCGTCTCGGTCCGACCTGCGTCGAACGGAGGAAGCGCAATCGCGTTCGCGGGAAGCGCAATCGCGTTCGTGCGACAGTATGCTGCGCATAATGGCGTCGGAAGTGCCGTTGTCGCATCGAAATTATGCGTATTTCGTATTGAATGATGTTTTGCCAGGATGGCATCAGCGCACGCGAACTCGGGCCCTACGGAGGCCGCAAGGATGAGCGCGCATCTCTTTGTGCGTCCGGACGACGTGGTGTGCTCTAATTACTCGGCGGCACTCTGTTGCGGCGGCACGCAAGATATGCATGGAGATTTTCCGCCGTGGTTCACCACATGCATCGCGCCCGACCCGTCGATTCGACACTGTGACCACACGGTCGTTTGCGGCGATCAGTGCGAGTAACCTGCGGTGGACGCCCGTCCGTGGCCAAGTGATCCGTAAACTCCGCCGAGCACCGCACCGAACACAATGTGCAGCAAAAGGGTCATCGCCGGTGCCATGACGCCGAGAGCAAGCCCGAAGATGCCCGCGCCTGCGGCCGGCATCACAACAAGCATCATCATCAGCCAGGCACCTGTGGCGAAGGTCGCGCCGCGCAGCCAGTACGGCCCGGGGAGGTAAGGGCTGCCGATCGCAAAGCCACCGCCCCAAAGCACGGTGCCGATGAAGAAGTGGCCGACCCAGCCAACAGCCGAAGAGTCTGTGCCCGCCATGGACGTGATCATGCCGATCGGATCGAGCTCGGGCATCAACCCCATGGATTGCTTCGCCAGCATCATCGCCGACAGCACGACCGTGGCCGCGAGACCTGCGATGATACCTCTTCCTATCTCCGCCGGTTTCATTAGAACCCCCTTTTCCGCGCATTCCGGGATTACATGCCTTGGCGCAGAGCGTGGCGTTGCGCCGAATTTACGAAATCCCTTCGGCGATAATTATCGGCGCCGACGCCGGAGCCTGTACATTACTTTTTCTCCACGTATTTGATGATCAAAAGCTATTGTTGCAGGTGAGCTTGTGTTTGATGCCGAGTTCAATTTGTTTGCGTGATAATTATCAAGCGCGGCAAACAAGACGCTCTACCGGGGCTGCACGAGACTATCGCTTCCTTGCCAATGCGGACTGGTCCTGCCGCCACAGCTATGCATAGCATTTCGGTATGGCCGCTGCGCATCTCAACGCATTGCGTTCCTTGCTGGACCGAGCGGCGCCGGATCGCCGAATTTACGATCGGCGGCAAGCGCTTCTTTGGGGTGATGCCGTATCATAATATGGCGAGAACCGCTTTGACGATGAACGCGCGGCGCCGGCGCGTTGTGCACCAATATCCGCAAGATCATTGCGCCAGACAATGCCTCCCGCGCTACGATGCGGTTGCAGATCATTCGGCAAGTCCGGGCGGCGCCCGCCGCCACCGATAGCCTGATTTTGCCCTCGCGCGAGCGTATTCGAACAGTCGGTTCATGTAAGTGCGATCGAATTCGGCCTCATGTGGTTCCAGGAAGTCATCCTCGATGAAGGCGAGCCTGAATTGGACCCCGTCGCGTTTGGTGGTTGTATAGATCCGATAGAGATCTCCGACGCCGCTGCTGGCGGTCAGCGTCGATACCGCGCGCGTCGCAATTGACAGTGTCTTGCGCTCGGTCTGCGCTGCGTCGACCCGCAGCTTGCCGTTGCGGATGATATAGGCGGTCCGTTGCCGTTTCGGCCCGATGCCGCCGAGCCTGCCGACCGCAATAGCGGGTGGATAGAGGAAGGCTTGCGCGATGGCGCCGCCATCGACATGCAATTCCTGATAAGTCCTCCCGTCATCAACCACATCAAACAAAACCGGCGGGAACAGTGCGGGTATCGAGGCGGACGCCAGAAGAATTCGCCGGATCAGCTTGAGCGTGTCGGGACTGCCGCTTTCCGCGATCGCACCGATATTCCAGATCACGGACCGACCGGCGTCCAAATTGGTCGTTGCGACGAACAGCAGCCGGCCGCGGCCATATTCGCGTGCGATGTCGGCAACGATTCGCTCGTCGATGTATTTGGCGATCAGACTGCTCAGTGGTGTTGTGTCGGCCATCGCGTCAGACCCGATCGCGGCGAAGATCGGACGGCTTTCAAAGACATTCCGCTGATCGATGGTAGTGAGGATTTCGGACATGGCCGGGTCGTATTCGGCCCCGACAAACGCGAAGGGCGCGATAAGTGCTCCAGCACTGACGCCCGTCACGCCCTTGAACATCGGACGCGTGCCGTGCTCGGACCAGCCGACCAGAATGCCTGCAGCGAATGCTCCGTTATCACCACCGCCCGAGATGGCCAGATAATTAGAGTCCGGCAGTGGGCGACGGGCGGAAATGAGATAGGCAGACTCGCGCGCAAAGGCCCGCCGGAATTCCGCGATTATTGGTGACGGGTCGCCATCGCCGAGATAGCGCACGTTAGATGTGCCGGGCACCCTTGCTTGGCTGATGTCAGCACCCGGTAACGGGGGACCACGGTCGAATTGAGCGCATCCGAACAGGCCAAGAAGGCCCAATGCGCAGGTCGCCACACGTGCGGGCAACGCGATCACGGTCGACGACGGCTGACTCATCGCGATCTAGCCGGAATATTTTTCACGCTGGGAGCCCCTCGTTATCCCACCCGATACGGCAGTGTAGGTCAAGCCGTGACGTCCCGAGGTGATTTTTTGCGCATCAGTTTGATGCGCAGGTGATCGCTCAAGCAGGTTGGGGTGAACATCATGGCACCGCGCAAACTCGGCAGCGCGCAAGCCAGCGGACAGGCTCTCCGCAACAAGTCGCAGATTCTCGATCGTAGTCCACCGCCGCCTCCGACGACCACAAAGCACCGTAACGTTCGTCATGTGTGCCCCTTAACTTGCCGGTCAGCGGCCACGCGATCTCATCGTCGCAGGCAAGTTGCGCAAATACGCAACACGCATTGTACCGATAGATACAAAGTAATTTCATGCCGCCTTACTCGCCCACATAACCCGGTGTTCGAGCCTCAACATACCGCCAAACGTTACGATGGCGGATTGAAATCCGACAAAACGGGGAGAGATTCATGCGCATCGTGGCTCTTGCAATCGCTGGCCTGCTGGCTGTCAACGTCGCCGACGCGGCTTCCGCGGCGTCAAAAAAACATGATTCGTCCAGCGACCAAAACAGCAATTCGTTCAGGGACACGAGCAAATGTCTCGGGGGCAGCTGTCAAAGCGTAAATCCGGACCGAGTTCCCACTCCACAATTTAACTATCGGGGCACCCATCGCAAAACGCGCAAGCACAGGAGCGAGCCGAACGGCTGAGCGCGCCGGTGTTGATAGGCGAGCGTGTGGCAAGCCTCTGCGAGACCGTCGATGTCCAACGCTAAGAACGTCCGTCACACCGGCGGCTTCGATTTCGAGGCGATCGAGCGGCAGAGATAAAGCTTCCGGAATCCTCACTTCAAGTCAACTCACCATAATGCGCCCGGCCGCAAACCAGCCGGCTCGTTGCGACGGGTGTTCTGAAATGAAAGCCGCCAAAAGGGCGCAACAGAAGAGTAACAACGCGATAAGCGGCGAATCGATGAATCGGGGTCGTTTTTGGCAAAAGTGGATGCAGCTTTTGCCGGTCGTCGTCTTGTTGTCAGCTGTGGCGCCAGTCTGTGCTCAGACAGCACAATCTGATTCGGAGCAATTTCAGGCCAGAATTGACGCGGCCGCCCTCGCTCTCCGAGATCAATCCAGATTTAAGGGGCTCTCTACAAAATACCGACGGGAGCTGGCGGAATTTGTGGCTGGAAACATGCTGTTCGTGCTGTTGCATGAAATGGGTCATGCCGCAATGACTCAAATGAGGCTGCCGGTCCTCGGCAGGGCAGAAGATGCTGCCGATTCATTTGCAGTCTTGAGATTGATGAAGGTAGGATCCGAATTTACAGACCGTGTGCTCGCCGAGGCTGCCCGAGGTTGGTTCTTGGCAGATCTCCGTGATCAAAAGACGGGCGATACGATCAGCTACTACGATGAACACGGACTAAATCAGCAGCGCGCCTACCAAATTGTGTGCCTGATGGTGGGTTCCGACAAGGGTAAATTCCGGGATATTGCTGACGAGACGAAGCTACCCGGTCCTCGCCGAGATCGTTGCGCCAATGACTACGACAATGCTTCATATTCCTGGAATTTGGTGCTGAAGCCGCATGTGCGTGCTTCCGATCAACCTAAAACCCAGATTGATGTTGTTTATGGCGAGCCAAAGCCAAGGGATGAGGTCGCTGCCCGGGCGTTTCGCTTCGTACAATTGCTCGAGACGGTGGCCCGATACGAAGCGGAAAGCTTCGCTTGGCCGAATTCATTCACATTGGAAATGCAGAGCTGCGGCGCCGACAACGCACACTGGGACAATGCGGCCCGCAGGCTGACGCTGTGTTACGATCTGGCCGTCGATTTCTCTGAGCTGTACCGCATTTACGGCGGCGCCCCCGCAAATAGCCGCCGGAGAAAGTCAAACTAATCTGTGGACGAACCAGGGCACCAAACAAACCGGAAGGGAGCAGACGGCCACTCTTGCCGCTCGCATCGGCCCACGCCTGAACCAGGCTTCAGCTCGCACCCGCCCTCGCCCGCGGAGAAATTTTTTGAGGGCCTGGCTGAGAATTCGGTACCAGCGTTCAACTCGTCGAAGCTGTTCTCGCTATCGGCGCGATCGCGATAGAGCTGGCCGAGAGAAAGAAGCTCGCTGTCGAGCTAGGTCACCAGAACGGCGTATTCCCAAACCTCGCGGCCGTCGTCGATCTCGGCAAAGCTGAG
>WNFO01010120.1_pt1 | contig 20900 bp, 18 predicted proteins | sample 5400251 | NCBI WGS metagenome assembly WNFO01 (sample SAMN13153354, study PRJNA577476) | soil metagenome | isolation source: 100 cm saprolite under Madrone tree | place: USA:California | collected 2016-06-14
GCGCGCCGGTGACGAAGACCTACTGGTACGCACCCGGCGTCGGTTTGGTCAAGTCAATGACCGATACCGGCTCGGTGAAATCAACTACGGAACTGCTTGAGTACAGTGCTCAGAGATAAACACTCTTAGACATTGAGCCGATCAGAGTCGCTTTTTGGTGCCCCCGCAGGGATTCGAACCCCGAACCAACAGATTATGAGTCTGCTGCTCTAACCGTTGAGCTACAGGGGCACAAGAACTTACGAGCGGTCAGAGTCGGAGTGTAGCGGAATTTGTAGCGACTCCGCGTCGTTTTCCGCTTTTTTTGCCGCCCTCTGGTTCAGATTGGCGAAACGTTCAAAGGCGCGTTCCTGGCCTTCCGGTGTCGGGTGAATGTAGCGCTCGGAAATCGTCACGCTGCTATGCCCAGCGACCTTCTTAATCGTGAAGGTGTCTGCGCCAGCTTCACCGAACCTCGTCAAAAAAGTGTGACGTAGCGAGTGTATCACGCAGTCTTTCGGAAGCTGCAAATCACCACTAAGCTTCTTGTGGAGATGGTCGAGTGACGTCACTAAGTACGGTTTGCCGGCGTAATTGGCGAAGACATACTCCGACTTGCTCTCCAGCGATCGGCTCACCAGCATCTCTTGAGCAACCGGCGTTAGGCTTACATGTCGGCGCGCATTCTTGGATTTCCCTTCGCGGACAAAAAGATGGCCTAGCTTCTTACCGTTAGCTGCATCAAAAGACTCCTGCTCAGTAAACTGAGCGTTTAAATCGATATGGCGATTCCGTTCACGGCCATAAAATTCGTGATCCTCTGGATCGTGAGACGTAGACGAGTAGGGGACATTTGTAAATGTTCGTCCAATGTACCAGCTCAGTACCACAATGAAACTCCTTAGTTGCTCAATTAATCTTGCGTTGGCGCTGGTTGAATAGTAGTTTGGGCTTATTCGCTTTGTTACAAGAAACTTATTAGCGGTACCCACGTCTATTCCGTGGCCAGCTGCTGAGCTGGACCAGACGCAGTTAAATGCAAGGAACACTTACACCAATGAAACGTCCCGCGATTGTAGCAGTGAGTGGCTTTAGCTCTGAGGTGGGAAAGACCACGCTCATGTGCGATCTGCTGCATGCTTTTCCTGGATGGGAGGCAATCAAGGTGACGCGCGGGCATTACCGATCGTGCGGCAGAGATCCCCATTCTTGTTGTGTAAGCGATCTGTTGAGTGATGAGCCAGTGATTCGTTCAGGCCGTGATCAGAATTACGCAATCGGCAAAGACACGGGCCGCTATTGGGACGCGGGCGCCGCAAATGTTCACTGGGTGATCGTAACTGATGCGCAGATCGAACAAGGAATCAAGGAAGCTATTGAACGCGTGGCCGCGCCTGGGGTGTTTATCGAAGGCAACAGCATTTTGGATTTCATTAAGGCTGATTTTGTACTGATGGTTTCCAGAGCCAGCGGCGGAAAGGTAAAAAGCTCGGCACGTCAGGCGCTTACGCATTCTTCGGCGATTTATCTTTCCAACATTACAGAGGAAGGAACCGACGCACGGGAAAAGTTTGCGCGCTGGCGTAAGCAGTCAGGTATGGATGGGCTTATCGATGACCTCCCGATCTATACGCGAGCGGATTTGCCGGCGCTAATCGCGTTAGTGCAAAAGACATGTTTGAATGCCGACCTCATGGCACGCGCGGCTATTGTAACTTCAGGAGAAACACCTTTACCGAGTTGACGATGACTGTGACGACTGAATCCTGGGATACCCGCATACATCGTGCTGAGGAACTCGCCCGCAAGTCAGATGCAACCAGCGAAATCCTGACGTTTTACGCAAAGCTGCTCCAATCTCAAAAAGAGGTCGACGAATTCCTACGCAGTCGCCGAGGCTGGCTTCCTTCAGGTTCTCTGGCTGAGGATCTTTCGGTAGTCAGAGAAACTTTTCCTGTCGTCTTGCGCACAGTTGAGGTGAATGGGCCGGCGCCACTTGCAGAGGAGGCGCGCACTCTCATTGCCGCAGCTAGCGGAACGCTTGATGAGATGCTTTTGGAGTATTGGCGCAGTCCTACCGATACACAGTTCTTTTCGAAAGCGTTCTTGCAGCCCTATGCGCGCTGGTTAGCGGAGTCAGGCGGGTACCCATCGGATAGGTCGTTTGAAACCAATGAAAGGCGCTGTCCATTCTGCGGTGGTTTGCCGCAAGTGAGCTTTCTTCAGATCAGAGAAGCGACTTCAGAAAGCGGCAACCGAGACCTCGTCTGCGCAACCTGTACGCTCAACTGGTCGTTCAGACGGGTTGCCTGCGCACATTGTGGTGAAGAGAGCCCGACGAAACTCGGTTATTTTCACACGCCAGAATACGACCATATTAGGATCGAAGCTTGTGATACCTGCAAGCACTACATCAAAGGCGTAGACCTGACGCGATTCGGTTTTGCTGTTCCGTTGATAGACGAAGTGGCGGCGGCGGCGCTCGATGTTTGGTCACACGAACATGGCTATACGAAAATTGAGTTGAATCTGGTGGGTTTATAGAATCGCTCACTAAAGATAATGCCACCCCGTTTAGACTTATCAGTTTATTTCCCCAGCGCAGTTTCTAGCCAAAATCTGTTTTAGCCGGTCAGCTAAAATCAAGGTTGACATTATGTACTCACAAGCCCTAATCTTCCGGGTTAGATTCCCCTACTGCATTGAACCGGAGATGAGAAAGTGAGCCGCATGTCCCCGCTCACAGACATCTATCCGTTATTCCATCCGGCCAGTAGCGAACGCTACTCTTCTGCGGCGTGCTGCGCAATTTACACCAGCGTTCCCTCAGCGTTTCCTAATCATAAATCACATTTCTGGCTATGTTTGGGAGGTAGTTATGGATGTTTCCAGAAGGATCTTTCTTAAGACGACCGTGATTGGAGGGGCCGGGCTTACTGCTTTCGGCTTCAGTCTTGCGCCAGTTTACGCCCAGACACAAGGATTGAAGATCGCCCGCACGACGGAGACACGTAGCACGTGTCCCTACTGTTCGGTGAGCTGCGGCGTAATCATTCACACTCTTGGGGACAAAGCCAAGAACGCCACGCCGCAGGTCGTGCACGTCGAGGGCGATCCCGATCATCCGATCAATCGTGGCACGCTTTGTCCCAAAGGTGCTTCGCTTGAACAGGACATTCTTAATGATCGCCGCTTGCTGAAAGCCCAGGTGCGGCGGCCCGGCGGCACCGATTGGGAAGACATCTCGTGGGACGATGCCTTCAACGAGATCGCACGCTGGGTGAAGAAGACTCGCGACGCGACGTTTGTCGAAAAGGACAAGAACGGCGCGACCGTAAACCGCTGCGAAGGCATCGGCTGGACCGGCGGCTGCACCGACACTAACGAGCTGAATTTTTTGGCCGTCAAGACAATGCGCAGCCTGGGGGTCTGCTATTTCGAAACGCAGGCCCGGGTTTGACACGCGCCCACGGTCTCCAGTTTGGGGCCCACCTTCGGACGCGGCGCAATGACCAATGGCTGGATCGACATGAAGAACACCGACATGATGTTGATCATGGGCGGTAATCCGGCCGAGAACCATCCATGCGGCTTCAAGTGGCCGATTGAAGCTAAGAAGACACGCAACGCGAAAATGATCGTCATCGATCCGCGCTTCACACGCACGGCCGCGGTTGCGGATCTCTTTGTGCAGATTCGTGCGGGAACGGATATCGCCTGTCTCGGGGGTCTGATTAATTACGCCATCCAGAACAACCGGATCGCTAAAGACTATATCGTCAATTACACAAATGCGTCCTTCATCGTAAAAGAAGGATTCAAGCTTCCGGAAGACGGATTGTTCTCGGGCTTTGATGGACAGAACTACGATAAGTCAACCTGGAACTACGAAGAAGGCGGGAATGTTGGACCGAAAGGGGAAACCACCGGAACTGCGCCCGCTGTAGCTGCCACAGGCGGTCCGCCCTCAAGCGAGCAGACGAGGACCGGCATCGACCCATCGAAAAGTTTTCAAAAGCCTATATCCCCGGGCAAGTCGGCTTCTAAAGGAGTTGCGGAAGAAGCTGGACAGCAGTCTGGCACAAGCGTCAGCCAATCATCGAAGCCGGCAACGAGCGGCCAAGGTGGGTATCAGGCGGCTGGTCCGGTCTCAGCGGCGGCGGCGGGTAATCCGAAGCCGCCTCCCGCGCTTCCGCCAAACGTAGCTTACGACCTTTCACTACAGCATCCTCGCTGCGTCTTCCAGTTACTCAAGAAGCAATACTCGCGTTACACACCCGAGATGGTCGAGCGCATCACGGGTATGCCGAAAGACCAGTTCTTGAAAGCCGCCGACCTGTTTACGTCCGTCCGTAAGGATGGAAACATGAAGAAGGTCGGGACGATCATTTACGCCGTCGGTTGGACGCAGCACACCTCGGGCACGCAGACCATCCGCACCGCCGCGATGCTGCAGCTCCTGCTCGGGAACATCGGACGCGCCGGCGGCGGAATGAATGCCCTGCGCGGCCACTCAAACATTCAAGGGGCGACCGACATGGGCGGCGTCTATGAAATCTTTCCGGGTTATTTGAAGATGTTGGCTCCGACGGATGTTGACCTCGCGACCTATTTGAAGCGCACGACGCCGACTTCGTCTAAGCCCGCGGAATGGGATTCATACAACTACTGGTCCAACACGCCCAAGTTCATGGTGTCGTTTCTGAAATCGCTTTACGGCGACGCCGCGAAAAAGGAAAACGACTGGGCCTTTAACTATCTGCCAAAGATCGATCGCAAATATTCATGGGTCGAACTCTGGGACCACATGTACTCGGGCGACGTCAAGGGTCTCTTTGCATTTGGCATGAATGGCGTAGCGATCGGTCCGAACACCAGGAAGAACATCGAAGCGCTGAAGAAGGCCGATTGGCTGGTCGTCTGCGAGCTCTATCCAGAAGAGACGGCGGAATTCTGGAAATCACCCGGCATTTCGAAAGACGATATGAAGAAGATCAATACGACCGTCTATCGTCTGCCCGGCGCCGGCTTTGCCGAAAAGGACGGCACGTTTGTGAACTCTGCGCGGTGGTTGCAATGGAAGTACGTGGCCGTCCCGCCGCCGGGGCAGGCCAAGGTAGATCAGGAGATTCTGGCGCGAATCTTTCTCAAAGTGCGCGACTTGTACAAAACCGAAGGCGGCAAGTTCCCCGATCCGATTCTGAATCTCAGCTGGTCTTACACGACGCCGCAAAATCCGTCGTTCTCGGAAGTGGCGAAAGAGATCAACGGCAAGGCGCTCGCCGACCTGACTGATGAAAAGCTCTTCCCTGGTCAGACGATCAAGGCCGGACAGCAAGTACCGGGTTTTGCCTGGTTGCGTGACGATGGCACAACCGCGTGTGGCAACTGGCTCTATGCGGGTTCATGGACCGAGGCCGGCGCGCAAACGCAGCGGCGCGGGACTGACGATCCCTCCGGACTGGGTGTCTATCAGAACTGGGCCTGGTCGTGGCCCGCGAACCGCCGCGTCATGTACAACCGAGCTTCCTGTGATCCGTCTGGCAAACCTTGGGACATGGAACGGCGGCAGGTTTGGTGGAGCGAAGCGCAACAGAAGTGGGTGGGTAACGATGTGCCCGACTTCAAGGCGGATTCGAAACCCTCTGATCACATGGGCCCATTCATCATGAATCCCGAGGGCGTGGGCCGCATCTTTGCGCCGCTGGCCGCCTTCGCCGATGGGCCATTCCCGGAGCATTACGAACCCACGGAGAGCCCAATCGCCAATCCGCTGCATCCGAAGCAGTCGAACAATCCGGTGGCGAAGAAATTCAAGTCGGACCTCGACAAGTTTGGCACGCCTGAGCAAGGTTTCAATGTCGTCTGCACGACCTATCGGCTCACCGAGCATTACCACTACTGGACTAAGAACAATCCCATGAACGTGCAGCTTGTGCCTGAGCCTTTTGTCGAAGTGCCGGCACAGCTTGCCGATGAAATGGGAATTCATGGCGGCGAGAAAATCAAGATCAGCAGTGCTCGCGGCCAGTACATCGCCAAGGCGATGGTCACTAAGCGCATCAAGCCGATGATGATCGACGGCAAGAAGACCTATCAGATCGGCATTCCCATTCACTGGGGCTATCGCGGCATCAAGGAGGACGAAGGTAAGACGGCGCTTGATCCGGTTAACCAGCTTTCGCCCGCCGCAATCGATCCCAACGCATACACGCCTGAGTACAAGGGCTTCCTGGTCAAGATCGAGAAGGTATAGAGAGGAGGGCACGAGGTGAGTAATCCACAAACATTTCAGATTCAGGAGATCTCGGGCCATCCCGGACCTGTGCCTGGCCAGGGCACGCAGCGCGCCGTCGAAGTTTGCAAATACATCGACGTGACAACCTGTATAGGTTGCAAAGCCTGCGAGGTAGCCTGCGTTGAATGGAACGATCATCCGTTTCGCGAAACGACTTTCGACGACACGTATCAGACAATGCCATCGACTGAGTGGAACTATTGGAACCTGATCAAGTTTGTCGAGCACGAACGCGATGGAAACTTGATGTGGCTGATGCGCAAGGACCAGTGCATGCACTGCGAAGATCCGGGTTGCCTGCGCGCCTGTCCTGCTGATGGAGCGATTATTAAATATGAGAACGGCATCGTCGACTTTCAGCAGGACAATTGCATTGGCTGCGGTTACTGCATCTCGGGATGTCCTTTTGATATTCCAAAATTCAATCCTAAGACGAAGAAAGTTTTTAAGTGTACGCTCTGCTCTGATCGCGTAGGGCAGGGACTTGAACCGGCCTGCATCAAGGCCTGTCCTACAGGCTGCCTGCACTTTGGCACGAAAGACGACATGGTCCAGATTGCCCGCACGCGTGCAACGCAACTGCAAAAAGAATCGGGTTTCGCAAACGCGGGCGTCTATGATCCGCAATCTGTTGGTGGCACGCACGTCATCTATGTGCTGCATGACATCACCAATCCAGAGATGTACGGAGGCCTGCCTTCAAATCCGGTAATCCCGCCGAGCTACACCGTCTGGAAGTGGCTGGCTAAACCCACTGGGCTATTCATGGCCGCCTTGGGTATCTTCGCGGTCTTCTTCCATCGCCTCACGGTTGGACCAAAAGTGCCGCAGCCCGAACCTGTGCAGGTGTTAACGCGCCATCCCGACGAGGTCGAGGCGGCAAGAAAGGAGAAGCCATGAGCACTTCTGTCGAACGTTTTGATGAGAAGGCACGGCGGAAGTTTAGTCGCCACGGGCAGACAGTAGTACATCGCGGCGAACTATTGCGCCATCCGGTCTACACTAGGGTTCTACACTGGTGCGTCGCACTTTCCTTCATTCTTTCACTGCTTTCTGGATTCGCGATCTATTCGCCATGGCTTTATCGCTGGCTAGCGCCGCTCTTTGGCGGCGGACCGATGACGCGCTTTCTTCATCCATGGTTCGGTCTGTTTTTCGACATCTTCTTTTTCTTTCAGTTCTTAAACTGGTTTGCGCCCATGCATTGGACCAAGGCAGATATTCGACGACGTGGTAGCCCGATGGGTAGTGGCGGCCAGCTACGTGTTGCATGACTTAGCGGCGCTCGCGATGCTCGCCGGTTTCATCATCCATATTTACGAGGGCACAACGGCGCAGCCGGGCACGTTCCAGGCCATGACCGATGGCACGGTAACGAAGGAGTGGGCCTGGACGCATCATCCGGCCTGGTATGCGGAAGTGACAGGTCGTGATCCGCGCAAAGATTTCGAGCAAGCGCGCCAACGCCAGGGCCAACGGCAACGTGCTATCGAAGCTTGGGAAAGCGAACACGAAGCGCGCGAACGAGCCGCGGCGTCGCCAACGCCCGACACTCGAGTGCCTTAATCAATCCGTTTGGGCCAAGCTAAGCGTCGTCTCTTGCCCGAAGAGTTTTCAAGCCGTTTAATTCTTAACCTACTTTGATGAAAGGAAAGCTTAGATCATGATTAGATTCTTCCGGCTTCCACTCGCACTTGCTTTGTCGCTGATTGCAGTGCCGCTAACACTGGCACAGGCGGCGCGCTCCCAGGCCCAGTCAAACGACTCACGCCCTGCTCAAGGTCCGGAGATTAGCGCGCTGGCGCTCCATACCGATGAGAAGAAAAAGAACGCTGAGAAGCCACCCGCTTCCGACGAGGCCACGAGTCCGGTTGATAAGAACGAACCTGTTGTCGCCGATCCACTGGTCCGTATGCTAATTGCCAAAGGCGTGTTAACGGAATTCGAAGGGCGCTCAATCAGTACTAGTGGCACGCCCGTGGAACAAAGGGATCGCCTTGCGGCTTTGCTGCGTGAAAAGGGATTGATTTCGAATGCGGAGTTTGAGGCAGTAAGAACTGTCGCGCCATCTGGGGGGGCAACCGCACTAACCCCTGCGTCATCACCGGAAGGGACCAGCGCGCTAAAACTGGAACAGCAGACGACTCCGAAGCCAGCGCCTACACCAGCCGTGATCGCCGCCGTTGCGCCACTGCGCGTGCTGCAAGTTGATCCGCCGAAGCGCGAAGGCCTGATTCCTGACATCAAACTTGGCTCCGGCGCGCGACTCAAGCTGTATGGGTTCTTTAAGGCGAGCGTGATTCATGATTCTTCCTCGCCGGGAGGCAACGATTTTCCGCTGCCTTTATTCTTGGGAGACACTGGCCCGAACGGCTCGCCAGAGTTTCACATCAAAGCGCGTGCGTTTCGTCTCGGCGCAAACTTTGAATGGCTTGACCCGGCTCCGAAGACGGTCATCACGGGCCGACTCGAATTCGATTTCGAGGGTGATTTCACGCGCGTTAACAATCGCAACATCTCTTCGATTCGCTCCAGTCAACCCTCTATTCGGCTTGCCTGGGGGCGCATTGACCGTGCCTTTACTGAAAAAACAACCGGCTTTGCCCTCTTTGGTCAGGACTGGTCACCTTTTGCCTCTTCGACTGTTCCCAACACCATTGAGACCACGGCCTTCCATCTCGGTTATGGCAATACGTGGGAACGCGTTCCGCAATTTCGCTTCGGCTTGAACTACAACGCAGGTGGCAAACGTTCGTTGAGGTTTCAACCCGAACTCGCGCTCGTCATCCCCACCGCAGGTAACACGCCAGCAAATGTCGCCGATCAACTTGGCTTTGGTGAACGCCAGGGTCCGGATTCGGAGCGGCCTAACATACAGGGGCGATTCGTCACTCAGTTTCAACTCGACCGGGCACCTGGCGTCGTCCCGGCACAGTTGATCGTGAGCTTCATGCAGGGGCGGCGCACGGCCATTGTCCGGGCGGCTGATGTCCCGGCAAACTTTAGGGCAGCCTTTCCGAATGGAGTGGAATTGGATAGTAACCAGTATGGCTTGAGCGGAGAATGGCAACTGCCGACGCGCTTCGTGACCATCATCGGGAAGGTTTACACTGGTGAAGACCTGCGCTTCTATTTCGGCGGACAACTCTTCTCCACATTTAACGATACGGCCGGATTGACAAGTACCGCCGCTGGGCCTTCAATCGACGGATCAACAACTGCTGTCTTCGGCTTGCACAACGGAGTCCCGACACTCGCCCCGCAGCGTCCAGTTCGAGGTCAGGGAGGTTTCATCAACCTCGGCTTTCCACTCTCGCGTATCTTCGGAGCAGACCCGAAAGGACGCAATGCCGGATGGTCGGGCTACTTGCATTATGGTTATGACCAGGCAACCGCCCGCGACGCGCGGCGTTCCGCGCTTACTGGCTTGCCAACCGCAGGGCGTGGCAAGAGCGATGTGTTTATGGGCAGCTTATTTTACAAGCTGAACGCCTTTGTTACTTTTGCCTATGAGGAGTCGCTGTTCCGCACACGCGCAGCAAACAATTCGCAATTCTCCTCCGGCGGGTTGCCGCTTTTCCGCGGCATTCCTTCACGGGAGACTCACAACGTACGATCTGAGTTTGCGACGATCTTTACGTTCTGACCTGAGAGACCGAGCGCGGAAGAAGTTCTCACAAGCTCTCCTCCGCGCACGCTAGCTGGAACACTTGGTGCGCACGGCAGAGAACCGTGCGCATTAAATGAAGCTTTACTGACAGGTGAAGGAATCAACGTCGCGGGCTAAAGAAAGCCGGGGCGTAAAATTTGAGCTAAGAGGAGATAACAATATGGCCACGCAGGCCCAGCGCATGAGTGCCGTCGCAACCGCAACTTATGACTACAATATCTGGACAGTGATCGGCGCATCGTCTGTCGGTACGATGATCGAATGGTACGACTTCTATATTTTCGGCAGCCTCGCGGCGATCATCGCGCCTCTGTTTTACCCGCCGGGTAATAACACGTTCGCTTACATCGCCTATCTTGCGACCTTCGCGGTCGGCTTTGTCGTTCGGCCCTTTGGCGCGCTCTTCTTCGGACGCATCGGCGATATCGTCGGACGCAAGTACGCTTTTCTCGTGACGCTGATGATTATGGGTGGCGCGACCGCGTTGATTGGCTTTCTGCCGACTTATGCGAGCATCGGCATTGCCGCGCCGATCATTCTTTTGCTCATCCGCGTGCTGCAAGGACTCGCGCTCGGCGGTGAGTACGGCGGCGCGGCCGTTTACGTCGCCGAACACGTACCGGATAATAAACGCGGCTTCTATACGAGCTTCATTCAGATCACGGCAACGCTCGGACTGTTCGTTTCGCTCGCCGTCATTCTCATCGTGCAAAACTACATTGACCCGAAACATTTCGCCTATGGCGGGTGGAATTCGGCATGGGCAATCCCGTTCGGGGGCTGGCGCCTTCCATTCATCATTTCGATCTTCCTCGTCGGCATTTCGCTCTACATTCGCCTGCGAATGAAAGAGTCACCGATCTTCCAACACCTCAAGAGCACGGGCATGACTTCGGCCCAGCCACTTAAAGAAGCCTTCACGAAATGGGAAAACCTGAAGCGCGTCCTGATCTCGCTTTTCGGCGCGACGGCAGGACAAGGCGTCGTCTGGTACGCTGGGCAATTCTACGCCTTGTTCTACATGCAATCGATTCTGAAAGTGAGCCCTACATCGGCGAACTATATCGTCGCTATTGCTCTGCTGTTCGGGATGCCTTTGTTCGTTGTCTTTGGCGCCCTCTCGGATCGCATCGGGCGCAAGAAGATTATGATGGCCGGTTGCCTGCTCGCCGTCATCTCTTACATCCCGATCTACCATGCGATGACGGCGGCTGCAGGTTCAAACGTGGTGACAGCCGTATCGCAGAAGAGCCCCGTCACTGGTGCAATCAGTCTCACGCCGCAAACGATGATCAACGGCAAATTGCAACCCGCCCCGACCGTTCTTCCGTTCACTGATTTCAGGAGCTTGATCGCCAATCCGATTGCGTGGGCGTTGATTCTCCTGGTGTTCATTCAAGTGATCTGGGTGACGATGGTTTACGGCCCGATAGCCGCCTATCTCGTAGAAGCATTCCCGGCGAAGATCAGGTACACATCGCTCTCTCTGCCGTACCACATCGGCAACGGCGTCTTTGGCGGATTGCTGCCGCTGATCGGTTTGTCAATCATCGCGGAGACCGGCAATATCTATGCTGGCTTATATTATCCAATGATTATCGCGAGCATCACCTTCATCGTGGGCTCGCTTCTCCTCCCAGAGACTAGACACGTCAAGATATGGTCTGAAGCCAGGGAGAGAGATCCTGCCGGAGCGGTAGTGCCCGACATCGAAGGCCCGGCCTAAACAAAACGTGGTGTCAGGTGAAGGGAAACGGCTGGACAAACTCTCTCCCGCCATCTTTCCCTTCACCGGCGCGTCATTTGCACGTGCCGCGCCTGTAAAGTTGATGCGTGTTGAGAAGTGTGACGGGGCGAAACGTGATGACGTATTCGCTCACTCAAACCTTAACGGTGAATCGTCTATTTCAAGAAAGTGCGACCCGCCCAGCGCAAGGGTGAGCGAGCGCCAGATAGGTTTAAGGCAGGGGGTACGACTGCAATAAGCAGAAGGCCGCTCAAAGACTTTACAACCGAGGAGATGAACCTGTGGCAGACAAAGCTGTAAGGAAAGAAACAACCGAGACCAATGAAGCGCAGATTGCGGTGCATTGGAAGGAGGAAGAATATTATTACCCATCCGCGAGATTTATTGGTCAGGCGAACCTGGCTAATCCAAGCGTTGATGAGCGGTTCAGCCTCGAACATTTCCCTGAGTGCTTTAAGGAATACGCAGACATGCTGAGTTGGTATAAGTACTGGCATACGACGCTTGACACGAGCAATCCGCCTTTTTGGAAATGGTTTGTGGGCGGCTTAATCAATGTATCCTACAACTGCGTCGACAGACATCTCGCGAAGCACAAAGGGAAGGCTGCGATCATCTTCGTGCCGGAGCTTGAAGAAGAAGCTCCTGTGGCCGTCACATATCAGGAACTCTATGTGAGCGTAAACGAGCTTGCGGCGCTTTTGAGAGATTATTGCGGCCTTAAATCCGGCGATCGGGTGACCATTCACATGCCGATGGTTCCGGAGCTGCCGATAACCATGCTTGCTTGCGCTAGACTTGGAGTCATCCATTCTGTGGTATTCGGAGGATTTAGCGGTCACGCTTGCGGCCAACGAATCGCCGACTCCGGAAGCAAAGTCCTCATCACCATGGATGCCTATTACCGATCCGGCCGGTTGATCAATCACAAAGAGAAAGCCGACGAGGCCGTCCATATGGCCCAGCAAGATGGACAAACTATTGACAAGGTGCTGATTTGGCAGCGTTATCCTGAGAAATACAGTTCTCCGACGCCAATGGTGGCAGGGCGCGATTACTTTGTGAATGAACGACTGAAAGATTATGCAGGGAGGAGAGTCGAACCCGTTCCAATGCTGGCCGAAGACCCGCTCTTCCTGATGTACACCAGCGGCACGACCGCCAAGCCGAAAGGATGCCAGCACGGTTCCGGTGGTTATCTGGCCTACGTGACGGGCACATCCAAGTACATCCTGGATATCCATCCCGAAGACATCTACTGGTGCATGGCGGACATAGGATGGATCACGGGCCACTCTTATATCGTTTATGGCCCGCTTTCGCTTGGCACCACCAGTGTTATCTACGAGGGTGTGCCAACCTACCCCGATTCCGGACGTCCCTGGAGAATAGCCCAGCGGCTGGACGTCAATATCTTCCACACTTCGCCGACGGCGATTCGTATGCTGCGAAAAGCCGGTCCCGATGAGCCGGGCAAGTATGATTATCGCTTTAAGCTGATGGTAACAGTGGGAGAACCGATAGAACCGGAGGTTTGGAGATGGTATTACAGCGTCGTCGGCAAGAAAGAAGCAGTCATCGTTGACACGTGGTGGCAGACGGAGAACGGCGGCTTTCTTTGCAGCACCAAGCCGGCGCTCAATCCCATGAAGCCCGGTAGCGCGGGCCCTGGTGTGCCAGGAATACACCCAATTATTTACGATGAAGAAGGCACTGAGCTTGCAGCCGCAAGTGGTAAAGCGGGGAACATATGCATTCAGAATCCGTGGCCCGGTATATTCCAGACTATCTGGCGAGATCCTGACCGGTACGTGGCAACTTATTATGAAAAGTACAACAAGAACAAGAATAGCAAAGACTGGCGCGACTGGCCATACTTTGCGAATGACGGCGCTTTTCAAGCTCCGGACGGGTACTTCCGTATCTTAGGCAGAGTAGATGACGTCATCAATGTTGCCGGCCACCGGTTGGGAACTAAGGAATTGGAGTCCGCGTGTCTAACTGTTCCGGAAATAGCAGAGGCTGCGGTTGTGCCGGTAGTGGACGAGGCGAAGGGCCGCTTACCCGATGTCTATATTTCACTCAAGCCCGGTATCCCCGCCAGTAAAGAGATAGAAGATCGGGTAGTTAAAGCCATCGAGACAACCATCAGCAAGGTCGCCCGTCCAAAGCATGTTCGCATCGTACCGGATATGCCGAAGACTCGGTCAGGAAAGATCATGCGCCGCGTCTTGGCGGCAATCTCTAACAGCATGGATGTCGGCGACGTATCAACATTGGTGAACCCAGAGGTCGTTGATGGGATTCGCGAAATGGTCCAAGGAACAGGGCCGGTAGTTCTAAAAGAGGGACCGGAGGACATCAAACGTTTTGGACAAGAGTGACTTTACTATCTCCCTGCAATTGGAGATGCTGGGCCAGTCCGACGCTCGTAGTCACTTCCAATTTGTCACCAGATGAAATGCCGATGGCAGAGCTGCTAAATAAGATCTCAGATTGGGAGATGCCTCGCGCTTCCGAACGCATTTTCCAACATATGCTTAATACCTACGCCAGCGAGACCAACAAACTGGTCTCGGTCTGGCTTCAATTTTCAGCCTCCGATATGTCCTTCCGCCCGCATGAGCGTTCGAGTACCGTGGAAGAAATAATGAAGCATCAATTGCTTTCCGAACGTCGCTTCTTTGGTGAGTTTCTCGAGTTGTCGGAACCACCGGCGTCGGAAATACTTCCGGACACTAAAACTCCTGAAGTCTATGCTGCGCGTCTGTTGGAACTGGCACGACCGCGTTTGGGCGCCATCGCGGATAAGGACGAAGCGTGGTGGTTGGAACCGAGACCCTTCTTCGATGTAGTGCGTGAGAGAATTTGGATCTTCTGGCGCAGAGTTCTACATACTGCGCATCACCGCACCCAACTCACTGTTTATCTTCGCTTGCTTGGGAAAACCGTGCCTTCAATATATGGCCCAACCGCCGATGTTACATGGGCAGGAGCGGATCCAACGAAGACCGTGGGAGCAGCGAGCCGAAACTAATGAAACCGAAGCGAAGACGTGAAGAGAGGTACGGTTTTGATCACTTAGCTGGTAGGTAGTAAGGATTCATGCCCGCGGCATGATCTGTGACGTCGAGAACCTGTAAAATTTCAGGAACTTCCTTCCGGATGATAGCTTCTATTCCCTGACGTAGAGTGAAGTCAGCCGCGCCACATCCCTGGCAGCCCCCACCCAAACGTATATACACGTTGTTATCCTTGACATCGACGAGTTCGACAAAGCCTGCGTGAGCGGCCACGCCAGGATTGATTTTATGTGCCAACAAATACTGGACCTTTTGTTTGGTCCCTCTGCCCATCAGCATCATCCGATCTTCGACCTGCTCTTGGGAAAGTGCGAGACCCGAAACCAGAAAGGCTTCAAGAATCCCCTCAGCGCGTTTGATAAGTTCCTCCCAACCTTGCTCTGAAGCCTTTGAAAGGACTAGCAAGTGACCGATCAACTGAACCCGTGTAATGCCTTCAATCTCGAAAAGCTTCTGTGCTAGCAGTGACTGCTCCGTTTGAGCTTTGTTGTCAAAGCTGGCAGTTCCGATGTGCAGCGTGCGATTGACGGTGAACCGGCAAATCGCAGGGTTTCGCTTATCTACTTCACTGCTAATAGCGAGTGTTTCGTTCATCAAGGCATCCTACTTCTTTCTTCCGTCCGCATCAGGTTCTTCTGCCCAGAAGATCCATTGTGCTCCGTTCGCATGTTTCTCGCCAGGCGAGAGCAAGCCCCGCTGCAGCCCGCGGTGAAACTATCTTCAAAGGGAAGGCTAGCTGCACAAAATGCCATGTGCCGCCCCTGTTTACTGAACCAGGCTGGTACGCGCACAAGCCTTCAGAGATTGGCATCGACGATTTCCAGTCTGTCCTGACTGGCAAGAGCGCTTTCCTACTATTTGAGAATTGCCCGAAGATTCTAACGGAAATTCCTCAACGTTTCCATGACACGCCTTTTTGGTTGCGCGCATAACTGCTGAGACATCGTTTCACATGCATGATAAGATTTTTTTGCGTTCACCGCTTCGACGTGTATGGTCACAGCCAGCACAAATGAACTTCCTCTCGTGCCATTGGGCGCGGGCGATCTGATTGATCGCGCCGTTCGTCTTTATCGCCGTCATCTGCTTGTTCTGATACGCATCGGACCATCTCCTGGCGCGGGTTCTTTGCAACTCCAAGCAATCTCGCTTTCGCAATTTACGTGTTTCTGTCCATCGCCGCCGTCGCGCTGATAATTGGAGGACACATTTTCAGCCTGCTGGTGATGGGCGGCGCTTCGCGCAACCTCGTGGCCCATCTGCTGTCAAACGAGCCAGTACTGGCGCGCACCACCTACGCGGCAGTGCGATCGCGTTTCTGGTCGCTACTGGGTGCGAGTGTGCTCATGATGATGTGGCTGGGGCTGGCGTTTAGCGTCGGATTCTTTGGTTGGTATTTCGTCGTTATCTTTGTTTCACTCGGCGCCATCCTACTGGGAGAAAAAATATCCGTGTGGCTGGGTGCTTTCGTCGGCGTGATTGGTGTTCTGGCGGCAACAACGTTGGCGTTGTGGCTGTTTTTCTTTATGGTCGGTCGCATCGCGTACGTGCCGCAAGTCATGCTGGTCGAAGGAAGGCGCGTCTTTGAATCAGTCAGCCGCAGTTTCTCACTCGCGCGCGGAAACGTTCGCCGGTTGATGGCGATGACCCTTTTCATTACTTTCGCCACTTACTCCGCGCTGATGATTCTGGTAATTCCGCTCGGCATCTATGGCTATCTGAACGGAATCGATCCATCCCCGTGGAATGGCAACGAATGGCCGGTATGGTATGCGATTGGTTACAGCGTGCTTGAGCCGTTGAGTTCCATTCTGTTAGCGCCGGTGTGGATGCTGGGCCTTTCGCTCTTGTACGTGGACGAGCGAGTGCGTCACGAAGGTTACGACATCGAGTTAATGGCGTCGCAGCGATTGGACGCGATGCCGCAGATCAATGTGACTTCACCTTTCGCGCCGGCAATCTCGACCTACCCGGCGCCAATGCCGGCATTTGCTGCAAAGGGAAGCGTGCTCGGACTCAATCGATAAGTTTGTCGGTCTCGAATTTCAAGTTTAGAAATCGCACCAGCTATCATGGTCCACGTTCTAAAGTACCTATTAAAAAGCATTTGGACTTTGTCTTCTCCTGATGGAAGAGGGAGCCTGACGGTGCGTCTCGGCATCGTTTTCTTCTTGCTCATCGTTCCCGTGCACGCCACTTCGATAAGCGACTATTACAAACATGTCACTCAGGCCATCACCGCACTGGATAGTTTGGCCCAAATAGCTAACGAAAACGAAACCACACCCGCATTTGAATTGCGAACTGTTGAGACTATTTCGTCTGTGCGACAACTGCTGCCGGCAAATGAAACGGTTGAGTTAGGCCAACAAGGCTTCACAGTCGATAACTCGTGGCTGCAAACGGAACTGGAAAAATACAAAACTGCTTCAGCAACCGAGCGACCGGTACTGCGTGGTCAGGTGATCGAGCGGCTGCAAGCAATTAGGGAACGCATAAACGAAGTTGAGTCAACCGCATCAGAGAACCATGACAATGACCAGAAAACGAAGAAGCTAGCAGAGATTTTGCAGCGGCCGGAGTACGCACGAAAAGTAAAACAGGAAAGCGCGATCGAACGTTTGTTGCGGCAGTTTGTGAAATGGCTCGAGAGTCTCTTTCCAAAACCAAAACCGATCGCGCCCGGCGCCGCTGGAATGCTAAGCAAGGTGGCCCAGGTGTTTGTCATCGTGCTCGCACTGGCTGTCTTGATTTTTGTGGCCAAATTGTTTTTGCCACGTTTACTTCATAGTCGTCGCGCAAAACGAAAAGTGAAAGAGGGTCCCAGAATAGTGTTGGGCGAACGACTTGAGCCGGATCAATCGGCCAACGATCTGCTGTCAGAAGCCGAAGGCTTGGCGCGTGGCGGCGACTTGCGCGCCGCCATTCGCAAGGCCTACATCGCTCTGTTGCTCGAGCTGGGCGATCGAAAAATCATTACGCTGGAACAGTATAAGACGAACCACGACTACCTGCGCGCGGTGCGCCGGATTGAGTCGCTTTACCCGAGCGTGAAACAGCTTACTGACAGTTTCGAACTACATTGGTATGGCTTGGTGCGGGCCACGGAAACTGACTGGCAAACCTTTCGTTCCGGTTACAAGCAGGCGCTGTCAGCCTGATGTGATTTTAGATGCGACAACGTTTTGGAATCATCCTGATGTTTGTGCTCGCGGTCGTAATTCTGATTGCGATCAATTCGGTTGCGTATGTTCGGGAAGAAGACAAACAGGATTCCGAGCTGGCGCCGAACCGATCTTCCTACAACGCGGGCGCAACCGGCACACGCGCGTTTTACGATCTTCTGAACGAGTCGGGCTATAAGGTCACACGCTGGCGCGAACCACCTGAAAAACTGCTCGGAGCCGGCGGCGAAAAAGTTGGCACCTTCGTCATCATTGGCCGCCCCACAGTTTCTATCGAGGAAGAAGAAGCTAAGAGTTTGTTGCTCTGGGTTGAGCGCGGCGGGCATTTAGTAATTATCGATCGACGTCCGGATGAGTTTCTTTTGCCCCGTTCTGGGGATTGGACCATCACAACCGAGTTTATCGATTACCCCGGTTATGGCGTCGATCCGGCCAACCAGCAACAGATGACGGAGGGTGTGACGGCGATACGACCGGCACAGCCTACGCTGTTGACGCGTGAGGTCGAGTCAGTGATGCCTTCCCGCTTCTATTCGGCGATCAAGTTTTTTCGCGCAGCCAAAGATGAGTCTAGAGCTGCAACAAGTGCGAGTCCCGCTGCTGACGGTGATGAAGCGAAACCGCCGTCGCACTCGCTCAACTCGAAATCCGAGACGGCGAACGATTCAATTACGTCACCGGCGCCGGTTGTTCACTTAACTACTAGCGACAAGGCGTTGTTGATCGATTACCCTCATGGTCACGGCCGCATTGTCGTCTTGAGCGACCCTTTCATCGTGGCAAACGATGGCATCAATCTTCATGACAATCTGCAATTGGCGCTTAATCTGGTCACGACTAAAGAAGGGCTGATCGCCTTTGATGAGTTTCATCAGGGCCGGGGCAACACGCACAACGCTTTTGTAAGTTACTTTTCGGGCACACCGGTGTTGGCGATTGGCGGGCAGATAGTGTTGCTGATCATGTTGATGTTATGGACGCGCAGTCGCAGGTTTGCCCGGCCGTTGCCTTTGCCGCGAGTTGATCGCCGTTCGACTCTCGAATTTGTTGCTTCAATGGCTGAATTGCAGGAGCGGGCACAGGCATTCGATCTGGCGATCGAAAATATTTACGGGCGCACACGCCGAGTTTTGGCGCGCTATGCAGGCGTTGATTACAACACTTCGCGTGCGGAGATTGCGGCGCGGGTCGCGTCGCGCTCTTCGCTCGAGGCCCATCGGCTGGAAACGCTGATGCGCCAATCGGAAGAGGCAATCAATGGCGCGCCAATCAGCGAGCGGCAGTCAGTTCAATTAGTGAAGCGGCTGCGCGAAGTTGAAAGCGCGCTGGGCCTGCGCATGCGTTCGCGCGAAGCGAAACAAACCGCGCAAAATATTTGATTGAAAACGATCTTTGAGCTTTGTACTTTGCACTTCGTACCTAGCCTGGTAGTTTGATCTTTCTATTGCGCTCTTCGCCTGAACCGGTTTAGTGTCATAAAAAAAGCAAAGTACAAAGTACAAAGTACAAAGCACAAAGCTCGAAGTTCAGATTTCAAATTTCAGATTTCAAAGTCAGACCGAAACAAAATGATTGAATACGTCTCCTCAACTGTCGAACACATCCGGCGCGAGCTGAGAAAAATAATTGTCGGCCAGGACGAGCCTATCCAGCAGATCCTGGTAGCGCTGCTTGCCGAGGGTCATGCGCTTATCGAAGGCGTGCCTGGCACCGCAAAAACGCTAACCGTCAAAACGCTTTCGCGCATCATCAACGCGAATTTTGGCCGCATCCAATTCACGCCCGACTTGATGCCCTCCGATATTACAGGCACAAATGTTTTCAACGTTGCCACCTCAACTTTCAACCTGCGGCCTGGTCCAATTTTTACCGACCTCCTGCTCGCCGACGAGATTAATCGCACGCCGCCCAAGACACAGGCTGCGTTGCTGGAAGCGATGGAAGAGCGGCAAGTAACGATTGATGGGGAACTGCATCGCCTCTCGCCTATTTTTACAGTGCTCGCGACAGAGAACCCGATTGAGTACGAGGGCACTTATCCGCTGCCCGAAGCGCAACTCGATCGGTTCATGTTGAAGATTCTGCTGGACTATCCGCAGGAAGAACAGGAGCGTCAGGTCGTAGCCAACTGGGATGCGGGTTTCAACTCGCGCCGGCTGGCTGACGTGGATATTCAGCCGCTCAGCGACGCGGATGCGATCGGTCGTTGCCGTCACGAAGTGGTCACCGCGCGCATGGAGCCGGGCGTGCAACACTACGCCGTCGATCTCGTGCGGCGAACTCGATCCCATCCGTTTATTCATTATGGCGCGAGTCCGCGCGCTTCGGTGGCGTTGTTGTTGTGTTCGAAAGCGCTGGCTGCAATTCACGGTCGTGACTTTGCCACGCCCGACGACGTGCGCGATATTGCACGTCCAGTGTTGCGGCATCGTCTGACCTTGCGCGCTGAAGCGGAACTCGACGGCGCGACGCCGGACGCGGTCATCACTGATATTTTGAAATCGGCCGAGGTTCCGCGATAGTTGGGATTGATGAGAACGAAGAGCGGGGGGCAAGCCCACCTTCCTGACCTGAGAGATCTTCCACGTTGCTCATTGCACCTCGATCGAAAGCCGTCCAACCTTCGCGTTGACGGTCAACAGGTTAAGCTCTGGGTCGGGAAGGCGGGCTTGCCCCCGCTCTTTTGTTTTAGCCTCGAACCCATATCAAAATGCGTTTTGTTTTTAGCAAACTGTTCTACCTACTGATCGCGGCAGGCTTAGTTGTGCTTTCCTTTTCATGGGGACGACCGTGGCTGCGTTGGGTTGCGCTCGCCTACGATATAGCGCTGATAGTTCTTGCCATAGTCGACGCGCGTCGCAGTCATCTTCCAAAAGAAGTTCGCATTACGCGCGAATTCAGTGGACGCTTTGCTGTCGGGGCCGAAACACAAGTCAGT
>WNFO01001689.1_pt1 | contig 20894 bp, 19 predicted proteins | sample 5400251 | NCBI WGS metagenome assembly WNFO01 (sample SAMN13153354, study PRJNA577476) | soil metagenome | isolation source: 100 cm saprolite under Madrone tree | place: USA:California | collected 2016-06-14
TGTTGCGTCATGACGTTTGCCCTTCTTTATTCTTGCGCTTGATTCTCGTGTTCGAATCTCGAACCGCCCGCGAAGGCGCTCTCGGGGACTTTTCCTGCCACGGCGGGAATCCTAATTTTCGCGCAATCCCCACACCCGCGCAACCGACAATTTGGCTGGGTCCGCGCGCCCGCGGCGCTTATCTCCAACGGGCAGATTCGGAGTTTCGGCAACTACAAACAGTTTGATTCGTGCCTGCTCGCGAGGAACCACCGTCCCGAAGGGGCTGCCGTGAGGTTATTCCTCTAACTCTCATGCTTGCTCTGGCCTCCTGGCCTTTTGCGCGAGACATTTTAATTGCAGCGATGGAACTAGAAGTCCGAGAACGAAAAACCGCGGGTGCAAAAGACACCCAAGTAATCCCCCTGCCCTGCTTGAACGGTTTGATCCCATAGCAGTGATCATAAGCGTACCGTGATGAGTAGTCTGAATTTCTAAGGTTCAAGCCGCTCCGCTATTTTCCCCGCCGACTTGAGGTAAGATAGCAGCCTGTGACGGCGCTACCGCCCAACGAACAACTAAAGGACCTGCGCTCGCGGCTGGGCATAACTACCCGCGATGTGGCGGAATTCAGCCTGCGCATTGCGGAAGCGGAGGGCAACCCGGAATTCCAAATCTCCAACGCCTGGCTTACGCAAATCGAGAATTCAGACTCCGTCCCGAGCATTTTTAAGCTGTACAGTTTGAGTGCCATCTATCGGATGAAGTTCACCGACCTACTGCACCTCTATGGGCTGGACCTGCAGAAGTTGGGGTTCCATCAGCTTGCTGCCCCGCTACCACACACCCACCTAACTACCCTGGAAGTCTACGACGCGGACCGCACAGTTGCTTTTCCCATTCGCTTTGACAGATCCTTCGATCTGGACAACACCAACCTTCTCTCGCGCATGGTGGAACTTTGGGGAGAAGTGCCGATAGCGTTGATCCAGCACCTGGACATCCGGCACAGCCAATACGGCTATGTCGGCCTGCAGGATTACACCCTCTATCCGCTGCTGCGCCCAGGTTCCTTCGTACAGATCGATTCACGCGTGCGGAAAGTGCAGCCTCTTCGCCGGCGGACCGAATTTGACCGTCCCATCTATTTTGTGGAGCTGCGCGACGGCTACGCTTGTTCTTGGTGCGACCTTCTGGATGACCAACTCCTGCTGCTTCCTCATCCCCTGTCACCCTGCAACGCGCGAAAATTCAAGTATGGTACCGACGCCGAGATCGTCGGGCAGGTAACGGCTGTGGCCATGAAACTGAGTGACGTTAGTGACTCTGCTCCTGACGGAAACGCAAAATTGCCAAAGAGAGTCTGAGGTTGGACATAAAGAGCCGCGCGACGGTGAGATTCACTTCCGTAGGAATGGCGACGCGGTAGGGCTCCAGCCTCTGCCAGGTGCGCAAAAACTCCTGCGGGTTCTCCCGGGAAGAACGCAGATAAACCACTAGGTCGCTGGCTAAGACTTCCAGTGAAAAAGAGGAAACCTTATAAAAGGCCTGCCGGTGGGCGATTTCCAGCGCTTTGCGTGCAACCTCCGGGCTGAAGCGGCTGGCCAGTCCCTCGTGATAATAGTTTCCCGTGTTGTAATCGCGAGTCGAGGCCAGATAGATCAGGCGGCCAAGATCGCAGCAAATCCTGGATAGTGTGCGGTTCAAGAGATCGTCGTAGGCTTCTTGCACCGGCACGAGTTTGACCGCGACAGTCATACTCACCCGGCTCCGTTAACCGCAGACGCGATATGGCTGAAGATCACGCATCATCCATTTCGCGCATTCGAACTCCGGATTCGAACTCCCTCAGAACACTGCCGATGCGCTGCGTAAGTCTGTCCGCATACAGGGCGATAGCGTGTAACTTCTGCGGGCCGGCTAGCCCGATCAAAAGGAAAAGAACTGCGCAAAGCAACCTAAGCTTGGCATATTGGAGGAATATCCTGGCCTCCATCGCGAATTCGATATCTGCACTCAGGCGGCTGGCCTCCAAATGGCGCCGCATGATTCGGCGGATGACCGCCGAAGTTTGCTGAACCCAAAAGAGCGCCACGGCATTGCGCTCCCGGAGGAAGTGTCTTTTCAAATCGGGCGATTCCAATCGCAAAATGAATGCGAGGTCTTGCCCTGAAAAGATTTGCGCGACAAACTCCGGCGGGCATACCTCCGCGGCGTCGTCCTGGTCAGGCAACCAGGTGTCCAGAACCGAAGGCAGACGCCGCGATGAGGAGTCCGCTCTGATCCACACCAGTATCAGCAGGAGAAACACGACGGCGCCGATCAGCGCGCTGGAAGTCCCTATCACGAGCGCACCACCTTCGCCAGGTAGCCGCATCCCGCTCGCAATTGCCGGCTCGTCGCCGCCGCCATTCTTTGGTATTGCTCTTCCAGACGCACTGCTCTTCTTGGCTCAGGATTCGGAACATAGGACCACAGATGCACGGCCCAGATTCCGAGAACAACAAAATAGGAAGCGGGGTGGACGTACGACCAGAATTGGCGAAACTTCTCTCCGCCAGAGGAACGCAACGTTAACCAAATGATGCTCTCGCCAATGAACAAGCCATAGCCCAACAGAACGCCTCTGAGATTTCTGCCGAACGGTATCGAATAAAATAAAAACAACACCACCAGCGCAACGATGGCCAGGGCCTGCGCCATCCGTAAAGGGCGCTCCAGATCCATGGTGGTGGCTATCAGCCACCAATGGGGGTCATTCCAGGTCTCCACGATTGCTTTGGTAAACGCCAGGACGAACGCGAAGGCCAGCAGATTTCGAGCCATTCGTGCCGTCCCGCGATAGGCGGCCAGTCCCACGCGGTAAATCTCGAAGACCACACCGCATCCGACCAAAATGCCTAGCCATTCCGTGATCCAGTAAACGGATGAATAAAGCTGCGGGCGCAAATGGTAGACAGAAAACCGTAGGAGAGACTGCAACCAGACGAAGAGGATATACAAGAAGAAAGCCGGATAACGAGACAGCAATTGGCCTCGAAATCCTCGAACCAGGAGTAGAGCTTCGAGTGCGATGCCGCTCCACCAAATGGCTTGGCCGAGCATTTTCCTCCGACGCCGACCTGGATCGATCGCGCGGAGCCAATCCTAGCATGCGGAAGGGGAAGGACGCGGGCGACCCACCCCTCCTTAGAATTCCTTCCTAGGAAGCTACCCCAAGCCATGGCAGTGGTTTTGGCGGCGGCACTGGGTCCGTTCCATCGGCCCTCAGGGTAACCACGCCGTGGGACTGAATTGCGGGCAGATTGTGCTTTCCTGCGTTCAAAAATGGAACTGGGACCACCCCCGAAAAAACAGCCACGGCAGCGGCCACAACCAGCATATAAAGCGCTTTTTTGATGCGCAGTTTCGTCATTATCTATCTCCTCGAAGGAAGTAGGGACGATTGAAGGCTTGGATCGTGCCCCCCATTCGTGCCCCTAACTAGCCTAGGAGGGAAATCAGAAAGGCGGGCGGCCAGCAGTCATCTGGTTGCCATCCCAACCAGAACTCGAGTAGTAAGGTCTTGCCAAGGTAGCAAATACGCGGGATCGCGAGAGAATCGCGAAGAACTGCAGCAGCGGAAACACAATGCAACTGCAACATACACGAAACCGTAACATCGAGAGGCCACGTGCTCATTAGCGTGCTCCCGGTAACACCCGTCAGGATTTGCGATTGGGTCGTTTTTGCCTGAATATCGTGGGTTTGCTACCTGGCACTCGCCGCCGAGACTTTTCTTGGCTTACACCTTTAGTAAATGTTTAATCATCGAGAATCGATTCCAGGAACATTCCGGGGCCTCGGCGACAAACCCGTAATTCCCGATTGACTTCTGCCGATTGCGCCTCAACGGTTGTTATCCCAAGCGTGCCGGAATTTGTGGGCGTCCAACTTCCGTCCCGAACGAATACTCCATCAAACCCGATGTCCGGCCGGAACTAAATATTTGGTGGTGCACCGCAGTTCGTGCGGAGGGAGCACGAAGGCCGGTCGCCTATACCGCGGGAGGGGAAGATCCTAACATGAGGGTATTCAAGGGTTTCGCGATTCTTCTTACGGTAACGATGATCTCTGTCGGAACTTTCATGCTCTACGACCCCATGGCACAGCGGAGCGCAGCAGCTTCTGACAGTGTGATAGCCGGCGCGGTGCTCTTCTCTCTGGCTCTTACCTTGCTCTATTTCCTCTCAAGGCCGGCGGCAAAATGAACCAGCAGGAACCAAAAAAGCAGGAGGCCGCCGTCGGGACGGAATGCCGGGCTGAGTTCATTTTTTATGCGCGTAATCAAGCGGGCAAGTTGCGCTCCGTGGAAGTCCTCGGAGATTACGCTTGTGATTTCAGAAGGCCGGACTGGGCGCATCGATGGTCGGACTGGAATTTCGGCCAGAACCCCTACCTGAATCTCTTCCTATGCGCCAAACACGCCCGCGAATTCGGTCTGATGTGAACGATCACCTGGATCAAAAAGGACCAACCCTGACCATGCCTGGCCTGTCAGCTGGCGTCCACTCGGCACGTAGCGGTTCTCCAAGCGGCGGCGCGAAAACTTTTTGATTGCGGCACGATCGCTTGCGTCCGCCTCATGACGCGCGGCCACGATGTTTCGAGAATTCAGTCTCGGCGCCTATTGTGGGCAACTTCCGAACTCAAGTAGGAATTCAGGGCTTGGTAGTACTGCTGAACCCTGGCTGGATTCGATTCTTCTTGGATCATGGTTGCCAGGATGGGTTCCAGGAATCGGCCGTACATCTTCAGTGTCGCGCTGTCGTGCTTGACTAACGCTCCCTCGACCGCCTTTTCCGTCGCGCGGGTAACGATTTCAAGCCGTCCGACGAAGACGCGCACGGTTTGTGAAGGAGCTGGATTGATCGAAAGTGGCAGCACGCCGTCTACAAATGCGGTGGGCACGATGTACAGTAACCGGCTACCTTCTTCGAACCAGGAACCGCGCCAGGTTTCCAGCATCGCGTGCGCCTCATCCTGGTAGAGGCCCTGGGCAACGAGCATTCCTTCCACATCTCTGCCCAAATCGTCGATCGTGGCGGTAAGCTCCGGTACACCGAGAACCACATCCTTCCGCAGCGCGCCGCCGATCCGATAGCCCACTTGCTCTCCACGCCGCTCCAAGAGAATAGTATTGGGAATCTCTTCCTCGCTGCGATTTTCGACCAGCAATTTACCCGCGGTGGTGAGCTTCGCCGAAAGGGGGACGGGAAAAGTGGATACGCCGCGGTAGAAAAGAAACTTCTCTTCTTGCTCGCCGCCGGGTGTCTTCACGCGAAGGGGTGTCGAAGAGGTCATGCGGGCAGCATAATAGTGGTTGTCCAGATTTTCGCGCGGGAATTCCGCTCTCAGACTGGGCGAGACGATCACGGAATCCCATGCAATGCTCCCGTCGGGGTGCGGCTGGTAGAGAGTGCCATCAAAAATGTTGGCGGCAGGCTCGATGCGGCTGGCGCGAGGATACCACTCGGTGATGACCCCCTTGGAGAAAGCCACCTTAACCGAGACGGTCTCTTCCCGCGAGTCATAGAGATAGAGGACCGGAGTTTCCATACGCACCGTGCCGCGCAAGCCGAGCTTGAAGCCAGCATTCCGAAAATGCTCCACGAAGCCGGGCAGGTCCGTGGACCCGGTGAGCGGTGACCATTGGGCTGCCCTGCCGGTGCTGTCGGCGATGGATGTAAAGGTGCCCCACTCGTGCGCTGTGAGTCTAGAATAGACCGGGCCGGGTTCCCCGCCCAACGTATGAGGCAAGAGGGCAAAGCAGCAAGTAACCAGAGTGTAGAGCGGTAAGAGCAGTGGTTTCCGTAGCATGGCTGGCCTTCCTGGCACCGTCGACGTTTGATCCGACTAGCCAAGACGCCCAGCGGTCCAGAAGTGTTAACCAAAGCTGGAAAGACGCGCGCTTGAAGCCGGCAGCCTAACCATCCCGATTTCAGTGATAGACCGCTTCATCGAATAGCATGGTCAGATCGCGACCGCTGGCTTTTTCCATCGCCCGTTCGAAATCTCTGGAGTCCACTAGCCGGCGCGCATTACCGGAGGTGTACAGACCGATCCCTTGCCAGAAAATCTCGTCGCCCAGCTCCATCCTCAGATGGTCCAGGAACAAAGCTCCTTTCACATACGGGATTGGCCCCAGCGCCTCATGGGCGTCCTTCCACTTTTCCCAATGCAACGGGCGATCCTTCCCTTCTTCGCGCAATTTCCTCATCCGCTCCCGTAATTCCGCGATTTGCTGGTCGTACGCCGCGCGCCCCCGGTGCTTCTCGATATACGCGTCAGACATGAACTCCGCAAACCCTTCGTTCAACCAGAAATCGGACCACGAGCGGATGCCCAGCGTCACGCCCCACCATTGATGAGCCAGCTCATGGGCCATTAACTGCACGTCATCTTTGGCCGCCAGATCGGCAAGGTCGTCCTGCGACATGAGCGCCATGCCGGCGGCTTCTTGCCCCATGCTGGGTCCCGGCAAAAACGCTTGCGTGTAGTGCGAGTTCATCATATCCACCGATGCTGCCGCTCTCAGAAACGCATAGGCATCGGCCGTCCTGGCGAATGCCGCCTTATTTGCATCCATTCCCTGCGCGTAAATCGAAAACCTGTCATCGACCGCGACGGCAAGCCGCGCAACGGCAAAGCTAAGCAAATACGTTTGCACCGGATCGCTCTGCTCAAAAACAAAGTGATCGCCATCGCGGCCACGCCACTCTTTTCCCCGGCGCCCGGGTCCCACCGCCCGAAATCCGTTCGCACCGTGAGCGGGCGGCGTGAAAGGAACGGCAATCTCCAGCTGTAGCGTGGCGCGCTGGCCAGGCGAATTGTCACAGACCATCCACGCCTCGCAGTAAAATGCCGTCGCCAACCCTGCGCGGTCCGCAAACCACCGGATGCCTCGCCCTGCAGCCGCGGTGTATTTCAGCTTCAACCTGTGTCGGCCACCCGAACGCAAGCGGACACGCACCGCGTGCTCGGCCACGGTCACCTCGCCATCCGCAACGTCCGCACTGAGAACGTGCAAACCCGCTTGTTTCTGCCACTCGACCGCGCCCGCCTCGACCTGAAACTCGATGGTTTCATCACCCCGCAAGAGTTGCCGCTCGAAATCCGGCGCCAGCTTCACAGAGTAATGTGTGGATTGCGCCGCCGCCGCTGCAACGCAAAAAGCGCAAAAAATGTAGTACAAAGAACCAGTGCTTAACAGACTACGGAGAGACATGCGCGAAAGTATATCGCGGCGAGGAGATGCACAACCGATGTAGAACTAGATTACAGTATTTATAGTATTAAAATGGCTTTGGTGGTGGTGGATTAGGCGGCGAGTCGGTCTTGGGTCAACAAATGCGTCGGGACTTTGCGCAGATCCCAGACGATGCCGAACCAGGAGAGAATCTTCAGGGTGTAGTAGGTGATATCGATTTCCCACCAATAGAAGCCCTGGCGCGCCGAAGCCATAAAGTGATGATGGTTGTTGTGCCAGCCTTCGCCGAGGGTGAGCAGGGCGAGGAGCCAGTTGTTGCGGCTGGTGTCGGTGGTCTGGTAGCGGCGCGAACCAAAGAGGTGCGAGAGCGAGTTGATGGTAAACGTATCGTGCCACAGCAGCACCGTGCTCAGGCAGAACCCCCAGACAAACAGCTGCCATCCGCCGATCAACCACAGCACTGCGCCGAGTATGACCGGCGGCACCAGATGGTACTTATTCAGCCAGCGCAGCTCGGGAAACTTTGCGAAGTCGGCGATGTATTCGATCCGCGTGTCGTTGTATTTATCGGAAATGATCCAGCCTACGTGCGACCAGAAAAACCCGAAAAGCGTCGGCGAATGCAAATCCAGTTCCTGGTCAGAATGCCGGTGATGGTGGCGATGATGCGCCGCCCACCAAAGCACGCCCTTCTGCGAAGAGGTCATGGCCATGAAAGCGATCACGAACTGGAACACGCGACTAGTTTTGAACGAGCGGTGCGAAAAATAGCGGTGATAGCCCGCGGTGACGAAGAACATCCTCACGACCAGCAGGCCGAGGCATGCCACCAGGTAATACCAGTGAAACGGCATGAAGAAAATTAGCAACGAGGCGATGTGAATGAGCGCAAAGGGCAAGGAAAGAAGAACGGAAATCCGCGAGCCGTTCGGGAGTGGTATAGACAAATAGCGAGAAGCTGAAGCCATCCGACAAAACCCTCCGCGTCCAGGGTGCGACGCTTATAAATACATCTTTCCGCGAGCGCAAGAGGTCCAGCCGGAACTTCGCGCCACGAATCAACAATTTCAGTGTACGGTCGTGCGGAAGAACGGTCAAGGGCAGCGAAGTACAGGTTGCCTTAGTGTAGAGGCCCGAGGGTACAGGTTGTTGGTAAAAAATCGCAGATTCACTTTCACTAACATAGGCCGGCGCTGCGAGCAGTCTCGCAAGAATTCTTTCCAGGGATTATGCTATCGTCCCTGTGCACCGATAGTGTCAGGAGCATTGGACCCTGAACGGCATGGGGGCCCCACAAGAAATGGCCGAACGACCGGTACTGGTTGGACTCATCCCGCAAGTCGTGGTAATCGATGAAAGCGACCAAGTCTCGTGGATCTCCGACGCAGGCAATTTGCGCGTCGAATTCGATGTCAACCGGTGTCCGTTTTCGTCGAATGTTTATCAGGCGCCGGCCGGCATGCGGCTGCTTAGCGGCCCGCCGCGCCCCGGCAGCAAAGCAGCTACGTACAAGTACCGCTTATGGCTGAACGACCAACTCGTGGGCCATGGGGAAGTCATACTGCGCGAAAAATGAACGTCCGAGAAGCGCAGAAAAAATATCGCGCACGAAAAACGGCCAGAAAACATCCGTGCTGAAAAGCCCTTCTTATACTTTCTTTGCTGGGCGGTAGCCCATACCAGACCGTGCCCGCGAGCAGAGCGACGTACAGACTCTTCGCGCTTTTCATCTTGGGTTATCGCTCCATCTGCGGCGGCTGATCCGACTGCCGGGTATATTCGAATCGAGGGCCTTAGACCGGCGGCCGGGTGGGCCTTCAGGGGCGCGGCACAGGTTTACCTAAGGTGCTATGAGCGCATGGATCGGTGCGGGAAGTTCGTGCGGGAACTTTAGTGTCGTTCGCGAGGAAACTAGGAAGTAGAGGAATTATTGCTGGCTAGAAGGGTGGGGTGACGTTACTTTGACGCCTGGTCTTGCGTCTTTAAGGATGAGAGGGCAGCTATGGGTATGGTCATGATGATGCGCGGCAAACCATTCTTGCGCTTAAGTTTGCTGGTCTTGCTGGCGGCCACGGCCGGCCGAGCGCAGGCGCCCGCGCCGGCCGCACAGGAACCAGGGCCTCCAGCGGCAGGCCAAAGAGCTGGACCAAACGAGGGCCAGGGCCAGCCGTTGTTTGGAAAGATCACGGCGATCAGCAAAGGATCGCTGGAGTTGGCCAAGCCGGACGGCCGAACGGTGGCAGTTAAGATTACGGATAAGACGGTATATCGCAAGGACCGCCAAAGCGCGAAACTCGAAGATTTCAAGGTTGGCGACATGGTCTTCGTCCGCGGGGAGGAGAATGCGGATCACAGCGTGACCGCACAGATGATCGGCGGTGGGACCGGCGGGATAATCGGTGGCCGAGGGTTCGGCGAATTGGGAAAGGATTTCGTTGTGGGAGAAGTGAAATCCGTCGACGCACCGAAACTCACGGTGCTGCGCCCGGACAACGTCACACAAACTCTGGAGCTGAATGAAGAGACCTCGCTGCGCAGAGGACGAGAGAGTATCACGATGGCAGACATCCAACCGGGCGATCACGTGGTGGTGCGCGGGGCCGTCCAGGATAATGCCTTTGTTCCGAAAAATGTAATGGTCCTTTCTCCCGAGCAATGGAAGCAGATGGAGGAAATGCGCAAGAGCAGTGGAATGGGTCCTGCCGGGAGTGCGCCAGCCGCAAGTAAGCCGGCGACCGCACCAAAACCGCAGCAATAGTCCACTCGGGAGACCAAGATTTGAAGTCGATTGCTCGGGGCATCCTCATACTGCAATTCGTGGCCATTTCTCTTGCGCCGACCTTGCCTGCGCAGGAGGCGGAGCCACTCCCGACGGCGCAGTCCGCGACGGCTCCCGCCGCAGCGCCAGCCTATGAAATCAAAGGTTCGGCGCGAAGCGGCAAGACGCCACTGCCGGGAGTGACGGTTACCGCGGCCAACACGTTAACGGGGAAGAAGTACGCTGCGGCGACCAACTCCGAAGGCAAATTCGGGTTGTCGGGCATGACCCGCGGGCGATATGTAATACGCATGGAATTCATGGGATTCGCAGCTTTCACGCTAGAAGTGGTGCTGAATCCGGAGAACCCATCGGCGAAAGCGGAGGCCGAACTGATTCTGGCTTCTCGCCAGCAAGATCAGTCGAACAATAACAACGCGGCAATTGCGTCGGCAGGCCGGGGATTTCAAAGTCTGGCGATGGACAGCGCACTTTCTTCGCTTGCCGGTGGAAATTCCGGCTTCGGCGGAGCGGGTGGGCCGAGCGGGGGCCCGGGCAACAGCGATCTTTCGAGCCTGCCCCTCAATGGCGCGGGGGCAGAGGGGCCCACGGAGTCGGTGAGCATCAGCGGCGCACCGGGACGGACACAGGACTTCGGCGGAGGCAACGAAGAGGATGTGCAACAACGGATTCAAGAGTTTCGCGATCGCCTGCAACGCGAAGGCGGTGGTGGCGGCTGGGGTGGCGGCTTCGGCGGACCCGGCGGGGGGACGATCGCCCTGGGCAGGATGCCAAAGGGCTTCAACATCAATCAGCCGCATGGGACGGTGTATTTCTCCGACGATAACGCCGGATTGGATGCTCGATCGTATTCACTGACCGGAATTGAATCACCGAAGGCCAATTACAACCAAGCTCATTTCGGAGTTAACATCGGTGGGCCGCTGAATATCCCTAAGATCTTCAACGGGGGCAACAAATGGTTCTTTTTCGGCGGGTGGAACGGGTCGCGCGGGAGCAATCCGTACGATGCCTTCTCCACCGTGCCGACACCGGATGAACGCCACGGCAATTTTGCGGGGGCGACCTACAATGACGGTAAGCCCATCCAGATTTTCGATCCTCAGAGTGGACAGCAATATCAATCGAGCGGCTTGCCGAATGGGATCGATCCGTCCTTGATCAGTCCGGCAGCCACGGCGCTCCTGCAGTACATCCCGTTGCCGAACATTCGGACGACCACTTCCGGCCAGAACTTCCATTACGTGACCTCTGCGGACAGCAATTCCGATGCGGTGATTCTCAGGCTGGTCCACAATTTTGGTGCAAGCGGTGGTCCCGGATTCGGTCTGTTTGGCAATGGGGGCGGTGGAAGCGGCGGGGGCAGGCGGCGCTCGCAGAACAATATCAATTTCGGGCTGAACTGGTCGCGCAGCTCGAGCAACATCGTGAACCCTTTTCCTTCACTCGCGGGACCAACGGGAACCCAAGGGCTCAACGCCAGCGCAGGGTGGACCTATGGGAAAGGCCGCGTCACAAGCATGTTGCGGGTGAACTACAACCACAATCATGTCTCCACAGCTAACTTGTATTCGAACGTCACTGACGTTTCCGGACCGAATGGCGCAGGGATCGGCGGGATTTCCGATGATCCGTTTGACTGGGGATTGCCGGGAATCAGTTTCACATCGTTCGGCGGTCTGAGCGACCCGACACCTCGCCGCGAGCTCGACCAGACCTATTCCATCTCGGAAACGGTTTCGTGGAATCGCGGAAAGCACAACTGGCGTTTCGGCGGAGACTACCGCCGCATCTTGCAGAGCTTTCGTTCGGCAAGAAATGCGGAGGGCAGTTTTGTGTTTACCGGGTTCGCGACATCGCAATACTTGACCGGGAGCACAGCACCAGTACCCGACACGGGTTCCGATTTTGCGGACTTCCTGCTGGGTTTTCCGCAACAAACTTCGCTACAGTCCGGCGCAAATTCCTACAACTTCCGGGCCAACGCGTTTGATTTCTTCGTGCAAGACGATTGGAGATTCCGTTCGAATCTGTCGTTCAATTTAGGGCTGCGCTACGAGTACAACGGACCTTATACCGAGGCCGAGAATCGCATCGCTGATCTGGACGTGGCGGCTGGTTTTACAACTGCCGCGCGTGTGCTGCCCGGCAACGCCGGGCCCTTCAATGGAACATTTCCGGCGTCGCTCGTCCGCCCGGACCGCAATAATTTCGCCCCGCGCATCGGGATTGCCTGGAAGCCGCAGAAGCAGACGGTGGTCAGAGCGGGCTACGGAATCAACTACAACCTGGCGCAATATGGGAGCATGATTCAGAACTTCGCGTTTCAGCCGCCGTTTGCGAGCACCGCGACGAACACTACGGATGTCAACGGTCTCATTGGCACGACGAGCCGCTTGACCATCACAGAGGGATTCCCCAGCGCCGGAAGCGCGGTGACCAACAACTTTGCCGTCAACCCAAACTATCGTCTTGGCTACGTGCAGATCTGGAATGTCGATCTACAGCGCGAGTTTCCTGGTGGGGTGGTGATGAACGCGGGCTACAACGGTGCGAAGGGAACGCGGCTGGATACCGAGCGCGCGCTGGTGGTCTCCGGCGGCCAACCATTTATTTACGAATCTTCAGAGGGAGATTCGGTCTTGCATGCGGGCTCCGTGCGCGTGCGCAAGCGTATGACGAAAGGGCTGGGGCTCGGAGCGCAGTATGTGTTTTCGAAATCCATCGACGACGCTTCATCGATCGGAGGCGGGGGCAGTGTTGTGGCGCAAGATCCATTTGACATCTCCTTGGACCGCGGGCTTTCCAGCTTCGACCAGCGGCACAAGTTCACGGGAAACTGGATTCTCGATCTGCCATTCGGTGAAAACCGGCGGTTTGTTACCAAGGGTGCCGGGAGCCACATTCTCGGCGGATGGCAGTGGAGCGGTGACGTAACGGTTGGTTCCGGACTGTACTTCACACCACGCGTGCTAGGGGGAGGGCTGGACATCGGCCGCGGCGTGAGCGGGTCGCTTCGCGCCAACGTCGTCGCGGGACAATCCATTTCGGTAAGCGATCCGACCGTGCTCAAGTGGTTCAATACAGCCGCGTTCTGCGCCCCCAGCGCCCCCTGTGTGAACCCGAACGGTTCCAAGTTTGGCGACGCGGGACGAAATATTATCGAGGGGCCGGGACAAGCTTCGCTGAACATGTCGCTCAACAAGACCATCACCATCAAAGAATCCAGCGCCCTTGAGCTGCGCATCTCGGCGAACAATGTCTTTAATATCGTGCACTTTACCTCCATCAATACCGTTGTGAATTCATTCACTTACGGGGAGGTCACGGGGACGAGCGGCATGCGGCGGGTCACCTTGCTGGCGCGCTTCCGGTTCTGAAGAAAGATGAATATGCCGCTTCCCAGAAAAATATTTTTGATCTTAACCGTTGCCGGGCTGCTGTTACAGGCGACCGTGCCGGTAATAGCCCAGCAGAGCGGACAAGCGGGAATCAATGGGCCACGCATTCAGGTTTCGAGCGAACTCGTGCTGGTGAATGTCGTCGCGCACGACAAAAAGGGGAACCTCGTTCGGGACTTGAAAAAAGGAGATTTCACGCTCCTGGAGGATGGGAAAAAGCAGGAGATTGCCACTTTCGATTTCGAGAATGTAGACGAACTGGCGACCGCCGGCCCGGCGGAAGCGGCCGTATCGGGTGTTGCCGGGGGGACGCTGCTCAGTGCTAGAAAGCAGGCCGAGCCGTCGCTGGACGCGCGCGACCGGCGATTGATTTTGCTCTTTTTTGATTTTTCGGCCATGGATCCGGAACAGATTGACCTCTCCGTCGATGCCGCGAAGAAATTCGTTGATACCAAGATGCAGCCCGCCGATTTGATGGCGCTCGTGTCGCTGGCCACGAACATGCGTGTGGACCTGGATTTTACGGATGACAAGAGTAAATTGCTGGCGACCCTGACGGCATTCAATTCCGGACAGGGCCAGGGCTTCGAAAACGGCAGCACGGGAGGCGCGGAGGGGGCAGCAGAAACGAGCGGAGCGTTTTCCGCTGACGACACCGATTTCAACACCTTCAACGCCGACCGCAAGCTCCTGGCGCTGCAGTCACTGATGCAGGCGCTTGGCAAACTCCCGCAGAAAAAGAGCCTCATCTATTTCAGCAACGGAATCAGCCAGTCGGGCGCGGACAACCAATCGGCGCTGCGCGCCACGACCGCGGCGGCGGTGAGAGCGAACGTATCGATCTATTCTTTGGATATCCGCGGCCTGCAGGCGTTCCCTCCGGGAGGAGAAGCACAATCGGCCAGCTTGCACGGGCAATCGGCTTATTCGGGCCAGTCCGTGCTGAACGATCTGAGTGGAAACGCCGCTTCGCAGGAAACGCTGGCAACCCTTTCGTCGGACACAGGCGGCAAGGCGTTTTTCGATTCGAATGATTTCAGCGGCGTATTTTCCCAAGTTCAGAAGGACAGTTCCGCATATTACGTGCTCGGCTTTACGAGCAATAATCCGCTGAAGGACGGAAGATTCCGCCGGCTGAAAGTGCAGGTCCACCGCACCGACCTGAAACTCGATTTTCGCGCGGGTTACTACGCGGGACGAGATTTCGAACACTTGAACCGCGCCGACCGCGAGCAGCAGCTGGTGGACGAGCTGGACACACAACTCCCACGGGTCGACGTGCCTCTTTATGCCGGAGCAGCGTATTTCCGGCAAGACGACGCCCACTATTATCTTGCGGTTGCGCTCGTGATTCCCGGCTCGCAGATACCGTTTGTAACGGAAAAGGAAAAGGATAACGCGACCATCGACATCATCGGCGAGGCTCTGGAAGGCGGGAAGCTGCGTGTTGGGCAGTTGCGCGACACCGTGAAGCTGGCCGTCGAGAGCACACAGCAGGTCCGCCGCAAGAACGTGCAGTACAACACCGGCTTCGTACTGGCTCCCGGCAGCTACCACCTGAAATTTATCGTCCGCGAGAATCAGTCAGGCCGGATGGGCTCTTTCGAAATGGACGTGCAAATCCCCGACCTGCGCAAGACGCCGCTAAAAATGAGCTCGGTGGTACTGAGCAGCCTGCGCGCTCCCGCGGCGAACAAGAAAAACGGAGCGAATCCACTGGTTCGCGACCAGCTGGAACTTGTTCCGAACGTTACACATGTCTTCGCGCCCGACCAGCATCTCTATTTGCAGTACGAAGTGTACGATGCGGCAAAAGGAAAAAACCCGGCACTCCTAGGGGCCAACGTCCAGAACCGCACGGCCAAGCCAGCGAAGGATAGCATCCGCGTTTTCACCAGTATCGAGTTTTTGCAAGGCGCCACAAAGATTTACGAATCCAAGCCGGTGGTGGCGAACGAGGTGACCGCTCCGGACCGCAAGGCGGTCATTTTCCAGATGGATTTGCCGCTCGAGGCTTTGAAGCCGGGGCTATACCTGTGCCAAGTGAACGTGATTGACGACGTGGCGGGAAGCTTTACCTTCCCTCGGTTGCCCCTGCTGATCCGCGAATGGGCACCGAGCAAGCCCGCAGACTACCGCCCGGACGGGAACGTGCCGAGGCAGAGAGGCGATTCAAAATAAGAGACTTAGGATCAGTCGCCGGCGACGGCGCTTCGAGACATTTCGCGAGACATTTCGACCGATTCGGCCAAACCCCGGCGCATCGGCCCCAAGACAAAGGCCGGCACTTGGCGCTCGGGAGTCAGAGACACGTTGGTTGCTTTGCGGGGGAATTCCGTGCGGCGGTCCAGCCGCAACCCTGCTTCTTTCAGAAACTCAGCCGAAAATCCCATGTCTTCGGCGCGATCCACACCCCAAAACCAGAGCTTCTCTTCCTGACGCTGGAGGAAATCCAGAGCCTCTTCGAGTTTTTTCATGGCGCGATCGAAGGATGAGGCCAGATAGTAGATGCCCAGTGTCCAGGCATGCCGGGGGTAGTGGACCTGGATGCGCACGCAGTATTTCCCCGATTGGTTGCGGTCGATGCTGCAGCGATAGTCGTTGCGGGCGGCGGAAGTGCGGGCGGTCATATTGGTATCACCAATCCGTGGAGTCCTGGCGCTGGGTGGCCATGAGTGCTCTGCTCCGAATTCTGGGTGTTAGCCCCGGAACCCCAGCTCCGCCAGACCACAGGCGTTGCCGGTCGAATCCGGTTTCAAAGAAGACCGCTATAGGATATCGGGGCGCGCGTGGAAACACAAGTGCACCGTTCCAATTGAATAACTAGTTTATTTTGTGTAGTTTAGACTAGCCAAGAGTGCCGAAGCTCTTCAATTTTTCGGGCATGAGCTTCAGTTTGCCTTCCTGTTTTAAGCGCGTGTCCAAGGACGTCCGAAAGGCCTCAAACGCCAGGCTCCGCTTGGACTGCAGGAGCTCTTCGGTCAACTGCTTCTTTTGTTTGTCGAAATCGGCCGGGTTGGATTCTGTTTTTTCGACCACGCGATAGACCAACCAGCTCTGTCCTAGGCTCAAGGGGGCGGGCACGTCGCCTGTCTTCAGATGGAAGGCTACGGCGACCTGCTTGCCGCTCGCCGCGCCCGGGATGGACCCATCGTGCGCAATGGGATCGCTCGTTTTCGGCTCCAGGCCGAGAACTCGGGCTACGGCATCGAATTTCTCGCCGGCCTTGACGCGCCTGGCTAGTTCCTCCGCTTTACTCTTGGCCATCTCGGCGGACTTTTCTCTCTTGAGTTCGGCAATGACACGGTCGCGGGTTTCTTCGAGCGAACCCTGGTGTGCCGGCTGGATGGACTTCACGGACAGAACCACGTAGCCGCGATCGGTTCGAACCGGGGGGTTCAGCTCACCGATCCGCAAAAGGAAGATCGCATTCTTGGCTTCCTGCGAATTCGCGAGCTCCAACAGGGGGTCTGTCGCGCTGATGAGCCGCGTTTCGCCCACCACCAAGTGATGTTGTTTCGCCAGATCGTCCAGGGAGATCTTGTTGGACTGGCGGATGGCAGCGGACAACTGGTCCGACGTGTCGCTAGCCAGCTTATCGGCTTGCGAGAGCAAGAGCGGCATGCGCAGCGATTCCTTCACTTCATCGAACGGCTTGGTGTGAGCGGTCTCTTTTTCCAGTACCTTGATTATGTAGATGCCAATCTGCGTGCGGACCAAGTCCGAGATAGAACCCACGGGCAGGCTAAAGGCCGCCTTTTCGTATTCGGGTAAGGCCTGTCCCTGCCCGATCCAGCCAATGTCGCCCCCCTTGTCCTTGGCGGCGTCCTCCGAGTATTTTTTGGCCAGATCCTCGAACTTTCCGCCCTTCCTGGCCTGTTTTAAAACGTCCTCAGCCTTCTTCCTGATCTCCTCGACTTCGGCGTCCGTCTTTCCGCCGGTCATAAAGAGAATGTGCTCCACGTGCACGCGGTTCGGCACCTGATACTGCTGAATGTTGGCCTGATATTGCAGCTTGAGCACGTCATCGGAAACCTGGACATTCTGGCGGAGCTGATTTACATCCACAAGCGCGTAGCGCGCCACACGCCGTTCGGGGACCTGATATTTCGACCTGTTCTTTTCGTAGGCTGCGCGAATCTCCGCCTCATCCGGCGAAATCTTGCTCTCCAGGTCTTCCGGCTTGATCAGGGCATAGTCCAGCTTGACTTTTTCATTCTTGTAGCGGAACTCCTCCTGAAGTTCCGCAGGCCCCACGCTGGCGCCTGGACTTCGGCCGAATAGCGGTCCATGCCGACAAACGTACCACCGTTGAATGCCGTCGGAACGTATTGGCGAATGCGGTCTGCCCGCTCCTGGTCGGACACGGTAATTCCGAGACGCTTGGCTTCATATTCAATCTCTTTTTCAAATACGAGTTGCTTCAGGATCTGCTGGGCGTAAAGGGCCTCGAGGGGCTTCATGTTCTGATTCCGCTGCTCAATCTGGTTGAGCTGCTGGCGCACATCCTGCACGCTAACCGACTCGTCCCCGATCTTGGCGACGGTATCGGTGGAGATCTCGCCACTGACCGGCGACTGCGGAACGAGGTAAAGGAGCATGCTGCCTCCGAGGACCAGGACGACGACCCCCAAAAGGATGCGATACCCAAGCTTGCTCTTATCTTTTGCTCCGGCCATCCGATGAATCTCCCGCGTCCGTAGACAAACTCAACATTATAGGAGATACAGGCACGCGCCTCAAATAGAATCGTATTCCCCGTCCAGAGCAGGTAGATTCCAGTTTTTCAGCGTTCCCCGCCCGGTCGGGGAAGCCACCGCAAGAAATAGTAGACTGGAAGAAGCGAGCCACCGCAGACGGAGGCCGCGCATCGAAACCGCATGCCAATTCGCGCCAACCAAGAACTTCGAGTGTTTCTTGTTCTGAGCGGCGCGCTCTGGTCCCTTCTATGCGGGCTGAGCGGATCGTTTGCGCAGGAAGCTCCCATTAGGGAATCCCCCGGGCTTTTATCGCGATGTGCTGCCGATCCTCGAGCAGCATTGCCAAAGTTGCCACCACGCCGGGGGCATCGCCCCGATGCCCTTCGAAACGGTACGAACAAACATCTATCTTTCGAAACCGCAAAAAGGGGCGTTGGAAACGATTGCCAAGGAAGCGTATTTTTGTTGCTGGACTCGTGCGACGAATTGCCACATCGTTCCTCATGCGGGGGGTGCTTTCCGCGGATACCACACTCGCTCCGCAACACCAGAAGAAGTAGCGGCAATCGCAAGAGCCCGCACGAAAGAACAACAACAAGTTCAGTGACAGACCTGTCCTAAGGGACAGGCGAAGCGCCGTTGGGCCCGTGCGGCTGTGCTATTTGCAATTTGACTACGCGCGACACCGCAATTCCGTCAGGGGGAAACCGCTGTGCTACATTGGAAAGTTGGAGCTTTCCGAGCACAACTAACCGTGACGACACAAGCGCCCATCGATCCGAAATTCGCCTCGGCCCACCAAAAGGCGCCGCGCGTGGAAGTGTATTGGAAAGCGGTTACCTACAAGACGGTGATCGGTTACGTGCTATTGGCCCTGGCTATTATTTCCGCCGGGCTCTACCTGGCCAAACCGGACTTGTATCAGGTGCTCATCAAGAAGCTCACGGAGAAAGCCAGCGATCCCGAAAACGAAGCCGTGGCCGCCGATCAGAGACACGCCAAGTTCGTCAATCTCGACGGCAAAGTCCAAGTGAAAAAGGTAAGTTCGGTGCAATGGGTGGAAGCAGACTACCGTACCGTGCTGGATAAAGGCGATCTGGTGCAAACGGGCTCGGAGGCCAACGCGCGTATTACCTTTGCGGACGGCACGATTTACACGGTAAAGCCTGATACGCTGGTGACCGTCGAGGAAAACACCACGGAGAGCAACAAACCGACCAGCGTCGCCGTACGCATTAGCATAGGCCAGGTCGATCTGGTAACACCGAACTTCAGCTCACCGGATTCTAGGGCTGCCGTCAGCACCGAGGATGCCAACGCGCAATTGCGATCGAACAGCCGCATGGCGGTGAAAAATGACCCGGAGAAAAAGGAAAGCGAGATCGTGGTTTCGGCCGGCAGTGCGCAGGTACAGCGTGGCGCAGAAAAGATAGACCTCGCGCCGCGAGAGAAAATCACCATTCCCAATGGCGGGCCAATTCAAAAATCAAACGTGCTGGGACCTCCCGAACTCGTCGCACCGCTGAACCTCGCGCCGATCGTCGTGGAAAACCCCAAGACCTCGCCGGTTCGATTCGAATGGAAGCCCGTTCAGGATGCCGTATCCTATACGCTGCGGATCAGCACCACCACGATGTTTACAAAAACCGTAAAGGAAGCGCCGGTACGGGGAACCGCCGTGGAAATCACCGGGCTCGATCCCGGCGACTACTTCTGGAATGTCACGGCCACGGATGGAAAGAAACAGACCAGCGAAGTCAGCGAGATTTTTAAGTTTACGCTCGTGGCGCAAGGCAAGGCGCAGGCCATGCTGCTCGAGATTGACGCCACCCAGTTGCATGGCCACGTGGTGGAGATCGTGGGACATACGGAACCAGGAGCGGCGCTGATCGTGAACGGTCAATCCGTGCCGAACGTCGCCCCGGATGGAGCTTTCCGGCACTTCACCGAGCCGCTCGATCCGGGCCAACACACCATTTCAATTATCGGATCGAATCGCCGGGGAGGAACGGCGATGAAGCAGGTGCCCATCGTGGTTCCGAAGTAAGAGACCCGAAGAAGACCCCAGCGCCTTTGCGCTGGCCGTGGTGTCCGGAGACAATGGTTCGCGGGGCTGGCCAAGGTGGGGTCAGCGTTATTGCCGGCCGGACAGCGGAGCGTCTTTCTCCGCAGGGGGATGTAGGGATGAATAAGAACGGTTACAACATGAGGTCGGTGTTTAGTCTGTTTTCTTCTGACCTCGCGATCGATCTGGGCACTGCCAACACGCTGGTGTTCGCGCACGGCAAGGGCATTGTCGTGAATGAGCCTTCGATTGTGGCTATCAACAAGTCCACCGGAGAAGTGGTGGCCGTGGGCCGCGAAGCGAAAGAAATGCTGGGGCGCACACCGGGCAACGTCGTGGCCATTAAACCGATGAAAGACGGCGTCATCGCCGATTTCAAGGTCACCGAGAAGATGCTGACCTATTTCATCCAGAAGGCCCACAACCGGCGCGTGCTAGTGCATCCGCGAATCGTCATCGGCGTGCCGAGCGAAATCACTCCGGTGGAAAAGCGCGCCGTGCAGGACTCCGCGTATCGCGCGCGCGCCAGCGAAGTTTTTCTTGTGGAGCAAGCCATGGCCGCTGCGATTGGCGCCGGACTGCCAATTGAAGAGCCCTCCGGCAACATGGTAGTGGACATTGGCGGCGGCACTACGGACATCGCGGTTATTTCCATGAGCGGCATCGTCTATTCGCGGTCCGTGCGTGTGGCGGGCAACGAGATGGACGAAGCGGTCATGCA
>WNFO01001897.1_pt1 | contig 20873 bp, 16 predicted proteins | sample 5400251 | NCBI WGS metagenome assembly WNFO01 (sample SAMN13153354, study PRJNA577476) | soil metagenome | isolation source: 100 cm saprolite under Madrone tree | place: USA:California | collected 2016-06-14
CCCACAAGTAGTCGGCTTCACCTCAGCCAAGGACTCAACCATGGCACATGCGGCTCGCACCCATTTAAAGAGCGCTAGGTCTCATAGAGCATTATTTGTCGATCTTTTGCAAAAAAAAAAATAACTACGAGATTCTAAGAGTGTTTTGCGATGACACTGCTGCAAATAAAGACATTCATGTAATTAATCGGCGAATAACTCGGGCGAAGGCGGAAAGGTAGGATCACCGATCCAAACTAAAGAATAACGGGAACCAGTTTTGTCTCCTTCTGTGAGAAGCTGAAAAGCCACCCTGACTAGAATTGCAATGTTCAAAGGGAGAGTACGACAACTCGGAGGATGGAGCGTAAGTCAGAAAAAGACGGTTCCCTGCGATAAATCGCCATTCACCCGCGCACGATGACACCGACGTTGTTCTCATACCATATACATCGCAGGCCCCGGGCGCGCAACTTCACATCCATCATCGTGTCCCGGACGAGCTCCCCGACCTTGCGTGGGGAAAGAGCGAGCGGGCCCATTGGCGGAGCCAGCCTGCGATGCTGCCCTCTTTCTGAGGCCGCGAATCGTCGCGCGGATACCACCACCATGTAAGGGGTCGCAGCAATGGCTTTACAAGCACGGACGCGGTGCCCCTGAAAAGGTTTGCAGGTCACTAAATAAACGATAGTGAAGGCTTTAAACGGGACGCACCAAAGTGCACCCTGCAGCAGTGGGCTTATCGCATAGTCTCGTATCGTGATCCAGGCAATGGAATGCCAACGGGGATCCGCGGCTTCAATTTTGGCCAGAAGGGGAAAAGGCGGCCGTGACTCTCCGCGTGGCTACGGGCGAGGGCGAGAGAGGTGATATAGTCTACGCGAGAGCCTTCGTGCCAGTGCTGCTTTGACATGATAAGTTCGGAGAGGGTCGCGGAGAGGCAGTGCAGCCACCGCGGACCGTGTGACCGGAGCGGCATCAACCGAAATCGTGAGTGTCAACTCAACAGACAGACATCAACTTTGTCTGCAGTTACATGCGCGCGGTATATAAATTCGGAAGAAAAAAAAGAGACATCAACGAAAATAGATAGATAACAGTACAGAGCAAAGAGTGTCAACTGGGGACAGTCTAACAGAAAGGAAAAAAAAAAAACAGTTTTTACTGTTCAGTATTACTCGTCCTCATCCTCGTCATAATCTTCACTTCCTTCGTCGCCCTCGTCTTCGTACTCGTCCTCTTCGTCCTCTTCGTCATCATCTTCTTCAACCTCCCCAATATTCTTTGCTGGCTCCCTCTCTGGGGATCTAGTCCGGGTCCCTACGAGAGCCCCATTCTTCTCTTTTAGTGCTTCTTCCTCAGCTTCGAAGCCGTTATCATCGTCCAGGCCTACTTTCGTGTAGTCAACCCGTTTTCCACGCGCTTTTCCAATCGTGGGGATACCAGTGCCAAGCGCATCGGCATCATCTAAGTGTGGATACTTGGAATCAACCAGGCTGCATACATCTAGTAATCCTCACCATCTTCGTCGTCATCTTGGTTGAACTCATCTTCTTCGTCTCCTCCCTTACGGGGCCTATGATGGTTTGGAGCTATGTGACTTGTGTTCGCGCTAGTATGCCAGGCCAGCTCACTTTTTCTTGTGGGCGACCTCTTCAGACTCTGCCCTCCGCTTGCTTTGAGACGACATTGATTAATCTGAGCCTATACCTGGCAGCCCTAACGAGAATATACAATCTCAACTGACGCGCAAATTCCCAATCAGGATCCACGTCCCCACACTAGTTCGAACGTGTACGAACGTGCATCGGTAACTCAGGCGCCGTCCAATACGTTGAACATGCCACCACTGTACACTAACATAAAAAATGACTCATGAAAAATGGCTGTCCGACCAACATTTTTCACGCAGTACAGTACTGTACCCCCAATCCATATCATCCCAATCCATATCCTCTAATGACGTCACCTTTCCATCACGTGACCCCATTGCTCAGCTGGTTCGGGCACTTCGGCTTGGACTTTTGGATTGAGTGTTGCCCCATGGCCTCAACTCTACAGGATGATGATTCCTTTTAGTCTTTACGGTATGGGTTGGCGTAAACCGTGCCACCACATCTATCCTCTGCGGAAAGGAGAGCCAACCTCGGCGAGCCCATGGTCGACATCTGCGCTCGCCTTGCCTGAGCCGCGGCAGCGCTCCGCGGAACGGGTCTACAGACAGTATCCCAGTGCAATAGGAGGCCGTGTTTGGTGTTTCCATTGGGAACCATCACCATGTGTGTGTGCGCACGCTCATTGGGTTACCCTCATGGTAAGTTATTATGTTTAGGATACAAAGTTACAAACATCCTAGCTGACTTTCAAAAGTGTTTATTCCAGTGCCAGCGGTCGCGTCTAATAGCCTCATCATTCTTGGAGGTGCGAGTTCACGCTGACATTTTAAAGCACAAAAAATTGTGGCCATTAATCAAAACCTGCGCTCAAGAATCCCGTATTTACTAACAGGCCCAACAGGCCCAACACTCGATGAAGTAAGGTTATGTGACATTTTTCTCCGGTGATATCTGGCTGGTCCTACCTATTACAACGTTTTAAGGTTCCAGAACTAAGCCGTAGACATGCATCGGCGCTCTGTTCGGTCACATTCCACCCAGCTGCATCGGCAACTGCATGCACGCACACATACATACGAACGCAAAGGCTCTGCCAGCGAATTAAAATCATAGATTTCCAGACCGAAAACGTGAACGACCGGGAGGGGATACTATCCAAAATATGAAACTCCACATTCATGAATGAATAATTTTTGTAAGGGATGATGTTTTTGCGGATGTCTGCGCGGTCCGTAGTATGCCAAGCTTCGAATATAGCATCCGTCGTGTGTTCGCCGCGAAATTCGTTCGGTTTCGGTGTACCTGGTTTTCACCAAGTCCGGGTTTCATCGAGAATAAAACATGCGGAAGTAAACACTCTTGGATCATAAACCGACGGTAGTCAATATCGCCGCAATGGTGGTCGGATCGGAACTGTCTCTGGGACTCGGGATATCCCCTCATGTGCCGCGGATGCTTCGATGTATTCTCCAAAGTTAGCACACATCCCCCGACTTGCGTGTCCAGGGATGGGAGAAACCTGTAAACCGCTATATTGGAAGATGGTGTCACATAGTCTACATCATGACTACCGAACTTTCCCCCTAATACGCACCACCCTAAGGGAAGTGATGTTCACTAGTCACCGGGCGTCGTTAAAAGCGAAGCAGAAAGCGTGACCTGGTCTTTTGGAAAATGGAACGACTACAGACGAACCAAATGGGTGATCACGCTGAACCTTACTGTATGTCGGCATAATACATCTAGGCCCGAAGTGAGAACAAATTAAGCCTCGGCCGCACAAATGCCCATGGAGTTGTACTCTGAACCCACCGCGCAAAAGCCTTGTCAGAGCGGACTCGGACCGGACGGACATTTCTCCACGGAGAAACGTGCTCATGGATTGTATTATTTAAGCGGTCGCTTAGGCAACTGTACTAATATTGTCGCCGAAGTTAGGTGAAGATCGGTAAGAGCGATACGAGCTCGAATCGATTCCTCGAATTCTGGTGATATTATACTGTATCGCCGAGAAGTCGATGAAAAATAGCACACGCCAGGAGGCGAGCACATCGGCCCGATGTAAATAACCTTGTACAACGTAGTCGCCGTATGCTGAGAGATCCTGGCAAGTTTTTCGCCCTTAGCCCCTCCGTGTCACTAGCATCTAACCTTCATAGTCGACGAGCAAGGTACCGCCAGGCAATGCCGTAAAACCCCTTCCAGACAGACACGTCCTCAGAACCCATACGAGACGCAATAGGATCTGGGAGGTTGAGAATGTGGCGGGCGACGCCACAAATCTTGCTAAAGTCAGAGTCCTCCGAGGCGCAGTGGAGTACCTACGAGTGATATGTCCTGGTACTGAGGCATCAACGTCTGGCACACCGCCTTTCAGTCATGGGGGAAACCGGAGGTGGTGGGCTAAGGGTAAAAAAACGAGGTTTCTTCTGACCTCGATCCGATTGAGGACATTTCTACACCATCTGACAAGGGTTATGACATGGCTTTGAGAAGTTGAGATCTCTCTGCAGGAGTTATAATGCCGGAATACACGTGTCATGATACCCAAGCCCCCGACTCTTCAGTTTTTACTTTTCTCAATGCATAACAGAGAGATACACATCTGAGAATTCCCAAAGGAAGAGAAGTGTTTCGGTTCGTCAGGAAGAATTGAAATGAGCTAGTCATCGTCACCGTTTGGCCCCATTTGGCTGCTGGCTTGATTGTAGGTAGAAGGTCATTCCGTGGTCAAAGCGAGGATCCTGGGATACGCTCGTCGCCGCCTTCGATTCTGGGTATGTCATAATGATGCAGAAATATCGCCTACCTAAACGCCCAGTCCTTATAGAATCATGCATCATGCACAATAAGACATAGCAGCCTTCTTGCGAAACTGATGGAAGATGCATCCTCTCATGTCGTGGTGACAGGTAAGTGCTTTGTAACGTTCTGGGGTTTGCCACCTAATGAAGAGTTCGTGAAGACCGTGAATGGGGGTAGCTGGTGACTCAGCCACAATTCGGCACGGCACACTGGAAGACGGTGTTTGTTTATATTTGGACGATTTTTTAGTTAGCCCATCACTCGCAACGTAGACCCTTCCCCGTGGAACAGAACCGAGAATCGACCACAGCCTCTTCTGATATCATGGACGCGTTAACTTCGCATGTCAAAATCGACAATAGTTGACGTGGTTTTATCACCGAGGCTCCCATTATTCGAAGAGTCGGTGGTGCAAACACAACCTTGAGGGGGATGGCATTCTCCACCGCCTCCTCAAAGAGATGGCGCTCTCAGCTGACCCCCGGACGTAAAGGAAAGAGGAGCGAGACAAGAACATTAATATAAATGGTGATCATCGAAGGTTCTGTATGGTTATCACTTACGTTGGTAGAAGCTTTGCGCCCACTAACCCATGGGCGAAATCAAATTTCTTCCAGGATAATTCACATCGAAGCCATTTCCCTAATCTTTCGGTTGATTTTTCTTCCCTACGGTGATTCCCCCTTGCACTCCATTCCCTCTATAGGGCTTCTTTAACATTCGTTTTCCGAGATGCCACATAGACTCGCGGCTAAAATTGCCACTTACGTGTCGTAAAATGGGCGCGGTTCTAAAGCATAGTATCCCCCTCTGTGTTCTAGGCAAAAGAAGTTATGCTAACAGTCACTGCGCTTTATCAACACAGTACACCAGAAATTATGACGTTCGGGCGTAGTGGTCGTACCATGACATGCATGCCTCTTTCACCACCAACACATAATTGGACTTCGGATCCCGACTTCACCCTCGGGGGTATTGCGTATCCAGCCCCTCAATCGAAGCGTCCCTATTCGAAGAGAAAGAAAACGTCACTCGATCATCAATGGCTCTCAGGGTGCTGCCAGGAGCATCTTTGACGTCCCAGTCCTGGATTCCGCGTGAAATTTTCGATCGAGAATTTACGAGTATGGAAAGCACTTAGAAGCTTCCCGCGCCTACTGCACATCGACAGTAGGCGTAAATACATTTACGCTCAGTTTACTGCACAAAACTCAGGATCACGAAAGCTAGAAGCGAGACGAGAATGGCAAGTACCCTGCGGCACCGCCCGCGAGAAGCGAGCGTCATAACTCGGCATTCTCTGTGCCTTGATTTCCATTTCTTACCACTTCTTTGCGCTGTATGTGCACTTAGGGACCTATCGTACGCCACGCCCACCTGTGGGCGCAAACATAACGACGATAAATGTTACAGGGAAAATGTGGTGGGCTCGCCTGGACCCTCAGTGGGGCACCTTCTTTGGACGTTACAACGTTTATGCGAAATTAGATTCTGCAAGAACCTTATTGCGCCCGTCTGTCTGGAACGGTCGCTTCCTGCATCACATCGCAAATTGACAAGGCTTAGGCAAGTACTGTCGTACGTGAAGATCTAGCCAAAGCGCTTTGCGTTACCCTGTGCCTCCACCACCACCACCTCAGGGTCGCCTCGTCTCGAGTTTAGATCGGGACCCTTCCTCTAGCGCTTTCTTGCTACGTGCGGCTCGCTGACGGAGACCCAAGCTTGTGGCCCCCCATTTGGGACAAATCCCAGGAACTAGCTCTCCTCTTACGTTCCATTCGAGGCCTTCGTTTTTCTTTTGCGACGTCTGTTATACCTTGCGCTCCGTGCCGGCCCGCAGTTGCGATCGGCTGACAATAAGGCAATATTCTGCCCGTGAGGGGTCTTAGGCACTCGGCGAGCATTTGCCTGTCGAATACAGCCCCGTTCTCACTGGCATGGGGAAATTACCTCTTTAGTAAAGCTGAGAAGAACATTTCCTCTTGTTCACTCATGAAGCGACCGAGAACCTAGGCCGAGAACCTTCCAACGACCATGCGGATCAATTGTACAAAAAAAGTGGAAGAAAATCTGTTCTTCTTTCTTAACTCACACGAGTCAAGTTGCGTCCCTCGACGCAGTTGCACAATAATACTGAAGTTGTGCATATTTACCAATCTGCTCTCGCTACGCTCCAAGGTATAGTACCACCTTCTTGCTATCCAAGTTCTGTCCCCGCCCCTCTCCCTATCGGTATTATGCTGCGTGTCATACATACGTCATTTCTCAAAGTCCAGCTCCTTTACCCGCATTTTCGAATGCAAATCGCAGACAACGGCCATCACGACTACCATGCTGCCTCAGGCAAGTCGAGAAGGCTTCGATAGAAAGACTGGACTAAAGAGGAAGAAGTCGCCACGGCTTGTGCCTGCCTTCATTGCCGGGAGGGAGGAGCAGGTAGGATGTGGGTGGGTCCAATTTGATGATGTGTGACTCATCTCTCATGATTTCGCATCGCCCTTTCAATTTGGCCAAGGGACGGCGGGTGACTTTATGCCATATGGTATGGGGATAAGAATAGACGACTTAAAGGACGCGACAAGGGCCTTTACAGATGGGGATGTGGGCATCTTGTGAGGTAACGTAACAAATGGAGCTAAAGAATGCTAAACGAAGAGAGCAGCATCCAGCCTGACAAGTGACAGAGCTGGAGGGGACCGGTGCTATAACGAAAACGTCGATCGTTATGACGTGGGTGTGGGTTTGTCGCCCATATGGCATATGCCAGTGATTTATACTGCATAGTGCACAAATTGTCCAGGGGCTTTTTTGTCTTCTAGACAGTCTCTAGACCTCTTGCGCTCACCTTTCCGAGTCACGGATGCATATGATAGCCATACTGATCCAATTATGACGTAAGTGCAGCGAACGTGTACAATTAGCAGCGTGCCAACCCGGTGCCACAAGTTACTAAACAGTGGCATGTAGTACTAGTATGGTACAAGTACCGGGGCGCAAGATCCACGACTAGTGCTGTATGGCTGATGTCGATGAATGAACTGAGTGCCACCAGGCGCCAGTGGAGTGATTGAAACCCCTCTTACCCCAAGCTTGGGTAAAACACTCACCCAATTATGTTATGCTTACAATACGGAACGGAACGTTACGAGAATGTGAATTTGGGATTTGGATTCGGGATTTGAATTTGAATACGTTCAGTTTCTGTCTGTGTGCTGCTGTTTTTAACGGCATCATTAATTGCCAAGTGGAGTCTGACGACATCTCCTGTTTTCTCGTCCTCGCTTGCTCGCTCGCCGTGTTTCTGGTAACGGTGGAGTTGGAGTACGGTATGACATGGGTAGCCGTATGAAAAGACAATAATCTTATTAAGACCGAACGGAAATGAAAGCGAAATGATACTCGTAAAGTGCCAAACCCCGTGATGACGGGATTTTCATCACATCCAATACAGTACTGTCCAGTACCTCCATCCAGAACAAGACTTACATTCGCTTGCTATTCAATTTTTACTTAACTTATTGTGGTTCTTACGGCTGCTGATCATGAGGAGCGTAACGTTAACATCTATTCCGAGAGTCAGAAGCGAGCGATACAGAAAAGTGTATTATGTATGTATTTCTTGATGATGATTTTGATGGGGCTTATCATTGCGAAGCCCTTCGCGTACAGTAGATGACCGAGGCATCCTTCCTACTGATACTTGCTGTGTAACTACTGCTGTGTTCGTACAAACAAACAACCCCACAAACAAACTACTGCTACTGAGGAAATCGTGGCGTAAAAGAGATACCGATGTGAGTGAGCGAGAGGGAGGCAAAGCAAAGCGCCATGAGCACAGATGAGATAAAAAAAGAAAGAAAGAAAAAACGAATAAGGAAACAAATAACACAAGCGCAAAAGAGGAAGGGGTTAGAAAGAAATGGGACAGTGAGTTGGAAAAAAAATGAACCGAAATCATGTGTCATGGAGCGCCGCAGACTGATGAAGGATTGAGGTATCGTGACGGTGATCGTGAAGGCATGGCGTAAGAAAAGAAAACTTCTATACACAAACAATGCGATTTGCTATGAGGACCCATGAGTTGGAGTGCGGGGAAAAGAACGAAATGTGAAAGAAGAAAGGACACCGGAGGACACAAGACACAACAGCCGCAACAAAGGGGGTCAAGGGCCAACCGTAGGCGCAAAAAAGCCTCACGACTCGAGCGCCTTAGAACCCATTTGCGCCACCGCCGACTCCGTCCGTAGGATAACCTGACCAGTCGCTAGGAAACATGGGTGGATGGGGCTCAGGGAGCAACATTGGGGGATGGATATATGGGTTGAGGAAATGGTCGCCCTCATTCATCCCCGTCTGGCTATGCAAGAAGTCCATTTGTACATCGCTCTCGGGTGCGCAGGCCGGTGGGAGCATCGGGGGATGAATAAATGGCGATCCATGCGGCTGAGGAAGCATCGGTGGGTGCCAATATGCGCTGTAGTATCCGCCTGCGCCGGAGCTGCTGTTACCATTAGGGACGTTACAGCTCCCACTGTTCGGGCTGCCGCACCCGTTAGACGGTGAACTGCTGGAACCGGAATAGGAAAATTCCATCGAGTGTCGCGCAGACCCAGAAACAGATGTCGCACTGCTCGAGAAACCACTACTGTCTCCAAAGGACGAGAACGAGACGGCCGAGCTCGGAGGTTCCGTTGCAGAATCGTCGCTCATCCGCCTGCGCTTCGCCACACGCATCTCGGTACCGTTTTCGCCCTCGGACGTGTCACCGCTGTTGGTACTGTAGTCCGCAGAATACAGCTGGGACAGCAGATCGGGGTGATACGGGCCCGGGAAATTCGACAAATTGAGTCCAGGGTAACTGTATGTGTTACTGTCGCCGAGAGCGCCAACCAATTCACTCTGTGTTGGTGGCGCGTATCCAAATCCCCTGTGTCTGTGACTGGCCATGCCGTGATGATTACTGGTAGGATCGACGTCTAGATCGTCAAACGCGCTTAAGTTGGAATCGAGCGCGAGCGTGGGCGAAAGACAGCCATCCGCATCCCCGTTGGGAGACGGACGGCGCGATGCGCCCGGACTCGCGGAGGGTGTCTCGGAGCCGTGTCCACTGGCATGGCTAGCGCTGCCACTGCTACCACGGCGAGCGTCATGCCGGGAGCGTTTGCGAATCACGTCCGATTTCATCGAGATTGGGCGGGCAGAACCATGCAGTTTGAAACTTGGCAAAGATGTCACAAATCAGCGGTCGGCGCTAATACGAAAGTGCTAAGACTTACTACAGGCCGCAACTACGCATTGATAGGTAAAGATGGATATGGTAAGCAGCATTCAGGAATTGAGAGTAGGTGGGACGCCTACGCATTGCACACTGTCTTGCCTTCGTCATCCTTGCGCCAAAGCGGCGTGGCAGTTGTGTGACAATTGTAACATTGTGCTATACGCGTCGAATCAATTAGCTCACACCCGCAAGAGTGAGGAAGAGGCGCACCAATAATGTCAGAGGACTCTTGGCGAGGTGCCGCCTGAGAACGTCCCTCACCATGGTTATTCCTCATGCTCTTCGGGCGCGGACGCTTATGCTATGTCATGCATTTAGAGATGCAATAGGGACCTCGTAAGGCGGAGCACGTACCAGCTTACAGTAGAGCCCACAGGCGTTACAGTTGAGCTCATCATTCAGTCCGCGACGCCAAAGGGGTGTATGGGTGGCACCACAATTCGAGCACTCAGCCTTGACACCTCCAGGAGCGCTGTTGGCATTCGGCCCTGTCGGCGGGAGGGTCGTCGAGGCGTTGGTCACGCTGGCACCGGGGCCTGAGGAGCGCGTGGTCGCACCCTGGGTTCGGACGCTGAGGGTCGGTCGTGATGAACTGGGACCCGGGGGTGTATCGCTGGTGTGGCCAAGTTTTGCAGGAGACACTGTCTGTTCCTGTTGCGAGGCACGTCGAGCAAAGTGGGCTTGAGAAAAAGCGGGATGTTGGTGTTCGTATGCCTCGCTCTTCATTTCTGTTGCCAGGTCGAGCTGGCGGCCATGGGACTGAGGGTCAGTGGTCGAGGCAGGGGGGTAGGCTGGCATTGGCCACGCCTCGGAGCAGTCACCGGTCTCCATGAGGAGTTCATCAAGAGGGAGCTCGATAGTCGGGCGGATGATGTCGAAAGAGTCAGAAGTTGGGACGGTGTGACGGACGCCTTCGCCGTAGTTCATCGGGTTCGTGACTGTGGGGGTAGGAAAGAGAAGGGCAGAGGGACCAAAGTCGGTTGAAAAGATGGAGGGGAAGCGAAGCAAGATGTCTTGAGAGCAAGCACTGATTGTGGAGACGACGGTGGTGGGAGTGTCCTCCGTGTCTTTGCGGTCGTGCGAAGTGTGGTGGGTGTCCTTGTCATTTGACGAATCGGAGGGAATGGAGGACGAATCGGGTTGGGTGTCTTCTTGGGTGGCAGTAGACCGGGTGATGGGACGAGTTCGGCGGGTGACGTTGTCCTTGAACTCGGCCGAAGGCTTAAGATCCGGCTTCTGTACAGGGACGGCAGAAGCTGTGGATATTGGCTGATCGACTGAGAAGGTGAATTGCATGCGCTTGATGGTACCGGGCTGGCCATTGACGTTGGCCTCGCGGGAACGCTCCTTCTCTGCAGCACGTTGCCTGATGATGTCCGTTGAATGATTGCGCCTGAAACCGGGGGCCTCTAACTCTTCGATGCTCCTGAGCAGAAAGGCAATTAGAGGGGAGAGGCAGGGGTTAGGGCGGAGGGTCACTGCGAAGAGGAGCGGAAGGAACGGACCGGCCTTTCTCCTTGTCGAGCTTGTCACTCATCGACTTGCTCAGTCTCTTGAACTCTCGCTTTGACTTTGCACTGTCGACATCGACCATCAGGTTTTGCAGGTGCCATAGACGCCAGCTGAGATTCTCGAGACGCTGCCCCTGCTCGAGAAAACTGGCGACTTTGGTGCAAACCTGGGGGAGATGGGATTAAAGGGGGACGGGTGGGTCGAGACGAGACGACATACCTTCCAGGTCTTTGTGAGGGCATCTGCATCGCCAAGGTTGGAGAAAGCGATGAAGGATTTGTTGCCCTGGAAAGGATGAGGGATTACGGGGAGGAAGGGTTCAATGTGGAGCATGAGGGGCAGAGGAGGGGGGACCGACTTTGAACTTGAGATTCAAGATAGAAGGCATTTAAGGTGAGAGGGGGGGCTTGGGAGAGGGAGAGGGGACGGAGAGTCAAGTCGAGGAGGAGTATAACAAGTCGAGGACCGTGTTCTGTTATTTTTCTCTGCTTCGATCGACGTATTTTCCTTTCCAAACTCCGAAATAACACAGAAAGAGTATCTGCAGTCCGCCGATGCAGCCGACTTGACTCCGGCCGATGGAAGGGCTCATCAGACTCGCTCCTCGAGGCAGGTCATCTGAGTGCCACTCACACGAAATCCATTTCCTCATTCTCCTTCCAATGAATCCCCTCCCCTTCTCTCCGCGGGCGACCTCCCGCCACCTTTGACTCATGATCTCTGCCTCCACATATCACCCATTCCCTCCCTCGAATATCCTCCCTTCGCTTCTCTCCGCCCCGCCGCGCGCATCACTGCTCCCTCCCCATGGCCGATGTCTAACCAGTCCTCCTTCTCGCTTAGCCGCTCACTTCCAATCCAGAACACATGCCACGATTCTGATCTCACACGCCCATCTCCCGTTCGCTCCCCTGCTTCCCTATAACCCTCGACCCTATCTATCATCCTCTCGTTCCTGCAAGCCCATTTTCGCCACTGAAATCTGACACACAGCTCGACAGAGAACCTCCACCCAATCCTAGCTATCAATTCATACCTCTCCGCTTCCTACGCCCTCACGGCGGCCAACCTCAGCCTCGAGGTGAGATCTGGATCTCACCACCCATACTCCCTCATTTGGACACTGACGCCTCGCCTCACCTTGCCTGACACTTTGACGGCACGTCGGGCGACTACGCTCTTCTCTCTCTCTTGCCGCTCTGCCGTCTTCGTTTCGCGGTCCCCGATGTCCCTCGCACAACCGGCTAATTTGCCAGCAATTCAGGTACCTTGATCAATTCGGTCGACCGGTCCGGTACAGTAGTAGCTTCACCTCTTTAGCCAACAGGAACCATATACTTATACTGCGTGCGCGCGTGATGAATGTCATATGTGGCAAAGGCACCTATCCATCGTCCATCCTAGCAATCATTAGATGTGCGATTGCGCGAATGCGTATTATATTCTCTTGCAATGACCAGGCGCTATGAAATCGGGGCCGAACGCCCCAATCAACCAATCCCTGGGCGATCCATCCTACGCCCGTCCCCACATAGTAAGCGCCAACGCACAGGCGCTTTTCCATGTGCCTGCCTGCTCTAGAATGTACTTCTGTCGCCCTCGCACTGGCTCGCTAACCTCACTGGCCCTGTCTGTTTCGCACCCAACTAATCCCTGTCTAGTTAGATAGTGACGCTTTTTTCCGCGTTCCAAATGTGAATTCTCATCGTGCCTCGAGCTCAAGCCGAGGCAAGGCGTGTCCCCGCTTAACACTTGATTCGATACACACGCGCAACACGACATGCTAATTATTGACCTGACACGAATATATCGCATGCGAGGGCATATTATTTAACTCGACTGACTTGGCTATAAACTATATTAAGAATCGTCGTTTCGTGTTCGTTCCAATGCGGTGAGAGAGAATGCGGAAAGAAGAGGTAGGGGCAAAGGGCAAAGGGGTCGTGTCAGTTTGCAATTACCACTAAACTTGCTGTGAATCCTATCAATAAAGCCTTCAGTGAGTGAACGTACCGTACCACCACCGTGGGCATTTTACAACGAAAACCAATTCAGTCGGCTAAATCCTGCAATCTGATTGGTCGGCCCATCGTAAAAAATGCCCACGGTGGTGCATGCAACGTATGCAAAAAAAACGTCGTGGCCGACCCCTGCCTCGGCGCCTTTTCCCGCCTCTAAAACGGGCCAGGCAGGGCCATCGATATGCGACACCGTCCAACCGAGGAAAGTCCAAGTGGTAATGAGCGAGAGCGGAAAAGGGAAGTATCGATCATCGATAGTGGCTTGATGATGAACGCCCGATCTCCCGGGAACCGGGCCGCCCACAGCTGAACTTATACAGTATAGCTATAGCAGTGGTGATAGGGGACACTCTTTTTCATTCATTCATATATACATTTTTGGTGGTTCTGGAGAAGAAGAAGGAAATGTACTACTTGGGCTCGTTGTGCGGTAACCTTGAGCACCTAAGAAAGAAAAAAAGTAATGATGATGATGGATGATGACGATGAACGATGAACGACAATGAAAATTTATCGTATGGGTTTATTATTATTAGCCTCCCGTTTTGTTTTTTGAGGCGTTATTTTTTTTAGAGGGCCGGGGTACGTACGGTACGGTACGGTAGTAACTTGAAGGGTTGGTAGCAGGCAGCTCCGAGTTCTCTCGTTGGCGATCGGTGGGAGGGGGATGCTTCGTTCAAAGATTATCCGCCCCACTGGCCACTTTGTCTGTTCCATTATTGATTGGTTGGTATTCAATTGGAGACGGGGAGACAGTTGCCTCTTTGCCTCTAGCGGGTAGTGGGGGTTAACCGTTCGGAATTCTTGCGGAAAAGCCGCGGTTGCGGATCAAAAATCATCAGGTGCGGCGCATAATTTTTTTTCCGCTGCTGCTATAGCATGATTTTTTTCCTATACGGCTACTATGTTTATTGGGTGGTGGATGATACACTTCAGACGCGAGCCGAGCCGCCTGAGCCCGGAGTGGTACTTGTACAGTAAGTATATTGAACCTATATGAAGAGCAATATTAATACTGCAATTACCATATGGCCCTTGCCTTGTACTTACTTACTACGTGTCAGCGCGTGGGGGTAAGTACTGGTTTTGGGGCGAAAGGGGTGGTGTTGTGGTATAGGTGACAGCGAACAAGCAATCGACAGTTTTCTTACGTCCGTGGGTTCGGGGGATGAAGTGCTGTATGTTATGTGTCTTGGCTTCTGGTGGTCCTTAGTTTCGGACTTGGACTCGGAGGAACGAACTAATGGAGCAGCTCAGAGTTTTTTGGTTTGTGAAACACAGAACGAAAAAAGTGCACGCGCACGTGATTGTTGCCTCGAAGCGACGTGTACTGTACTGCTGTATGAGCGATACAGTTGGACACGCACGCATGCACCAACGAACGACCAAGGATGCAGGACGAACTGCGGGATAGGTCGAGTTGAGAGGGGTTTGCAGCTGCGGCAGCGGCCGCCGATACTGTATTGCCAGTGCACGTACACGTACGCACGCTCGCCTACGCACATGGGATCCTGACCCCCTGCCCTCAGGCAACCGCCCCAAGAACCCCACCTTACCTTACCTACTACGCTGCCAACGTCCAAAGGAGCCAAACCTACCACAAAACCCACGCAACCGGCTACAAACTGCCTAAACCGACGCGTAAACTGTACCGTATACGGTATGTGTGCGTGCGGTGTGTGGTGCCCAGTGCTTGGTCGTGTGTCTCATGTGGCGCGGCACCGCCCGCCCGCCAGCACGGGGTGATTGATAGGCACCAGGAGGCAGAGGCTAAGGGCGAAGAATCACGATGTTGTGTTTGGGTTGTTGCTTGCGAAGAAAGAATGAATGAGAAGGGAAGCCTCGGGGAGACCCCTGAGTCCTGAGGCGATGATACGAATGCACGGCGCGGCGCACGCACTACGCACGCATTGTACGCATGCATGCGTGCATGTAGCGGTTAGTATTGGCGCTCACTAGCGCTCACGGATTGAAGGTTGTGCGCGCGTCGGATATCCATACATCCCTCCATCCACACACACATACATGTGCTTAACGCTTATCGGCAAGGTAGGAACAATGGAATGGCGTCACCGTAGTAGGGGGGAGTGGTAGCGATAGGGCGTGTCCGACTCGGAACGAGTTGAGTTCAGTGCGAAGCAATGTTGTGAGTGAGTTCAAAGTGGACAACCTAATTACGTTGTATGTAGTAAGTTATGAGAAGGTTCACAAAGAAAAACAAGAAAAAAAAGAAAAGAGCGAACGTGCGTTCTGTGTTTTGTTGTTGTTCGGGTCGGGTGCTGTACTATAACGCTATTGGGGGAGGGAATGAAATGAAGGCACCACCCTGGCTTCTTTTGAAAGGAAATCATGCCGCCTTGTTCCGCCGCGCCATTACGGCAACAAAGTGGGGCTTCAACTTTCCCCCCCTTCTTCCCTTCCCCTTCCCCTCTTCCGTTCTAGTCCTCGAGTTGCGTGGCAGCCCATCGTCAACCCGCGAATTCAAACTTTGTTTGGATGCCAAGGAAGGTGCGTGCGTGTAGCCAATGCCCGTGCCCGGCGTGTGATGTCAGTTTCATACCGCCTGCTGCTGCTGCAATATGAACCTGGCTATTACTACTCTGCCCGTATAGGAGGTTCCTCCACACGACCCCACAAACACATTTCCCGCACGCACTGGGCCACGTGCATCGTGATCGTGATCATGATCCATGTACTCGAGTACTACTCGACCTGTCCACGTCTCCTTTATCTGCTGCTGTCTGCAGCATTCATTCCCGGGTGCGTGGCGTCCAGTCCCGTGCGATACAACTGACAGCACTCAGGGAACATCACCGCCATGGAACTGACACCGGCCACAGAACCACATCTTCTTACAAAGTAGACTATGATGCAGTCGCCCGAGTCCGATGCATGCATATGTACCTTTTCAAACGCCACGTACACGATCCCAGTGATGCGAACAAATAAACTAACCCAAAAGGGACCCGCCGAGCTCGGCGAGCTGTCATCGCCAGGAGCGGGCACTCGGCGTCGTCGGCAAGCCTTTTCGGAAACCGGAGCGATCGATTGGGAAGCTTGCTACGCACTCCGCACGGGTTCAACTGCGTCCGTTACACTAGTCCAATGGCGGAGCTCGAAACGAAACGAACAATCATGAAGATTATGGGGGCCGTGCGTACTCATATCGCACAAACCCGATGCAGGGTCGTTGGCCGCGGTGAACCTCATGTTCTGCCTGCTCCATGTGTGGCCCACACGCTCGTGATTTATGAAAAGTGTGCAAACTGAAAACTTAGGCGCCAACTCAAAATAATGTTCTCCGAGCGTGTGGGTCGCAATTATCATTCAACTTGAGACGGCAGCGGAGATGGTCGCTAGTTGCCAGCCGCATTGTCCCCTTCTGGGTTGGCGCCGCCGGCGATTTGTCGACGTTTTTTCGCACTTTCTTGCCGGCGGTACTCCGCGCTCAGGAGTATCGTAGATTAACCACTGTAAGTAAACTTATATACGAGGCAGGCCGGACGACCTCTGGACCCTCTTCACGGATTGCGCAACCTTGTTCTGTAGTTGCATTTGCCGAAATGAACGCTTTCGTGGCAAATGTAGAGGAATGTACAAACAGCCAATGAAAATTTCGAACTGCGGAGGGTTCTCTTCGGTCTTTCCTCCTTACCCGCATTTACCCATGAACGACTCATTTTCTTCCGTCCGACAGTCGCTCGCACGATAGCTGCCGGGCTGAATGGGCGCGGACGCATCATGGTTCTGCATCCCCGAGAAGTTAGCTTGAACAGGTAGGCAACTCGACAATGAAAGGCACGTTCCACTGCCATTATGTCCTGCGAGAGAAACAGGAAGGTGCGAGCTTGGTATATAGGGGAGAGGGAGAGGTGGGTAAGCCACCGGAAGAGACGGGATTCGCCGAAACGAACGAAGTGAGATGGTGCGGAGTGAGTGGAATAGAAGAACACAAGACGCGGTGACACGAAGCGGAAAAAGAAGCGACACGAAAACAACGCCACGCACGACCAGCAGAACGCGTCGTGAGCGCCTGAGCCGTGGCACCGGATCAAGACTGCACATTCCCGGGTGGCGCCCGGACTGTCGCGTATTCTTACGGAGAGACTCACTCCAGATAGACACGAAGCCAGTTGGAACGCATCGTGGCGACAAGTGAATTGGGAGGCGGGAGCAACTTACCTCGCTTGTCGACAAAATGTGCTTCGGGAGAGGAAAGGAGGTAGGAAGCGTTGGATCCGAACCGTGGTCATAGCACGGGAAATAAGAAACCGTGAACGTTCGCCTGCGGAGATGTGGGGAAGTGGGGAAGGCGGAGAAAGTGGGGGAGTAGATACATCATTCGAGCACGCAGACGGGTGTGCTATCGAGCGTAATGTGGTGCCACACACCGTGATCGAACCATGGCATGCGGAAACAGCATGCAGCAGCCTGCCCTGCATTGAAAAAGAGAGAGAAATAGGATGCCTCTCGACCAGGTGTCAGGAACGCGGACCTTCTGGGTAATATCACGGGACTTATAAGCACCTCATGCACGGCGTCTCTTTCACAGCGGCCAATGCGGCATCCAAATCTACCAGGAGGTACGCGCGGAGGTAATATTGAGATCTGAGGTGTCAGTCACCAATCACAGGCAAACACATCCTAGCCTCGATGTAACCCCATACTCTTGATCTTGCCTTCCAATGTCTCCGGTCATTTTTGGGAAATCGAGCGCTCCAACATGCGCTTCCAAGAAGCTAGCATGTGTAATCTGACCAAAAATGGAGAATAATAGACAGTTGGCGTCAATCGCCACCTAATTCTGATTGAATCTTCTTCCCCCGGCGCGAGCTGGCTTGCCTTTCCACTCTGGGACATCCCATTCTGAGTGTAGTATATCATTCCAGACCAATGTGCGGTGCATACAGACGGTTGACTGTACCTAACTCGCGAACGGGTCTTTCGGGTCTCGTAAGTGGTCGTTCGAAGAAAGCTTTGCGTAGAAGAATTGCTAAATCGAGAGGTCGGAAGCGCCGTTAAACATAAAGGAAAGTTCTGCGCCGCCAGCCATGTGCAAAGCTCAAATACCAATACCGTGAGCTGTTGGTCATGAAAAGTATTGCAAACTTTTTGGATCTCACCTCTAAAGAACGAGCCGCGGTCGTTCTCGGCCCTTGCCTCTTATACAATGGAGCTCTGAGGAAAGGTGTAACCTGACAATGTGCGGAGTCGATGGCGTCAGTGTTATTTCTGCTCCGATGTACACATGCGGTATTTGTCATGTCAAAATTCAATGTAGCGCCGTGGGATCACACGACCCGCAGGACACCAGAACTTCGGTTGATTGACGCGGGGAATACCTGTCATTTTGAACGTCAGGAACATAAATTATCAAACCAACGTGAAAAGCAAACGGCGTGTGCATAGTGCCCGGTAGAATTCTGACATTCCACAGACAGTCCCGAGGCTGTGGCCCAAATTGCTTCATATCAAACAGAAGCGAGGATCTCAGGGTTTGGTTTCTGGTGTTCATCAAACCACCTGAGATTATACCAGAAAATACAGAGCGAAAGGGACACAGACGGGTGAAAAGATCCCATCGTGGAAAACGATCTTGAAAACGAATCCTGAACTGTAAAGACCAGCTTCCCGAACAAGGCTCGCAGTCATCTCGTGCAAAAGGGTAGCTAGACGACAAGGATACGCTCTACAAAGAAAATGGATAAGATGCAAGATCCGAAGAGCTTTCGATGGGAACGCACCACAGTCCCACAGGGACGCTTTCAAATTGGACCTACAGGCATCCAGACTCTATCCAGACTCTTGCTTTCGAAGGTCACATTAAGTCAGCTTTGGTCATGATGTTCAGGCTGAGACATTTCTGAAAAAAATTCTCCCATTAACGGCGGCCGTAACCCGAACCAGGTCACAGGCAGGTCGAGCCGCACTACGTCATCGTTTGATAAGCAGGCACATTTGACATCTGAGCTCGTCACGGGTCGGGGATGAGGGTAAAAAAGCTGTAAACAGGTCCAGGAGACCACGAAATTACACCCGGATGAAATTCCAGAAATTCCAGAAGGCCTCCAGCCAAGTCTAGGAAGCTGATTCCAGAGAGACGCAAGGAGAGACGTCCGAATCAGGAATGGAGCGCCGGGGGGAAAGTGTTGATTTCTCTTGGCATGGCTTGTCGGATATGAATCCTTCGGGAGGAAGCGAAAGATGAGCAAAACAGGGCGGTGTCATATTCAAAAAACAAACAGGACACTTATGGTTTGTACTCAAGTACAGCGAGATGAATGTGATGAACGGCGAGATGAGGGACGTGTTAAGTCTCTTGTGTACGTAAGCACTACCCACGAGCCACACTTGCCTTGCCGTCCACTCCACCACTCCACGGTCATCCAACTTGATCATCCTCATCACTCATCACCCTGGACCTTTGCTGCCAAGTGCCAGTGGTCACCAGACTACTTCCCACTGGATTAACTGGAGTAGGTCAAAATAATACTACAGTATCTTGCTTTACGCTGCGCAAATTGTGATACGACAGTCATGAGACCCGTGACTCGACAAATCAAGATGTGGAGTACGATGTGCAATAGGCACCATAGGCTATGTGACCTATGTCGTCATGAGGTTCTGTGGCAGCTACGAAAACGAGCCAGGCCTCAAGCTTGCCTCAAGTGCCTTTCGGAGAAAAAAAATTACGCAAGGTGCCAGTGAACTCGAAAAGAACGTGCCTGATCGTGACGCCCAGGCGTACAGTAACTTATGTGTGAAAAATAAACGGCCCTGAAAATTGAAATTCGCTGTCCCCCCGTTCTAACCTGAAACGACAATCATATGTGATGTCTTTAACTCGCCTATCTATCCTCTTCGAGCCCAGCGGTCAGCTGAGAGTGTCGTCTCTTTGAGGAATGAATAAGTTGCCCAGGCTCATCACTGGAAGCTGGTGTTTGCATCGCCAAGCTCAAAATTTCAAAGCCCAGAAGCTCGCTTAGAACTTGCCTAACTTGCGCCAAGCGAAGGCCCTATTTTCCCTCAAGAAGGCTGCGGTTCTCATCGACGCGTGATTCTTTGGGCACTAGCCATGGCCTTAGGCAAGTATCATGCACCAATGCCCTAGTCTCAATTTGAAAGGGACACAAACAGGCAAAGGGAGGGGTTGAAAGAGGGGCTGGAGTTTTTGCTCGCCTCCCGAAACCAGGACCTGTGATGACCTGAACCTATATGAACTAAATGATGTTTCTCAGGTTGGGGTTACGGAATCCGAACATCGCTTGTACAAGGTCTCCATGTTTGGCGGCACACCGGTGGCGTCGCAGGCGATGATTATGTTCGTGTGGGTCACGTGAATACACCTGTCAATGCTCTTACAACCATCACCCCGAGAGGTCTCTCTACCGTGACGTCGTTCGCATTAACAACGGAACGATATGTTCGCCTCAGGTCATGTGCTGTCACTGTCTTTCTCTGATGATGGATGGGCGCTACAGTTTCCGAGTCAAAAGTTTGAGAAGTCGATTCTCGCAGTTCTCTACGGCCGGTCCTTCGCCGCAGTTTGACTTTCGGGAATTGATCTATTTATCATGTGGATGATTGATAGTCTGGCGTTTCCGTGTGCCTGCAACTCTAAACACTCCCCTAGTGTTGACCACCATGCTGTTATCACTGTTG
>WNFO01001076.1_pt1 | contig 20870 bp, 16 predicted proteins | sample 5400251 | NCBI WGS metagenome assembly WNFO01 (sample SAMN13153354, study PRJNA577476) | soil metagenome | isolation source: 100 cm saprolite under Madrone tree | place: USA:California | collected 2016-06-14
TTTTTCAGGCGGTCAATGAGCTCGCGGCTTTCACGGCGGCCATCCGCGTTGTAAACGACGGTATTGATCTGGCGGATGTTGGTGTCCACACCGTAGCCGAGCAGAAACATCTGGAGCAGCGGCATGGTCAGAGAGAAGAAGAGCGTGCCCGCATCGCGGCGCACGTGAAGAGCTTCTTTATAAAAGACGGCGCCGAAACCGCGAAAGATGTTATGCACGGGCGGCCTCCAGCAAAGCTTGATGCTTGTAGGTGAGCTCTACGAAGACGTCTTCCAGGCTGGGAGCGAGCGGACGAATCTCGGCCACGGCAATGCCGTTCCTCAGGAGCTGCTCGCGGAGATCGTCAAGATTGAAATCATCCTCGATGAGCGCATGGATGGATTGCCCGAAGATAGTTGCGCTGCGGATCCCGGGGAGATGGCGGGCGAAGCGAAGAGCGCGGGTAACTTCGGGCGTGGTGATTTCCACGCGCAGGGTGCCAGGAGGCTGAACGTCGGGAAGTTCGCGGAGCGAATTGGGCGTGCCATCGGCAATGATCTTGCCGTAGTAAATGTAGGCCACGTGGCTGCAGCGCTCGGCTTCATCCATGTAGTGAGTGGTTACGAAAAAAGTGATGCCGTGGCCGGAGAGCTCGAAGAGGAGATCCCAAAGCTGACGTCGCGCGACGGGGTCGATCCCGGCGGTGGGCTCGTCGAGGAAAAGTAGTTTCGGCTCATGCAACATGGCGCAGCCGAGAGCGAGGCGCTGCTTCCAGCCGCCGGAAAGTTGCGCGGCCAAGCGATTCAGATAGGGTGCCAGGCCATTGAGTTCGACGATTTCTTCCATGCGCCGTTTGAGGCGCGCAGGCTCCAGGCTGTAGATACGTCCGTAGAACTGCAAGTTTTCCGCGACGGTCAGGTCGTAATAAAGGCTGAAATTCTGCGACATGTAACCGATGCGCTCGCGTACGGATTCAGAATCCGTGCGGACATCGAGGCCTTCGACATGGGCCTGGCCGCCGGTGAGGGGCAAGAGACCGGTGAGCATTTTGATCACCGTGGTTTTTCCGCTGCCGTTGGGACCGAGGAAACCGAAGATTTCGCCTTTTTCGACTCGGAAGCTGACATCGTTGACGGCGGTGAAGTTGCCGAATCGCCGAACCAGGTGCTCGGCGGAAATGGCAACTTCCCCGTTCATTTGTGGAGTCGCGGCCACGGCTTTAATTCCCCGCTTTCAGTTTCACATCCGCGGCCATGCCGGCAAGGACGCGGCCGGCGGGGTCATTTATGCGAATCTTTACGCCAAAAACCTGGTGCACGCGTTCTTCGCGGGTCTGGACATTCCGCGGCAGGAATTCCGCCTGCTGATTGATCTGTTCAACGACTCCCTCAAAAACGGTACTTGGAAAAGAGTCGACCTTAACTTCGGCTTTCTGTCCGAGCTTTAGGCGGCCATATTCGGTTTCCGGGATGTAGATGCGAACGTAGATTTGATCCTTTTCGAGAAGCATGGCGACGGGCGTATTTGGAGCGATGAGATCGCCCGGGCGGACGTCGAGAACCTCGACGATGGCGGCAGAAGGAGCGGCGACTTGCCGTTCCCGATAGCGCGCCTCGTCGTAAGCGTAGGCTGCTTTCGCCAGGTCGACATCTTCGCGACGGTTGCCGCGCTCTAGTTTTTCCAGGGTGGCCTGGGTCTGTTGGTAGTGCGCCTCAGCGGAGGCGATTTCCTCCGGACGGTAGCCGCGCTGGAGTTCAGCCAGTTTATGATGGGCGCTCTCTTGCTGAGCGAGGGCCACTCTCCAGTTAGCTTCGGCGGTGTCCCGCTGCTGTTTGGAAACGAGGTCCTTTTTTGCAAGAGCTTCATAGCGGTCGAAATCCAGGTGCGTGCGAATTTCGTCGGCCTTCGCGCGATCGAGTTCGGCTTGGGCGCTGGCGATGTCTTCCTGCCGATAGCCGTTCTTTTTTAACTCATAATCGGCTTTGGCCTGAGCCGCTGCGGCGCGGGCTTCGGCTATTTCTTCGGGACGGTAGCCGCGCCTGGCCTTTTCGGCACTGGCGCGGGATTGTTCGAGGGAAGCTTGCAATTCCTTGTCGTCAAACGTAATTAGCACTTGGCCGGGCTCGACGGAATCGCCTTCGCGAACTAGAACCTTGTCGATGCGGCCGCCGATCTTGGAGCCGACGCGGATGTTGCGTGCTTCGACAGTGCCCGAGCCCTGCAGGGCGGTGTCGCGATGGAACCACCCGGCATAAAGCGCAGTGGCCGCCAGCACGGCCGCAGCAGCCAGAAGAATCAGGATGCGCTTGCGGTTCATGAAACTAGTCTCCACTGGTGAACAACGGCACTGCCAACGCATGCGCCGAATTGCCGCGAGGCATCAAGCCAGTCCAGAGCACCTTGAACGCTGTCTCGATTCGTGAATGCAAAGTCGCATCGCCATAAAGCGACCAGATTAGTAGCGTGCCGAAAATGGTCTGGCGAAAAACCTGTGCAATCTCCCCGGCTGGAAGGTCGTTGCGGATTTCGCCGCGGTCCTGACCAATCTGGATCATCTGGGTATGCAAGTTGTGGACGCGCCTCTGCAAGTCCATCATTGCAGCGCGAACCGGAGTAGTCGAAAGATACGCCTGGAGGAGGGCACGCATGATGGCCGGGTTGCGCGTGGGCTCCTGGGTCATGCGCACGCCCAGCGAGCGGAGAAACTCCGGCATGGGTTCGCCCGTCTTGCGTGCCAATTCGATGGCTGCTTCCAACTTAAGGAGCTGCATTTCGCCGAAAGCCAGCAGGATGTGGTCTTTGCTCGGGAAATAGTTGAAAAAGGTGCCTTTGCCGACATCGGCGGCCTCGGTGATGTCCTCGACAGTCGTTTCGACAAAGCCCTTTTGCGCGAAAAGAGTGAGTGAAGCGTTGAAGAGGCGTTCACGGATTTCGGCGCTGCGTCGTTGGCGGCGACCAGGATTCGAGGCCGAGTTGCGAAGGACAGTGCTTGCGTTCTTGGAATGGGACATATGACTATTCCTCATATATGACCATAAGTCATTGATGGTCCGTTGTCAAATGCTTTCTCTTCTCGAAAATACAAGCCGGGAAGTGCGCAAGTTGCGGGCAAAAAAAGAACACCCCGGAGAAAGCCGGGGTGTTCGAGAAGGAGCGTGTTCGTTGCAACTATTCTTTGAGCGAAGCTGGATCGGACAAATTCTTAGGCGACTTCTTATTGAGCAGGCCAATGAGTTCTTGCGCGGCGGGAGGAACAGCGACGGCGCCTTTGCGAACGATGTTCTCCGCCTCGACCTGCTTATGGTAGACCCTTTCGTTGGCGTCGTTGTCCGGCCGGAGGGATGAGCCTTCCAGCGAGATTCCTGCAAACAAGCCTCGGGCTCGGGAATAGGTAAGCACCTCGGCGCGCAGGGTGACGTCCGTGGCGGCTTCGGCGTCGCGGCCCTTGGGGCCAGCGGCGGCAGAAGCGTCGGCGCCGAGTTTCACCTTACTATGGAGAATGGCCTTGGCGCCGCGCGGATTCATAACCAGGAGGACGAAGTCGGTAGCCTGGCCACCAATCTGAAACCCGACGCTGCCGCCTTCGAGGGCCATCATGGTGGGTGCGCCCCACGGGCCTGTGAAATGTTCACCAGTGCGGCAGGTCATGGCGCCGCGGCCGTAGCTGCCGCCAATAATGAAAGCGGCTTTGAGCACGGAAGGGAAAACGATGACGCATTCCGCTTTGTCCAGGAGATCCTGAGGAATGTTATCAGGGATGTCCATAATTTCCTTGAGAACGGTCCCGCAATTGTCCAGACGATCGGTCTCCTTTTTGTCCTCTTTTGCGGAAAGAGGAAGAGCGACCAGGGCCCATGTCATCAGCAATGAAGTCAATCGCTTGAGCACGAATCACCTCGACGTAGTTTTCTGGGCTAGAGCATCATAGAGTGCCTGCGGGTTGGGTGCAAGCATGGAGCTTGTCAATGGGCATGAAGAAAGGTTTGTTCTCTTAACTGAGACGCTCCAAGGACAGAAAGAGTTGCCTTTCGACTATACTTTTCAAGACCACTTGGGTCCGAATGAAAAATGAGAATCGCGAAAATCCTCCAGCGATGCGCCGCCGTGACCATCGCGAGCGCCGTGTGGGTCGTTGGAATTGGCGTGCCGCGCTCGGGTGCGCAATCGAAAACAAAGACGGAGCCGGCCTGCTGTACCGCAAAGAAACAGAGTGCGGCTTCCAAGAAGGCTGCGGCGAAATTTGGTGCGCGTGCGGAAGCTTTGCTGGGAACGGTGCCTGCAAGCAAGGGGGAGTGGGGACTGCTCATTGTAGACGCCGAGAGCGGGGAGACGCTCTACGAGCAGAACGCGGATAAGTATTTTGTGCCGGCGTCGAACATGAAATTGTTCACCACGGCCCTGGCGCTGGCAAAACTTGGGCCAGACTTCCGTTTCCATACGACCCTGGAAACGTCGGGCGCGATTTCCAAAGAGGGGGTGCTTAGTGGAGATCTCGTACTTGTGGGCCGTGGCGACCCGAATCTTTCGAACAGAAAATTCCCCTACGAGCTGAAGGAGGAATTTGACGGGCCGCAGGAGAAGGCGCTGGCGGAGCTTGCCGACGCGCTAGTGGCCAAGGGAGTTAAGGAAATTTCGGGTGATGTAATCGGCGACGACAGCTACTTTCCGCGAGAGCGCTATCCAAACGGCTGGGAGATCGACGACATGGTGTGGGAGTACGGCGCGGCGATTTCCGCGATCGTCGTGGACGACAACACCGTGGCGTTGACACTCACGCCTGGCGAACAGGCCGGCAGTCCCGTGCAGGCGGCAGTGGCTCCCGCGACGCCGGATTTCTCCGTCGAAAATGAGGTGACTACTTCCGCCGCGGAAGTGAAATCGGATCTGACGCTCACGCGTGAGCCGGGATCAAATCTCGCGGTTGTGAAGGGCAGCCTGCCGGCGAAGAGCGCGCCGCGGAAACTGGTTCTGGCGATTGAGGAACCGGCGCAGCACGCAGCAGCCACGGTAAAGCGCCTGTTGGAAGACCGGGGAGTGAAAGTAGGAGGAGTCGCGCGAGCCCGTCACGATCATGCAGAACTAGGCGGCGATCCAGTTGTCCTGGCGGAGCACGTTTCCGTGCCCCTCAGTGATGCGGTGAAACTGATTAACAAGATCAGCCAGAACCTGCACACAGAAATGCTTCTCCGGACGGTAGCGCGACAGGGAGGGCCGTGGGCCACACCCGACGACCTGATGAAAATTCCAGCGGATTTCTATGCCACGGCGGGAATCGCGCCTGGTGACGTGATTCAAACCGACGCCTCGGGATTGTCCCGGCATGACTTGGTGACGCCGCAGGCCATTGTGACGTTGTTAGCCTTCGCGCAGAAGCAGCCCTGGTTCGAGCCTTACTACGCGTCGCTGCCAGTTGCAGGAATTGACGGCACCCTCGAAGACCGCATGAAGAACACGCCCGCGGCAGGACGGATTCACGCGAAGACGGGTTCAGTTGAACATGTGAGGACTCTTTCTGGCTTTGCGGAAACGCGCAGCGGGCGGCGGCTGATTTTTTCGTTTCTGAGCAACAATCAGGGCGGCAAGAGCCACGAAGCGGCGGATGCTTTGACCGGATTGTGCGTGGCGATGCTTGAGGAGTTCAACGTGACGCCGCCAAAGCGTGGCCTCGAACACAAGCACGCGCAGTAAGGTCGAAGGTTGCAGATGGGGAAAGAACTTATCGTCACAGTGTTTGGAAGTTCGCGGCCGCGCGAAGGAGACGCGGACTACGAAGAGGCACGAGTGCTGGGCCGGGCTTTGGCGAAGCACGGCTTTTCTGTTTGCAGCGGCGGTTACGGCGGCGTGATGGAAGCGGTGTCTCGCGGCGGAAAAGAAGCTGGCGGAAAAACGTACGGCGTGACCGCGGATTTCTTCAAGACCGCAAAACTCAATCGCTGGATCGACGAAGAAGTGCGCATGAAAACCTGGGAAGAGAGGCTCTTTGAGCTCATCCGCCGCGCCGACGCCTTTGTGGCATGCAAGGGCGGGACGGGGACGCTTGTAGAGCTTGCTGTGGTTTGGGAGATGCTGAACAAGGCGGTGATGCCGCAGAAACCATTCGCGGTGCTAGGCCATTTCTGGGAGCCGGTGCTGGATCGTGTGCGCCAGGTGGAGTTGGGACATCCGGCGCCGTGGGGCGAGGCGAACGGAAGGCTCGTGTACATGGCGACCTCGCCGGGAGACGTCGCAAGTCATTTGACCACGAAGCTGAAGCAGACCTAACGATGTCAAGAACGGCGCAAGATGTATTGGAGTTCGACAAGCTGCGGGAATTGCTGCGGTTGAGGACCACGTGTGCGCCAGGGCGGAGAGCTGTGGATAGGCTCGAGCCGGGGAACGAACGCGCAGCGCTGGAATCCGTGTTCGCGCTGAGTCGCGAAGCAGCCAAGTGGCTGCGCGCGGGGCGCGAATTGGGATTTGGAGCGCTGGCCGATCCGCAAGGCTGGCTCGAACGCATCGAGGGGCCGGGCATGGCGCTCGAGCCGGGCGAATTCCTGGATGCGGCGTCGTTGCTGGAAACCGCCGCATGGCTGCGGCAGCAGTTCCGCGAAGATGCCGTCGAGTTTCCCTTATTGGCTGCGCGGGCCGCTTCGCTGGGCGACTTTCGAGATATGCTTGCGGCGATCCGGCGATGCGTGCTGCCGAATGGTGAGATCAGCGATGATGCGTCGACGGCGTTGCGGCGCATCCGGGCCAGCATCACGGAGACGCGCGACACGATCCAGAGGAATCTGAAGCAGATTCTGCGGGCGCGAAATGCGGAAGCGGAGGAAGACTACGTCACCCTGCGCAACGATCGTTTCGTAATTCCTGTGCGGGCCGAACATCGGCGGGGGCTTCAAGGCGTGGTGCACGGAGCAAGCGCCACAGGGCAAACCATTTTCATGGAGCCGTTCGAGACCGTCGAGTCCAACAACCAACTGGTGCAACTTGCCGAGGACGAAGCCGCGGAAATCCTGCGGATTCTGCGCGAACTCACGGAGAAGCTGCAGATGATCCGTGGGCCGCTCGTGACGGCGGCCGGGACGATCGCGGAACTTGACAGCGTGTTTGCTCGGGCGCGATTCGCGCGTGATTTCGACGCCGCAATACCGGAATTTTCCACGACCAACGAACTGCGCCTCGAAGGCGCGCGCCATCCGGTACTGGAGGATAAGCTCCGCAAAGAAAATCGCGCTATCGTTCCGATGACGTTGACGCTCGGCGGAGAAGAGCGTGTGCTGGTGATCAGCGGACCAAACACCGGCGGCAAGACCGTGGCGCTCAAAACTACGGGCATGGCCGCGCTAGCGGCGCAATCGGGAATTCCCGTGGCCGCGCAGCGTGCGGCGCTGCCGCTGTTTGATCGCGTTTTGGTGGACATCGGCGACGAGCAATCGATCGCCGCGGATTTGTCCACGTTCTCGGCGCACATGTTGAATCTGAAAACCATGCTGGAGGAAGCGACGCCGAATTCTCTCGTGCTAGTGGATGAAATGGGCACGGGAACTGCGCCGGAGGAAGGCGCCGCGCTGGCCGTGGCGCTGCTGGACGAATTTCGCGCCAAGAACTGCATCGTGCTGGCGACCACGCATCACGACCGGCTGAAGACGTACGCTTCGACCACCGCAGGCGTCGTGAACGCCGCCGTGGAATTCGACGACGTGAATCTGCGACCCACCTATCGCTTGATGGTGGGTGTGCCGGGCGGCTCGAGCGGCATCGCCATCGCCAATCGGCTGGGAATCGCCGCGGGAATCATCGAACGAGCAAGAGCGCTGCTGACGCCCGAATCGCGCGAAGCCGCGGACCTGATTGCTTATTTGCACCGCAGCCGCGACGAACTGGATCGCATGCAAAAGCAGATGACCAGTGAGCGGCATGCGCTGGAAGAAGAGCGCAAGAAGCTGCGAAGTGAGTGGGTCGAACGGCAGCAGAAGCGCATCAAGGAACTGGAAGCGCAGTTCGCGGAGATGCAGAAGCGCTTTGACGAAAACGTTGCGCGCGTTGTCGAAGCCGTGAAAGAACGGGAGTTACGAGTGCAGTTGGAGAAAACATCGCGGCGGAAGATGCAGGGCGTACGCAGCGAGGCGCGCGAAGGGCTGAATGCCGCGCTCGTGCAGACGATTTCGAAATCGCAAGCCGATCTGGGTGTCAATGCTGCCTCACTGGAGGCGGTCAGCGCGGACCGGCTGCAGCCCGGCGCTAGGATTCGCGTACGCGGGTTCAGCAAGCCGGTATTGTTGCGCCGCATCGACGGATCGTCCGCGGAAATCGAAGCCGGGCCACTGCGGATGAAAGTGGCCCTGGATGAAATTACGGGCATCGAAGGAGCAGCGACGGCGGCGCAATCGAGTTCGCCGGCGTCCAGGTTGCCGAGTGTAACGGTGAGTTCGCAGCGCGGGGAAGCCGGCGCTTCGGACGAAATCAACGTGATTGGCATGACCGTGGAAGAAGCCACGGATCGCCTGGACAAATTTCTGGATGACGCCGCGCTGGCGCACAAAGCGCGAGTCAGGGTAATTCACGGACATGGAACGGGCGCGCTCCGCAAGGGGATTGGTGAGTTTTTGGCCTCCCACCCGTTGGTTGAGAAACATTCGTTTGAGACCGAGGAACATGGCGGAAAGGCGATCACCATCGTGGAATTACAAAGATAGAATTAGAAAATCGAAAATGGAAATTAGAAAATGGACCGGCATCTGAATTTTGGTTCCGTAGAGATGTAAGCCACATTGCTTTGGTATACTCGCCGCGTTCCGATTGCCAATTCACAACGAGGTGCCTGGATGAATGCTTTGAAGAATTTAATGTTGCGTGCCGGAGCAGTCCGAGAGATCAGCCGACGGGGAATGGCCATCGCGGCGATTCTGACCGTGCTGGCTGCGACGGCGATCACAGCCAGCGCTCAAGCGCCTGCACCCAAGCGGACCGTGATTCGCGCGGGGCGAGTACTCAATGTCCGCACGGGTGAGTTGCGCGCCAATCAGGCCATCGTGATTGAAGGCGACAAGATTGCCAAGATAGCGCCTTCCAGCGAAGTCACGGCTGCAGCCGGAGACACGACCATCGATCTGCCGGACGCCACGGTGTTGCCCGGCTTGATCGACATGCACACGCACCTGACTTTTGAACTGAGTTCGCTCTCTTACACGGGGCTAGGGATTTCGACAGCCCGCGAAGCGCTACACGGCGCGAGAAACGCGCGGCGAACGCTCGAAGCGGGATTCACGACGGTACGCAACGTCGGCGCGAAAGATTATGCGGACATCGCCCTGCGTGATGCCATCAATGACGGCGATGTGATTGGACCGCGAATGGTAGCGTCGGGCCCGGCTCTGGGCATTACCGGCGGGCATTGCGACGAAAACTTGCTTCCGCCCGCATTCCACTTTCAAGGAGAGGGAGTGGCCGACGGCATCGAGGCCGTGCAGCACAAGGTTCGCGAAGTTATCAAGTATGGGGCGGACGTAATCAAGATTTGCGCCACTGGCGGCGTGCTGTCGAAGGGCGATGATCCGAACGCTTCGCAGTACACGCTCGAGGAGATGAAAGCAATTGTGGCCGACGCGCACCGGCTGGGCCGCAAAGTCGCGGCGCATGCGCACGGCGCGGAAGGCGTGCGCTGGGCATCGGAAGCCGGCGTCGATTCGATCGAACATGGACACTTTATTGACGATGCGGCGATCGCGACGATGAAGAAGAACGGAACATATCTCGTACCGACACTTTTTTTGACCGAATTCATGCAAGAACACCTAAAGGACAGTGCTGTGCCGGAGTATTCCAAGCAAAAAATGCGCGACGTTGCCGCGGCTGCTCCGGTGAACGTCAAGAAGGCGTTTGCTGCGGGCGTGAAAGTGGCGTTTGGCACGGACGCAGCCGTCTATCCGCACGGCCTGAACGCGGGTGAGTTTCACGTGTACGTGAAACTCGGAATGACGCCGCTCGCGGCGATTCAAACCGCGACCATCAACGCCTCGGACTTGCTCGGACCAAAATTCGCCGTGGGCTCGCTGGAACCGGGCAAGTTCGCCGACGTCATTGCGGTGGACGGCGATCCCACGAAAGACGTCACGATACTTGAGCATGTAAAATTTGTCATGAAGGGCGGCACGGTCTACAAGAATGATTACGCGAAGCGGTAATCTTCACTGAAGAACGGAATGGCAGAGGCCGGATCATTTGCGGATCGGGTGAAGCAACAGGCGGACATCGTTCGCGTGGTGGGAGAATACGTCCGGCTGAAAAAGAGCGGGCAAAATTTCACCGGGCTATGCCCGTTTCACGCGGAAAAGTCGCCGTCGTTTGCGGTGCATCCGACGAAGCAGATTTATCACTGTTTCGGATGCGGCGTAGGCGGCGACGTTTTCAAATTTGTAATGGAAATGGAGAAGTGTGCGTTTCCCGAGGCGATTCGCATCGTCGCCGAAAAATGTGGGATCGCGGTTCCGCGGCAGAAAGAGCGTTCGCCGGAAGAACGCAAAGAAAACCACCAGCGCTCGGTGCTCGTGGAGATGCACCGGGAAGCACAGACCTTTTTTGTGAAGCAGCTTGAAGGGACGCTGGAAGGGAAGGCAGCGCGGGCGTATCTCGAGGATCGCGGGCTAGATAAGGATGCGATCTCGCAGTTCGGAATTGGATACGCGCCGAGCGGCGGCGATGCGCTGCTGCGCCATCTGAAATCCAAATACAACGAAAAGTTGCTTGTCGAATCCGGGCTGGTCTCACGCGACCAAAGCGCTGGGCGGCTGTTCGACCGGTTCCGGCGGCGCATCACGTTTCCGATTTCAAACGAATCGGGAAAGATCGTGGCGTTCGGAGCTCGCGCGCTCGGCGACGATATGCCGAAATATCTCAACTCGCCCGAGACACCAGTCTATTCCAAGAGCAACGTGCTGTATCACATGGACCGCGCGAAGGACGCATTGCGCCGGCAAGACTTCGCGATTCTAGTCGAAGGCTACATGGACGCCATCGCCGTGGCGCGCGCGGGGATCAGCAACGTGGTGGCGAGTTGCGGTACGAGCCTTGCCGAGCCGCAGATCAAATTGCTCGGGCGCTTTACGAAGCGGGTTATTGTGAACTACGACCCGGACACTGCAGGTCAGTCTGCCACGGAGCGCTCTCTTGCACTTCTGCTTGAACACGATTTTGAGGTGCGTGTGCTCGCTTTGCCTCCAATCGGCAACAAGAAAGCCGATCCGGACCTATTCATTCGCGAGCGAGGGAAAGAGGAATACCTCAAGCTGCTGAAGGACGCGCCGCCGTATGTGGACTACTTGATTGTACGCGCGCGGCAGATGGATTTGACGACGGGGGAAGGGAAGCTGCGCGCGGTGAATTTTCTCATGCCATACGTGCAACGAATTCCCAATCGTATCCTGCGCTCCGAGTGGGCCACGAGAATTGCACAGCAGCTTCGCGTGGATGAGCCGGTGCTGCGCGCGGCCTTGAGCAAAGCGGCGACCGAACGCCGCAGCGAAGTAAGGACGCAGCCGGAGCTCGTCGGACGCGCAGCCAAGCCGGTCGAGCGACGGCTAATTCGTATGCTTGCCGAAGCGGAAGGCTTCCGTGTGGAGCTCGCCAAGCAACTGCAAAATGCTCGCTTGTATCAGGGCTTGGAGACGGAAAAGATTTTTGTTGCGCTAGTGATCGCCAGCCTCTCCGGCCAGCCTGTGCAGGCCACCGAAGTGGGAGCAGTGCTGGAGGATCGCGACCGCCGGCTGCTCTTCGAAATTCTGTTTGAAGAAGCCAACGAGCCGACCTGGGAAGAAGCCATGAGCTGCATCGAGGCGCTGCAGCATCGGCACGCAGAGCGGGAGCTGGCCGACGTGCAGCGCAGCATCGAAGCCAACCCGGCGGCACCGGAACTCCGCGGCCTACTCGAAAAGAAGCAGGAATTAATGCGCCGACTCGCCGCAGCCAGGTGACCGTCGAAATGCTGTCCGAGCCGAAAGAAGGATGCCCCCTACCCCCCATCAATTTGCATGAATATCAAAAGAAAAGACTTACAAAATTTTAATTTTGTAAACGATTGATTCTAAAGGATGTGCTTTGGGCTGTTTTGGGCTTGGGACAGCTGGAGTAGCTGGCCGTAAGAAAGAAAAGCGGGAGCAAGCTCCCGCTTTCCAAGCGCAGTTACCTACAGGAGTAAGTATATAGCACAGGGTGGAGGAAAGTCAGGGAGAAATTTGCGGAAATTTGCGGAAAAGTAGGAGGTCGGTGACCGGTTCCGTGCTTCCGCGCCTCGAACCAGGGGTGGCATTCCGAGCTAGGTGGAAGGCGCGGGCCGCCGGCGCATCAGCCAGACCGAAAGTGCCAGCAGGCCCGCCGGAAGCCAAATCCAGACCAGTTCACTCTGGAGGACAGCGATTCCGCGCTGCGAGAAAAACCGCCCGAAACCGATGGGTGACACATGAATTGGCCTGAATGGAAGAAAATAACGGTTATTGTCGAACGGGGCAAAGAAAGCCACTCCCAGACCCCCGTCTGTCATGGCATCGAGGAAACCATGGCTGGCGGTCGCCAGGAACAAATAAATCCACATGCGGAGCCGGTCTAACCCGGGCGATACATGGCGAAACACAGTCAACGTCATGGCGCTCGCCAGGAGAGCGGCAAAGAGAATCGAATGCGTGAACCCGCGGTGGCCCCAGAAGTCGCCATAATGGATGCCGAATCGAAATCCGATCACATCAAGGTCGGGAATCACGGAGCAGACTACCCCCACCACCCAGACTCGCTTTGGCGTGCCTTGGCGGTAAAAGCAGGCCCCGATGCCTAAAGCCGCCACCGCGTGTGAGAACGCCGATGCCACGTCGAATTCCCCTAAAATTGGAGTTAGAGTATTCCCAGGCAGTATGGTTTTCCACACAAATCCACGAATTAAAATGTTGACGAGATGGGACTTAAACGTGTAGCGTAATAGGGTTTCGCGGGTAACGATTTTGCCGTTAAACGCATCTATATAGGTGTGTTCAGCGGCAGGGGCCGGGCTCCCAAAGTGCGGGAAACGGGCGACGCACGGAGCTTCCGGTGGGCGAGCGGCGCGGCGCAGAGGTTTTCAATCAAAAAAGTGAGCGATCTTGTGGGGAAATTCCCCTGTGGTTTGCGCCTGCGCGCCAGCCTGTTCGTGCGTCTGCGAGCACTGATGTTCCCCGATGGGCGCGGGACTTTTTGGGATTGCGGTCAAGAAACTGGAGGAATTTGTGGCAGCAGTAGGCCTTGAAGAAAAATACGATGCAGTACGCCAGCTCATTGCCGTAGGCAAAGAGCGCGGTTACCTGCTCTACGACGAAGTAAACGATTCGCTTCCGGCAGAGGTGCATTCTTCGGAAGAAATCGACGATCTGCTCACGACCTTCGAGCGGAACGGCATCGAAATCTATGAAGATCAGGCGTCGGCGAAGGCCGCGCGCGCCGTGGAAGTTTCCACAGAGGGCGGCGACCGCGATGTCGTGGTCAAGGACGATGCACACTCCGATGAAGGCGGCAGCGACCTCGACCTGACACCTGGTTCGCTGGAAAAAACAAACGATCCCGTGCGCATGTACCTGCGCGAAATGGGGACCGTGCCGCTGCTGACGCGCGAGGGCGAAGTCACCATCGCCAAGCGCATCGAGCGCGGGCAACTCGTGGTGATGAAGTCGATTACGCGCTCACCTATCGTTATTAAAGAACTGATTGCCGTCGGCGATGATTTGCGCAAAGGCGTGCGCTCCATCAAAGAAATCGTGCAGTTCGACGACGAAGAACTGACCGAAGAGAAGATTGCCAACAAGACCAAGCAGACTCTCAGGTATATCGACAAGATTGCAAAACTTTACGAGACCGCATTGAAGCAGGCCCAGAAGCTCGATAAGACACCGAAGGCGAAGAAAAGGTCTTACATCCGCGCGAAGTGGGAAGTGGCGCGGACGCGCGTGGAAATTTCCGTCGCCATTCGCGCCATCGATTTCAATCCTTTCGAGAAAAAGCGGCTGATCGACAAAATGCGCGGCACGGTCGAGCGGCTGCAATCTCTGGAGCGCGAAGCCGGACGCCTGGAACGCCGCGCGGACGTAGCCAAAGGCGAGGTTGCAGCCGAAGCGCGCAAAGAACTACGCACGCGCCGTACCGAGCTGAAAGACATCGAGGAAGCCAGTGAAGTCGGGCTGACCGAGCTGAAGCGCACGCTGACGTTCATTCACCGCGGCGAAGCGGAAGCCGAGCAGGCCAAAAAAGAATTGATTGAAGCCAACCTTCGATTGGTCGTTTCGATCGCCAAAAAATACACCAACCGCGGATTACAGTTTCTCGACCTGATTCAGGAAGGCAACATCGGGCTGATGAAGGCGGTGGATAAGTTCGAGTGGCGCCGCGGGTACAAGTTTTCGACGTATGCCACGTGGTGGATCCGCCAGGCCATCACGCGCGCGATTGCCGACCAGGCGCGCACGATCCGTATTCCGGTGCACATGATCGAGACGATCAACAAACTGGTGCGTACCAGCCGCCAGTTGGTGCAGGAGCTTGGCCGCGAGCCGACCAGCGAGGAAATCGCCAAGCGCATGGACATTCCGGTGTCCAAGGTGCGCAAGATTTTGAAGATTGCGCAAGAGCCGATTTCACTGGAAACTCCGATTGGCGAAGAAGAAGATTCGCACCTGGGCGACTTCATCGAAGACAAGGCGGTGGTTTCGCCGTCCGATGCGGTTATCAATTTGAACTTGAAGGAACAGACTTCGTCTGTTTTGAAGACGCTGACGCCGCGCGAGGAAAAAGTTATCAAAATGCGCTTTGGCCTGGACGACGGCAGCGAGCACACGCTCGAGGAAGTCGGCCAGTCGTTCGCGGTTACGCGCGAACGCATCCGCCAGATCGAAGCCAAGGCGCTGCGCAAGCTGCGCCACCCGTCGCGTTCGCGCAAGCTGCGCGCCTTCCTCGAAGGCCCCTCGCGCGATTACCTGTAGAAAAAAGCGGAACTCGAAACGGGACGCGCCTTCCGAGAGTTGGGAGGCGCTTTTGTTTGGAACGAACTTCTAGCTGAGGCGCTTGACGAGTTCTTCTTTTGACTGCCCGGTCCAAACACTAACTCTTGTCAATATGTCGTTCAGTGTTCCTTTGGCCATAACCTTGTGGTCAGGTACGGTAACATTGTGTTCGCCTACTACTGAGACTCAGCGTAATCGCACGTGACTCCCTCGTTGGCGCAGTGTTTCATAGCCAAGTGATTCCAGCAGTCGGATGAGCTGCCGGCCGCTAATCTGAGGCAGCCGGGGCATGAACGGGTTTCAATTCGGAGACAACCAGAATGTCAATTTCCGAAGCAGGAGTGCGATCCTCGAAATGGAGAGCGACAGCTTCGCGGATGTTCTTATAGAGTTCGTCGACAGTGGTGCCTTGGGTAAAGATGTCTTCCCCGATCCCGCGTGCACACCACGATTCGCCGTCGTTATAAACTTCAATTTTCACTAGCATGTTGTCATCTTAACTCTTCGCCGTCATCAAGCCAATCACTTCGAAAGAGTGACGGGACAGCTACGCTGGAAGCTCGACGAGACATACCGGGGATAGTACGCCTCGCACCACAAAAGCGGGTAAACTGAACGGACCCAGACAGTGGCGCCGCGTACTAAATAGGGAACGGGTCAATTCAAGCCATGAAAATGAAGCAAAAAGTTACGGCGATTGCACTTCTATTGCTGCTGGGCGCGGCGATATATGGATTTTATCGCACTGGACGGCCGTTCAGTGTGCTGGTGAAGAGCGCCAAGATTGCATCCGGCGGGCCAGGCCAGGGGCCGATCGTGGATCAGACGCCGCTGCTGACGGCGCAGCGGCTGGCGAAGATGCCGACCAGCGCGGAGGAGAAGCCGCTTGCCGAGGAAGCGCTGCGGCTTGCCGATCACGAGATGGATCTGGCGTATGCCGCGGCGGAGCGAGAGGCAGAAGACCATCCCCCGACGCTGAGCGGTGAAGCAAAGGCGATTGTGGGGCGGCTGAAGAAATCCGAAGACGCCCTGGACGCCGACAATGAGCTGGTTGCCCGGCTAACGGCTGAGGAGGCAAAGGCAACCGGAGCCAAAAAAGACGCTCTGCACGATCAGCTCGTCCTGGCCACGGCGCATCAAGAGGAGCATCAAGATGAAGTGGACGATGCGAAAGGGGATTTAGAAAGGGCGGGGGGCGACCCGAAGAGCCGTATCGAGGCAATGATGCAGGAGCACAAAGCCTCTTCGGCGGCCACGGATGCCTTGCACGTCACCGTAAGCGCGACGACCGAAGAGCGCGGATTGATCCATCGGTTCGGACAGTGGCTGGCGCTGCATCAAAAGCAGCTCTTGTTGTGGAAAGCGAAACAGGAAGCGGAGTCGTCAGCGGCTGCGCTTTCAGCGAAACACAACGCGCTCGACGCGCAGATTAATGCACGGGAAAAAAGCTCAGCGCCATCAGGCGGGCCCGCGGGCGCAAATCAGGTAGCCGCGAGCAGCGCGAATCACACGGCGCCGAGTCACGAAGAGTCCACGGCGCTGATTAAGGCCGCCAAGCAGCGCGCCACAGACCAAAAGACGCTGGCGTCCTTTGACAAGCAAATCGACGATCAGAAGCAGCTTGCCGAGAATTACGGAAATTGGATCGAAGCCGTGGCGGCAAGGCAAAGAGCCGTGATTCACGGCGCGCTGAACGGAACCAGCTTCATCCTTGGGATCTTGCTGGTCGGCCTTTTTTTCAATAGCTGGCTGGAACGGCTGTTGGGCAAAACGTCCCTGGATCGCAGACAGATCGAAACGATGCGCACGTTGACGCGCGTGTCGGTGCAGGTCTTCGCGGTGCTTTTCATTTTGCTGGTGATTTTCGGTCCTCCGAGCCAGCTCGGAACGATTCTTGGCCTAGCCGGGGCCGGCTTGACGGTGGCGCTGAAGGATTTCATCGTAGGCTTCCTCGGCTGGTTCGTGCTCATGGGGAAAAATGGCGTCCGGCTGGGCGATTGGGTGGAAATCAATGGAGTGACTGGCGAAGTGGTCGAGCTTGGGATGTTTCATACCGTTTTGCTGGAAACCGGGAACTGGACCGATTCGGGCCATCCGACGGGACGGCGCGTGACATTCACAAACAGCTATGCGATTGAAGGTCACTACTTCAATTTCTCCACCTCCGGGCAATGGATGTGGGACGAATTGCAGGTAGTTCTTCCCACCGGACAAGACCCCTATCCCGTTATCGATGCAATTCAGAAAAAGGTGGCCGAAGTGACGTCAGAATCGGCAAAGCAGGCCGAGCAGGAGTGGCAACATGCAGCGCGTTCGAGGCAGATGAATGCGCTATCGGCTGCGCCAGCCATCAACGTGAAGCCGATCATCGGCGGCGTCGAAATCGCGGTGCGCTACATCACGCAGGCCAACGAACGTTACCAACTGCGCGCCAAGCTCTATCAGGTGGCTGTGGATCTGCTCGGCGGCAAGAACGTGAAGCTTCCGCCATCTCCGGATCCGGCGCCGGCACCCGCTTCCGGTGGACGGTAAGGGCTTAACGGCAACCGGTCATTCCGCGCTACTTCGTGCCCGCACTTGTTCTGAGGTCAATCCGTACAAAGGAGGCGTCGGGACGCCGAGCATTCCAAGATAGAGATAAATCTGCCCGCGGTGATGGATTTCGTGCTCGACCATCTGGTATCAATTTCGCCCAAAGGTCCAAAGAATCATGTCAACCTTTCGGGGTGTCCACGTGTCGCTGGAAAAAAGTGCATTGAGTTCGCTTGATTTTGTTCTCATTACTTGGACGAGGAGCGCTGCATGCTTCGGAGTCAAGTTCTCGGGTTTCATCTTATGTATCTTCTCACTTTCCGGAAGGCACGTTACGCTGCAAAGCGCTTTCACAACGAATTGATCGGCAGTGCCGAAGTGACGGGGGAACAAAACTGCTAGCAGGCCCGAAGCCCCCGCGGGTCCCAAACCCTTGATCTTGTATGCCGCATTCAAACAGGCACCTATGTCTTCTTTGTCACATTCAAAAACCTTCTTCTTGATCTCATACAACTCTCCTAGGTTGTTTGATTCCGCATACTTTCGCAGGTGAGCTGTCGTCGTTGCTAGGCGGTTTACGGCAGTGTACTTCCAAGGAAAATATTTCTTGAGGAGGAAGTCATACCACTGTGCTTGATCAAGTGTCTCAATTTCGTAAGAGTTTAGAGCCTCCATCTCCTTCTCAAGTTGGAGATTGGCCGGTTTGACAAAGGTCCAATAGTTATCCATGGCGAACTGCCAATCGGAATTGGAGGTTGAGTGCCACAATTCATCGATGTTGAGCATATCCGATCCACCTGCTTTGAATGATTCTAAGCCCAGTTGTAAGCGTCGATACCAGCATGGCGGCATATTATCGCTATCGCACGAGCTGGCGCGCGCGGATGGCGGAGACCGTGGCCCCAGCGTAGAGCACCGCCAGCATCGCATACCCCGCCACCAGGCCCACTCCCTGCGCCACCCAGCCCAGCGCAAAACTCATGAATAGCTGCACCACGGTCGTCAAAATCGCCATCGCGGACTGCGTCCGCCCCATGAAGTGCCGCGGAACGATGCTCATCAGCGATGACTGCGCCACGACTCCGCCCAGCGCACGGCAAAATCCAAACAAAATCTGCATCATGACGGCGCCGATCAAAAATGCAACGAACGGAGTCGCCATGTGGCCGGCGGCGAGGCCGGCACACGCCGCAACATAAAGAGGCATACGCAACGCCTGGGGAAGCTGGCTGGCAATCAGTCCTCCGATAATCGCACCGGTAGCCCAACCTGCTTCCAGAAAACCCAGCCCGCGCGCACCGGCCCGAAGAATATCGTTTGCCAACGCGACCAGAACCACGTTCGCGCTCACCACGCCCGCCATCATGACGGAGTGGGTGATCCCCAGCGCCAGCACTAGGGGCTGCTGCTTCAGATAAGCAAACCCCTCCTTCATGTCCGCGTAAACGGCGAGCGAGAGGCCCGCTTCGGCGACCTCCGGATTTGCTCCCGTTTCGAGCGCTTCGGCGGTCGCTTCGGTGGCCTCATTGTATTCGCGCGGATATTTCTGGCTTTCCCTCGGCGAGACGTAACCGCTCCGCACTTTGTAGAGGCAGAACGCCGAAACGAAATAAGTCAGTCCATCGATGAAAAGAATCCCCTCGATTCCGGCAGTGTTGTACAGAAAGCCCACGAACGCCCCGGCGATGAGCATCCCGCTCTGCACCCCGATCAACACCGCTGCGTTTGCGCCGGTGAACTGGCTGGGCGGAATCACTTCCTGCACCAGGGCGTTTACGGTCGCCCAATACATCGCCGACCCAGTTCCGGTGATCAGCGTCATGGCATACAAATGCCAGAGTTGCAGATGGCCGCGCCAGGCGATGTATGCGGTCGCGAGGACAAAAAAGCCGCGCGTTAGATCGAGCAGTACGCCGAGGTAGCGCCGGTCAATGCGATCGATCAGCACGCCGCCGAGGAATGGGACGAAAAGTCCGGGCAAGGTCATGACAATCACTTGCCCGCTGACTTTCACGGTCGAATGCGTGGCAGCCAGGATGTACCAGCTCACGCCCGCGAAGTTCATCCCGCTGCCAAAGAGCGACACAAACATGGCGAAAAAGAAAAAACGGAAGCCGCGTTGCGCCCAGATCAGCTTCCAATCCACCGTCTGTGTGGCAGTCGTCTCCATGGAGCGTATTAGTTTACTATCGAGCTGCTATCGCAGGGCGATGAGCGCGAACGAGCAGTTACACCTTCAAAACAAATTGGCCGATAGAGAGGTGAACCGCCATGGGAAACGAATTGAAATGTGTAGTCTCGTTCGGCGAACAGAAATCAGAAGGGAAGGCATTGCTCGAAACGAGCAAGATTCTGTTTCGCGGAGAGTTCCGGTTGAAGATTCCTTTCTTCACGATCAAATCAGCCAAAGCAGTGGACGGCGAACTCCGCTTAGAAACAGCGGAAGGACTCGCGGTTTTTCATCTTGGCGCGACCGCTGAAAAGTGGTGCGACAAGATTCTTCATCCGAAGTCGCGCACCGAAAAGCTTGGCGTTAAGCCCGGTGCAAGAGTTTCTTTGCTTGGTAGTTTCGACGCGGATTTTCTCGCGGAACTAGGTGCGCTCACCAAATCTGTGGCCAAAGGCAAAGCGGCTGCCGATTCGGAATGCGTCTTTTTCTCTGCTGGTTCAAAGCAAGACCTCGGCGCCTTGCCGAAGATTTCGAAATTAATGAAAGGCGCAGCCGCACTGTGGATTGTCTATCCCAAGGGCCAAAAGCACATCACCGAAAACGACGTTCTCTCCGCCGGCCGCAAGACTGGCCTGAAAGATGTGAAAGTCGTCGGATTTTCTGCAACGCACACCGCATTGAAGTTTGTAATCCCGCTCGCTCAACGCTAGTCGACAGATCCCCATGCTGGAAATCCCTTGGAGTCCGAACAAGTCCTCCATCAGCCCAAAAACGACTACACCCGAGAATTGCTTTCCGCCGTCCCTGAACTGCCCAACGCATAAACTATTCCTGTCTGTTCTCCTTTAGCTTTCTACTGTCATCGAGGATCGCGACTCGGTGGGGACTGTCAACTTCTTTTCCCTTGCGCTAGAATCGCACTACTGAAATATTCCCCGGTGCTCGTGCGTAGTCCCTGTCAGAAGGCAGTACTGGCAACCTTGTGGTGGAGGAGTCCTCGATGGCTACGACAACTGCTGTTCCCCCGGCCGCGCCCGAGGCGCAAGCAACGATTGGTCCGATCGGCCGGATTATCGGCGTTCTGTTCTCTCCGAAAAGCACTTTCGAAGATATTGCTCGAAAGCCCTCCTGGGTTGCCCCCATTGTTTTATTGACCCTCATTGGCCTCTCCATGAATGTCTTGCTCGCAAGAAAGG
>WNFO01001246.1_pt1 | contig 20870 bp, 20 predicted proteins | sample 5400251 | NCBI WGS metagenome assembly WNFO01 (sample SAMN13153354, study PRJNA577476) | soil metagenome | isolation source: 100 cm saprolite under Madrone tree | place: USA:California | collected 2016-06-14
GAGACACCGTGGAATTTGATTCACGCGCGCAATGTCGTCACGTTGCTCGAAGCCGGAGCGATTGTTCTCCCGGCTATTCCTTCGTTCTACAACCGTCCCGGTTCCCTAACCGCAGTCGTGGACACAGTGGTTTGGCGCATTCTTGACCAAATTGGGTTACCCAGTCCTCGTGCATATCGCTGGGGACAGGAGAGCGTCCCGGCCAAAACCTCGCGTAAGAAAAGTTGAAAATCGAAGGATGGCTTGCGCGATGGTTGATCGCGTTTGGATTTCGCTTTCTGCAACTCTGGGCGCGCACGCTGCGTTTTGAAATCGACGACCGGGCAGGCATCGTCGGCACGCCGGTGACGGAAAATTATATTGGCGCCCTCTGGCACAATCGATTGTTGATCTTTCCGTTGATTTTGCGGCGTTTTTTTCCAAATCGCCATGGGGCAGCTCTGATCAGCGCCAGCCGCGATGGGGATTTGCTCGCCGACGGCGTTAAACGTTTTGGCTACGATGTGATTCGCGGCTCGAGCTCGCGCTTGGGCGCGAGCGCAATTCTTCAGCTCACACAGGTGCTCGCTTCGTCCCGCGATGTGGTAATCACTCCGGATGGTCCCCGGGGTCCGGTTTACGAACTTGGTCCAGGCATTATTTTTCTCGCACAGAGATCGGGCGCTGCGGTGTTGCCGATGAATCTGGAATATTCGCGCTGCTGGCGGCTGGGAAGTTGGGACGGGTTCATCGTGCCGCGACCTTTTGCCAAAGTACGAGTGCTGATCGACGAGCCGCATCGGGTCAAACCGACCGGCACACCGGAGGAATTTGAATCTGAACGTCTGGCTTTGCAGGACGCCATGATGGCGCTGGTTGAAATGCGCTGAGACATTCTCTGTAGCCGCTTCCCTGTGGGAAGCGCTGCGCTGAAGTGTTTGCACATCGCGCGTTGCGCGTCCCATAGGGACGCGGCTACAGCAAAGCTTGCTTGCGCACCGAGCACTCGCAGGCAGGATTGCCTCCTTCACTATGGCGAAATTGATCGATGGCCGGGCAATCGCGGACAAAGTGTATGTCGATCTTCGCCGTGAAATTGCAGAACTAAAAGCAAAAGGCGTTACGCCAGGTCTTGCCGTCGTGCTCGTTGGAGACAATCCAGCTTCGCGCGCCTATGTGCGTTCCAAGGACAAAATGTGTCGGGAGCTAGGCCTGCACTCAGTGAAACTGGAGCTGCCGGCATCCACGGCACAGACGGAGCTTCTCGGTCGCGTCGAAGAACTCAATCGCGATCCCAGGATTCACGGCATCCTGGTTCAATCGCCCCCGCCTGAGCACATCGACGAACCGGCAATCGTGCGCGCGCTCGACCCGCGTAAGGACGTGGACGGATTTCACCCGGAAAACGTTGCAAAGCTCGTAATCGATGATCCGACCGGCTTTGTGCCGTGCACCCCGCTCGGCGTGCAACGTTTGCTCACTGAAACCAAAACCGAAATAAACGGCGCGCACGTCGTGGTTCTTGGCCGCAGCATGATTGTAGGCAAACCGCTGGCTCTGCTTCTGATGCAGAAGAACAAAAATGGGAACGCCACCGTCACGGTCGTCCACTCCCGCAGCCGCGATCTCACGCAGATTATTCGCTCAGCGGATATTGTTGTGGCGGCAATTGGGCGCGCCGAATTTGTCAAAGCCGATCACGTGCGCGAAGGCGCCGTCGTCATCGATGTAGGCATTAATCGCGTGGAAGACGCGGAAAGCGCGCGCGGTTATCGTCTGGTTGGCGATGTAGCATTTGACGAAGTGTCGAAAAAGGCGAGCGCGATCACGCCTGTCCCTGGCGGCGTGGGGCCGATGACCATCGCGATGTTAATGGCGAACACAGTAAAAGCGGCAAGGCAATCCCTGTAGCCACGTGCCTGCGGCACGTCTATCCCAGACGGCCCACCGGGCCGTGGCTACAACTCCGCGAAACGATTTTCGTCGTGAGAAGCTTCAAAATCGCTGGTTCAATTCGCGCGACGTGAACAAATAACGATCCGACGTGTGGCCACAATACCGCGGCGCGCGCCAGCCGGTTGATCCACAGTCTTCCGCGATACATTTGGGCGCAAGCGCGAGTGAATTCGCGCAAAGCTGATTGTCGATCTTTGCCCCGAATGATTTTCGTGATCGCGTTTGCCGCCAGTTCTCCCGATCGGAGGGCGTAGTAAATTCCTTCGCCTGTAAACGGCTCCACGACGCGGGCGGCATCGCCAATGAATAAAAGATTTTCGTGTGCGCAGGGAACTGGCGAACGCGTAAGCGGGGTGATTGTACGCCACGGTTGATCGGGAGTGATTTCAAATTGGCGTTCCGCCCATTGGCGCAATCTGGAAATTGTTGGGGGTGCGCCCACGAGGCAAAGATTCAGCTCAGTTTCATTCACCGGAGCCTGGCCGGAGTAACCTTCCTGAAGGAATTGCAGGACGACGCGTCTCCCAAAATTTCGCGGCAACGGGATGTGCGCTTGCAGCGCCACGCGCTCGCGCGTGGGGCGTGGCAGCAAATTGCGAAGCCGCGCCACAGTAGAATTGCGGCCATCTGCGCCGGCTAATGTCCGCGCAGAAAAGCTTTCCCCACCGGCAGTTTCAATTTTCCAATTACCGCCGTTGGCCAACGCGGTAACAGTTGTTTTCTCGCGAACGTCCGCACCGACATCGCCAGCATGCTTTAGCAGAAGATGGTCAAATAGGCTGCGTTTCACCGACAACTCGCAATCACCGTCGATTGGAAGATCCACAACCACTTCACGGCCATCGATCGCAATGAATCCGACCGAGTCGAGTTTGGAATGCGGCAAATTGCGGACCTGCTGCGAGACACCGAGTCGTTCCAGCACGCTCCAACACGAAGGATTTAAACAATCACCGCACACTTTTTCGCGGGGAAATTTTTCCCGCTCGAGAACAAGCGTGCGCAGACCGGCTAGCGCACAAAACGCGGCGCAGCTCGATCCTGCCGGGCCGCCGCCGATGATCGCGACATCAAACGTTTCCATTCGCGTTAAGCGCAATCTGTCATGTCGAGCCGAGTCTCCCGCTGCTGCGGGGTCGATGTTCGTTCAAACTAATAACGAGATTCCTCGACTTCGCTCGGAATGACAAAGCTTTAAGATTGCTGGCGCGCGATTTAGTACCGGAGCAAATTGACTTAGATGAGCTGGTCCATCCCCATCTTCCGCATCGCTGGCATTCAATTGCGGATTCACATTACGTTTCTGCTGCTGATCGGCTGGGTAGCGTTTGTTTACTATGCGCAAGGTGGTTCGCCCGCAGCGGTGGGCGGGGTTTTGTTCATCCTGATATTGTTTGCATGTGTCGTGTTGCACGAGTTCGGACACGCTTTTGCAGGAAAAGCTTTTGGGATCAACACGCCCGATATCACGTTGTTGCCGATTGGCGGTGTGGCGCGTTTGGAACAAATCCCCGAGGACCCGGTGCAAGAACTCATTATCGCAGCGGCGGGGCCGGCCGTGACCGCAGTCATCGCGCTGGGTGCATTTATCGGCGGCGGCTCGTGGGCTTATCCACCAAGCATGGCGAGTAGCATTCCTGACGTGCTGTTCACGACCAACGTCGTTTTGCTTCTTTTTAATTTGCTGCCGGCATTTCCAATGGATGGCGGCCGTGTGTTGCGCGCGCTGCTGGCGACGCGGATGAGTTATGCGCGCGCTACGCAGGTCGCCGCGACCGTTGGACAGGGTTTTGCTTTCATTTTCGGCTTTATCGGCCTGCTCTGGAACCCGTTCCTGATCTTCATCGCGCTTTTCGTTTATGTCGGTGCATCGCAAGAAGCGGCTCTCGCGCAGATGAAAGATGTCTCGCGCCGGTTTCCAGTCTCCAGCGCGATGGTGCGCGAGTTCCGCACGCTCTCTGAAAACGACAGCCTGCAGGAGGCGGTGGACGCGTTGCTTGCGACTTCGCAGCACGATTTTCCAGTGGTGGATGAGACCGGCAACGTAACCGGGATTCTCACCCGCAACGACCTCATTTCGGCCTTGAGGAAGAATGATCCGTCGCTCCGAGTTGGAGATGTGATGCGACGCGATATTCCTACCGTGACCACCGGAACGCGGTTCGAAGACGCATTTCGGATCATGCAGGAATACAACTGTCCGGCGGTTCCGGTGCTCGACAGCATGAAGCGCCTGGTCGGTTTGCTCACACCGGAGAACGTCACCGAACTAATGATGATTCAATCGGCGATGCCGCGGCGACGGGTTGTGTAAGCCAGCTGAGCAGGCTCCGGAAAACGAGCTTTTCTCAACGTTTGGAGTTCCGCGTTTACGCGGCTCGAAGTAAAAACCGCCTAAACGCGGAACTCCAAACCAAGTGCCATCAGTTTTTCGACAGTGTCCTACGAACTGATGCGCATCGGCATCAGCACATAAAGAAATGGGGTCTGAATTTTCAAAACGCCAGGGCTCATCTCATCAATGAGGTCGAGAAAGACTTCGTCCTCGCCCAGTGCGCGCAGTGGCGCCATCAGAAATTCCGGATTAAACGCGATGGAAAACTCGCGACCCTTATAGGCGACGGCGAGTGATTCTTTCGCTTCGCCCACCTCCGGAGTATTTGCAGTGATGTCGATATTATTCTTGCTGAAGTTCAGTTTGATCGAGTGCGATTTGTCGCTTGCGAGCAGCGAGACGCGCCGCAGGGAGTTCAGAAACATTTCACGCTCGAGTTTTATTCGCTCCTTTGCTTCGCCTGGAATGACCTGCCGGTAGTTTGGATAATTGCCCTCGATCAATTTTGAAACGAGTAGCGTTTTGTTTAAATCGAACGCGATCTGTCCGCTACCCATGCTCACCTTGACTTCGCCGTCATCGGTAAGCAGGCGTTGCAATTCCGTCACCGCTTTGGTCGGAATGATCAGGTCTACTTCGTGGCTGCGCGGAAATTCCAGTTCGATTTCCGCCATGGCCAGCCGCCGCCCATCAGTTGCCACCAGCGTCAATTTGTTGTCCTTGAAACTGAACAGAACGCCGTTGAGCACGTAGCGGGTCTCGTCAGTCGATATGGCATACGAAGTCTTGCGCAGGCCGTCGCGCAGATCCTTCTGCCGAATGGTCACCACTTTCGCTCCCTCGAATTTCGGCAACGGCGGAAATTCGTCCTCAGGCAAGCCAAGAATTTTGAAGAAACTTTGGCCGCTGCGGATCGAAGCGGCATTTTTGCCATCTACATCGACCTGAATTTCGCTCGAAGGCAGTTCTCGAACGATGTTGAAAAGACGCCGGGCCGGGAGAGTAGTCGCTCCTATTTTGTCCACCTTCGCCTCGCAACTCCCCCGCACGCCGACATCAAGATCGGTTGTGGTCAGATGGATTTCGTCCTCGGCGGCCTGCAGCAATACATTGGAAAGAATTGGAAGTGTCGTGCGGGTGCTGACGACGTTTTGGACTTGTTGCAGACCTTCGAGCAGTTTTTCTTTCGTAACGCTAAATTTCATGATGAGCGGAAGCGTTTAAGATGTAACGCTTCGGATTTTGTTCGGCAACCGCAATCTCTCTGTGATATGGGGCACGTTTGTAGCTTACCATGGCCGCAATCGCAAATCGGAAACAAGGCGTCGGCTGGAAGGCTCAACGTTGGAGCGAACTGTCGATGAACGATATCGTCTGGCGAATATTGTCCTGCTCGGTCATCCGTTTTTTTACCAACTTGCACGCGTGCAACACGGTGCCGTGATCGCGCCCGCCAAAGGCCTCGCCGATTTCATTCAATGAAGCCTTGGTGAGCTCGCGCGCCAGATACATCGCCACTTGTCGCGGAAAGGCGATGCTGGCCGGACGCCGCTTGCTTGTCATATCGGCCACGCGCACGTCGAACTGTTCGGCCACGCGCCGCTGAATTTGTTCGATCGTGATGGAATGCCGCCCTTCCTCCTGCAAAATGTCCTTTAGTAAATGCTCGATAACTTCCTGCGTGAGTTCCTTGCCACTGAGTGAAGCAAAAGAGGCCACCCGCATCAGAGCGCCCTCGAGACGGCGCACGTTTGTGCGAATGCGGCTTGCGAGAAATTGAAAAATGTCATCCCGCAATTTGATCTGCATGCTGTCGGCCTTTTTTCGCAGGATCGCCAGGCGCGTCTCGATGTCCGGGGGCTGAAGCTCAGCGGTAAGTCCCCATTCAAACCGCGAAACCAAGCGGTGTTCCAGATTTGCGATTTCCGAGGCCGGACGGTCGCTGGATAGGACGATCTGTTTGTGCCCGTCAAAAAGCGTATTGAATGTGTGAAAGAATTCCTCCTGCGACCGCTCCTTGCCGCCCAGAAATTGGATGTCATCAATCAAAAGAAGATCGGCCTGGCGATAACGCTTGCGGAACTTGACCAAATTACTGTGCTGGATCGCATCGATGAACTCGTTAATGAAGAGCTCGCTCGAGACGTAGAGGACCTTCACGTTTTTCTTTTTCGCCCACACGTATTGCCCGATGGCTTGCATCAAATGGGTCTTGCCAAGACCGACTCCGCCGTAAACGAACAGCGGGTTGTACGTGCGCGCCGGCGTCTGCGCAACGGCCAGACTTGCCGCGTGCGCAATTTCGTTGTTTGGGCCGACCACGAAAGATTCGAATGTGTTCCTTGGATTGAGGCCGGGCACGGTTGCGCCTGGTTTTGAGCTGATCGGTGGGTTCGGCAAAACTTCTTCCAGCGGCGCGGCATCTTCCCGAGATGTTTGCGCGCCAGGTCCTGACGGCGAGCAAAACTTCACCGAGCGCGGGCTGCCAAATATGGTAACGATCGCAGTCTGCAATGCCGGCATATAGTTACTCTCGATCCAAAACTGGTAGATGTTGTTTGGAACACCCAACGTCAGTGATTCTTCCTTCGCCTCGACCAACTCGACTGCAGAAAACCAGCGTTTGAAACCATCGGTGCTAATCTGCGGCTTGAGCGCAGATGATAACCGCTGCCACAACTGCGCACATTTTTTGTCCATAGCAAACTTGTTAACAGTGTTACACAAATGCCACAGTAGCTGGCACCGTGGGTAATTGCTGGGAGAAGCCAAGGTGTGATGGAGCTATCCCCCAGCGTGATCCCCCGTGGAAACACCAAAAAAAAATGCCAAGAACCCGTAAATACGAGGGAAAACAGACAGATTCACCCTTCAAAGTCACTGCGGTTTCAACCTGCCGCGCATGCCCACTCAGTTGTTCTTTCGGGGAACTATTGGTGCTGTTCATTCTCGCCGATAAAAGTTTCTCAGAAATGTTCACAACTTATTCACATGCGCTTCGTCCCCGTCCTCGCCAGCGGGCTTGAGATTAGAAATCGGTTTCAAAATCGACAAGAAAAAAATAAATTTTATTTTTCATCATCGAAGAAAAATTTCTTGACTAAAAAACTGAAACGCGCGTGTGCGAGGGAAAAACAAAATGGTCGTTCCGGGCGGATTTCGCCGCACGCATGGCCGCCACTGATCGGTAATCGACGCGGCGAACTGGTGTCGCTGATTGCACCCTGTGCGGCACTCCTGAGTTGACCGGAATGTCCTGCATGCGCAATTTTGTCGGCTCCAGAGTGCCACGAGGAATCGCTCTCCGAATAAAAAATGCAGCCAATGCACGCGGAAATAACGAGGTGGCAGAACCGTATCGCCAATTCCAACCGGCCGGCGATGTGCCGAATTCTTCTAGTCGGCCTGATCGCTTTTTTTCTGTCTGCGCCGTGCGCATTTTCGGTTGATGAACTGGTTCCGCCGTTCGGCTTTCGTTGGACCGACTCGATGGCGCGTGTGGATGCCGTGCTGCACGGCGCAAAGGCCAAAATTGCCTCGCGGGAAAAAAAAGAAAACCGTGAAATCTGGACTGTGGAAGGGCTCGTCCATCCTGGATTAAAGCGCACGGTGTTCACGTTCAAGCAGAGGACGCTTGTCGCGATCGAATTACAATACGAATACCCGGATTGGTCGATCGAACGTTACAACCAACGCATGGGAGAGATTCGCAAATACTTCGACGAGAAGTACGGAACGGGAAAACTGGTTTCGCGTTCTCGCGACAACGACACGGACGTCATTCAAACGCTGGTTGGCTATCAGTGGATGGTCGGCGCGACGATGCTCGAGCTCTTTTACTTCTCAGCGCAGCACGACAAGCTCGTTTATCGCACCATCACCGTTGATTACAAAGCGTTGTAGCGGTCCAGTCTCGTCGCCTCAACGTCGAACCTTATTTCTCCCCAGAACTTTTTCTCTAGTGTTGGGAGGCGCAACAAGCTATCACGTCCTCCTGGCAACGTAAGCCGAGGAGTTGTTATGCCAACAGACCTTACCGGATCTGCTAGTTCTACCGTAGCTGAAATTCTAGGGAAGCTTGGGGCCGATCCGAAGACGGGTTTGAACCCGACCCAAGTACAGGAATGTCTGAAAAAGTACGGCCCGAACGCGCTGCCGGAAGAAAAGAAAAGCGCTCTCTCTGCTTTGGTCGCTTATTTCTGGGGGCCCATCCCGTGGATGATCGAGGCCGCTGCCTTGATGGCATTGATCGTAACAGACTGGGGCGATCTGACGATCATTGCCTCACTCCTCTTATTCAACGCCTTGTTAGGGTTCTGGGAAGAACACGAAGCTTCCAACGCGCTCGACGCCTTAAAGAGCTCTCTTGCGTTAAAAGCGCGGGCGCTTCGCAGTGGCGAATGGCAGCAAGTAGATGCACGTACGCTCGTGCCTGGAGATCTCATTCGCCTGTACCTTGGAGATGTTGTCCCTGCTGACTGCAAGCTCATCCAAGGCGACTATATCAGCATTGACCAATCGGCCCTTACAGGCGAATCGCTGCCAGTCACAAAGAAATCCGGCGAAGACGCATACTCAGGCTCTGTCGTAAAACAGGGAGAAATGGTCGCAGTAGTTACAGCGACCGGCACGAATACCTTTTTTGGGCGCACGGCAAAATTAGTCGCCGCCGCCGGAAACGTTTCTCACTTCCAGAGAGCCGTAATGAAGATCGGTAACTTTCTGATTGTCCTGGCGCTGGTCTTGGTTGTGATTCTGGTGGCCAGCCGTCTTTTCGATATGCGGGGCCACTATGATCGGGTTGCTTTGTTAAGGCTGGCTGAAATCGTTCTCATCCTTTTGGTGGCATCAGTGCCAGTGGCCATGCCTGCCGTACTATCAGTGACGATGGCTTTGGGCGCGCGAATGCTTGCCAGGAGCAAGGCAATCGTTTCCCGACTGGAGTCAATCGAGGAATTGGCAGGCGTCGATGTGCTCTGTTCCGATAAGACCGGCACGTTGACTCAGAACAAGCTGACCCTCGGTGAAGCAGGACCCTGGGCTGGAACCGACGCAGCAACATTGATTCTGATGGCATCGTTAGCTTCTCGCGCGGCGGATAATGATCCGATTGATCTCGCAGTACTCGCTGGGCTAAAAGATCCCTCCCTTCTTAAGAGTTATCACCAGGAAAAGTATGTACCCTTCGATCCGGTGGACAAACGGACCGAGGCAACCATCAAGGATATTTCCGGTAAGGTTTTTCGGGTGACAAAAGGTGCGCCGCAAGTGATTCTTACACTGGCGAAGCTCTCCAGCGCCGACCTCGAGAAAGCCAGCCAGACCGTCAACAATTTGGCCAGTCATGGCTATCGCACCATTGGCGTCGCTGTCGCTCAAGGCGATGGCCCGTGGGTGTTTCAGGGAATTCTTCCGCTGCTTGATCCCCCCCGACCTGATTCCAAGAGCACCATAGCAAAGGCTCGTGCTTACGGCGTCAAGGTGAAAATGGTTACCGGCGATAACGTTGCCATCGCCCGACAGATCGCCTTAGAACTGGACATGGGCACAAATATCCATCCGGCGACTGAACTTTTTCCTGGCGACGTCACAAAAGGGCAGATCCCCTTGGACGCTGCTGAGAAAATCGACGAGGCCGATGGTTTCGCGGAGGTGTTCCCGGAACACAAATACGCGATTGTAAAAATACTGCAGCAGAACGGCCATATCGTGGGAATGACCGGTGACGGAGTCAATGATGCTCCTGCGTTAAAGCAAGCGGATGTCGGGATTGCTGTGTCCGGAGCAACAGAAGCGGCCCGGGCGGCCGCGGCTTTAGTTCTGACTGCACCTGGTCTGTCGGTCATCATCGAAGGGATCGCGGAAGCGAGACGTATCTTCGAGCGGATGATGAGCTACGTGTTATACCGGGTCGCCATGACTATTGCGATCATGGTATTCGTCGTGCTGGCGTCGATCTACTATCATTTCTTTCCCCTGACTGCAATTATGCTTATCGCGCTTGCTCTTCTGGATGACGTCCCCATAATGACTATCGCCTTTGATAATGCCAGCGTGCCGCTTCGGCCGGTAAAATGGGAATTAGATCATGTATTAGTGATTTCGTCAGTCCTGGGCCTACTTGCAGTTATTGAAAGCTTTGGATTGCTGTACCTTGGGGATTCGCTTCACCACCTGGCCCATCCACAGCTGCAGACAATGATGTTCCTGCAACTCGTTGCCGGCGGGCACCTCATGTTATTCGTGACTCGTACCCGTGGGCTCTTGTGGAAGCCACCGTATCCAAGTTCCAAGCTGTTCTTTGCGATTGTTGCGACTCAAGTCGCCGCGGTACTGATGTGCAGCCAGGGCTGGCTGGTGCCGCCACTTCCATGGAAAATCATTGGCTTTGTTTGGGGGTACAACCTGGCTTGGATGATAGTACAGGACATCGTGAAGCTTGGACTTTATCGCCTTCTGGATCCCGTTCACTCGTGGAAGAGGTGGCTTTTCGAACCCCTGGGAGTTCCAGTTACAGGTACGCAAAAAGCTGTGCGGTAAAATCAAGAAGAGAAAAACAATCATGGCCAACTATCAGAAAAAACTTGCGGTGAAACCGGGTGGCAAGATCCGGCTAAAACATTTCGACCCCGACTACCACGGCAAGCATGAGTCAAGCAAAGCAGCTTTGCCCGAAATTGAGAAGAACCGGCAGAAAATGGACGAACTGCAATATCTGATGTATGCGGAAAACAAACATTCGCTTCTCATTGTGTTGCAGGGACTTGATGCCGCCGGCAAAGATGGCGTAGTCCGTCACGTTTTCACTGGCATGAATCCTGAAGGTTGTGTGGCGGTTAACTTCAAGGAACCGACCTCAAACGAGCTAGCGCACGACTTTCTCTGGCGGGTGCATCCGCATGTGCCCGCCAAAGGCTCAGTCGTGATTTTCAATCGCTCCCACTACGAAGATGTGCTGGTCGCAAGAGTTCACGGCTTGGTCTCGAAAAAAATCTGGTCGAAGCGCTACGATGAAATAAATGATTTTGAACGGCTAATCACCTCCGAGAACAACACAACGATTCTCAAATTTTTCCTGCACATTTCGAAAGAGGAACAGCTTGCCCGGTTCAAGAAGCGTCTGGATGACCCGAAGCGTCAATGGAAGATCAGTGAGTCGGATTACAAGGAACGAGAGTATTGGGATGACTACGTCAAAGCATTCGAGGATGTGCTTACCAAGACGAGCACCGAATGTGCCTGTTGGTTCATCATTCCTTCAAACCACAAGTGGTTCCGGGATCTGGCTATTTCTCAAATCATCGTCGAGGAGATGGAAGCGATGTGCATGCAGTTTCCCAAACCAACCGTGAACCTCGCCGAAATTCGCCGTAAATATCATCAGGCAGCCAGTCCTGAGAAAGCGAACCGGCGCAAGAAGTGACATTGGGCGAAATCACGCTATCGCAACAGCTGACGCTGTTACTAGACGGGTCGCCGCTGAAGGGCATTCAGCGATGGCTTTGGGTGTTATCGACCGGCGGCACGTTGCTGGATGGCTTCGCTATTTTCGTACTTGGCGTGGCGATACCTCTTATGATCGCTGAGTTTCGTTTCCAATCGGACGTGGTAGGTCTGATCGGTGCAAGTCTGGTGCTCGGTGCTGTGTTTGGCGCCGGATTCGGCGGGCTAATGGCAGACCACCTTGGTCGAAAGCCGTTGATGCTCGCCGACATGATAATTATTTTCGGAGGCGCGGCGACCAGCGCATTAGCCAAGGGACCAGCGATGTTGTTTATCGGGCAACTCCTCGTCGGGGTGGGAATCGGCATCGATTTCCCCGTCAGCAGCAGTTACGTTTCGGAAGTCTTGCCCAAACGCAGTCGCGCGCGATTGATGGTCGCCACGATTGCCTGCCAAGCGCTTGGTATGCTGCTCGCGGCTGCGATTACGCTGGTGCTGCTAAAAACCGTGGACAGCATGCAGAACTGGCGAATTTTCCTGGCCAGCGAAGGCGTCATCGCCTTTCTGTTTTTCTTGCTACGTCTTTCAGCGCCAGACAGTCCGAATTGGTTGATGTCTCGGGTAGATTCGCCGAGGCTGCGCGTGCGTTCATCCGGATCATGCCTGAGCAACGCGAGGCAGTGTTGCAACTCACCAGCAGTGTTGGAAACCAGAGCCTGGCAAGCTCGATCGCGCGCGCAAGAACGTCAGGGATTTCGATTCTGTTCTCGCGCGCCTACCGAGCTCGAACGGTGCTTGTCGCAATCCCGTGGTTCTTGATGGATATCGCCACTTACGGCGTGGGTCTCTTCACTCCGATTATCTTGGGTGCCATTGATGTTTCCGGTAAGACAGGTGGCGTCATTGCTGATGACTTTGCCGACGCGAGGGGAAGCAGCGCAATCGATTTGTTCCTGCTGTTCGGCTTTCTTCTTGGAATTTGGGCGGTTCCACGGTTCGGACGCATCCGCATGCAGGTAATCGGTTTCGCGGGCATGACTTGCGGCATGATGCTGCTCATGATCGCTGTTTACCTATCGAATTCGAGCTTGCACGTTCCGCTGGTGTTCACCGGATTTATTCTGTTTAACCTGTTAATGAACGCAGGACCGAATTCCACCACGTTTACGCTGGCTCCCATCCTCTTTCCGACTCAATTACGGGCCACGGCTAGCGGCTTCGCCGCTGGTATTGCTAAAATCGGCGCGACTTTCGGCGTCTTTGTTCTGCCAATCGTAAAAGGTAAGTTCGGCGTTCCGGCGGTCTTAGGAATGATGGCGGCCGTCAGTCTTCTAGGTCTCATTGTGACGTTGGTCTTTGGACGTGAAGACACGGAATAGGACCTAGCCATGCGTTGAACTGGACCCGCTGGTTTTCCAATGGAGACGCAAATTGTGCTTTTTCTTGTCGCCATCGTGGCTACGGCGATTAATTCGATAGCCGGCGGCGGCGGGCTGTTAACGTTTCCCGTACTAATGACGGTCTTACCGCCAGTAACAGCCGATGCAACCAACGCGGTCGCTCTTCTCCCCGCTTACATGACAAGCACTTGGGCGGGCCGCAAGCATCTGCCTCCCGTACGCCACTGGTTCTGGCTGCTTCTCGGGCCAAGCTTGCTAGGTTGCCTTATTGGAGCTTTGCTCCTCAACTGGTCAGGTAACCGTTCCTTCACGACCTTGATACCCTGGCTTATCCTAACAGCCACACTGCTCACATTGCGTCCGTTGCTAACTCGCACCGCTCATTCCGCGCATTCATGCGGCCCGGTCGCTCCGGGAGAAATAACCGCGGCTCCGTCCGTTTCGCTTCAGATTGCTGCGAGCGTCCTGCTTTTTTTCGTCGCAATCTATGGTGGATATTTTGGGGCCGGCATTGGCATCCTTGTAATTGCCGCGTTTGACCTGATTGGCCTGACTGATATCCACTCCATCCTTCCGCTGAAGAATGCCTTGTGTGGCAGCCTCCGGGCCGTTGCAGTGATAGTGTTCCTTATCGAAGGAAAGGTGAATTGGAAGTATGGCTTGGTGATGGCAGCAGGCGCGTTGCTTGGCGGTTATATAGGCGGGAGCGTGGTGCGCTGGATGAATCGGACGCTGGTTCGCATAGGTATCGTCACTCTCGGCTTTGGCATAGCGGCATACTACTTCTTAAGAATATACGGCGCTGGGATTCGTCTAGTTGGGAGCGATTGAATTAACTCGCAACCGCACCTTACCCGGGTGCGTTTAGTCCTTCGTACGTCTCTGCGACGATGTGATCGACCACCACTTTCATATCGTGCGTACGTTCGTACGCGACGAGCTGTCGATCTGCGCCGGTGCCCTCGCGCATGATCCGTTTGATCTGCGCCATTTCGCGATGCGTGCCGAACTCGTCGACTTCACTTACCACGAACTCCAGCAGTTCATTCAGTAAACTTCGTTCTTCCACTTCAGTTTCCTTGCCGAAGTCGATCAGTTTTCCGTCGATGCCGTAGCGCGCAGCGCGCCAGCGGTTCTCATCCAGAAGACGGCGCCGGTAAATCCTGAAAGTAATGTTTTGTCGCAACAATTTAAAAAGCTTCGCGATGATGGCCTGAATCAGCGCCGCAATTGCGAGTGTGTCGTCCACGCGGGTTTGGGCATCGCAGACGCGGACTTCCAATGTGTCGAAGAATGGATGCAGCCGGATGTCCCACCAGATCTTTTTCGCGTTATCGATGCACCCAGTTTTGACCAGCAGCTTGCAGTAATCTTCATACTCTGAAAGCGATTCGAATGAATCAGGAATGCCTGTGCGAGGAAAACGTTCGAACACCTTCAGTCGATAACCTTTCAGCCCGGTATCTTCGCCTACCCAAAACGGCGAGTTGACCGACAACGCGTAAAGATGCGGCAAAAAATAGCGGGCTTGGTTCATCACATGTATGGCCATTTCGCGATCTGGAATGCCGACATGAACGTGCAATCCGAAAATGAGATTGGCGCGTGCCAGTTGCTGCATGTCTTTGACGATTTCGTGATAACGCTCGCCTTGAGTAATCAGTTGATCGCGCCAGTGCGAAAACGGGTGGGTGCCAACCGACGCGATTTTGAGCCCCGCTTTGCCGGCGAGCTCGGCCAGTTTGCTGCGAAGATCGATAACATGTGTGCGCGCGTGCTCGATTGAATCGCAAATCTCAGTCCCAAGCTCGACGACCGACTGGTGCATCTCCGGTTTGATCTGCTCTTTGAGCAGGACCTTGCCGCCTTCGAGGATTTCCTGAATGTGCGAACGCAGCTCGCGCGTCTCCGGATCGATAATCGCGAACTCCTCTTCGATGCCAAGAGTGAATGTGTGTTCCTTCGCGCTCATGCGGAGCGGGAATGTTCCTCAAAAACGAGAACATGTCATCCTGAGCGAGGAAGTCAGGCATCTTGCCTGACTCGGCGGCCAGGCTGCCAGCCTGGCGAAGATTACTCGATATCATTTTCGGCAGGCAAGCTGCCCGCCAGCCGAGACAGGGCTGGTAGCCTATCCTTCGAAATCGCCTAACGGACGCCTCGTCACTGCGGCTTGCAGAAATTTGCCCCAGCTCAAATTGTCGCGGCCGGGAACATGTTCGCGCGCTTTGCGGATTGCCATTTCCGAAATTGCTTCCACGACCCACTCGAAATTTCCCTGACCGATCCATGCCGCTTCGCAATCGGGCGCAGGATTGCAAAAGTCGATCGCCACTGGCACGCCGTCCCGAATGGCAAATTCGACTGTGTTCAAATCATAACCGAGATACTCATTTAACCTCAGCACACCTTCTTCCACTTTCTGGAGAATCTCACGTGGCGCATCCCATTCGGTTTGGTAACGCAAATGAAACGGATGTCGCGGTTCATAGGGCATGATCCGGACGTGGCGCTGATCGATCGAATAGCAGCGGAAGTACATGTCGAATTTTACTTCCTCCTGCAACATCATCACCAGCTGGCCAGTCTCGCTGTAGGCGCGATAAAATTCCTCCGGGTTATGCAAACGATAGACGTTCTTCCACCCGCCACCCGCGAACGGTTTGAAGAAGGCAGGCCAGCCGACATAATTGAAAATTGCTTCCCAATCGAGCGGGTAGCCGAGATTGCGGAAAGAATTGTCGTTCGTGTCGGGCGGCGGCTGATTCGATGGAAGCAACACGGTGCGCGGGACTGCGACGCCGATTTTTGTCGCCAGCGCATTGTTGAAAAATTTTTCATCGGCGCTCCACCAAAACGGATTGTTTACCACAGCCGTTCCGGTGAGTGCTGCGTTCTTGAGCCAGGCGCGATAAAACGGGACGTCTTGTGAGATACGATCGATCACGACATCGTATCCGCACGGTTCGCCCTGAACCACTTTGTCGATCCTGACGAACTCCGCGGTGATGTCTTTGCCGCCGGTTTTTTGATTCACCCGCTCGACAAATGCCGGCGGAAAACTGTGTTCCTGTCCAAAAAGAATTCCGATTTTTTTCATATGCAGCCAACCGCGGATTACGCGGATGAGGTCTGGTTCGGAGCACGCGCTAATACACCTGCTCCGTGACTCTCATTAACACCGCGGCTTTAAGCCGGGTGACTTCGCGTGCGCAGCGGAAATAAGCCGTTTCAACGGCTTTGTCCAGAGAGGGAATTTGAATTCATCCCTCGAAACAATAAGATAGGCCATGGTCAAGAGGCTACTGCACACGCGCTATCGCGTACACGACCTGGAGAAAACCGTTTCGTTTTACAAGGATGTTCTCGGACTCGAAGAGGTTGGACGTCAGACATCGGGCCGCGGATCGCAACTTGTCTTTCTAAAGGCCCCCGGCAGCGACGAGGAAATTGAGATTTGTAAATTTGACGAGAGCGGTCCTGTAATGGTTGGTCCCGACCTTACACATCTGGCTTTTGAAGTTGACGACATGGAAAAGTTCGCGAAGCACGCGGCGGCAAAAGGTTATCCTTTGTCAGACGGGCCGCATTCGACTGGCACCGGTAAGATTGCCTTTATTGATGCACCAGAAGGGTACGAGATCGAACTGATTCAGCGCGGCCCGAAATCGTAGCGTTGCATTTTTTAAAGATGCGTCGACGCTTGCGCCCGTAAAACTTCTGTCGCTAATTTCCCGCTCATGAAGTCGCGCAATCGAATTTTATTTCTTTGCGCGCTGATCCTGAGCGCAGCGCTAGGTGCATGGGGTCAGGAGGGTGTCGACTCCAACATCGTGCGGCCGGGCGGTGTCTCTGGACCGGTCCGGAAAGCAAAGGCCGTTACAGCACAAGACACGGATGACGCAGACGTTTCTCCCAGCGCTGCTCGTAAATCGAAAAGCTCGAAATCAAGTCATGCTTCGTCGCACCGGAAACACGCAAAGGCCAAACGAGACACTGAAGACACAATTCCCGCGCCGACCGAGTTCACTCCCGAAGGAATACCGAAAACCAGCGCGGCGTCCGTGATGGTGGTTGACGCGAACAGCGGCAAAATCTTGTACGAAAAAAACGCGGACCAAACACGACCCGCAGCGAGCACGCAAAAATTGCTGACAGCTCTCATTGTGGCGGAGAGCGGTTTTCTGGATCGGCCGGTCACGGTGCAGCCTACAGATACGATGGCCGACCCGGTGAAGTTGAACATTAAAGCAGGCGACACTTATCAGCGGATCGATCTCCTGCGGGCCTTATTGGTGAAAAGCCCCAATGACGTTGCGCGATGTCTGGCGCGGGACAATGCGGGCAGTATCGACGCCTTTGCGGAGGTGATGAACAGACGCGCTCAACAACTTGGAGCTGTGCATTCACACTTTGTGAATCCAAATGGTTTGCCAGTGCCGGGACAGTACTCAAGCGCACGCGATCTCTCACTCATAGCGCGCGCTGCCTACGCCAATCAGACAATCCGATCCATCGTTTGTCTTCCGCAGCTTGTCTTCCGGTACGCCAACGGCCGCACGCGTGAACTTGAAAACACGAATAAGCTTCTCAGGCGGTTTCCCTACTGCAATGGGATGAAAACCGGTTATACCGATGCCGCTGGCAAATGTTTGATCGCAAGCGGCACGCGTCCTGGCAGAGACGTGATCGTGGTTGTGCTAGGCGACAGCTCAAGCCACGTGTGGCGCGATGCATCGGCGCTACTTTCCTGGGGCCTTTTGATGTAAGGCTTCCGTTGCGCTACTCACGCTTCCACATTTCTCACGGTGATAGCTGCCCTGGGCCAGATGCTGAAACATTGCGCGTAGCCATCGGAAAAAAAATCGGAGCGCAACGCCCAATGACATTTTCGATTTCCCGCGTACGCGTTCGCGAAAAGCGATTGGGATTTCACGTACGCGCAACGAGCCATCAGCGCGCACCAGCGTCTCAAAAACGATTTTGAAACCGCTGGTTTGCGGCGCCAATTCAAGCAACCGGGAACGGCCAATGGCAAAGAAGCCGCACATGGAATCGTGTAGACCGGTGAGTGGATAAGCGAGCGCCGCACCTGCTCGGGAAACGACTCGGCGCCATACCGGCCAGCCCGGGGTGGATCCGCCTTTCACATAGCGGCTTCCAACCACCAGATCTGCGGTGCCGGCAAACAATGGCGCCAGCAGATCCTCGATCCGTTCGGGTGGATGGCTCAGATCAGCGTCCATCACCAGAAGAAATTCACCCTGCGCGGCCCGCGCCCCAGACATAATTGCACCGGCTAATCCGATGTCGACCCCATCCTGCTCGATCAAACGAATTGGGTGACTGCCTGCAACATCACGAATCTTGTCGCGCGTGCCATCGGTGGAATGATCATCAACAAACAAAATTTCCCGAAAAGGAACAGCGCAGGCAGTAATTTTCGAAACGAGGGGCGCAATATTTTCCTCTTCGTTCAAAGTAGGAACGATAATCGAGACGGAATGCGAGCGCGCCGAGGAATCTGTCATTCGAAATTTTTTTGAAACGCAACCTTCAACGCTCAATGCTCAACGTCCAATTATTCAGCCGGACAATTCGCAATTCAGCAAGCCGACGACGGGATTCGAACCCGTGACCTGCGGTTTACGAAACCGCTGCTCTACCAGCTGAGCTACGTCGGCGCGGAGCGGGCAAAACATTGCATCGTGGCAAGGCCATCGCAACAGCGCAGAGCCTCGTGCTCATGATCGTGCTTCTGCGCGTGATCGGACTAATTCCCTCGGCGCGCCCTCGCCACGCCGAGCAGCCTCAGGTCGCGCCTTACCAATCAAGGGTTCATGGCAGAACAAATGTTTCCCCAATTTCGCGCAGGGCGATGCGCTCGGTTTGATCGCGCAGCGCGGCTTCGAAACGCTCGATTGGCTCGTGCAACGGCTCGAAGCTCAGCCGGAACGTTTGATGATGGACGGGCATGATGAAGCGCGCGCCTGCGGCATTTGCCATTTCAACCGCCTGCTCGGGCGTGCAATGCGAACGGACCCAGGGGTTGTAAGCACCAATTGACATGATCGCGAGATCGATCTCTCCCCATCGCCGCAGTTCTGCGAAACTGTTCGTCATTGCAGTGTCGCCTGCAAAAATGATCCGCCGCCCCGCTCGCTCGAGCAGATAACCGTTGTAGCCACGATATGTGTCCCGCTGCTTTCGCGCGCCCCAGTGGTTCACAGGCAAGGCACCGACATTGATCTCGCCTGCGGCGGTCTTAAGAGTCTTTGCTTCGCCCCAATCGAGCTCGGTGACATCACGGAATCGTGTATGTCTCAACAAATCGCCGGTCGCACGAGCGGTGATTATAGCCGTGCTTTCGCTAAAACAACGCAGTGTTCGCAGATCGAGATGATCAAAGTGTGCATGCGAAAGAAGAATAAGGTCAATCCTTGGCAGCTCATGAAACTGCAGCGCGGCCGCGGTCAGCCGTTTTGGGCCGATGGTGAATCCTGGCAGACGAATTCCGACGCGCGGGAAGAGAACCGGATCAGTGAGAATTTTAATGCCGAAAAAATTGATGAGGACTGTCGCATGGCCAACCCAGGCTAGGGTAACCTGCGCATCGCTCCACTTGGCTCGGGCTTGGCGAACGCCGGAGAAATCGGGTGCCAGCTTTCAATTGTCCATTCGCGAAAAAGATGACCGAGCCAGCGCCTTATCCGCGACCTGCCCAGAGTTGATCGTTCAGGCGCTTTCATGTGAAACGGTAACACAGCCATCATGGCTGTTGCGTCGAACGGCGATCTACCCGCTAGGATCAGCAGGGTGGGAAGGCTGCGCGACGCCGTCCGGCAAGATGCGCGAGTTACGCCAAGCCTATCGGCTGCCAAACAACCCTTTGATGGCTCTCCAGAGAGTTCTGCCCACTTTGGGCGGGCCGGCACGCGCGACGAGTACGGGAACGTTAGCGCGATTCAAAATGCTGCGTGTTAAATCGCCCATGATGTAGTGCCGAAGCAGTCCGCGCGCCTGCGATGTACCGGTCACGATCAAATCGTAATTGCCTTCGTGCACTTCTGCGAAAACTTGATCGATCACAATCCCGTGCCGAAGGCGCACTTCGGTGTGAACACCGAGCCGCTCGAGTTCCCTTCGTTGTCGGCGCAGGTTTGTCCCAAGCTCCGATTTCGATTCCAGTAGCTGAGTGACGTCCTCTTCCATGCGGACAAGGTCGGCGTACATTGCGGGCGGCTCAGCCATAACGTGGAGCAACGTAACTGAAGCGTTCACGGCAGCGGCCAGCTTGCCGGTAAATTGCACCGCTTGTTCTATAAATTCTTTACCGCCCGTGCAGACCAGGAAACGTTTTAATTGTTTGGACTCGCCAATGGCCACCAGCACAGGGGGCTGAATGGCTTTGATCACTTCGTAGGTTTTTGCCGAGCGCCAGTAATCACCGGTTGCTCCAATCCAACGCGCACCGATGACAACCAGGTCGTAGTTGGTCTTTGACGTTTGATCCACAATCTGCCGCACCGGTTCGCCTGATTGTACGACGATAACCGGCGACACGCCGCGGCCGTGAAGCAATTGCGCCTGATTGTAAAGCGCATCGCGCAGAGGCTGCTCGTCCTGCGATGTTTCCGCAATTCCAAGGAGCGTAGTCTCGGCTTTGAGCGGTCCGGCCAGCAATCCTCCCAGGTGGATTGCTGTTTCGGCCGATTGCGTTCCATCGCTGCAAATCAAGATTTTCATTGCTAGAGTTT